>Ga0307510_10003048_pt1 | contig 19345 bp, 12 predicted proteins | sample 12_EM_MG_FD_207224 | JGI IMG/M metagenome (GOLD analysis project Ga0307510, IMG submission 207224) | Populus trichocarpa ectomycorrhiza microbial communities from riparian zone in the Pacific Northwest, United States - 12_EM | ecosystem: Host-associated > Plants > Roots > Unclassified | place...
CGCACACACCAAAGTGGCTGACCAGCAAAAAATTATTAGAAACTGGTGGGGTCACAAAGTGGTGTGTGCGAAAACATTTTTTTTTTTTTTTTTTTTTATAAACTTTTTTATTTTCGGCTACCGGGCTACTCTAAAGCATATGGCTAAGCCTTTCCACCGGTCGCGGACCCTACATCTGCTATACAAAGGATAACTTTCCAAGCCCGCACCTGACACAATACCGCCCATCATTCACCCCATCGTCAACCCATCACCAAACAACAAACACCAAACATAAACTCTCAACTCCTCCCGAGCGGTGCAATGGCAGGAAGCATACACTATCCCGCACACCCGGCCGTCGACCCGAACCCATCTTTCCCCGCAATCAAATACTCGCCGGTACGCTTAACGGGTGAGGTGGACCTGTACCTTCTGCTCGCCCATTCCCAAAACAAAAATAAAAACAAAAACAAACATCATACCCCTCAAACCAAACACCCATAACCTCCCACATCCGCCATCACCGACCGCCGAAATACACGCAAGCCCCGAGCCTATTCATGTGAGTCTCTAGCGCCCACGGTCTCCGCCCGCTGCGAATCCTAAGCCCCTCCTGACCCCGGTCAACAATCAACGATACGGCCTATAACCCCTTCCCCTATATCCCCCTCTGTCCACAAACGGCGCACGGGCAAAACTCCCTCTGGTCTGATAAGCATCACCTACCATCCCATTGCGCACCCCCACCAATGACCTGTCAACAAACCTGTAAGCCCTCCTGACAAACAAGTCCGCCGGCACTCCACTCCCCCTCCTTATTCCACCAACCCTCTCCGCCATTAACCTTGGCCCCTCCGGTGCCCCACCTCTCGGCCCCGTCGGAACCACAACACTCATCCCCCTATCATCCCCTCCCTCCTCACTCGAATCATCCACCCTCCTCCTCTTACCCTCCGACACCGGCACACCGACAGCCGAAGGTCCGCCCTCTTCATCCACTAGTACCAACGCCACTCCTGACTCAGCCCCACCTGGCTTCGCCTCAGACGCCACCCTTACCCCCTCCACACTCACCAAAGCCACAAAAGCCTCAGCCACATTTTCCATCTCAACCGACTCTTCGGGCTCAGCCACAACTAGTGGCTCAGGCTCCTCAACCCTTTCAGGCGAAGCCACCTCAGAATCAACCGCCACCACCTCTTTCTTCAACCTATCCACCTCTTTTTGCAGTCCATGATTCCTCTTCGACAAGACGGAAACATGGTGACGCAACTTAGAGATATCCTTCTCCAAGTCCAAAATCTTTTGTAGGGCGGCCGTAGCCGTCAAACCCGCCTTAGCAACCTTAGTCGCCGAAAACGTTGCAGAACCTCGCTTAACCATCTTTACCGATACCGGGCAGGTGATGCGTGATGGAGGTAAAATAAAAGTGATGAAAAGAGATAAAATAATCTCTTAAAGACAAATTAAACCGAGGGGAAAATCCGCTGGGAATAAAGACTTGAAGCCGTCGTGAAGAGGGGTCCAAGGAACTCGATTGGTCAAAAACCTAAATGTGATTGATCACACGGAGGTGCAATTTCAATGACTGTGGTTGTAAGAGACGTGGTGGTTGTGCGAAAACATCATGCCTGGTACTTGTACTCGAGTAGTTGGGGCATTTCAAGGGAGAGATTCTCCCGAGCTCTCACGCACGTGAACTCCCCGTCGCCACGAATCAGCATGCATGGTAGCCATCTCTCCTTGTTTTTGGGGGTCATGCGGTCGAGCGCCTCGCCTATATTGCTAACTTGGGGAAACTCCCTTACTCCTAATTTTCCTGACGTTTGCGAAAACAACTGCTATTGCATACCACCGGAATCCTGAGGCTCTGGTCGATTTTTTTGCCCATATGCAATAGCAGTCGTTTTTACAAACGTCAGGCAATTAGGAGTAGTTGCTCACCAAGCGGATCGAATTTACTTAAGGAGATCTTTTTTATCATCGTTTTGAATCGGAATCGGCAAAAACAATAATTCAAGATCCCAAACCAGACTCCCTCGCCAAACAACCTGAGCCAAATTTTTCCTTATCACTTTTTTGCTGTTCCGGATTGCCGATTCTACTACTCGAGTACGATCTTGATACTTCGTGCTTAGAGCCCTCGTCCTCCTGCATAGAGGACGCTAGAACTGCGCTGCAACGACAACGCACAAGAAGAACCAGAGTGGGATTCTACAGGCGATATAGCGGCAGCCACGACCTCGCTCAATGTTGTTCCTTCGCACATTCGGCCAACTCTTTCTTGACCCCTGATGCATCCCACGCCCGAAATTCCAGCAGGCAGCATTGTTGTCATTTCTCAGATACTAGGGCTAGCCCGCGAACAACATCATGGAGGGGCCGTTATGAGGTTCATAGTCTGTATGTACAGTACATGCAGTGGGATATACGCGAGTATGTTAAAAGAGAAAAAAATTCCGAGAACGCTTTAAAGACAATAATTGGTGAATGTTGATTCTCCAGGATGTTTTCTGGCGAAGCTCGAATATTTGGTTATCGAGCTTGTTGACAATCAGTGGCCCACCAGGGTACACGGCTTTTATCCATGTCGCCGACAGGATACTATCGCGCATGGCAGATCTGGTTGCAATCACTAAGAGAAATCTGGTTTACTTACTAATGCTCTTAGAATCAGGCGAAGAAGAAAAAACAAAAGAATATAAAGAGCGATCAGACAAAAGAAACTGGAAAAGACCCTCATCAAAGCCTATTTACTGTACATTCAGTTCGCTCGAGGACTCACCTTGACTAATTCCTCACTTGGGAATTTCTCATGGAATGAGAATGTCTCTAGTAAATAGCTAGCCTAAGCGAGAAAGGTGTAGGCGAGGAGAAAGCTGTGATAAATGAAAAATGAAAGAGGGGATGCCCCAATACCTGTCAGCCACAATGAATAGGATTGATCAGTGCTGTTAGAATGGGTGTCGATTTTACTGGGGGGGTGCGGGAACCTGAGGCGCGTTGCCCGGGGGTGGGTTGAGGGGCCAGGAGAGTCAGATTGTCGGGGGGGGGGGCCGGGCACTACGATCTGCTGCAACACAATTAGTATTGTCACGCTGTAGTAGGATCCTCACGCCTCCATGATGCCTTCCGGAGAGAGCCAGCGATAGTCGAGTTTTGCTCTAAAGGCGAGTAATATGCTGGTAGCAACAGCAGTGTGCCTGCAGCGCCGGTATGGGCTAAAGATGGGTTCCACGGATGCATGAGGCCTGAGCTCGGTTAGCTTGGTGTGAGTATAATATTAGGCGCAGCACCGACGCACTATTGAAATATTTCACTAGTACAAAAACTTGAATAATATAAGAACCTTGGATCTTCGTGCAAATAAGGAGCAGGCACCGAACATTGAAGCACATAGGTAATTAAATAATTAAGGTGTATCATAGTATGATACTTGGGGCAAATTAATAATCCACCTAGTTAGGAGGACACAAAGCTTATATACTCACGGGTCTTGGTGTGCTAGCTGTGCTCTGGACGGCTTTGCACTTCAGGAAGATGCCGAATTCAAGGGCTCTGGGTAGGGAGTAGACAACAAGGGGTGAACTAAAAGTGCTCATCACACGTCTGCCTCCGGGTTTCGAGTATTTGATCTTAACTAGCGGATAAACAAGCCCGGGAAGCTCATCCCATTATGCAGTGGATAGCGGCTAATAGCATAGATGTAGTGGAGCATTTTCCTTACTTCCCCGATTTGAATCTTTTAGACATTTATCAATATTGGGCCTGAAAAAAATATTCTACCAACGCGGCCCCCCCGGGGGTAATTAAGACTTGGCTGCGGTTCGTTTAGTTGACGGTTGCTAAGGAAGGAATACCTGATGCTGGCAGAATGACTACAATTATAGAGGCAAAGGGGAGTTGGACGTAAATTTAGTATTAGCTCTATCTTTCCGGATCCCAAATGGTTAAAGTCAGGTTGAGCTCATTACTTCTATCGACACCTGTTGACTGCTGACTGTGAGGGGAAGGTAGCAGAGCTAACTCACCTAATCTTGCACGATTGCTCAATTGCAGTTGAACGTGTTTCGTTTCATCGGATTTCCATGGAAAATTTTGCTTGTGGTTGTATCATGCTTACGATGCCCTAGGTTTGCGAAGCATAGTTATCGCACTTGGCGGTAATCTATGATACGGACTCAGTCCCCATAATGCAACAGAGCCTCAACATTGTCTCTATTTTCTTGGCATGGAAATGATTGGAAGGGTTGTTACCACAGGGGCAGCCACATCACCCCTCTTTCCTTCACCCTTGCCTACAAACTTTTGCGAACTCTCCTATGATACTATCATAACTATTTCTTCACACAATGAACATTTAGAACCGAGGATCATGGTCCAGACTAGACATAAAACTCGGTCAACATTAGCTATAGAAATGCCAACTATGGGGACACCAGAAGTAGTTACCACAGGACAGTTTATAAACCCAATGAGGATGCACAGAGTATGGGTTGACTCTCTCCACTAGAGCCAAATAACCGACATCAAGGCACGCGGAAAAGCAAACCCGATGGTGTCAGGCATCTTGCGAATAGGCTATGATGGTAGAGAGTGAGTTGGGTCCTTTTTGTTTCTATGTCGCCGGAGGTGTCCTATCTACATAAACTCGTCTTTACAGAAAAACTCTTCCCCTCTGACATCGCCCATACTCTCACTCCCGACTTCCTTCCTTCCGCTTTTCGTTCTTCGTAAGCAACTTCTTTAAACCTTTTCTTTAAGCCTTATTCCCTTCAGTCCCTTCTCTCTTTTCGTCCTTTTACACTGTTTTCCTCAGCTCCTCCAATCCTGAACTGTTCTGATACAGTCTTTTGTTTACTAATGGTTGTAGTGCGACACCTATCTGCTCCCGCTCCTGTCAAACCTTAATCCCCAACCTCCGGCGTTCCCCAGTGCCAATTCCTAAAACATTCCAAACATTCCTGCTTCGTCTAACTCCTGGACCATTCATACTACCGTTCCTCTAATACCTCACTTCTCAATCCTGCAACAATCTTTAAAGGCGATTCTTCTCAGCTATGGGCAATCTATGTTTCAACTCGGTCTGTGATATGGAACTTTCGTGAATTTTCAAAGGGGGATTGGCTTTGGGAGCCGAGAAAGAGCAGTGAGTATAATGAGGGCAGGGGTTGAACCGATAAGATTGGCTTGTTTTTCTCCGAAAATCCCAGAGTGGGCAATGGATACCTGAGGTGAGTTGATGTAGTTCTTTCAAAGAAGCGGGTATCGTTTATTGTTATGAGATGCTGATAAGGGAACGATGGGTGAGGCAAATGAAGAAGTACAAAGAAGCCAAGGAGGAGAGGTCTGTCTATTCTGCGGATTCGTTTCTTGCTTGCCTGTCCATTTACTGACGGTCAAACAGACAGTTTAAATACAGAGGACTTTACTATGCCAGGAGTCCTTCCGGACACATTCTCCGTCCCAACACGCACTACCTTCCGACCCATCCCTCGCCTTGCTCCCCGAGCATTTCCAGCCATATCTGCGAATCCTCTGACTAGTATACAAACCAGGTACACCCGCCCCTCCTCCGTGATTGATAATGACTGACAAAGGAACTAGTAGATAACAACTAAGAAAGATAGGAAAGGTACAACGACAAAGTATATATTGTTGAAGAACACCGGCGATCACTCCATTATGATGTATTTTCCTTTGTACCCTTTCGCATGTTATTTCTTGTTTATTGTTAGTTTCCTTTGTCACTCATTATCAATCAAGAGAAGGAGCCGATATACCTTGATGGTATACAATAGGATGATACGGGTGGATAGCCAGTAATGGCCGGACATGGAACCGGAGACAAAAAGCACCGGAGTGGAAGGCGGATCCGGACAGGTAACCGGTGAATAGGAAAGAATGTCTGACGGAAAAGGGACTGGAATAGTATTTGCCCTAGGTATCTCCGGATCGATTTCCGGGAGAGAACATGGTAGAAAATTCTCTTTGTATTTTCTATATAAACCCCATACTCCACCATAGTTAGACAAGTAAGCCAGACAGCCACGCCTCCGATCAATATACTCACGATTCTCTCTTGACTTCTTTGTACTTCTTCATCTTGCCAGCGCTTTCTTCTCCCATCCAGAACTCATAATAATATATATGTGTGCGCAGTGATCGCCGGTGATATTCAACATCGTTGACGGGGACATATTCTAATTCTTCGATGGCCGACAGGTTGTGCAAGCAAGCAAAGAAGGAAGATATTACCGTTGCATACTTGTAATACGATCTCCTTCCTAATTTCCCGGAGATGCAATTAGACAGGTACGATAAGCCAAAGGGGATGAGTGATGATTTATAGGCACGTTGCGGGTATCACCCTGGAAGGATGTCGGATATATGTGTGGGAAATTTTGGCGCTTCCCACCGTCAGCGACGTACACTTACGAAAGATTGTGTGTAGATACCTCCTTGTTTTGCTGAACATCGACGCTATTCCGGGGGGGTTACATTTTGTCAGAAATGGAAGAAACTTGAACAGGTCAAGGGAAACAAGGGACTAAGTGGTGCCTACACAACTGTTATCCGGCCGAAGAGGCAGAAGTAAAATGGGTCTGTACACAGAATCGAGGTACTATTGTGGGTTTTGAAATTGGAATGGGCGGAGGAGCTGACATGCACTAGGAGTGGAAATAGTGTTTCCGGATCTAGATCTTGAACATATTCCTGCTTTACAGACGCTCTTATCATCTTGTCCGGGCTTTACTACGGTTGGGTGTTCTGAGCCCACGCCTGGCTACTACGATTTGCGCTTCAGGAGCATCTCTAGGGTGATTCTGCTCTATGCACAATCTTCATAACAATTGCGGAGGGTTGCTTCACATACCTTAATTTTAGATATGTCAGAGCCCTTTGGCCAACTCTTGGCTCAGCCCTCACAGCAATACCGCTTCAAGGATAACCTTCCATCTACTAAGGTGGCGACACGAGAAGGGGGATAAAGGAAATGTCATAACACTTGCACTCAGACTTCCCAATAGGGTTGACAAGCATATATCTGCTCAACTGCGCTTATTATGCTATAAGCAAGGTCAGCTCCCGGACACCGTGTGTTAGTCGAGGGGAGCACAAAGGGAATTTTCAGAACTCCAGGGAATCGCATATCTCGGGATCGTAAAGATAGTAGCTGCCGTATTGGAGGTGAAGGGGTCGGATGTTAATAGGACCAATTGTACGGTGTCGGAAATGGGATGTCCTATCCAATAAAATCAGAGGCGTGTCGGTTGTGGCTCATACATAGTTTCTTCGGCATAGCGCTGCGTACCGCGTGGCACAGAAGGAGAATATAAAGGAGAATTTTCCTGTAATTTACCATAAGGGCAGAAGTTCATCTCTAGGTCTAAGCTATATTGCGCCCTCTAAAAACTCTATCACAAGGCCAGTGAAAAGATACCAAGATTTTCACACTAGGTACAACTTTAGCATGGGCAGTTATAGGATGGTATAAGCAGTTAGTAAAGGTACTTCTGGAACAAGAGGAGGTCAGCCACAACCCTGCAGCTACCAATTATATGTGCAGATTCACAAGTGATCACTCGGCACTAATGAATTTGACTCTTGTACCTTAGCTATCTAGTGACTCGCCTCTTTTCCTTTGTCGCGGATTACAAATATAAGAGATGGAACACGTATACCTGGTTTGTATACTATATTGGAGATTCGGATGAATGGCCGGAAAGGAAGAGCTCGGGAAGAAGAGGGATCCTGACCCCAAAGGGGCCGGAACTCGATTGTTCCTGTAGCAGCTCCGGTAGGGTTCTTGGGTGTTGAGAAGAGTAAAAGGTCTTCGCATTTTGTATATAAACCCTCCGCCCGGCCGTAGATTGAACAGACAAGCAGGCAAGATACATATCCGATCAATATACACCCGCTTCCTCCTTGGCTTCATTGCCCTTCTTCATCTAGCATAGCCGTCATTCCTCCATCCATATCTCCTAACAAAAATATGGCCTGACGCTATCCTCGTCGGTTGCTAGGTACTGGTACTAAGGGATAGTAGAGATATATTGGGGACGGGGCGACCAGGTAGACACCGAAAATGTGCAGAGGCCACTTTCGTGGGCCGCAGTGGCCAGCCATGAGTGAGTAGTGGAGATTCTTCTGGAACTCAGTGTTCGCACCGGGGCAGTCCGTCCGTCCTGGGCCAGGACGAGGACGGACGACATTGTGTCGTCCCCCACCGTCCCCCGTCGTCCCCCGTCGTCCCCCGTCGTCCCCCGTCGTCCCCCGTCGTCCCCCGTCGTCCCCCGTCGTCCCCGTCGTCCTCTGTCGTCCCCGTTGTCCTCTGTCGTCCCCGTCGTCCTCTGTCGTCCCCGTCGTCCTCTGTCGTCCCCGTCGTCCTCTGTCTTCCCCGTCGCCCACAGTCGTCCCCCGCGGTCTTCCGCTGTTTTCCGCCGTCCCCTGCCGTCCCCCATCATCCCCGGCGGTCCTGTGTAGGCACTTACCGTCCCATACCAGAAGATGTCTCACATCATGGGGCTTGTCGTCCTTCCTAATGACGGCCGTCCTCGAGCTTCGGGGACGAGAACGGACGGCATTTTGTCGTCCCGTCCGGTCATTTTCTAAAGTTGCCCGACAAGTAGGAATGAAAGACGAGGACGGACCACGTCCTGCCGCCCCGTCTCGTCCCGGGCTCTTGGCAGTCCCCCCGCCGGGCCCCACGGGGGCACCGGACGGCTGCGAACACTGCTGGAACTGAAAGATGTCCACACCACTATCCCTTGAGAGTGGAGTGGGGAGGGGTGAAACAGTAAAATTCGCCCCCACGGTAATATCGTTCCATAACAAGCTTAGGACACCTAGGGTGCTGAGTCATTAACCATTAAAAAGTCTGAAGGGTCCGATTTGCCCACCAAACACGACCTGCAACTACAAAACTTTGGCCTCAGCGTGGTGGGCGCGAATTTTCTGTTTCACATGGTCCAAGGGATACCCGGTAGAGAGGGTTAGGGGTTTGCCTTTCACGCATCTGGGGCACCCCCGGTTACTATCTTACAGGAAAAGTCTTGAAAAACGGCATTATTGTGAAGGGACTAACCGGTAGTGGCCTCGTAGTAGAGGAGCTGCCGGGCGGAGGCAAACGAGCGGCTCACGAGTTTAGAGCGAGCTTCTTCAAGATTATCATCTAACTTATCTATTCCTACCAAGCTGCTTGAAACAGGCCACACTTTACAGTGCTCTAAATCACTGACGAACAAGGGCAAGGCGAGTACTAACTGAGCCCACAACTGGACAACTAGAATGAAGATAGATAACACCACGATAGGACCATGTCTAACCCGAATACCAATGGAAGAAACCGGAGAAGAAACAAATGAAAAAGTAGGTAAATAGCAAAGAGTCAGCAGAAACTAGAAAAAGGCCCTTATCAAAGTCTATCTACGTCTAACCAGACGGAGGTCTTGCCTATACCAATTCCACAACCCAAGCTTAAGAAGAGAGAAAACAAAAAAGCGCCGGACCTTACCGACAAGGGCATCTCCAACGTCATGGCGTAAGGTCCGATTAGGAGTGTTCCTAAGGGAAGCGAGGGAGGCTAAAAGGAAAAGGCAAGAGCGGATGACCCAACACAGGTTGACTATAATTGACAGTGTTGAACGGGTATTGTTAGGGTGGATATTAGATTTCCATGGAGTATACAGGAACTTGAAGGGCCACATAGAGGAGGCTAGAGGGAACGCGGGCGATTCGGTTGCAGGGGGTTCATTATCTGAGGACCTGGGTACAGAGTCCTCGGGATCAGGTACTGGTTCCTGCTCATCGGAGTCTATCAGTGAGAGCGAAAGTTGGCTATTAGAATCTATGATATGGAGGTCAGCATCTAGAGATCGGAATTGCATCTCCACCATAGACTCGTCACTATGCTCAGGGGAGAGCGGGAGGGATGACCGACCATCGTGATCGACATTGTCTGAATTAGCATTGCCTGGGTCCACAAGGATCCCCACAACTCCATCATGTACTTCGGGGAGAGCTGAGAGTGGTGGGGTTAAGGCAGCTTCACGGCTTCCACCGTCGGAATCTCCGCTGTCTCCCCAGTCCGAATATTCGCTGTCGGACGGGGCGAAATATTTGCGGTCTCCCCAGTCAGAATCTTCGCTGTCTCCCCACCCGGGATCTTTCAAATCATCCTCTCCTCTCGCAACCTTTACTATCTCCACGCACCCGTTGCCAACCTTCCAGGAGAGTGGCGCCCAGAAACTTTCGGCAATTTCTAGGTTAGGATTCACGTCCTCTCGTTCCAAAAGTATCTTTACTATCCCCTCATACCCGCCCCCAGCGGCCAGCGCGAGTGGCGTCCGGCCATATTTGGTGTCTGGCTGGTCTGGATTAACATCTTTTCGCTCCAAAAGCATCTTTGCTACTCCGTCATTCCCATTCTTAGCCGCCCACCCGAGCGGTGTCCGGCCATATTTAGTGTCTACATGGTTGGGATTGACGCCTCCCCCGTCCAAAAGCATCTTCACTACCCCATCATGCCCACCCCGAGCGGCTAACAGGAGTGGCGTTGAACCATATTTGGTGTCTGCCAAGTCGGGACTGACGTTTTCTAGGTCGAAAAGCATCTTTACTACTCCGTCATTCCCGTTCTTGGCCGCCCACCCGAGCGGTGTGCGGCCATATTTAGTGTCCGCATGGTCGAGATTGACGCCTCCCCGGTCCAAAAGCATCTTCAGTACCCCCTTGCGCCCTCCCTGAGCCGCTACCAGGAGTGGTGTCGCGCCATATTTGGTGTCTACATGGTCGGGATTGACGTTTTCTCGTTCTAAAAGCATCTTCACTATGCCCTCATGCCCTTCGTTAGCCGCCATCCAGAGTGGTGTCGAGGCATATTTGGTGTCTACATGGTCGGGATTGACGTCTTCTCGTTCTAAAAGCATTTTCACTACCCCCTCATGCCCATTGCTTGCAGCTATCCAGAGTGGTGTCGCGCCATATCCGGTGTCTACATGGTTGGGATTGACGTTTCCTCGTTCTAAAAGCATCCTCACTATGCCCTCATACCCTTCGATAGCCGCTATCCAGAGTGGTGTCGCGCCATCCCAGGTGTCTACATGGTCGGGATTGACGTCTTCTCGTTCTAAAAGCATCTTCACTACCCCCTCATGCCCTTCGTTAGCCGCCATCCAGAGTGGTGTCGAGCCAGCTTCTGTGGCTGCCAGGTCGGGATTGATGTCTCCTCGTTCTAAAAGCATTTTCACTACGCCCTCATGCCCTCTGCTAGCCGCTATCAAGAGTGGTGTCGCGCCATATCCGGTGTCTACATGGTTGGGATTGACGTCTTCTCGTTCTAAAAGCATCTTCACTACCACCTCATGCCCCTCGGCAGCCGCTATCCAGAGTGGTGTCTTGCCAGCTTTGGTATCTGCTTGGTTGGGATTGACGTCCTTTCGTTCTAGAAGAGCCTCTATGACCTCCGCGTGTCCTCTTCGGGCAGCCCATATGAGAGCCGTAACCCCCATGCAATCGGCTGCCTTGACATCCGATTCCCTCATCTCCAAGACGGGAGGAACTATCTCCACAATTCCGAAAAATGCTACTCCATGCAGTCCGGTAAATCCTGTAGGTTTTCCAGCCCTCAGGGAATCGAGATAACTAGCATATCCGAGTCGACGATTGTGCAGTAGTAGTAATCGTGCAGATATATGCTCATCAAATCTATCGAGAAGCTTGAGCGCAAGTCTCTTGACATTCTCCGTCACCCCCCTTCTTGCGTGCTCCCCCCAGTAATAGGAAGCATATTCTAAAAGTGGCATTGTAGAGGGGGCCTCGTAAAGGGTTGGCGAAATATGCCTGACGGGTCCGGAATTGAGGTATGTTAAGCAAACCTCGGCAATTGTTGCATGAGGATTGTAGAATAGTTTAGGATCACTTGAGAGGTGCTCCTGTAGCGTAAAGTGCACCAGTCGGATAGTGGACGAAGACTCTTCAACCGTGAGAAGACCCAGACAGCATGAACGGATTATCCTTATCGCAGGAGCATTTTTCGGATCCAGATCCGCAGAGTCTATCTCCACTCCCAGGGCATGACGAAGCTCTTCGACCCTTAATGGCCTTTCCGAACACAATACCCACATCAGTGCATTCAGCCCGAGTGCGCGTTTATCCGTACTTTGCTCCTTCAGCCGATTCAGGGTTGCCGTGTACGCATCGCTGAGTCCGTTGCCTTGAGCCGTCTCTTCAAGTTTCTTTCTTCTCCCACTAATTGTCGTCCCTCCCAGAATAAGCTGAATGTTTAGCGAAGCAAGGAGGAACCTAGAAACAGTTGTTGGTAAGTATATGTTATTGATAGAGGGGAAACGCTAAATGGTCCTGCTCACGAGTCAGACATCTTTTCCAGAATAATTCTCACAATATCTTCCCGTAAATCATCACTCATTGCCTCTCGATCGGCATCCTTATCTAACCTGCATTCAAGATAATTCTTGATATCTCCCGGTTCGGGATTGACGTGCACCATCACCACCTCTCTGTTTTCCTCGGAGAAATAATTTTGAATTATTTCCCTGACATGGGGCCTCCCGGTGAGGAATATTCTCGTTTTGGGGGACCCCCGAACAATATCTTGCAGCGACTTAAGAAGGTCCGCAAGAGTCTCTGGAAGGCATTCATCTAGCGCGTCGATGCATATGAAGACTTGAGGCAACAAGGCAATCGCGATCTTCAAAATTCGTATTAGATCCGCAAGTAGCGGCCTTCTCTCTCCCTGGAATGCCCTCCGTATATCCCCGGGGATCTCGCTGCCCACTAGTCTCTTCAAAATCGCTCCCATCATATTGATGACTGTCTGCTCTCGCTGGGCGCCGTGGTCGCAGTACAACCATGCAACCGCTACATTTTTCTGATCACAGAGCCTGTCGATCACCACGGAACTAGTGTTTCCGGCCGTTAGTGATATTCGCTTCTTTACTCGAGTAAAGAGGTCCAGCCACTCACCTCAGATACGTCTTGCCCACTCCAGGATTCCCGGAGCAAAACAAAACAGCCTTATCGGGCCCACACTCACAGCGGCTCCACCCCTGAAACTCGGTTGTTTCAAAAAGCCAATCCCCGACACCTTCAAGTCGTTCGGTGCGCACGCCATCATGTCTCTTACTTGGCTCTATTGGAGTAAGCCAATGCAGAATCTTTGCATCTTCGTCCGATTTATAACTGGTGTTGAAACAATTTTCGAAATTACCGCAGTCGGCATTCTCGTTGCCGAATTTGAGCGAGAGTGTATGTGAAGTTCGGGCCATGATGATCGGTCCGGGATATTGGTTGCATGTAAAAATGATAGAGATAGGGAAATACCGGTATTGGGGGTTGGTGGCGGGGGGGTTGGACAGCTTTTCTGTGGGCAGGGGGAGCGCTGCTTATCTAGTTTCTTCCGTGGTATAATAATTACCGCCCAATTATTTTCAACCAAAAAGGTGTGAGCATCTTGGAGGTTCCACAACCTGACTCCGCCTCACAGATTACTGCACAACACGGCGCTGTGCTGTTCTGTGCATGCGCACGGTAGCTTTAGGGCACAGAAGTCTATGAGACAGCCCCTCGACGGAAGCGCTTTGGTGACATATGAAACCGGTCCCATACGGTAGTAAATAGTCAACCAGTGCGATTAAGAATAAGATAGCAAACATACGAGTACCGTCTCTCTCTGGTGAAAGTCCGATTGGAGCTAAAGCGAAACTAAGGTAAGCGAGCCAAGGGGAGGGCACGGGGAAGGCATATTCGCAACAGCTTAAACACATAGGCAGCGGTGGTTGGACAAGTTCAAGAAAATCGGCACTAGCGCCAATCCGACTTTTACCAGATTATGAATGTACGGTAATCAAGCTCCCCATCTCAGCCTAAAGCTGTGGTACCGGTAGGTAGATGGGACATTTCACGGGAGAGATTCTCCCGAGTTCTCATGCATGTGAACTCCATGAATCAGAGAAAGCCTTTAGAATACCATGCGCTTGTGAGTCAGCACTCTTGGATACCATCCACCGGGAAATGTATCATCGCAAAAGTGAAACCTTCACAGGGACAACCCACATTGCAACGAACGGCAAGGTCGTTCGCCCAGGCATACTTTTTTATCATTAAACACCTCATTATTTAATGGTGGCCGAGGAGAGTGATAGTTCCATGCAATGGTTTCACTTTTTCGATGGTATCCCCTCAACCGCTGAAACATTCAGGCCCATTTAAAATGTCGAACACTAACTTATTTGGGAAACCGTGATATGAAAAACTCAAGGCTCGAGAAGTGCTGTAGTTCTCAGAATTGGGCAAAATCTGTAGTGCTCAGCATGGCCGTGATGGAAACGAGATGTCGGGAGGCTGGCACAAAGATAGTGTACCGGTATATTTGAGTACGACTCCTGCCCCAGTACTCAGCCTACACTCTCCGCGTACCTAGGCGCCCGACATACCTGCCGAAGCGGCATACCCCCGTTGCGACTCTAGCTGCAGCCACAATCTCGCCTGAAGCTGTTCCTTCGCGCATTCAGGCAACTCTTTCCTGACCCCCCTTGATGCATCTTCTCAGCTTGCCAAACTAAACCTATCTTGGGCTAATGACTCGGTTTACAGGGGTCTCTCAGATGGCGAATCGCAAAAGTTTTTGATGTATTTTGAAATGGGAAATGGCAAGGCATGGGGCTGTTTTCAACTTCACCTTTACAATATTGCATGCCAAAGTGTCCAATAATTCTTTAATAATCTGTAATTACTTAGAGAGATATCTAGAGGAATTCTAGACCGGAGACGGTGAATCGCAAAAGTTTTTACGGTATCCTACTCAGAAATTGCGCCAAGACAATGTACCAACTATTGCTCTCTTGGCAATTCCTCAACCAGTCTAGGTACAGAGTTCTTTCTAATGGGCTGGAAAAAATATATTCCGAGGGAATTGTTGCACAAATGGGTGAAGATTGAGCCCAAATTGCTTCACTAAATCACTAGCTAGAAGGTTCTGAATAGGCTATTCTAGGTAGAAAACCCTTACACTGCTCACCCTTTTTGTCGCCAGCCTCGTACATCGCCACGAATCGGCATATTCGGTAGCCATCTCTCCCCGCTTTCGAAGATAATGCTTAGAGAGCCTCGCCAGATTGCTTGCTTGGGGAGACTCCCTTACCGGTAGTTGAGCCGCGCACGTAGATCGAATTTACCTAGGGAGATCACGCCTAAAATTTGCAACCAGGATCCGTAAAAAACCGGAATTCAAGACCCAAAAAAATTAAGCTCCCTCACGAAGGGAAAACCCTCCAACCTGACCGGGGATTTTCCTTATCACTTTTTTGCTCTTCCAGAGTGCTGATTCTACTGCTCGAGCACGATATTGAAAGGCTTAGGGCCCGTTTACCTATAGACGTCCGTCTAAAAGGCTGAAACGATGCTGACGGTTAAGGGGGGCTTGGCAGTGGGGGAGTGTGCGGCAAATAGATGGCGTTTAGCTAGAGTAGGCAACGGAACTTTTGACGGTCTAGCTACAAGAATCTAGGACCGTGGAAAATTTGTCAAACACTTTCGCGCGTCTAGTACAAACACTATTACAAATTTAATTTTTAGAGAGATTTGACAGTTGAAGGTATGTAAATAAATAAAAATTATTGCCCGTTTAGCTAATATACCGTGTAATATATAACTGAAGGCCCGTTTACCTAACTGACTTTCTTTGGCGGTCGGCACTGCCTCTGGTTGCTAGACGGCCGTCTATGGGTAAACGGGCCCTTAGAGTCCTCCTGCATAGTGGAAGTAGAAGCAGCGCGGTAACGACAACCCAGAGGAAGAACCAGAGCGCGATTCTACTGGTACCGTGGCTGCTCTCCAAATGCAGGGTATAATATTAGAAAAAGGCGCCAATTCTAGCCCTTGATTCCTTGATAGATTTTGGGGGTTGCATTCTCGCAATGGGAGAACAGGCCCGTGAACAAACGGCGCCTTTTCCCAATACCCTTGCATTTGGCAAGTATACCGAGAGCCACGGCCTCGCCTAAAGCTGGTCCTCCGCACATCCAAGCAACTCCCCCCTGATGCATATCACGCCCGAGGCTCCAGCAGGGAGAATTGTGGTCATTACTCGGGATACTACCAGTAGGGCTAGACCATGAACAAGCTGATGGAGGGGGCGGCATGAGGTTTATAGTCCGTATGCACATGTAGTGGTGTTGTTATGAGGTCTGGGGAGGGGAAGGACGGGCTGGACAGATGATGAAACACAATGAAGTCAAGGAGGAAACGTGTATATATTGATCGGAGGCGTGCCTTGCTTAACCATCTATCTATGGTGGCAGAGGGGGTTTATATAGTCTATCTAAATGGTTTCTACCAACCGCCCCACTTACTGGAAATCCTTCCGCAAATGTAGATACAAAAATGTAGTTCCGGTCCCCATCTCGTCCATTCCGATCGATCTTTCGGTTTCCACTCCGACCCCGGGCATGAGTGCGAATCCATACACTTCGCCTACCATCAAGGTAGCGCGTTCCTCCTCTTTCATTGATCATGAGTCACAAACAGGGTTCCGAATGGTCGGCGGGAGACTGGACAGGACTAGCTAGTCGGGTCGAAAGTCAAGTCAAGTCTAATGGTGGAAATTAAACAGACTGGACAGCCAGGACTATCGAAACCAACTCGATCAGGACAGGTCAGACAAGGGGCGCGAAGCAATAGGATATTCGATTCTTATCATGTTCAAACAAAGATTTTCTTAATTAAACTTACCGTTCCCATGGATTATATGGTGGAGATAGTGCCTCGCTTAGATTAGAGGTGGTAAAAATCGGTTCTTAAGTATCAAACTTTTCTTGGTGCACTAAGTGAGTGATATTACATGACCATATACCAAAATACCTGTATTCTATGCCACTTATCCATCAGGTAATCACATTTCAACCACATGCTAGCTTCTCCAGGATGCTCTATCAACTTGTATTGAGGGGCTGTTCATTTATAACGTGACAAGCTGCTGTAAGATCCTACTATAGCTATACATCTACTCTTAGTGAGTGTTGACTTGGGTTCCATTCCGATTCTCGTGCGATCTTTTATAAAGACTAGGCTAGGACCAGTCCAAACCGGACCAGGCCACCCGAGTTAGTAGGGTCCAGTCATCGACATCAACCAGGACTGACCAGCGTGGTCCTGCCTCCAAGACTTGACCGGTCGGACTATTCTGAACCCTGGTGACAAATGAGACTAACAGATAACGAGTGACAATATAGGAAAGGTAAGAACAAAAGATTCTTCTGTACGGGGGTGATCGCCGGTGATTTTCAACAAGTGGGGCGTATGTTAAAAGAGAAGAAATTCCGCGAGCGCTTAAAGACAATAATTGGTGAATTTTGATTCTCCAAGATGCTAGTTGGCTAGGCTCGAATATTTGGTTATCGAGCTAGCTGCCAATCACTGCCCTACCAACATTCACGGATTTTATCCCTGCCCCGAGTACTGTATTTACTCGTTAAATCAGCTATCGCGGATCTCACTGGATCGCCGTGCTAAACCATAATTGGCTTAGAAAAGTAGGTTAACGAAATAACGAATACCAGTTAACGAGATCTCGCAAGCTCAGCCTCCCCAAGCTATGCCCTGTCTGGAACACACTATTCCTTTTCCAGGTGTTTTGTTTTGGATTGCGAAACCTCTGAGCCCGATCCCCGATAGCTGATTTAACGAGTAAATAGGGTAGTGTACTGTACCGTGAAGAGCATGACAGGATGATGTCGCCGAAAGGGTAATGTCGTGCATGGCAGATCCTGTTGCACTAACAGTGTCACATAGTATACCGGTAAGCGTCATAGACTACATGCTATGGTACCTAGCTCAGGTCTTTATGGACACGTGGCTTATATGGTAATTGTTGGCTAACTAGGAAGCGAGATTGATAATTTAATCTAGGCTTCGTTCTTCACTCATAAAGCATCCAACTGGGAAAACAAACCATCCTCTTACTCCTCCAAACGATAAAACAAAAGCCCTCTACTCCTCCGTCCAACAAAAAAACAGTTCTCACTCCTCCGATTAAGAAACAAAAACCTTCCCCTGGCTCCTACCTCTTGAAGGGATAATACGCCACGATGTGGTGGAAATCGTTCTTAGGTCCGATCAAACACTCCCTCAATTTTTGGGTAATTCAGTTTACTGACAAGATAGCGGGAATTATTTTAGCCTTCGTTAATCGCAAAAAAGCTTGGGGGCCCATTATTTTTACTATCACCGTGTTGGGCGATAGGCACTATTTTAATAGAGAAATCAGAAAAGAAATTGAGGGCTCGGAGGAGGAACTCTAGATAGAAGAATAATCCCAGCAGTAGAGCGTTGTGTTAAAATCATCGAGGAGGACAGGTGACAAGAAGTGTAATTATGTCAGCGGGCCTCGACGCCCTAGAACAAAACTTATCAGGCTTCGGCAGCCCCCGATTATGTTTCCTGAATTACAAGAGGGCCCAGATAAACCGAATCCCATGCTATGGAACAGCAGCCCCAAATAGCCTTATTCCCCCCAATTGGGGAACGGTAGAGCTGATCATCAAAAACTCGTGTCTCTCCGCGCCAAGAATAGGCACCTCTTTTGGAATAGCGACCAGCAGCCCGTAAAAAGCATAGTGCTCGAGCTGTTTGAAAAAGTGAGGAAAAGTGCTCGTGCTCATCGAGAAAAGCGGCCTCAACGCTATCCTCCATATGGTTCCGGAGTGGCTATTCCAGAAGAGGTGCCTCTTTTTGGCGCGGAGACACGAGTTTAGGTTATGGACGGCTTTTATTAGCTTTAGGGATGGTCTTTCTTGTAAGCAAAGGATGAATGTATTGATATTTTCTAGCTACGGTGTGGGTTTAGAAGGGAAAATACAAGTATATGACTGAGTGTGGCTGACGGCTCTGCAGCCATGAGAATAACATCGGGTACTTTATCCGGTACAAACAGTTCTGGTGGGTTGATTTAAGCATTGTGCCACTATTATCGTGATTCCATTTATGCTTGGTTTTGTGTTTGGCAACGTTCGTTGATTTCCTTATATCATACCCGAGTATCCGATGCCCCGGAACTGGAGGGAGTAGGAGGAAACGGTGCGCCGTAGCATATGGGAAACGAGATGGATGGTGCGATAACCGGGATGCTGATTGCGTGCTCTTAGCTACCCGGAAGGCCCCAGCACACCGGTCAAAGGAATTGTGTGATTACTGTTCAAAATGTGAACGCCAGGGGCACAATCTATTCTATGTGGATAATACTGCGCAAGTGCGAGGGGGGTTGCGAGGCATGCTTGGTGAGGAGTAGAGAGCAGATTTGGTAGGAGTTCTGGTTCTTAATTATTCCAAAACAGGTGGGCGGTGG
>Ga0307510_10003049_pt1 | contig 19340 bp, 15 predicted proteins | sample 12_EM_MG_FD_207224 | JGI IMG/M metagenome (GOLD analysis project Ga0307510, IMG submission 207224) | Populus trichocarpa ectomycorrhiza microbial communities from riparian zone in the Pacific Northwest, United States - 12_EM | ecosystem: Host-associated > Plants > Roots > Unclassified | place...
TGAAGTCGGGACACCAAAAGCCCGCATCAAAAGTAGTTTCAGTACCTCAGTAAGAAAGCTTGTAAGAAGGCCATTACCTCTATTACACTTGACAGGACAATTGAATGCTGTATTTTATTTTGTTTTAAGAATTAGGGTATTTTAATATGGGAGTATAGCTTAACTGGTCAGGTTCTGGATTTGTTCTCTAAGATCACTCGAGTTTGAGTTCCACAAACCTCAGAGTCACTGGAGGCTTACATGATCGTTAATTTCAAAACCTGTAAGATTAATTGAGGTGCGTGTAAACTAGTCGGACACCCATATTAATCTAAAAAAAATTAGGATAATTTTTAGTTGATTATGATAAATTGAGAATAACAAACCCATTTAACCTAATGGTTGGCCTTTTAAAATCACAAGTCCGCATTTTCCTTGTCCTGACTCTCATCACTCAAATGAACAACTTGAGAAACAACAAGGTGGAGGAACATATAGGTTTATCAAGTTGCAATTTGATGAATTTTTTTTTTTTATTGACATGGTTGTCCGAGTCAATTTACGCGTCCCTCGACTAATTCTACATGTCCTGAAATTAATAACCATATAAATTTTTAGTGTCTCTAAAATTTATAAAACTTGAATTAATAACCTTTAAAAAATAAATTTATAAAACTGAAATTAATAACCAATTAAACTACTTTCACATTTAACTTTAATTGGGTAAATATTTGCTCCTTAATTGTTGTCAGTGCACTCCGCCTCAATTTATGGTTTTCAGGAAGCAGTTGGTATCAATTTAGTGCTACGTATGGCACCTTGCGCATCAGGAGGCCGTCGGGAAAAAAAAAAAAAAAAACCTTAATACTCCCTCCAAGCAATATAAATAAGTCGTCGATCGATGCATTCTTCCAATATCCATCATATTACACACCATGGTAGCAGAATCCATTTTGGCCATTGCTTTCTTTCTCGTCCTCATTTGCTTGTTTAGAAGCAAAAATGGCCTTCCATGGAACTGGCCCCTCCTTGGCATGTCCCCAACGCTTCTTCTCAACTCTCACCGGTTTTACGAACTAGCTGATGAAATTCTCGAGATAAGCGGAGGTACTTATTTATTCAAAGGTCTTTGGTTTTCAAACATGGATATGTGGTTCACAAGCGATCCAGAAAATGTGCACTACATAACAACAACAAACTACTGGAATTACCCCAAAGGGCCTGAGTCGATGCAGGTGTTTGATACCCTGGGAAATTCGCTTTTCAATTTGGATTTCGAGGAGTGGACTTACTATAGAGGACTCCTCCATGGCTTTTTCAGTCACCAGAAGTTTCACCAATTCGTTCCGAAGGTTTTGGTTGACAATGTGAACAAAGGTCTGGTGCCATTTCTTGAGGACGTAGCAAAACAGGCTTTGGTGGTGGATTTGCAAGATATGTTTAAAAGGCATATATACGATGCTGCTTGCGCGATAGCTACTGGATATAACCCCAAAACCCTCTCCATTGGTTTTGAGGAAAATGCATTCGTAAGGGCCATGGATGATGCCTGTGTAGCAATGTTAACTAGGCACATCTTGCCAGGGAGATGCTGGAAGTTGCTAAGGTGGTTACAGATTGGAAGTGAAAAGAGACTAAGTGTTGCAAAGGGTACTTTACGTCAAATTGTAACAAATTATATATATGGCAACAAAGAGAGAGGAACTTAGTGCAGGAGCCAAAACAAAGGAAGACGAAGAGACCTTCGATGTGTTGCGATCTTTCTTGACTATAAATGATGTCAATGACAAAGAACACCCTGATGAAATTGTAAGAGACAGTACCATAGGTATTATTTTTGCAGCATATGACACCTCCAGTGCAACTCTCTCTTGGTTCTTCTGGCTTCTTTCAAAGAATCCGCATGTCGAAACTAAAATCAGAGAAGAGCTTGACTCCAATTTCTCAGTGAAGGAAGGTCAAAATTGGCAGCTAAATAGCAGAAAAGAGTTGAGCAAGCTGGTTTATCTCCATGCTACCTTGTGTGAAACGCTAAGGCTATACCCGCCAGTTCCTCTCCAGAGAAGGACTCCAGTTAGACCTGACATTTTTCCAAGCGGTCACCATGTAGATCCAAAGGCTATTGTTGTTTTGTCAGGATATGCAATTGGAAGGATGGCTAGGGTATGGGGACAGGATTGCCATGAATTCAAGCCTGAGAGATGGATCAATGAGAAAGGAGATCTTAAATATGAAAGATCGGCCAAGTTCTTTACCTTCAACGCAGGACCTAGGATTTGTCCAGGGAAGGAGATGGCGTTTAGTATCATGAAGGCCGCCGCTGCAACTATTCTTTATAACTACCATGTTCAAGTTGTGGAAACCCGCCCTGTGACCCCCAAAGCTAGTATAATTCTTCAAATGAAACATGGTTTGAGGGCTAGGATTTGCAGTAGATGGACTTGAGGGATCGCACGGTCATCATGTTGATGATGCATTATTTAAATTTCTGGTTGAGAATGAAGAAATAGATCCCTTCTTCTGAATAAGTGAGTAATACATTGGAGTTATGTTGACAAAACAGAGAATGATCACAGATAAGATCGATGGCCTTAATTTGTATTAGCAATTATATTTGATGGATTGTAAAAGCTGAAACTCTAGCTATGGACCATATGTGTTATTCCTATAGTATGACTTGGTTCAAAGTCTTTTTAATTAAAATGTTCAATGGGTTATAAATAAATTTAAAAAGTAATTAAAAAATTATATCGAGAAATCCTCTCTTGGTCTGACCAGATGGCTCTAGACAATGGTAACTGGCCATGAGGGAACGGGGTGGGACTTGGGAGGCTGGGAGCCATGCCGACACCTGCCGTTATCCAGATTCAATAACTTTCCACACGCCCCTAGGCATAAATTGGCAGACCTTGGCTTTTATACTAGCATGATTAGGAGTGTAGATATAATTATTTTTTAAAATATTTTTTATTTTAAAACATATTAAAATAATATTAGTTTTATTTTTTAAAAATTATTTTTGATATTAATATGATATAAAATATTAAAAATATATTAATTTAAAATTAAAAAAATTAAAATATTTCTGAAACACATTACCAAACACTGCATGCAAGAAGATTTCGGCTAGCTAGGCGGGGCTCTGAAGACCACCCGTCCCTGAAGGTGACAGTCCCAAGTCCCAACCTCCAAGGGGACCACGTTAGGCATTTCACTTGTGATAATTCATCGCGGTTTCCAACTACCAAAGCAAAGGCTTGGCCTTTCTAAGTCACAGTAAATTATTTCATTTCTAATTTCTTTTTATCTTAGGAAACTGATTAAGGAAATGGAAGAAGACTCATTATTTATCATTTCCTTAATTGTTTTTCAAATGAACAACTTGAAATATAAAATATACCGTCCTAGCTTGTGGATCAAGTAAATTACCTAGTGATGGGTCCAAGATTTACAATCCTCGAACAAGGCCCATAAACACTCACATAACATTGGGTCGGGATTGAATGCCAGCCTAAAATCATTGTGTCCCGAAGTTTACCTGAATGAAAGCAGACAGATTGAGCTCGTGTGGAAATGGGCCATCGTTTGGATCCGAAGGCGCCTTTGTGAACTTGGTTCAGGGGCTGTCTTGGTAGCCCAACACACCTCCAAGGTCTGCCACCCTCAGCTCGGGCCCAAGGATGCGTTGACGATCCAACATGTCATCAACCCTAATCAAATAAGGATAAAGCCAACCCTCGAATGAATCCGTTGTCACTTGTGGGCTTTTGTTCTCGAGTATTTCAAAACTATAGGTAACAAATATATTGACCGCTTTATCCTTGTATGTACACAACACTTTATCCTTGTACATACACACAATAGGAGTAGGAGTTCAAGGCTATATAAATAACCTTAAACCCAAAGGTAAAGCAAGATCTTCTCTCTCATTACAAACTTCATCTTCTTCCTCTTGTCTAACTGTAATACTTTATTTGCAACTAAACACCAGTATTGCATCCTACTTAGGGGAGGGTTCTCGAGCCCACAGGGCCACAGGGAAACTTGTTTTGCAAATATTATAGATGTCCATGCCCAACATTATCAACAGCTAACCTCGTCCGTCCTGGAATAACGTTTGCAGTGGAGATTTTCAAAAACTTCATCGGCATAGTTCTAAATTAAATCCCATTCAAGACCAAGATGAGAGATGTTAAGCTTGGAGGCAAAAGATCTACACCAGGTATGTTACTCAACTCTTTTGTTCTAGTCTAGTTCAGTTTTGATGGTAAAATCATACAGATAGCCAAGTCCGATGATATGTAATCATACTGTATATCCATAATTCCATACATATCTCTCTGCGCATATATTTGGACCAATATCATTTATTCATGGAAACAATTATCAAGCCACAATTAGTGACAGATGTTATGAGCGATCCCCATACATAAATAAACTCACAAATACAATTTTTTATAGAGCCAATTTTAGTTTATTTCTTCAAATAAAAGAATCTCTAACTTACCTAAAATCTTTACATCAACTGTAGCAGCCACAATCTTCTAGCTTCGCGAATCAGCCATTTCCACGCTTCCGTACATCATTCTTAGGTTTCCTAGAAGTATATCGAATTTGCTTGTCTTGCCTGGAAAAAAGAAAAATTAGACAAATATTGTAAGAGAGCATAATCAAAATTATACATACTTTTTGCTCATGAATTTAAACTGCAAGTTATAAATAAATTACACACATGTACAGTCCGAAATACAAGTTTTTTGTACACGGGAAAAAGCACAATGGTCTCTGCCAAAGAAATCAGGCCAAGGCCCCATTATCTTTGTTCCACAAACTGGATGATTTAGAACACTCCTGATGCACCACATTCAGTGAGTGTATGAACAATATAAAGCAACAATTACCTTATTGTTGAAACTCCAGCATGCCATCACAAAATACTCATCCACGGGAAATCTTTGAGCAGAGCATGAGTTAAGCCATATGATATATGATGTAGCATCATTATCCATTACTAGCAAGTCTAGTATGCAGACATCATCTCCTTGTGCACTTGAGAGCCATATAAATTATGGCGGATTACGACAAGGCCATTATCCACTTTTAACTCCCAATATTCCATAATTAATTAACCCAGTGGTACTATTGCCCGTCTCGTACACATTCCATGTGATTTACAACTTTTGCATCCTAACAATCAGCTATAAAAAACATTTACAGTGCTGTGGTTTATTTACATAAAGATGCTCAAAGCCAAAACAGAGTGAACTAAATTTATTTTCGGGTTTGCTACTTTTTTTTGGTCACCCAAGATAAAAGAGAAACTGCATAAAAATAGATGCACCTTTTTTTATATTAATAATAAGATACAAAGAGGGCAAAGTTTAGACATTTGCAGCATTTCTTCAGTGCTAGCATGCAATTGATGGATATCCTAGCGTTATGAACTAGTCTTCGCTCTATGCCCTTCCCAATTTGATATTGGTATTGTAACTATAGACGATAAAATTTAGTTTTGGACTGTTCTGATTCATGACCTTCAGACCTCGATACTAATTTGATAACATTTTTTTGTTCACTGGTTAAAAGAAGGTAGTCATGTATCAAAAGTTACATGGAGTCATAGATAGACCAAATAAAATATATGACTAATTGGAGAAGATAATGTTGCTGATGAACCAAGCAGCAAAAGTTTGACTCAGATCCTCAGAAATAAAATCCTGGCAGGGGTATATATACTTACATCCGAGCCTTTTTCTTCTCTTTGTACCTCATCATTGCATTTTCTCGGGCCTCTGTATGTGCATCCTCAAGGTCGGGTGAATAGCATGATGCTTCACCATTAGATATATATGGTGAAAGTTCACTGTCAAGATATTCATTACTCCTGCTTTCAGCATCATGACTTGAAATGGAGTATCTTGAATAAGGAGACCTGATTGTCTGAGCAGGATCAAGACTTCCAGGAAAGTTATAAGCTTGGTTGGAAGGATCCTTGTCATTGTCAATGTGAACAGAGCAGCTTATGTAAACAGATGAAGTAACAGAAGCATCCTGTAGATTTTTTAAAAAAATTAGAACAAGAGAAAGAACAGATATTGACCCGATCGTGTAGAGACTTGTAAACATGATGGATACCGCCCTGAATCCAAGAGCCTAAGCTGTTATCATGCATCCATCTGTGTATTTAAGAACTCAACTTCCTTCATTCCTAACCCATGTAGGATTCCACACCCTCACATATGCACCTCAACACTTTTTTTTTCCTTTTGTGATGCCGCTCTCAAGTCGACTATCAATGTTACAATTAGCCCCCACAAACAATGGTTCATCTAATTTTCTCTCTTATGTTGGTTACATCTCCCCTCAAAAGTTTCTCTCGATATTCAAGAGGACTTCAAATTTTAAGAAATTTTGAGACAGTTGGAATATAAATGAAACTGCAATAGATAAGGGACTTTCAATGTACAGAGATCAGAATTTATCCTTTCACTCACATAAAGATTTAGGACGTACTAGAACTGTTATTTCTATCTTAAATAGTTAAGTTTTGAGGATTTTGTAAGAGGAACGTATAAACATGTGGTTTAATCAGATAGTTGTTTAAACGGTGTGTTTAATGCTGAAAACAACCATGAAATAGTATAGATATAGCGCAAAAGGAAAAGAACTCTGAACTTGAAAGATATATGGTACTATCCGAATTCTAATTGCAAAAACCTGCTTCCTACATTGCTTACACTTTTCAAGAATATGTCTGCAAGTGTTACTCGTGAGAAAATTTTCTTATTTCAACAACAAATATTTTCTGTATGCTTACTTTTCCACCTGTCTTAACCACTGTGCGAATTGTATTTGGCAACTGACATTTTTTTTCATAAATTAAAGTGTCAAACCATACCTTCCTTGCTCTTCCATCACTGTTATTGGATTTCTCAGGAGGCATATCCTTCTCAATGAAGGAGCATGAGAAATCATTCTCATCAAGAAATGCTCCAATTGGATCTTGATCACCCCCAAAGAATTCTTCAAAGTTGCAAAATGTTTTATCCACATCAGGAATGATATAATCATCATCATGGCAAATAATGTCTTCACAAACCCCAAGGTCTTGCATATTTTGAGACCACAACTGCAAAAGTTAATTAAAAAAAGAGTCAAGAGGTCAACTTCAAACGGCAATCTAGGATCATTTTCTAGTCACATGTAGCCATCCTTTTTAATGTTGATAACTATTGAGCAAGGAAGCACCACAAATGTCATGCTATTGTGGTGATTACGTGCAACTGTATTCAAGCAAAGGTTGAAGATTGATGCTACACAATTTTGAAACAAAACAACCAAACTTCAAATCATAAAGTAACTTAATTCGAATTCAAATTCAACGTTTTCACATCTATTAATATATTTTTGTAGCTTTTTTCTGAACATCCACTTTCAGTTCCACATTCTTATCATGTAATAATAGTGTCATTAGATAATCTATTGTTGTATAGATTAGGTGATGCATCCGGTAAATAAATGTCATAACAGTCAGTGAAAAACAAAATGGTGATTAAAGTCTTATGATAGAAAAGGATAGAAAAAAATATCCAGTAATTCGATACAAATTGACACTTGCAAAAGCACCACAGATGCACATATTGCATGATGAAAATGCAGTTTGTTGAGTGAAGGACATGTTCATTTATGAAAGTAGCTTCTGAATATTGCCGATGATGCTATCTGTAAGTGTTCTTTGAAGAAAATAATGGATGTGAGATAAACTTATGGCAACAAAAATGAAATGCAGAAATTCATATTGCCGGTTCAATGAGAAGAATAGGACTAAGTTTATCATGTATGAATTTATTGATTGTGAGAAAAACTTTCCATGTCCTCAAGGCAATTATAACTAGAGCTGATTATCCAAAACCCACTTTTTGCAATGATTTGATCAAACCTGACTATTCTCTATTGGACTTTTGCATGGCCAAAAGGATTCTCCAGGCAAAGCATTTGCGGCAGTTGAAAAGAAAGGTAAATGTTCTGGCTGAGAAAATGGCAAAGGCAAAGAATCCACTTTTAGACCCTGACGTTGGCAGTCAGCTTGTTGAAGAATGGTAACAAGATCTTGAGAATGTTGTGAATGATTGAGATTGTAGTCAAGCTTCTTTGAGGTATTCAGCATTGAAGAAATGTTTTTTTGTTCTTGACCACGTTTCATAGGAGTATTGTTGTTGACATCAAGCCTTTTCAAATCAAGAATCTGTTCCAGAATAAAGCAGGTACTTTCCTGCTGTGGACCTTTGTACGATAACTGAAAGATGATGAAAAAGACTGAGAATGCAAACTAGAAAGGGTTTCGAGTCTTCAAAGGGAAAGAAAGAAAAATTACTGCATAGTTCTTTGTTTGTTCCCTAATAGTGAATCTAAAAGATCATTTTTATGGTTGAAATAGCAGGTTACAAAAATCATATTCCATTGATGCAAAGTAAATAATGTAAATAGCAGGTAGCTCTGTGTTAAACTTCATATACAAAGTTGTTGTATTAACTTGTAATATTTCATATACAAGACATTAAATATTATCCTAGTTGCAACTGCTTTGATTAATTTTTACAAGTGGCAATTTCATTAGAAGCAATAGCCCATGATCATCTCTGATATCTTAACTTCATCCTTCTACTAGGCAAAGAAAATGAGATATTAAATTATAGTTCATATATCGGCTCAGTAGTCCAGATGTTGAAGTCATGAAAAGTATCATGATGGATAAATTTACAATTAACTTAGCTTAAATTTTATAATTTACCAATCAGTAGCTAGAACATGGAAATTCAGTGCATATGAAGTTCCTGAAATCTAGAATTTACAAATATACAATCAACTTAACTTAAAATTTATAATTTAGCAATCAGTAACTAGAACATGGATATCAATGCATATGAAGTTCCAAAAATCTTGAATTGGGTTGCAATTGATATCGTCTTCCTAATATATTGTTGAGTGCACTCCTCATCCCTGGATTAACTTTTTTTAATTTCTTGACAAAAATATAATGGTATTATGGTAGAAACCATGAGGACTTCTACCATGAGGACAGATATAAGCAGCTACCTGGTGTTTTATATTATAAAAATAAACCCTCGTGAATTTTAGTAACAATAATCTATAACCCCAATTAACTCAACAGCAGAAACTTCTGGCAAGCATAAACATACTTAAAAATCTTTTAAAATTCGTCGCACCTCAGGTCGTTGATTGCCTGATCCAACATCAGACTCTGCACCAGAGACCAAAGTTGAGTGAATCACTCTAGATTTTCTTGAAGACCGTCCAATTTGTTGGCAAGACTTCCCTGGAATGTCAAATTTTGATGCACTAGGCTGCACAGATGAAGAGCATGGGGTGGAAACTAGTTGATCTTTAACAATACTTTTATCCAAATCCCCAAATTCAAAACCCCAAAGTGATGCAAAATCTTTAGCAGAAGGGCATCCTAAGTAGCTACTGACTAGCCGTTTCTGATGGTGGGAGGAGACCTCATGCAGGCACCGATCACAGCCAAGACACATCAGCATCCGGTGGTCCAAACACTGAGCGTAAGCTGGATGGTTCCTGCATGAGTCACATAGGAGGGTACGGAGATGCCGGTTAAAAAGTGCATTAGCTGAATGGACCTTTGCATCGCAGGAAAGGCAAAGATATGCTGCATCAGCGTTACAGTAAACGACTGGCCTCAAGGCCATGCAGAATTCGCAAACTTTCTCCATTTAATTATTTCCAGGTCATCAATGATCCCACAAATCCAAAAACTCACAGGTTAAAGTTTCAGTTTTGTAAATAATAACTCCATGAATCGTTTCAGGACCGACAGATACCTTTAACATTAAAAGACAGCTTTCCTTTTAGTAAATTTTTTCTGCAATAGTTTCCAAGAGCAGAAACAAGCTTCCTGCATCCAAAATGAAGAATTCAGTAACATAGTAAGTGAAACAGCTGGAATTTTCTTCCCATTGTACAGAAAAAAAAAATATAATTCACCACCACAAAATCCTCTAAATGTGGCCAGCAAGACCTCAAAATTGCTAGTTATCCACTTAGGGGAGTGTTCAGACTTGAGTTAAAGAAGAATGAATTCTGGGTTACGCAAAAGGTATTTTGCAAAACATGGTCAATTCACCCGGTTCGTTGACAATGAATAATTACTCTATGATCTTTAAAAATTATATTTATTTTTTCAGGCGTGACATCCGCATGCTTACAGAATCAATTCAAGTGGATAAGATGTCTGCTGCTAAAAACTTTACAAGGAAACCTTTATTAATAACTTGAGTGCATGTGTATAAGATAAGAAGGAAAAGGGGCGAGGGAGAGAGGGAATATATGCATTCAGGTCTGAACCTGCGAGAATAAATAAATAAAGAGGGCCTTTGGAGCATCACAGATATCAGATCAGAAGAAATGGTCAAAATAATATAAAATTTATCTTAAACTAAATCATCAAAAAGATTAATATTCGCTCAATCAACACTAATTTTATTCCAAACAAGTAAAAATGTGAGTACACAACTGTCATGGAGGTGATTTCAAACCTAAAATAAAAAAAAGAAGGCTGAAAAACATTAAATTCCCTCAAATAATTAAAAACCTATTCATCCCCAAATTAATAATCAAAGAATGACATGATCAAATAACAGATCTAGTACAAAAGATGACATATACTGTAGATTATAATTCCCTAATAAAAAAAAAAGGAGAGGCTTTCTTTACGTGCCTGTGATTAATTTCTTCGGAAGAATGGAGACTCCAGAAAATGATCGGAAAAATTAAGCTCAACAAGAAGAGAGTGGGGGAGACTTAAATAAAGCTGCTTAGCTTTCTCCCTCTTGTTCATCGTTACCTTTTTAGGCTGACGTGTAAGCTTGAAGGGTGAACTTTTTACTGACGTGGAACTGGACACGTGGTTTCATCACGGGTCCCACCACCTAGCGTTATCCTGCTGCATGTGAATCCCTCCCACCCAACTTTTCTTTTCTTTTCTTTTCTTTTATTTATTTTTTTTCCATTTACTACCAATCCCCCCCCCTCCATGAGCATCTCAGTTCCACCGTTTGCAGGGCCAGATAATATTTCTAATCGGGTTAAGTTGTAAATTAGGGACATCCTAGAATCAATTACATTTGCCAACAGGGAAAATAGCTTCTTCTTTTTTTAGGTTTTTTAGAACTAATTATCTTGTGAAATTGAATTTAATTATAGCATTTCATTTTAATTAAATTAATAAATAAATTAAATTAACATGTTTAGATGTGATAAAACTTATTTTATTTTATTTTTTATATTATTTTCATTACCTTCATCTTATTTATTTAATGGTTTCTAAAAACAAATAGATAAGTGAGTATTTTTTAAAAATTAGTTTTAATCTTAAATTTTTTTATAATTGTAAATAAAAAGGGTTGATGTAGAATTTATTTTTATGATATTAAATTTCATTTAAAATTCAATTCTTAATAACTAAAAAAATTACAAATATAAATTTAATGTCTTTTGTGTGTGAGAGAGTGAGGAAAGACTTATCGTGATTGTGATCCAAAAGTCTTCCTCATCGAGCCAATCGTTGTTCAACACGTCTTCGAGGTTCCAAAGATGACAGCTATGAGGTTTTTTGAGGCTGTTAACTTCACGCGCCAAAGGAATTAATTACACTTCCCACTAGATTTTTCTAACACGTGCAGCCTCTATCCATTGATACGTGCGTGTATATATAGAGCTTTCTTTTTTCTAATTCTGTGAACCTAGAGAACCGTACTAATGTTAAAGAATAAAACACTGGGAATTAATCTATTCCTAACACACGGGGGGGAAAAAGGACAGTTGCAGAAGACAACTAACAAACATATTATTATTTTTCTGACACAATTTCTTGATTTCTTCTGCAAGTGCGCCAAATTAATCAGACAATGATAAGAAAAGTAGATTGATCCATGTTTTAACTAGATTGAACAATGTTCGAAAGGATGTGCTAAATCGACATCAACTTCCTTGCTTATCTATTGTCGACTGGCAAAATTTTATTCCCTTGTACATCTGATCAAGGCCTCTTACTTCATGATAGGATGAATATCCTCGTTATAATCAATAGAATTTCTTTCCTTGATGCTCGTACTTAGCTTTCTACATTGGTTACAGGACCTCTGAACCAATGACGAGCACTCAAGATCCAAGAAGAGATGGTAAGAATTAGCAAGCCACCAACAGCAACAGGAGTGTAGTTGAGTGTCTCGTTAGTGATGGGGTAGGTTACAGGCAATGAGAAGAGGATTGAGATAGTTGCTACCCAGAGGACTGCAATCCATCCAACAAGGACACCATAGCGACCCAAGTTGAATGGTCCCGGGATAAAAGACTTGCGTGCCAAAGTCACCCTGAAGAAGATGGGTAGGGCGTAAGCAATGTACAGCCCAATCGTAGCAATAGAAACCATGGCCTGAAATGCCACCTCACTTCCAAGATACTGCAGAAGATAACGAGCAAACAAGGGGCACACATTTAGCATATAGGAAGAAGCAATAAGTAGAATGCATGCAGACATTAGAGGTTAAATGCAAAAGTGTGCCTTAGCCAACCACAAAAATGACATGCTTTTCACTAGGTCCGTGCCTACTCTCCTGAACCAAGTTTGTATTTGATATGATGTCCTGGATTCATAGGCAATCAAAAGTATGAGCAAATAAAATAGTCATTACTGAATGTAGTTTAACGACAAACTCCACAGCATGATTGCAATAAGATTCTTGAAATGAAATTCAGAAAGTACGACAAATATAGCAAACTGAAAATGGTGAAAACTGAATACCGTCAATGCCATGCAGAATGATATGACCACAGAGAGCCAAACAGCATTTATGGGGACCTCCTGATTGTTCACTTTGTGCCAAAGTGATGAGAGTGGCATGGCTCCATCTCTAGAAAACGCATAGGCCATCCTGAAAATGAACATTCAAAGATTACTCAGCAATCAAGTAAGAATTGTAAACTCATCACAAGTTTCAGATAACATGAGATATCAAACAAGCGAGATTACCTAGAGTTGCTTGTAACGGAACTCATTCCACAGAAGAATATGGCAACAGCAACCACTCCCAAACAGATAATTCCACCAACCCCACTGCCATATCTTCTCTTAAAAGCTAGGTAAAATATTTCAGCAATGGCATAACCACCAGCATCATTGTCTTCACTCAAGAGGTAAGAGATGTTGGTTACTGCAAAGGTGATACCAAGTATGTAAAACCATCCAAATATAACTGATATCCCGATGGCGCTAATTATTCCTTTTGGTCCATTCTTATCAGCATTCTTAGTTTCCTCTGTCTAGAAATAACAGTAAGAAAGAAAAGATTATTTAGTTTCATTCCTCCAACTTTCCATAAAGCAGAAGAAAAGTGAAAAGGAAAGACAGTTAATTAATGTACTGGTTATTATGCAAGTAAATAAATATGTGAGCTCGTAATGCTTTTGAAGAAGGAACTACTTGATTTCAACAAACTGGATGTTCTTGGTTTGACTTTTGAGTTTATAAACAATGAAACATATTTGTGAGAAGTAAAGCAATATCTGAGATTCCCAGGACTGAATTCATAGGAATTAGGACTCTGCGTGATATGAAGAACAATTCAACTTACCATATGAGCAGATGCGTCATACCCAGTGAGGGTATATTGACTCATCAAAAGCCCCAGAACAAAAATGTAAGCTTTACTATTGATTCCATCCCCATTATCAGTGTTGAAGTGTGTAAACACAAACTTGGCACTAGCCCTTTCCGTTGCAACAAGGGGAATGAGTATTGTAAGAACCACAACACCTAAAAATGCAAAGGTTCAGTAAAAATTGAAAAAAAAAAAAAAAGCAGAGAGAAAAAAATATGGTTGGCTCAAGAGAACAAAGAGAAACTGTAGCTGGAATTTTTCATACCTACAAGATTCCAGGCAGCAGCCAGCTGTCCGAAGAAAGATAAGAGTGAGATGGGAAGACTATTTAGTGCAGCATGCAGTAGTAAAATCCCCCCATGCATAGCAATAACTACATACTTGGATGCTTCATATCCACCACCATTTTTTCCACCTGTGCTTAGGAGAATGATAACCTGAATCAGCTGTGCAAGTGAGAAATCTACACTGGTTGTAACAGCCCACTGGAAATAAGAATGAACATGAAGTGGTTAGAATTTATAACGGTGGAAACTGAAGGCAGCAAAATCGAGTATGGATTCTTAGCTGTACCTGACCAACAATGTTGAACCTGCAAGGAAAAAAAGACAATTCACTGCATTAGAGTATGTTCAAGGGAGGACCAGATTAGCAAAAGTGGTTGACTGTACCAGCTATATATCTAACTTTTCCTTGAAAAACCAAAGAAGACAACATAACTATATCAGTGATATGAAAAAAGAATAAGCTGGAGAAAAGCAATGAATGCTAGATAATTAAATTCACGCCCTACAATTCCCTGAAGATTCAGCTCAATACAGAATAAGAGCACTTACTATGGTTTGTTGACTCAAGTTTCAAGCGTGGTATATATCTGAGGTGTTGTATAGAAACAAATCAATCGTTTGTGTCTTAATTCACCCTCACTGAAATGAAGGTCAGTGTGAAAACTACATTTAGTGAATCACCATTTCTTTCTTTCCTTGGTGGCTAAAACTTTTTGAATTTCTCTGCAAGCATCCCCCAGAAAGCTTGTTGGATCCCACATTTATTCTTGCAATGCAGATGCTATAATGCATTTTGAAGCATGCTCACACAAGCTAAATAAATTCATGAACTCAACCGTATTGCATAATAAGACAAGGAGTATGTCCATACCACTCCAGCGCATTATATTTCAGCATATCATCCTCCTGTGATTGTTTTCAGGCTCGTCACAATATTACTCTGACTCCATGGGTATGGTTACTAATTAACCAATTCAATTTGCAGTACAATGAGCAAAGTTCAAGCATAAAATTTCAAAGAAAACTTCAAGTTCCCGCGGCCTATAATGTGAAAAACACCAGCCTATAAACGGCGCCCACAGTTAAAAATGGAGGGATTCTGAAACCATGACCCAGAAAGGAAAATAGAGAGCATCAAGCACATTGAGACCCTTATGTCATGGCTGCTACTGCGGGAAATTTTGTGCAGCCTAAAAAGTTCCATGTTTTGAAGTAAAGGGCTAACAAAGTTGGTGGTAACAACGATAAGGTCATGAGAAATGAAGGCAAATAAATTGTGAAAGCGAATTCCAAAAACACAATCAAATTCTAAGCTAGCAAGATGAATTAGGAACCAAGAAAACTATAGCAAACAAGAAATATTACCAGCCAGTTATCCAAGATGCAAAGGGTGCCCAATTAGGACCAGCAAGCTTTGCACTCCAATAGTAGAGACCACCAGAAGTTGGGTAAGAAGAGCAAATTTCTGCCATTGCCAACCCAACAATCATGGTGAACCCACCAGCTATGAACCACCCATACTGTAACGAAACTGGCCCTCCAAGATTGAGACCAGTATTGTAAAGCGTGGTTATACCAGTCAGCACTGATATGATCGAAAATGAAAACGCAAAGTTGGAAAACACCCTGCAATTTTTTAACCATATTGGTCCAATTCATTGGTGATTCATCAGAAGGAGAAGGTTGCCAAGAAAGCTTCAAAACAGGAAACAAGAAAAGGGTTCTTGAGAGATTTACGAGAGATCACGCTTAAGCTCTTGTTTGTAGCCAAGCTCTTTAAGACGGGCAGTGCCTGTATCAAGGAAGCCGCCGCCGTTTTGAGCTGTATGAGTTGGAAGACCCATGAAAGATGAGAGAGATAGAGAATCAGTAGCAAAAAACCAATCAATCTCTCTTTCTAACTCTCTGTCTGTTATGTTCCCTCCTTTCCTGTACTCTACAGCTTGTCTAAATTTTATCTTTGTTTGCCTGGTGTCGACGCAAGCAATCTTTATAGTTAACTATAGTAAACATCTCACTGCTATCCTGGATAAGTGGATAGTACACCAATGGCAGGGTGTTTTTCCTTTTTAATGTCGTTCAGACAAAATAATAAGCGATGAGAAAGTTTTGATGAACAGTTTGGTAAATATCATTTGTATTTGAATGGCATGCGTGACCATCCCAATCATTATTAAAGACTTTAACTTTACTTTGTACTGTTGATTTCATTATTTCCGTTTAATAAAAAATATTTTTAAAATGTTTTTTATTTATAAATATATTAAAATATTTTTTTATTTTTAAAATTTATTATTGATATAGTAAAAGATAATATAAAAAAATAATTAAAATTTCATAAAACACTTTATGAAAATATTTTTTATAATACAGGGTTGATTCAATGTATTTACAGATACAATTTCCATTTTTTGATGGCAGCTTTCATATTTGGTCACATAAAGTTAAAAGGGACAATAAGGAAATAATATTTTTACCAAAAAACACGAAAGAGAATCTTGGATTGTGATTTGCGAGGATTTTCTTGTCCGGATATAATTTTGTGTGGGTGCTTTTTCAGGGGAAAAGGGATGGTGCAGCTTATAGGGGATATCACTTCACCACGGTGTGAGGTTATCAAAGGACATGCAGTTTATGGAGAGTGGGGGGCCTGAATCTTGAACGACAGTGCATGGAAACAAGGCACGTGCTCATTTGTTTTTTTTTATTAATATAAATGTTCAGATAAAGTATTTTAACTAATCTTATTAATTAATTTCTCTCGTAATCATCATATTAACAAATAACATACTCATTTGTTAATCCAGAATCACGTGGTCCGACCATTCTCTTAATTGTGCCACCAGGGTATGCTTTTCTCTCTCTCTCTGAATTTTGTCCGGTCGACAAGGGGTAAAAGATTTTATAATAGAAGATGAAATTCTCAGCATGTCTTATCTTTGTGGTTTATTAAATAAAAATAGTCATGTATAAATTTAAAGTTTTTGCAAGAGAAAATAAGGAAAATGGGAGTGGTGAGGTGGGGAGAGAAGTAGCATGTAAAATAAAGGACAAGTGATAAGGAGATTGGCTTTCTCATGTAGTAGCTCTAGCATCAATCTCGTTGACTAGTTGCAGGTCTAAAAAGAGTTTGAAAAAAGTATGTGATCAGGACAAGTTTGGAAATTCAGGGGAGATTGATATGAAAACTAGATTTAGGGGGAAATCTAAACAAAACATGTATTTCAAGGGAAGATATTAAAATCTACTCTGAAAGAAAATTTCACATAATCTCTCCAGAAATAATTAGAAAAAAATTAATCAAACAAGGCCTACAGCGACAATGAGGCTAAGAAACAATATTTCTATTTAAGAGAGTGTTATTTGCATGGCACATCTCAAGAAAAACATGTAATACATGTTTTTTTATGACACAACACACCTCTTAAACAAACATGGTGACGCTAAACTTATCCTAAAATATCTATTTTTAGTTGACATTAGATTTTTTTTTACAAAAATGAGTGCAGATATGAAACTCATTGAACATTCGAAATGATACGCGTTTGTCATTTTACTAAGAAACCGACAATTGAGCTTGAATATAAGATTCGAAGCTGGATGAGCTTCCTCATTAACAGTAACCACACAAACCAATTCTTCGAAGATGAGCAGGATTGGGATGGTTTATGTCATTATATGCGTCCAAGGCTTAGATAGTGCAATGGTCTAAGCTAACTCTAAAGGTTACCATACATGCAATGATTACTTTTTATATTGGCTGGCAATGGCATGTACTTCTTTTTCCTGGTTCATGTTTATGCTCTATGTTTCCATACAGTGGATATCCATTTTCCATCTGTAGATATCAACTTTCCTTTTCAAGATTCAACCTAGCCAAGAGCCAAGAGATTTCTCACCGGAGGATATTTTCCCGGAGACATACTATATATTATATTCATTTCATACATTATGCAGTAAATGTAACTGCACAAATTCAATGGTCGAGACTTGGAATAGTAATTGTCAAGATCGTCCCTACTATCAAACCTGAATACCATATATTTTATAAATGCAGGCACTTTCGTTTCATATACAATGTACAAACAAGTCAGGCCTGAGACCCTTCCTTATCAGTCAGACTGATTCTGAAAAAGCCTGACAATCACGAGAGCTAGCTGTTTGCGTTCGGTGATGATATAACTGCTAGCGGGAAAATATAAAAATTTGTTTATTTTTGTATTTTAAAAATGTTTTTAAAAAATTAAAAAATATTATTATTTTTTATTTTAAATTAATATTTTTTTAGTATTTTTAGATTATTTTGATACGTTGATGTCAAAAATAATTTTAAAAAAATAAAAAAATATTATTTCGATACATTTCTGAGTAAAAAACACTTTAAAAAACAATCGCAACCACACACAAACATGGTTGTGGTTTGAAAAAATCATTTTTGTTATGGTTGGTTCATATAAAATGTGTGTTTGGTTAAAATTATGATTTGATTTTATTTTGTCAAAAATCATGGCATGATATGTGTGGTTAAAATTGTGATTGGGGTTGGTGTTGTATAGAAAATAACTAAAAATGACATAATTTAATTTATTATTTCTTTTAATAAGAAAAATAACATTTAGTATAAACATCAATCGACATAAAAAGAAAATTGTTCATTTTTTTTTAGCTCATCAAACTTGTTGCAATCCCAACACGAACATAATCGTTTTTTTAAATTAAATAGTTCTATATGACGAAAAGAGTTAATATTAGGTGTTTTTTCATCTTGAAAACACCTAGAAAATCATATCTGAGCTTGAGATATTTTTTTGTGTCGGGTGAATTTCGTGTTTTGATATGGGTTTTTATGTTTTTCATGGCCATAGATTCTAAGATGTTTTCTAGGTGTTTTGGGTAAAAGCAACTCTGAGTGTTTGTTTTTGTGGTTGTGGTTTGAAAAAAATGATTTTGAAAAAATCACTTTTCCTGTGGTTGGTTCATATAAAATGTATGTTTGGTTAAAATTGTGATTTGACTTTATTTTGTCAAAAATAATGGCATGATATGTTTGGTTAAAATTGTGAGTGGGGTTGGTGTTGCATAGAAAATGACTAAAAAGGACATAAATTAATTTATTGTTTGTTTTAATAGGAAAAATAACATTTAATACAAACAATAATCTGCATAAAAAGAAAATTGTTCATTTTTTTTAAAAAATGAACATTATTGCCCCATCAAACTTGTTGCAATCCCATCACGAACATAATTCATACGCGAAGCCTTCTGGTGCCCACGTGTCTGTGTAACCACGTCAGTTAAAGTATCAGCAAGAACAAAATCAGGATGGCGATCAAACTCGTTAAATGCAACATCTTGGATTGACTTCCTTCGAATGTAG
>Ga0307510_10003051_pt1 | contig 19339 bp, 17 predicted proteins | sample 12_EM_MG_FD_207224 | JGI IMG/M metagenome (GOLD analysis project Ga0307510, IMG submission 207224) | Populus trichocarpa ectomycorrhiza microbial communities from riparian zone in the Pacific Northwest, United States - 12_EM | ecosystem: Host-associated > Plants > Roots > Unclassified | place...
CGATGTGCGTGTTTTTTTTCTGGTTCCTTCTTGAGCACCACCATACCGGGTAAGAGTTTACTGACGTTTTTTTTTTTTTGCCTTTTGTGGAATTGTGGAATCGTTAGGAAGTACGGAGAGGAGTCGCTCCCGATGCCCGTGCTGGCTGGCGTCCTTCGCGCCGCGCACGCTCTCTCATTCGACGCGCAACGCAAATGGGCCGAACGCATGCTCGGGCGCACCTGGTCCGCGACGCTCGACGCCCTCACGGCCAACCCGATGCCGCACGCGGCCGAGGCGCTGGCGTTCGCGCGCAGCTACGGTCTGCCGGGCGTGCAGAAGCGGGCCAGTTACGAGCTGCTGCGAGTGCCGACGTTCGGGCAGAGCGTCGTCGCGGAGGCAAGCGCCAGCGCAGACGCGGGCGAATTGTCTCGCGCGGATCTGTTGAGGTTCTTGCACGCGCGAGAGCAGCTTGGCCTCGCGTGGGCCGAAGTCGCCGGCAAGGCGCCGACGGACTTTGCTTGTCCGCGCAGCACGCAGACGCAGATGCAGGTGCAGTCTGAGCGCAGTAGTGCCGGTGCCAGTGGCGCCGGCGCCGGCGGCGTTAGCTGTGCAGCTGCGAATGTGGATCGCGTACATGCTCGATGGGCCGAGCTGGTCCACTCGAGCGGGTTGTATGTGCAGCGGATGGTCGATCCGTTGATGGGCCTGCGGGACCTCGTGGGGATATCGTGGAAGGACGAGGGGTTCTGCAAGAAGTGTGTTTCTGCGCGGAGGAACGCGTGGGAGGAGTTGAGGAGGAAGTTGTGGGAGGACTTGGATGCGTGGCTGGGGCTGAACGTTGAGAAGGTTGATTGAGCAGAGGTGTGTGTGATGTGCCAACTTGTATGAGGGGATTCGTTTCTCATCGTCCGTTCTATTCTACCTTTCTCGAATGTGAATTCCTAGCTGAGCTATGTATCGTGGCTGCACGACGTTCTTCGGTTGCTGCACAACACTAGATCACTGGTACGGTGGACAGCCCCGCCGAGAGGGGGTAATCGACGCACGCTAAATGCACATTACATTACAGCTCTTGTGTACAAGCTGTCTTGTTCTGGCATAAGGGTCCCCAGCAGTGGTCTGCTTTAAAGAGGAGACTACTGTCACTGCGGACTCTTATGCAAGGAAGACAGTCCTGTCTGGACCCATATGGCATGAATATACAACATCGCATGTGCTAGATGAATAAACCTCACGGCGCTTTACATGTTCGCTTGCCCTCCTGCACCGCGGCCCGCTTTATCGTTATCGTCACCACGACTCACACCGCGGAAACCGGTCCAGCCGCTGGTCACCAGCGAACCATAACCCGATGTTGGCAGCGAATGAATCAATCGCCACCCAGTCAGAATCCCGACTCGGACCCACTTCCCTTCTGGAAAATCTATCGGAAAGTACATATGGTGGAACATCCCAGATTGTGTTCATTTTACGGATGGCTGACATGATTCAGCGACGGTGCGGATTCCTCTATCCGACCCTAACCACACTCGGCCTCAGAGTCAAACGGCTTGAAAGATACCAATTCACCGAAGGCACAGGCTTCCTGTGTCATTAGCTACACCACTTGTGGTTCTTCGGACGTTGTCCAGTCGGTCCAGACACGTGGAGGCTGCGTCTCCTGTAATGTGCCTCGCGCTTCTAGCGGACACGCGCTGGAGGGCTGTAGGCCTTGCCGCCGTCTCAAATACCGCGCGGCTCCATACCAGTCGCGGTACGCTCACCTTTCTGCGACGCATACTTTTCTTTACTTCCTAATTGTCCCCCGCGTCAAGCAGTTATCTGTCCTACCTTACTTTCAAGCGCTGAAACATGGGCACCCCGCAACGTAGGTCTCAAGTGTTATTATTGTCCTTAGCTTACGTTCGGTTCTCGCAGCCACCATCCATGAATGGAACGATATAATCTCTCGTTCTCGGAATAATCTCCACGTACTACCTCGATCCCACCCTATGCGCCCTTCCTTTCTCTATTTTTTGGGTTGTGGGCAGCTCCATCGCTATGAATTATCTCATCAGAACGAAGATCTAGACCAATGCATCCTTCAACTCACTCAAGCAATCCTCCTCCCACATCGGCCCTGGGCCGGACCCAAGATAAATATCGCCGTGATGTTCTTTTGGCTCGCGAAGGCCCTTCTTCGACGGTCCGAGAAGTCCAAGCAGCCCGACGGCGTCAATTCTGCTATTGACTACTTCCATTGGCTTCAAGATCATTCCCTTGAAGCATGTGATATCTCACGGAACGAAATGATGGTATCACTCGTAGAGGCATTTTCCATTCGGACTCGTTTAGGGTCCGGAGATAGGACGCAGGATATCGAAGACATGATCGCCCTCTGCGATGAACCCAAACAGCATGGCCCGGCGCACCTCACGAAAAGGGCCCTTTTTTTCCTGATCCTGGCTGTTACCGGTGATTCTTCTAACGGAATTTTAAACCCACCTTCAGACAAGTCTATCGAAAGCCTGCGTGGGGCGGGCATGCGCTGGCCAAGTTGTCTCGAATTTTCATTTGCACTTGCCACCTCTCTTACATATCGCTTCATTGAAACGTTCTCGGATGATGATTACAACGAGGCAGTTGCGATACTAAACAGAGTTATCGTTTCCTCGAGCCGTGAAGATAGCGCCGAGTCCGAGTCATGGTCGGATATGTCTTCAGCTTTGCTTACAACAGCTGCATGCCTTCGGTCGAGTGTGTATGGAAACCCAGAGTATGCAGAGGAAGCTATGTCCCACCTACACTCCCTTAGTCGCTCTTCGTCCGGTGATAGGCTTCGCTTCTACGCCGTCAGGACCATGGAACTTCTGGAAGGACAGCGCTTACGGCTTTTCGGTATCGGAAAATCCCCAGCCCATCAGGAGCCAGTTTTCCGTACCCCCAAAGTTGTTGACAGCTCACCATCGCCGTACCTGGATCCACCTAGAGGCGAAGTCCCAGAGTCGGGCGTTGTCATGAACGTTCGTTCGCCAGAGACATTGCGGGCGAGGATACACCTTCTCAACGAGCGCCTCTCAACGACCTCACCCGGGACACCCCTCTACCTAGACATCCTTGATCAACTAGTAGATTTGTATCAAACCAAGGTTTCCCTCACTGGTAACGCTACAGATATCAAAGAGGCTATCAAGTACTGTCGATTGTTACTTCATTCAACTCATTCAGGTGGTTTGTCTTCAACTTCTGCATCTATCTCCCTCGCCAGGCTACTTGGACGTGCGTTTGAGCGTACTCATAGAATCTGGGATATCAACGAATCGATTGGCTTACTGCGTGGTGTTATCAAATCCCCAATGGGACAGATTTTGTGCGATGCGGTATTCCCGGCATTGATTTCGTCTCTACTGAAACGCCACACATCGTCCCACGGCAACCAGTACATCCCTGACATGATAGAGACCTTCGATGAATATTTCCCCCTGGCAGCGGACAGCAGATACTCACCGCTTCCCAAACGACTCGAACACTCATGCATTTGGGCCAAGTTCTCTCGCGGTGCGGGTCGTCCCTCAGTCTCAACTGCGTATGAAAAGGCCATGTCATTGATGGAGGACCTCGTCATTTTTGCCCCAAATCTCCAATCACAACACACTACACTTGTCGCGAAGCTTGGGAAGGCCGGGCAGTTGCCGGTTGACTACGCATCCCATCTCATCCACATAAATCAACTCGAGCGGGCTATCGAGACCCTCGAACGAGGAAGGGCGCTATTGTGGTCCGAACTCCGTGGGTTTCGTACGTCAGTCGACCAGCTTTCTGCCGTCGATCCATTTTTGGCCCAAACATTCACGGCGATCAATCGAGACCTCGAGAGGCTGACCATGTCAGTCCTGCCAAGCGGGAAAACAGAGCTTGGTGGCACCGGATCAGGGGGCAGCGAAGGAGCTGACCCATTCAATCGTCTCCTATTGAAACAACGGAAACTTCTTGAAGGGCGTAACAGGCTCATTTCCCACATCAAAACCTTGCCCGGTTTCCACAATTTCTTGTCAGCTCCTTCATTTGACAACCTTCGTTCGGCGGCTTCATGTGGTCCAGTCATTCTCATTAACCACAGCGAATATCGTTCAGACATCCTCATCCTCCACCACTCCTCTCCATCTCTCATATCCACCTCCGAGGGCTTCTACAGTCGTGCGAGCGGGCTAAAGGGCCGACTGCTGAACGCACGAAAAAAATCGAGACTCGATCCAGAAGAATATGAGAGCACACTAGCTTCTGTTCTCACCGACCTCTATGAACTCGTTGGTCAACCTGTCATCGACAGACTCCACGAGTTGAATATACCAGAACAATCGCGGGTCTGGTGGTGTCCAACGTCCGTATTCTGTTCTCTTCCTCTCCACGCAATGGGACCCATTCCATCCGACGACGGCGTGAAACGGTACTTTTCTGACCTATATATCCCGTCGTACACGTCAACACTCTCCGCGCTCATCGAGTCTCGCAAGCCTGGTACACAACTGTCAAGGCGGCCCTCGTTGCTTCTAGTGGCACAGCCCGACGAGTCACTTCCAGGAGTAAGAGGAGAGATAAAGGTGATACAGGAGCTCGACATCAAGGTGGAACGCCTTGCCCGCAGAAATGCGACAAGCGCTGCAGTGATCGAGGGTCTCAAGCGTCACGAATTCGTTCATTTTGCTTGCCACGGTATCTTGGAGATCGGGAAGCCATTTGACGCATCATTCAAGCTCCACGGAGACGATCGCCTTACTCTACTCGACATCGTACATTCTCGATTACCCACTGCCGAACTCGCATTCCTCTCGGCTTGTCACACGGCCGAGCTGACCGAGGAAAGCATCGACGACGAAGGACTGCACCTCGCTGCAGCACTACAATACTGTGGATTCCAGAGTGTAGTTGGGACGATGTGGGCAATGGCGGACACTGACGGACGGGACGTGTCGCGCTGGTTCTATCAGTCGATGCTCTCTGAGGCTGGAGAAGAGGAGGTCCCGTATCACGAGAGATCTGCGAGGGCACTTCGAGACGCTGTGAGGGAGTTGCGGGACACGAAACACGTTCCCCTGGAGCGATGGGTGAACTTTGTTCATTATGGGGCATGAGGTGGAGTCATTTGTGAGTGGTTGAGTGTCTGTGGGTATAGCACCGATCCTTACTCGTTCCCATTCAGCCTGAGGTTGAGGTTGAGCGTCACGGCCGACCGCGGAATCCCGCGCGGACGGGAATATTGGTAACCACCTCGCCTCGTGTTGCCTTTGTCGCGAGCCTTGTGTCTGTCTCTCACCCCTCTATCCACGCACGTCAAGTCTGTTAATGCATATCTATTTCCTTACTTGGGCTCGCGGCCTTCGCAACTGACATTGCCGCCTCGCCCTCAACTCCACACACCCTCCCGCGACGCAGCTGCGCCCATGCTCTTCCGGTGTTGTCGTATCATTTCTGTTCATTGTTTCGACTCTTGTTACTATACTATTTGTGATCAGGCTTTCCTTACTTCCCGGATATCACGCCCTCCTCTCCTTTCGTCGCATTGCGCCTTTTGCGTCCCCCTCATCCCGCGACCCTGTTCCCCTCAGGACCCGATCCCTTTCTATAACTTTTCATAGTCTTGGTATGTCCTTGTTTTTTTACTACCCGGCATGCGCGTGTGATCGCTATATGACCACTTGTAGTTTACGATATCCTCTGTTATATATCAGTCCTGACTGTTGATCTTTGAGGTTGAACCCAATTGCGGCAATCCTACGGGTGCTCAACCCTACTGCGAATCCGGCCACAGGTTGGCGGCTTTGGTGCATCTAGTCCTGATGGGCATGTGCCCAGAGAATACCACAGTATGCACACCCCAACGACAACAACCGCCTTGGGCAGCCCCTCCGCGGGTTGGAAGAACTTATCACCGGTGGATAGGGACGCTTGAGTTGCAGGTGACCGACACGACGCAGGATGAGGTGAGCGTGCGGGTCATGGCGGTCACATCAAAGGGAAACCCGCGCACGTTTCTCTCATAGAACTTTTGTTAATCGAAGGGCTTGCATTCACGCACCCATCCAGATTTACATCCACGTGGCCTACCACTCGAGCATACAGACCCAGCAGTGTCAGTCCACGAGTTTCGAGATTGGGTCGAGAAGTCCAACCCCGTGATGATGCAGATCCGACCGGCTCCCGGGACGAATGACCACAGCTACGGGCGGCTGGTCAGGTTGCTCAGGGAGAAAGGCCATGTAGGTAGTCGATGCTCCCGCTAGGCTATCCTCTCACCCCATTGACAGTATGGCGCTGCTGGATGGCATGGGCCGGTCCACCATGAAACCTTCTCATCGCTGTGTCCATGCAGAGTCTCCTGGTCGGCGCCGTATTTCCAACTTCTGTATCCCTGAAATCCCGAAGCCACGGCGGAACCCTATGACGCGCGAAGCGATCTTGGACAATCTGCCGCCTCATACGCGGTCTCTTCCCGAACCTCGACTCCGCCAGGTGGTGCTAATGTGGAAGCTGTGTGAACATCTCAAGCTGGCAGAGGGAAAGCAGGAGGCCACCATTTGCGGGAATGGCGCAGGTCCCTCAAGCGCGGGGTGCTTTGGCGAAAGGTTGGATCACCAATGGACGGGCACGCTTGTATGGAAGGGGACGGACGCTACGCATCAGCAAGATGACATGTCTCTGGATGTCCTGGGACTAGCTCTCCAGATGCATCCTAGCAGATCCAGTAGTCCACAAGTCCGTCTGCATCCGGACAGACTAGCCGAAATTTATCTTGGCTACACTGGAGCAAGACGTCCTAGTTTGGCACTTAGAGCCAGATCAACAACACTTGGCACCAGTGAGTCCATAGTTCCGACAGATTAGTATATTTTCAGACAATCCCACACCATATTTTTCAACAAGGAAAATATATTTGATCCCAATGGGTAGTAGCAACAAAAGGATACCGCGTGTGAACACACCACACTTCCGGGCCAGCCATACCTATTGATCTATAGTAACATCTTCAGTGCTACGTCCCAGAGGAACGGAGCCACCTTTGGTGTACGGTACTGTGCTGCATCTAACTAGGAACCCGAAAGCAAGGGCGGCGAGGGCCACTTCTAGAAGAGGAAAGAAAGCCCAAGATGTGGGGGCATGCATGAGAAGGCAGTAAGAGGGAAGAAGGGGTCGTACAGGAGCAAGGATGCTACCAAGAATGAGGTGTATTCGTGGATATGAGCGTCATAGTGCAAGTCGTGTTCCATTGGGGATGGGTCAGAAAAAGACTTTGGGGAGGTTGTGCGACTGGTAGGAGGATGGGGTGTTAGTAGAACGGTGCAAGGGTGAGCGAGCGAGCAAGTGGAGTCAAGAGTGGTGGGGACCATGGTGCGTTGGGGTGCTGGGGTGCGTGCAACCGCAGATATGGGTGCGGAGTCAACAAGTCGGGGCTTGCTGGCTGATGGAAGTGCGTCATCTGTGCTGCGTCTGGTGACTGAGCATACAACGTAAAGTATGTCAGGCAGGCTTATCATTGTGAGTGCTGTGATGACGATAGTCTACCCAAGGATGGGGTAGTCAGTGGGCAGACATACCGGTGGTCAAGCCTAGACCACACAAGGCGTGCTGGTGATATGGACGTTCGGGAGGCTGAAGAAAGGGGTAATTCAGTAGCAAAGGGATTACCTGAGAGGAGCCAGATGGTGGGCACTGGTCTGGACTACACGGAGATGTGCGAGATTGGGAGGAAGGCATACTGGCAAGGGGCACTGGGCAGAGGCTGGCAGAGTGGAATACATGGGCACACCTTGAATAGACAGGGGTGGCGGAAGCGGGAATGGGGAAGAAGTGTGTGTAATGAAAAGAAATGATGAGGCCATCAGTAAGTTACATGCCAACTGAGCGGTATAACCACGGCACTGGAAAATTAACTGTCCTGAATGGTAGTGAAGGTGGATGCTGAGGGGCCGCTGATCGCCTTTCCAGGAGCTGTATCAGATGTAGCCATGAGCAGTCAAAAAGGAAAAAAAAAAAACAGAGTGTATTCTTACCACCGATGACCTTCGATTTGTTGACATTGCAGCTGTTCTCGGGCTGGTGTGCCGTTAGCACATGTCAGGAAAAATATATAGCTCTGCAACAAACTGTGTCATCGAGGAGAGCCCATTCAGGTATATCGATTCCGAGTTAGGAAAGTCATGAGCCAAATGCCTCGATCAGAGTGACGGAGGAGCGGGACCGCCACAAGGACGGTGTAGAGGGGTACTCATGAGTTCAAGAGGGGAGTGGGTTAGTAGATGGGCAGGACAGACACACCTCGAATAGGATACCGAGGGGCAGAGCTGTGATACTGGGCAAGGAGGGTGATGGGACAGACAATGGTGATGGTGATGGCGGCTGCCACACGTGGAGAGGGGGGAAAGAGGTAAGCTCCAACCACATGCGAAGCATTTCTTTTCCTAAGTTGACGTTGGTTGTCCCCGTTGACTCTTCTCACGGGCTCACGTTGTCACCCGAGTTCCTGCAACACAAGCTTAGTTACTACTGTACTTTCTCTCAACGGGTATGCTGCACTGTTGAATTGACGTGATCATGTGACGAAAACGCGGTTGTGGTCAAGTTTCGCGAGTGAACACGTGATGATGCATGACCGTGAACGTTGACCGCCTTTGTGCACTCAGACACCTTATTCAACACCTTTGCACCTCCCAGGACAGCACGGCACCCTCTTGATGGGCCTCAAGACAAATACAAGCCGACAGTAAGACTGGATGGCAGGGGTATGGCCCAATGTGTGTGGCTATTTTCTTATGGGTGGTGTTGCCTTCTTTTGACTTGGATTCGACAGCCCCAGCAAGTTCCTTCCAGGACTTCAGGTGGCCAGGACAGTCTCATTCGGGTCCCTTTGTGGCAGCTCATCATTCTTACACCCATACTTTGCAGTAGCGTCTCAAGCATGCCTTCGCCTTCTCGTAGTGTATCTCCTGACAGCCAATCTTGCCCTTGAATGGGCTCATTTGCTTGTGCCTATCGTCGCAGCGTCTCAGGCAATGGCCTGAACACATGCTTACCCCCTTATGGCAGAGCCCACATCTAGTCTTGTCGCGGTGTTTCCTACCCATGCCCTGCCTTGCCTTGGGTTTTGCGGTGGTGGTTCTCTTAACCCTGCCAGCAAGCTCGACGCTAGCAGTGCCCTTGGCCAGGGGCGTTGCAGCAGCTGCGACTGGCAGTGCTTGCATTTTCGTGGCAGCGCCTCTGGTCTGCACCTGCCCCTCTGTGGCAGCGACTCAAACGGTGGCTCGAGCACGCGCTTACCTTCTCGCAGGAGCACCTCAAGTCCACGTCCACTGTCTCCTTGTGGCAGTGCTCTGGCCCACCACCTGCCTCACCACATGCCATGGTACCCAATGGTCCAGATCTCGCAGCAGCAACTCCCAGTCCCACAAGCAAGCCCAATACAAGCAGTGCCCTTTTCCGGGGCAGGTGTGGCGCATGCAACCAGCAGTGCTCTCCCTTGCTTGTGCGCATCAACTTCTGTTCATCTGACTGGCCCAACATTTGGTATAATCTATGGGTATGAGTACATTGTCACTTTACATGGTGCTGCTGGAACTATTAGGAAATTTCCTCTCATTTCTGGGAGACCTGGACCCAAGATCGTGTCACTGGAACACCAGATTGATTAGAATGGTTGGAATGAATGGAGATGCGAACTAGGACGACTAGGATTGGTTGCCTAGCAACCCTAGCCTTTCCAGTCCTCCAGCCGCATGTCATCTTGCTGATGCGCAAAATGCGAAAGAGATGCGCGTACGGGTGATGGCTACCACAACGAAGGGCAGTCCGTGCGTACTTTTCCGTGGGACTTCCTGCCAGTCGGAGACTTACGCCCATGCACCCATCCAGATTGGCATCAACGCGGCCAACACGTCTTGTCGCTTGCGCCTGCCAGGTCGGCAGTGTCCCTGGACGAGTTTGAGGATTGGAGCAAGACAAGACGACCAACCCTGCGATGATGCAACTCCGGCCCCTTTCTGGGGACGGATGAGCACGAGTATGCGCAGCTGGTTAGGTTGCTCAGGTCAAGGAGAAAGGCTATGTAAGTCGTCGGCGCTCCCGCCGACCTGTTCTCTTATTTTTTTGACAGTATGCCGTTTTTGGGTGGGAGATTGAAGGCATGGGACGGTCTACGATGAACCTCCTCATCGCGTTATCCATGCAGGATGACCTGTGCTGTGCGGTATTTCCAACTACTGGGATACCTGAAATCCCGAGGCCACGATTGCCGCAGCTGAACCCTGAGGTGCGCCAAGCAATCATGCAGATCTATCACCAGCAACAACGTGGCCTCCAGACACTAGGGGCTAGACAACTGAGGGAGAATGAGAGGCGCTCTGGGGTACATGTCACAATTCTCGTGTATAGTAGAGTATATCCTGCTCCCGCCCGGGTTCCATATAGAATGAACACGTGGAATGGCCTCGCGGTGTCGGGGTTACCTGCCTTTGCGCACCCAGGCTTGCCTCCTCACTCGCAACTGCAATATCACGGAAACCGGACCCTGATCAGCGAACCAGATCCCGATATCGGCAGCGAATCAATCATCAACCCCGACTCGGCGGGTGCAAATGCGGCATTCGCATTCTTACAGGCGCTTGTCGCCACTGAGGACGTCCAGTCACGCCACACGTGGGTTTGGGTGATGGCGTGTCTGCGCCCGATGCTCATGTCCTCGGTGACACATCACCGTACGGTTACTCCAACCACAACAACGGTCTCATGCAGCAGCTACCCCAGAGGCCTCTGGATGTCGTGGTGCAAACGACGTTAGAACAGCCTGGGCTCGCACACGGCAGCTCGGGGCCCATCGCCAGTGGTAGTGGTACAGGAACGAGCGCAGTCGCGGGTCCCACAACTGCACGCGGCATTAGCGAGATAGCGCATTACCAGTGGACGGGGACGCTCCAGTGGCAGAATGAGATGAAGGTGGAACGTACGCAGGTTACAGCGATCGCAACGAAGGGCAACCCGTGCGCACCTTTCCCATCGAACTTTCTCTCTCAATTGAAAAATGACGTTTACCCACTGACTCAGGTTGTCATCGACGTGGCCAAAGGTCTTGTCTCTTGCGCCTGCCGAGCCAACAGTGTCAATGGATGAGTTTCAAGATTGGATCAAGAGGACAAACCCTGTTGTGATGCAGATCCGGCCAGCATCTGTGACGGACGACCACAGTTATGGGCAGTTGGTTCAGTTCCTCAGGACGAAAAGTTGTGTAGGTCACAAGCTTGAACACTCCCGCCGACTCTGACCTCTTATCCTGTTGACAGTATGCGGTTTCGGGGTGGGAGATCAAAGGCATGGGCTGGCACACGGCGAACCTTCTCATCACGGTCGTCATGCAGGGCCTCCTTCTCGGTGCCGCATTTCCGACTTCTGGCATCCCAGAAATTCCGAAGCCACGATTTCCGCAACTGAACCTGGCGGCGCCTCAAGTGATCCCGAGCACGCTACCGCCCTCATTACTGCCCCTTTCTGCACCCCAGTTCATCCAAGGGTGCAGTCAGATTAATAATCTCCAACCAATGCGCCAACAACAATCTTTGGAGGCATTTAATGGAGGAGATGTCCCATTACCTTCCGTTACTGCCATACTCCAGCAGGGTGTTGTGATGCAGATGAAAAGGCTGGAGGAACAGTTTGGCTCCGCGCTGGACAACCGGGGCCCCATCGTTGATGGGAATGGCGTAGGTCTCTCAAGCGCGGGGAGCCCTGATGAGGGAATGGATTACCGGTGGACAGGGACGGTCATGTGGCAGGGGATCGAGAAGAAGGAAGTGCGTGCCCAGATTACTGCGACAGCATTTGTCGGCAATCCGTGAGCACTTTCTCCCCGGAACTGTGTCTATTGAAGACTTACATACACTCACCCACCCAGACTGGCATCAACGTGGCCAGAGGTTTTGACACTTGCACCTGCTGGGCCGGCAGTATCGCTAGACGACCTTCGGAACTGGATCAAGAAGACCAACCCGATGGTAGTGCAGATCCGGCCCGCACTTGGGACGAATGACCACAACTATAAGCAACTGGTCAAGTTGCTGAAGGAGAAAGGCTATGTAAGTTGTCGGCCATGCCCCCCAGTCAAAGTTTCCTCTTACCTTTTTGACAGTATGCCGTTTCGGGGTGGAAGATCCGAGGAATGGGACGGTCCACGATGAACCTTCTCATCGCGCCGTATGTGGACGGTCCCCTGCTTGGTGCAGTATTTCCAACCACAGGGATACCTGAAATTCCGAAGCCACAATTGCCGCGGCTGGACCCCGCGGTGCGACAAGTGATCATGGACGTTCTGCCGCCCCAAATACAGTCCCTTCCCGAGCCTCAACTCAGCCAAGCGATCAGTCAAGCCTATGAACACCAACAACGTAGCTTTAAGACTGTAGGGGTCGCCCTTCCTATCCAGTAATCACTTCCTTTGATGATTTCACGAGGCTGCTGATAATTTAGTTACGTGAAGACGTCCTAGTGACGTTCCCTTGGTCGGACACCCGAGGTTGCATTTTGGCAGTGGACAGCTCCCTTCAGAGGGATACTCGAGGCGCATCCATGGGCTAATTACATGTCACGATTCTCATGTATATTGTAGATCTAGAGTACTGTACTGTAAATTTTGTTCTGCCTTTCTGCGCGAGCCGAGAACGTGAGTGTTAGGGTGGTAACACTGGGTAGTGTCAGGGCGCTCGGTGTTTGCCGTCACACAACGCCCCCACTGGTCGTCAAAGTGCACCCTGTCGACAAATGTCGACTTGCATTTATGAACAAGAGATGGGCAACGCAGAAGCCCAAGCCGAGGGCGAAGCAAAAGGAAATCCAAACCCCGTACGTGGTAGTTCTCCCGAGTCCGCGCCTGCGCGCGAGCTGGCTGCTGGCAGGCACGGAGCTGATCATTGGGACGATTTGCTCCACGCGTGGGCGGAGTACCTTTCACAACCACAAATAAACGGCGGCCACCAACCCCATCACCCTAACCAACAAAATCATCATCGCCATCATCCCGGTGGCCCTCTGGAGGAGGACATCTTCGGCGGCACCCCAACCGACTATGGCCGGTCAGATCCCCGCGAGGGTCAGGGTCGCTCTGACACAGGCATGTCTGAGGGCGCAGGGGCGGCCACAAGCATCCGGCAAGTAAACAAAAAGGCATCCCAACGAAGGCGCCGCAACCTGAAGAGGTCTCGCATGCAAATGAACGCAGGTGATCAGTGGTCTGAGTTGGATTCTGTGCAGAGCGGACAGGACCTTGGAAGTGGTAGTGGTGGCGGTGGTGGCGGTGGTGGCGGCGGTCACACTCACACGGGCCAGAAGCGCAAGGTGACGGCGACGGCGACGAATGGGACCGCAGACGATGGCGGCGAATGCGCGGCCAAGCGGCAAAAGGGCAATTCGCGACCATCAGACCAGGGTGCAGGCGCAGGTGAAGGAGGTGTGGCCGAGCCGCATCCAGATTTTTGGCATCCCGATGGCTCCGTTATCGTTGAGGTCAGAAACACCAGGTTTAAACTGCACCAGTCGACGCTGCAGAAACACTCGGCCTACTTCGCCGATGCGTTCCGGGAGAAGGAAGGTCATCAGAGCAGAAACCGGACGCCCCTTCCCGTCTACCGGGCCGACGAGACGAGGGCAAGGGCAGATGACTTTGCGAGTTTGTTGACGGTCATCGAAGAACCGATGTGCGTGTTTCTGGTTCCTTTTTGAGCACCATATCGGGGTAGCGCGACCCGGTTTTACTGACTTTTTTGCCTTGTGGGATTGTGAAATCGTTAGGAAGTACGCAGAGGTGTCGCCCCCGATGCGCGTACTGGTTGGCGTCCTTCGCGCGGCGCGCGCTCTCTCATTCGACGCGCAATGCAAATGGGCCGAACGGATGCTCGACCGCACCTGGTCCGCGACGCTCGACGCCCTCACGACCAACCCGATGCCGCACGCGGCCGAGGCGTTCACGTTCGCGCGCAGGTACGGTCTGCTGGGCATGCAGAAGCGGGCCAGTTACGAACTCCTGCGGGTGCCAGTGTTCAGGCAAGACAACATCGCAGCAATTACGAAGGTACGAGGCAATTTGTCTCGCGCGGATATGTTGAGGTTCTTGCATGCGAGAGAGCAGCTTGGCCTCGCGTGGGCCGAAGTCGCCGGCAAGGCGCCGACGGACTTTGCTTGTCCGCGCAGCACGCAGACGCAGTTGCAGATGCAGTCTGAGCGCGGTGGCGCCAGTGCCAGTGGCGCCGGTGGCACTGGCGGCAGCTGCGCATCTGCGAATGTGGATCGCGTACATGCTCGATGGGCCGAGCTGGTCCACTCGAGCGGGTTGTACGTGCAGCGGATCGTCGATCCGTTGATGGGCCTGCGGGACCTCGTGGGGATATCGTGGAAGGACGAGGGGTTCTGCAAGAAGTGTGTTTCTGCGAGGGAGAACGCGTGGGAGGACTTGGGGAGGAAGCTGTGGGAGGACTTGGGTGTGTGGCTGGAGCTGAAGGTTGAGAAGGTTGATTGAGCAGAGGTGTTGTACGATGGACGAATGGTCCACGCGTGAGTTCAGGGAATAGGAAGGCGAGAACGCGGTTAGAACCAGGGCACGTCGATCCGAGATCGTGCGATGGAGCAAAACGTTAAAGCGGGCCGCGATTGTTAGTCGCTCTACCGCTGCGGAAGGGGGGAAGGAAAGGAAAGAGAGAGAGAGAGAGAGTGTGTGTGTGTGTGTGTGTCAAAGTGGGGAAAACGCGACGCAAAAGCACGGCAGAGGCACTACTCGCCTCCTGCTCACGGTGCTGCGCGCGGGTTTTTATATATATCGGAACTATCTACTTACAGTCTAGCTAACTGTCCATGACTACAGAAAAGAGGGTGACAAGGAAAAAGGAATGACAGCAGCGGGCGCTGCCCTGTGGCGTCGGTCGAGTCGGGCGATGGTCGGGTTTGGGGCATTCCGAGCCCAGCACGTATCCCGTCGTTACACCTCCCGGGTGCTTTGAAAATTGACCCTCCTGGGTCAACCCGTCGATGGTGCTTTCTGTGGCTGGAATCGTCCGCTGGCGATGCGAAACGGAGTGCTGTGCCGCTGAAACAAGTGCGCGCGTCGTCGGGCATATGGGGGGCGTGCACGGAGTCGAGGCCGATGGTGCGAGTGTCTTGCACGACCTGCAAGTCGGGGCGGCGGGCGTAGCGTTCTTCGGAGGGTCCGGGGGCGGTTCTTCTGGCTTGTCTAGCTGTGGGGCGGCGAATGGAGGGACTTGAAGAGTGGCGTCGAGAAGCGGCATGCGGGCGCACTCGTGCTTCGGTTCGTCGTCGCGTGCAGTTCTGGGCGCGGCGCGGTCAGCGTTGAGGGTGCGGGCGATGTCGACGAAGCTGGCGGCGTTGTCGGCGACGCTCTTGCTCTTGCTGCTGGTGACGGCGTCGGCGTTGAAGGTGTGGGTGACGTTGACGAGGCTGACGTTGTTGTTGAAGTTGTTGTTGCTGTTGCCAGTGTCGGCGTCGGTGGTGTCGAAGGTGCCCGGGCGTTTGCTGGCGATGGTGCTGTCTGCGACGTTGACGAAGCTGGCATTGTTGTTGTCCGAGTTGCTTTTGCTGTTGCTTTCGGTGGCCGTGCCGGTGCCGTCGTCGCCGAAACGCGGATCCTGCGGGGTGTGAGTGATCTTGGAGGTGATGGAATTGGCGCTGTCGAAGTCGAGGGGGTGTAGTAGAAGTTGCAGAGGAAGGGGGAGCGGCATCGCGTCGGAGGGTGACTCGGAGGGGATGGTCTTGTCGCGGTCGCGGTCGGCGCTGCAGTGGGTGTCGGCGGTACGGGGCTCATTGCCGATGCTGATGCTGTCGTCGTCAACGACGCGCGTTGAGTCGTCCTTGGTGTCGAAGCTGCTCCCGCCCGGATCGTACACGAACTTGCTGTTGCTGTTGGAACCGACGTCGCTGAGGTTGTGTGGGTGGTTGGTGCAGTTGCGGTTGCTGCTGTTGTCGAGAACGCCGACGTCGTCACTGTTGTCGCGCGCTGGCTTGCCTCCGATGTCGGCGTCGGGGTGGTTGTCGTTGTTGCTGGGGACTCGCGCTGGCTCTGGCTTCGTTATCGGGCTTGCGTCGCCATTTTCTGTGTTTGTAATGTCGGTTTGCTCTTGCATTTGGCGGCTATTCAGTTTGGCTTCGGTGGTTTCAGTTGGCGGTGGCGATGCGGCGGCGATTGGCGAAGGTGGAGGCGGCGTAAGTTCGTAAGTTTGAGGTGTAGGTGGCGGCGGCGAGAACGGCGGCGAGGACAGCGATGGCAGTGGCGGCATTAGCAATGGCGGCGATGGCAAGGTTGACGATGGCGATGGGGATAGCGATAGCGGAGGCGGCGGTTGCAAAGGCGGCGAGAGGGATGGTGGCGGCGAGGGCAGCAAGGACGACGGTGGCGGAGATGAACGCGGTGACAAGGGCGGCGAGAGAGGCGGTAACGGCGAGTCCGAAAATAAAGAAAACGAAGACTCCAGGCATGTCGACAGGGGCGATCGTTTACTAGCTGGGATGGAGGGGAGACTGTGAGGCGAGGACGGCGGCGGGACTGAGCTTGGACGGTTCTGAGCAGGAGGCGGCAGGACTTCATAGAGTAGGGGTGAGGACGGCGGCAGCGAAGAGACTGAGCTTGAGCAACTTTGAGCAGACGGCGGTGGTACGACTTTGGGAACTGGGGATGGGGGCGAGACTTCGCGAACTTGAGGCGCGGGCGGCGGCGGCGGCAGTGAGACTTTACTTGAGTGGCTTTGAACGGACAGCGGCGGCATGGTTTTGCAAACTGGCGATGGCGGCGATACTGAAATTGGCTGGCTTCGAGTGAACTGTGGCGACGGGACTTTGCGAATTGGCGATGGCGGCGAAACTGAAATCGGACAGCGGAGCACGGGAGCGGCTGATGTGAGAGGTGTTGTGGTGGCAAGTGCAGGCCAAGGACCTTTGGGTCGACCGCGCGATGGCAGCGATGAAGGCGATGTCGAGGAAAAATGGGCATCAAAGAGAGGGGGCATACGGGCGACGAGATCCGACGCTGGTGGCGGCGAAGGTGAGGGATCGGCAGGCGCAGCGGGCGTGCTAACAACGAGGTCGTTGGTGGGAGTCCTCTGCAGGATGTCCCAGATTTGCTGTTTTGCGTTGGGGGGAAACTGGGCACGGGTGTCGGGGTGAAAGCCTTGCCAGAAAAGTTCTTCGCACTCTCCTAGGGACATGTAATGGGAGGTGATGAGGGGATCGCAACAGTACCAGAAGATTGTGGCATATTCCTTGACGTCGCCTTTGGTTTTCATGCGCCATTTTGAGGACTTGTCGACGAATTCGTGAAGTTCTTGTTTGTCGAGTTGTATCTCAGCGGGTGTGGTGCTGTGAGACATGGCAGTGTGGTAGCGCCGGCAGGGAAGATTCGTTGCGTTGGGGGCAATGCGTTTCGGATGAAGCGAGAAGGAAGGCCCGATATTGGTGCTGAGTGAATGTGAAGGGTTGCCAGAGGCAAGGGAATCTAAACTGAAAACAAATGGGAATAAAAAGCGAGACAGCGAACCTGAAAAGGCTCACTGCCTCACTGGGGCAGCCAATTTGTACGATGGACGAATGGTCCACGCGTGAGTTCGGGGAATAGGAAGGCGAGAACGCGGTTAGAACCAGGGCACGTCGATCCGAGATCGTGCGATGGAGCAAAACGTTAAAGCGGGCCGCGATTGTTAGTCGCTCTACCGCTGCGGAAGGGGGGAAGGAAAGGAAAGAGAGAGAGAGAGAGAGTGTGTGTGTGTGTGTGTGTCAAAGTGGGGAAAACGCGACGCAAAAGCACGGCAGAGGCACTACTCGCCTCCTGCTCACGGTGCTGCGCGCGGGTTTTTATATATATCGGAACTATCTACTTACAGTCTAGCTAACTGTCCATGACTACAGAAAAGAGGGTGACAAGGAAAAAGGAATGACAGCAGCGGGCGCTGCCCTGTGGCGTCGGTCGAGTCGGGCGATGGTCGGGTTTGGGGCATTCCGAGCCCAGCACGTATCCCGTCGTTACAGTGTGTGTGATGTGCTAGCTTGTATGAGGGGATTCGTTTCTCATCGTCCGTTCTGTTCTACCTTTATCGGATGTGAATTCCTAGCTGAGCTACGCATCGTGACTGCACGTTCTTCGGTTGCTGCACAACACTAGATCACTGGTACAGTGGGCAGCCCCGCTGAGAGGGTAATCGACGCACGCTAAATGCACATTACATTACAGCTTTTGTGTACACAATGTAGGTTGGGCATTGAAGGTAGGGAAGCAGGTCCAAGTGGGCGTTCGGGGAGGCAGCCCTTTCTCACAGGATTCCACGTATCCGAAGCCCATTACTTCAAACTTACCCCACCCGGATCTCGCAAGCTCTAGAATCGCTCTTCGCCTGAGACTCGAGTTTTGGAGGCAGGGATAGCCCGTCAAACCCTCTAGGTGTGGACACTGAAGGCGATCGACGCACTCAACGAGGTTACCAACATCAACAGAACTATAACTGACCGACCAGCAACGTGGCCTCCAGACATGGGTTACCCAGAAATCACTTGCTTTGCTTTGATGATTAATCTAGAGCGCGTTCGGGGATTCGGGGATTGTCCTGAATGTACTGGCCCCCATCTCCCATGGCCGAGGGCTTAAGGTTTCAAGCGTGCCAGGTGTCGGGGAGCAGACTGATCACAGTGGACATTCCCACTGAGAGAGAGGGGAGAGAACTGAGGGAGAATGAGGCGCGCTCTGTGGGCCAATAGACAAACCTCGTGTATAGTACAGATCTGCTAGAATATATCCTGCTCCCGCCCGGACTCCGCATGGAATGAACGTGTGGACAATGGCCTCGCGGCGGTGGTCGGGTTAACCTGCCTTCGCGCACCGCAGGCCCCCTTTCATCCTCCCTCGCACTCGCAACATAACGGAAACCGGACCAGCGAACCAGATCCCGATGTCGGTAGCGAATCAATCATCACATAACTGGGCCGACCCGAACCCCAACCCGGCGGCGGGCAATGGCCCGCCGGCCGCGGGTGCGAATACGGCATTCTTACACGCGCTTAACCCTGCTGCCCTTCGGCTCCCGCTCCACCCACACGTTGGTTTGGGTGGTGGTGCATCTGCGCCCGATGCTCATGTCCTCGGTGAAACACCACAGCACGGATACCCCAACCACTACAATAACATTCTCGGGCAGCAGCTACTTCAGAGGCCTCTGGACGCCGTGGCGCCAGCGACATCGTTTGAACAGCCTGGGCCCATCGCCAGTGGGAGTGGGACAGGAACGAGCGCAGTCGCAGGTCCCACAACTGCGGATGGCAATGGCGAAAGGACACATTCCCAGTGGACAGGGACGCT
>Ga0307510_10003052_pt1 | contig 19339 bp, 14 predicted proteins | sample 12_EM_MG_FD_207224 | JGI IMG/M metagenome (GOLD analysis project Ga0307510, IMG submission 207224) | Populus trichocarpa ectomycorrhiza microbial communities from riparian zone in the Pacific Northwest, United States - 12_EM | ecosystem: Host-associated > Plants > Roots > Unclassified | place...
CCCCCCCGGCATTATGAAAAACAAATTTCGGTAAACTTGAAAATTATATGAAAAAAAATCCGTACAGATAATACATAACTGTTTGGGGATGTTAAACTTGTACTCTTATGAAATAAACCTTAGATTAAAGAATTTGTGAATTTTCCATTTCTCACAGAAACAGACATCTCAGATAAAGAAGAATCACCGGAACTTACCATTCAGAGCCTCACCACCCTTAAAAACATAAAGTCTCCATCTTATATCAGGTTTCTTAGCATATGGGGGCTTGATGAACAGAAATGTAATGCCTAGCAAATGGAAAAAAAAATTGGCATAAGTGAAAATGAAAAAGAAAACTACGCAAAACATGTGTTGGTAAACTTTTCAAATCATGCACGAACCAAAGTAAGCAATAAACAAAAAAAAAAACAAGTTTTGGCTCAATTTGTAAAACTGCTTATAGAGATCAAATACACCATCAATCAAGAAGCCTTTAGTGCTCATGCCTAATTCTACCTCTCATAAGAATGTAATTTGAAAATGTATCACCTCCATGTTGCTTAAGGGAATCTGCTGTTTTTTTCTCGCCTCACAAATGCAGTGAAACTTCCTTAACTATTTTTCAAATGACAAAATAACTGAGTGAATCTGCATCAATTCAACTAAATTGACCAGAAAAGATGCATTTATGTCAAAATGTGAGTAAAGCAGTTGCATGACAAAAGGGTCTGCACCTAGATTAACTAGCCAAATATGTCAAAAAACTTATAACTTGCCACCATAATTGTATAAAAGAGGTGTGAGAGAGAGAGAGGTTCAGCAGAACTATCAAGTAATGAAAGAAAATATTATTTGCTTCAGAGAAACTAAAAGCAATGCACATTTTACCCACCTCTGACTCTATTGGTTTCAGCAGCGAGTTTTCCAGATAGCTCAAAAGAAGATTGTTTCTGCAAGTTGTGATGATAATGATCATGATTAAGGTCATTAGCTAGACACTATATAATCTGCTTCTTAGCCAAAAAAAAGTATGTTTACTAACTTAGCAAGCAACATTGAGCACAAGGAAGTAAAGGAACCACACAAGTTATCCGTACCTTTTGCTTGGCTTCCAAAGCCTCCTCAGCAGCCTTCATCTTAGACACAGAATCATCGTAATTGTCATCATCACTGCTCCTGCCAAAGCAAGTAAATGAACATCTAAGTAGAAGCTACATAAAAGCTTAACATATTAGAAGCAAAGGATCCTCAAGATGACCAGATAAAAAAGGAAGAAAAACTAGGCCAGGGCAAAGGTATATGCAACAGTGTGCTTTTATCATCATCTCATAGCCTTACTTCATTCAAAAACCATGAATGACTACAGAGTCAATAACACTCAGCTTTAACCTATGGCATTGTGCATATGCCCCTTCTGACACATTTATCAACTGCAAATATTGTGCAGAACTCAAAAGAAAAAACTCATTTCTTAAATACTTCGGCTTTTTTTCTTTTGGTTCTTTTTTATGGTAAAGAAGGTATCACGTCAAATAGAAAGGTCTGCTCTGTTATGTTGGTGGGATCAAATATCATCAGATGACCATTTTTGCTAGGCTTTTAATCCCAAGAATATCTGAAAACTAATGCTTCCTCAGCCCGGAGCTCTTTCTTAATAAATTTAACTAGGACAATTTTGGCTTCTTATTACAAGCTTTTCTAAATAGCATTTTCACAGTAGAGGCATGTAACCAATGTTCCATACAAAAATGAGAAGAAGAAAAGTTTAAGAAGCAGCCTACCTTCGTTCAGCTCCCCAAGAGTTTTTCCCCTGGAATATTTTTTTTGTCAGCATTTCATTAAAATATCTTTTAAGGAGAAGAAATTCCAAACATTCATCAAAGATTGAAATCTTAAAAGATGCATGATCCACAAGATATCTTTGGTTAAAATAAATAAAACAAAATAACATCCAAAATATGGATTTGTTAGGAACTTCTGGCCAGAAGGATTTATGGCCTTAATTTTCTATCAAAACATTCTGTGCTTTTATTGGGATTCTTTGTTCTCTAATATGCTGTAAGGTCAGGATTTTTCAATTAGATGTTTCTGGCTAGTGGCTACTGTTTCGGTTTTTGACATGGATTGACATTACAATGTTAATGCAGATAAGTTAAGGGAAAAAATAGGATATTTTACAATTTATAATGTGAGATTACGGAGTTCTCTAGGCTTTTTGATGGGATTGATGTTAAAGTTAATAATTTGAAGACTCATATGCAAACAGTTAGTTAGCAAACAGCTTCGAATACTACCAAATATCCAACAACTTCATAAAATCACCATAGAAACTTTGGAATAATAAAAAAGAAAAAACCTTAAAACACTTATAAACAAGCTCAAGCTGAGTAATTTATCGAAATTTCAAACACTATGCACACTAAATTGATTGAAATCCAATAGCCAATTTAAAAAAAAAAAAAAAAAACCACCACATAATTTCTAATCAAACAAAACCAAGCTTGAAACCCTTATAAACAACAAGCCCCTGATCAAAAAGCAAAAGAATATATCGAAACCCAATATACAAATCACATTTAGTTTCCAAATTATCAAATTGGTAGTAGCTCAGAATGAAACACCACTAATTAGCCTGCATTTATCAGCAACATTGTAAAGAAAATAATTTTTAACCACAAACAACACAATAATAATACAATTTAATAAAAAAATAATGTTAAGACCAAAGTGTTTTTAGGAGTAGATATAAACAGATACCTCATTGCGGTCTCTCTCTGATTGAGGCGGTGGTGAGCGGGACCTATGCTTGCTCCTGCTCCGACGGTTTGATCCCAATGGAGAAGCAGACCGCCCCCCATGTCTTCCTCTAGAAGAAGACTTTCCTTCAACCTCTGACCTTCTCTCCTTCCCAACTTCCCTCTCTCGTCTTTCTCTGTGATTCCTTTCATATTCTTCTCTCACCCTTCTCGCTTCCCTTTTTCACATAATTCCTCTCGATCTCTCTACCCCTCGTTTTTTCACCCTCTTTCTCAGCATGGGCTCTCCTTAATATTTTCATTCTTGACGAAGGAGACCTCGTTCGAGTTGAATTTCTCTCTTTCTCTACGAGGGACCTGTCTTTTTGCGAGCTCCTGTCTCTCGCCGGAGCAGGAAGAGATGGAGAATGAGACATCTACCGTTTCCATCTTCGGAGATTTATTATTTCGGCATTACCGTTGTTTCTCTCACTCACTAGAGAAGTGTCTCTATCTCATCTCTACGAGAGCTTCTGTGTCGATGCCTGATTTATTATTTTTTTTCAATTTCAGTGGACTGAAGCACCAAGGCACTGTATATATTTTTTTATAAGAAATTGTTTAAATATTTTTTAATATTTTAAATTTGTTTTATTTGTTAATATTAAAAATAAATTTTAAAATATAAAAAATATTATTTTAATATATTTACAAGCAAAAAATATTTTATAAAACAATATCTACCATATTTGGAGGTACCTTCTAAAAATGTGTTTATTTTTATGTTTTATAAATATTTTAAAAATGTTTTGTAATTATTTTCTTTAAATTAATTATTTTCATAATTTTAAATTATTTTGATGTACTATATTAAAAATAAATTTTAAAAATAAAAAAAATATTATTGTAATATATTTTCAAGTAAAAAAACAACTATTATCATACTTTCAAATACTATCACTGTATTGGTTGAAATCAAATTATGTGTGTTATTAATTTTAATTTCATATATTAAAATATTAAATCATACAATTTAATTTAATTATGTTGTTTAGAATATCTATAAAATTAAATTATATCTACAATCTTTATTATTTTACATTTAATTTAAAAATTATTTTTTGTTGCATAAAAATATTTTTTTATTAATATAAAAATAAAATATATAAGTTATTTTATGATAAATCATAATGTGTAAAAACAATAATCAAAATTGATATGCATAATGTAGAAAATATTATGAACAAATTATTATTATTAACAAGAGCATCCTATTGTGTTTTTTTTAAATAAAGATATTCTAATACCAATTTTCATTACACAATAGAACTTTAACAACTTGAATTTTTTGTGCAATTATTTTTTTTAATTGTCTTGTATGTAAAATTTAGGGATAATTTTTTTATCATGAAAATAATCTTTAATTCACCACTCATTAATTTTATCCATAATTACATTGATACATATTGTAATATACAAAAACAATTCATAATTACTAATACTTACCAAAATTAAATAAGAAATCCTCACATCTTTAACGCCTTATAAACATATTAATTCTTTATTAACTCCTCAGTTTTAATATATTTTTTTACAACAAATAAACTCCCCTGCATCTTTTGAATCCAATATCATTAACATGAAATCTTAAAATACTCGAGCTCAAATTAATATATAATAATTTGAGTATAGTTATGTCAATTAAATCAACAATTACATTAATGACTATAATTACCATCATTGTAAAACTTGATATAATGGGTTGACTAAAGATCTAGTTGATTAGGAATCTAAATTGATTTAAGTTGAAAAAAATAGAAAAAAATAAAATTATCTAATAAAAAAATTCATACAAAACTCAGTTAATTAACCAGTTTGATTTTTATTTTTAATTTTAAAAAAATATTATTTTAAACTATTTATTTTTTAAAAAATAAAAGATTAATCCAGATAATGCCATACTACGGACTTGCAGAGTAATGCCCCATTTGTTTGCTAAAAAATAGTTTTTTTTTAAAGTGATTTTCTTGAAAAATAGATTCCTGAAAAGTGAATTAATTTCCGATGTTTTGTAGTGTTATATAAAATAAGTTAGAAAATATTTTTCAATATTTGGCTATGTCATGGAAAATAAGGTAGAAAATAACTTATTAATGTTTTATTTTTTTTAAGTTTATTAAAATAATGAAAAATAAATCTTACAAATTAAAAAAGTTGAATGAGAATGAAATTAAAAAAAATAAATCTAATTTCATAAATTATCTCAAATAAAATAAATAACAATCAAAATAGTGGAGATCAAATCTAATAGATAAAAAATTTGAAAAATAATGAAATTAAAAAAAATATAATTTCATAAATTATTTCAAATAAAATAAACAATATTCAAAAGAATAAGGATTAAATCTGATAAATAAAATTTTCAATTAAAAAATAATAAGAAAAAAACAAATAATAATCATAAAAATAAGAATCAAAGTTAATATAAAAATCAAATTAAATCAAATTTTAAAGGATAAAATTGAAAAAAAAAATTCAAAACAAAATATATCGCAATCAAAAATTTGAAATCCAAATTTGATATAATCAGCAAATAATATGATATTTTTAAATTTTTTACAACTTCTAGAAAGTATTTTCTACTAAACAAACAATTTTCTAAAAATCAAGTTAAATTTTTTTAATTAGAATTTTTTTTTTCAAACTTTACTAAAAATAAAAAAAATATAAAAAAATAATTTTCAAAAAAATTCTTTCCATAAAAGACATTAATCTCAGTCACTCGTCAAAACAGGAAAGTTTTTAAAAAGTGATACAGTATCCATAATAGTACACATCATCACCAAGACAGGATAATTGTAATCTGCTGTCTCATCCACCAACTAAACTAACCCCACCACGTGTACTTGTGCCCTAACTATAAAGATTCCTCGAATTCTCCAACTCCAAATGCAATAAAACCCATCAAACCACAATCGATCAAATCCCTAATGGCAGCCACCGCTTCCATAACCACCGCAGCAGCAGCCACCACCAAACCTCAGTCCTCTTCTTCTTCTCTCCTCAAGCCCTACTCTTCTTCCCAATTACCCATTAAATTCTCCAAATTTTCAACGTCTCGCGCACCTTCAAGATTTGCAATTTCTTGCACTTTGGCCCGAGAGGCTGAGGTTAAAATGGAGGAAGTGGCGGATTCTGACCCGGCCCTATGGCAACGACCTGATTCTTTTGGTAGGTTTGGTAAATATGGCGGGAAATATGTACCTGAGACCCTTATGTATGCTCTCACTGAGCTTGAATCTGCTTTCTATTCCTTCAAGGATGATCCTGAATTTAAGGTATCTCTTCCTATCTATACATACATTGGTCCCTGTATATATATTGCGTTTCTGGGCTTATTTGATTTTGCTGAAAAAGAATGTTTATTTCATTTTCTTTTTTCGGTGCCTATAATATATAGAAAAGGGTAAAGAATTTGCAAATTTGAAGCAATTACTTAGCGTTTCTGATGAATAAACATTGCAAGATTTTCAGTGTTTTCTCTTGCGTATAGTATATTGCCTGTGCAGACTTTAAGTGTCTGTAGGATTCTTGAAATGAAATACGACTTTGAGTTCTTAAAATATTGAAATTTGGATGGAAGATGTATTGGGAAATGTTGGTTGATTAGGGATATAATGCAATGGTGCCATAATGACATAATCGCGCTCTTGTCTGGAAAGTGGTATCACCATGCATTGTTTGCCGGTCGGTTTATAAGTTTTTTTTTCATATGAAATTTATTTGAATTTTTTTCCATTTTCGGTGCAATGGTATCGCTGGATATTTTTTTTCCATTGAGTAGTTAGTATAAACGGATCTCACATAGTGAAAAAGGTTGTGTGCGTGCAAGAAAAAGGTATTTTTAGTCCCATTGTTTCTATTAATTTGAATGAAATTTATGATACAAATGTTTTTACATCGCAGAAAGAAATAAATGGAATTTTGAAAGATTATGTTGGAAGGGAAAATCCTCTTTATTTTGCTGAGCGGCTTACAGAGCATTATAAACGCCCTAGTGGTGAAGGGCCACATATTTATCTCAAGAGGGAAGATCTTAACCACACAGGTGCTCATAAGATTAACAATGCTGTTGGCCAAGTCTTACTTGCAAAGCGTTTGGGAAAACAGCGCATAATTGCTGAAACTGGAGCTGGTCAGCATGGAGTTGCAACTGCTACAGTCTGTGCGCGGTTTGGTTTGCCATGTGTTGTTTATATGGGCGCACAAGATATGGAAAGACAAGCACTAAATGTTTTCAGGATGCGTCTTCTTGGGGCTGAGGTGAGAGGAGTTCATTCTGGTACTGCAACATTGAAAGATGCTACATCAGAAGCTATACGAGATTGGGTGACTAATGTGGAGACAACCCATTATATTTTGGGATCTGTTGCTGGGCCACATCCCTTTCCCATGATGGTGCGAGAGTTCCATAGGGTTATTGGTATAGAAACAAGAAAACAAGCATTGGAAAAATGGGGTGGGAAGCCAGATGTGCTGGTTGCATGTGTTGGTGGCGGTTCAAATGCAATGGGACTCTTTGATGAATTTATTAAGGACAAGGATGTGAGGTTGATCGGTGTGGAGGCTGCAGGTTTAGGCATAGATAGCGGCAAGCACGCTGCCACTCTGACCAAAGGAGAAGTAGGGGTGTTGCATGGAGCTATGAGCTATTTGTTACAAGATGAAGATGGACAAATAATTGAGCCTCATTCAATTAGTGCAGGGTAAGACTTCTAGTTGACCTATTTTTATTGGTTTAATGTGGCTCATATTATCACTTTCTTTCCTTTACTCTTACAATATTGTTGTTTTGCATAGGTTGGACTACCCTGGAGTTGGACCTGAGCACAGTTTCCTGAAAGATAAAGGACGTGCTGAATACTATAGTGTCACAGATCAAGAAGCATTGGATGGTACGGAGATCCTTTTAAGATTTTTTGTTTGCTCCATCTTCAGTCTTTCAAGATTGTACATCTTTGATCTTTATTACTGCTTTCTAATTCTGTGTAAACACAAATTTCCTGATATAATTGGATTTCTTGTCATTGAGACGCAACTCAATTATAACATCCTTGCTCTCTTGTTAATTAGTTTTTTAACCTTCATGTGCAGCATTCAAGAGATTATCGCGATTAGAGGGCATAATTCCTGCTTTGGAGACATCACATGCGCTGGCTTATTTGGAGAAGCTCTGCCCCACTCTCCCGGATGGAACAAAGGTTGTTCTTAACTGCAGCGGCAGAGGGGATAAAGATGTTCAAACTGCCATCAAGTATTTGGAGGTTTAATCGTGTTCGTGGTTCTGTTTATTTACTTGATACAGAGGAATAATAGGTTAATGCTATCTTGGCTATGGAAATCTTACAAATTTTCTCCTTTTTTTTCCTGTATGAAGAGTTTTGTTGTTGTCAAATGTGTAGGACCGAACTCCGTTGCTAAATCAAGTTATGCATTTTTGTTTCATTTACTTGAAATACACACATGCGTGCGCATCATCTTCATAAATTTATCAGAAAAGTTGATGCATCTAATGTTTGTGGATGTGCTTTAACATGGATCAAACCACTAAAATTGGAGTAAAGAATGCATGCTTGGTATTGCAAAGATAATTTAGGTGATGTTATTCTGATGGGTAAATTTGAGTATTAGAAAAGGACTATTCTGATACTATTTTGTTTTTAAACGAGTGAAAGCAAGCGCCTTGCTTTATGGAAGTAGTTGATATAAACACCGAGAACCATAGTTTTCATTCCCGGAGCCATCATCAAATGCCAGAAGTTCTTTAAGTGCAGTGCTAACCCTTCGATATGCATTTCAATTCCCATCAGCTTATTCTGATGTTCAAACCTCGATGGATTAATGAGATGATGGTAATCAGAAGGGATCTTATCAAGTGGGGAAATGGGTCACGCCCTCAAGTATTTCTGTTCAGATATTCTAACCCTATGGTATTTTTCTTCCGTTTTCCTGGATTTTTTTTATTGCACCAATCCCAGGAAGTGGGACAACCTTTTAAAAATTTTCTTTTTTTTTTTAATTTTCGACCTATAATCCCCAGGTTAAATTACTTTTTTAACATAAGAATTTATTTAAATGTTGTTAATGTGTTTTTAGTAGAAAAAAATTAAAAATATATAGGGATTGACTTGATGTAATCTAGTTGATTTGGCAAGTTCAAAAACAATTAGAATGACTGATAAAAATATAATTTAATTAAAACAAAAATCAAGATGACATTGTTTTTTTAAGTATTAAAACGATAACATATTATATCAACTTAGGTTAATTTGCAAAATTTGTTTCTCAGGTCAAGAGACTTTGATAACCATATAGAAAGCATATAAAAAATGTTATTCAACCCAGTATTGAAGAATGAAATTGAAAACAAAATTGAACTAACAAAATAAGTTGAACCGACCGAGATTCATCTTTCAAACATGAGTCATGAGACCGGGATAACTCCATTAAAAAATCAAAATAAATTATAAAAAATAATTCATATCAACCCAATGTTAAATAATGATATTAAAAAAAAGACACAAAAAACCACTCAAGTCAACTAACTAAACTCGTGACCCGGGTCATGAGACCATGATAATCTCATAGAATGCAAACTGAAATAAATTATAAAGCATAATCCCCGATTAATCCAATATTAAAGGGTGAGATTGACAAAAAAATCAACTAAAAAGGAAAAAAGAAAAAACCAAGCTGACCGGCTTAACCCGCGACCCGGGTTATAAGCTTGTGATAACCCTATAAAAAAATTAAAAAAAAAAACAAATTATGAAACTCAATTCTCATCAACTCAATGTTGAAGGATTAAATTGAAAATAAAATCAAATTAAAAAAGGGACAAAAACAATGACCCGAGTCAACCCGGATTAACCCGTCAAACCCAAGTGAGGAGACCACGATAACTCCATAGAAAGCAAATAAAATTTTTTTTTATAAAATCTAATTCTCAATCAATTCAATGTTGAAGGATGAAATTAAAAAAATAAAATTCAATTAAAACAAGAAAAAAAAAACCCGAGTCGACCTGGCTAACTCGCAAAACTTGAGTTGAAGGATGAAATTGAAAAAAAATATAATTTAAAAAAGAGACCAAAAACAAATAACTCAAGTTAACATGTTAAAGCTGCAACTCGAGTCATATAACTAAGATAAGTCTAAAGAAAGTAGATCGAAACAATTTATGAAACTCAATTTCCAATTAATTTAATGTTAAAGGATAAAATTAAAAAAAAAATTGATTAAAAAAAACCTGAATCAACCCGGATTAACCTGTTAAACTTGTGATCCAGATCAAAAATAAAAAATAAAAAATAAAAACTGAAATAGAAATCCCATAAAATAATAGGATAACACTGAAATCTTGCATAACCTTCTTAAATTTTGATGGGAGAAAAGGGCAAAGAGGGAGGAAAAAACATCGCCAATAACAAAGCATGCCACTACCGACCTCACATATCATTCTGAAAGAAAAAATAACAAAATAATCATTGTAAAAATATAAAAAAAACTCTTGAATGCAAGGTTTTGAAAGTTTTGCTTCTAAGCATTTTTGTCGCTCACAAGACTTTTAAAATATAAAAAATTTGTTTGTTTCAAATCACTAATTCATTATGTAAAAATACTTTAATGCCTCCAATAATTCAATATTTTTTGGTTTGAAGGGCAACGACAATATTACACTGTTCTGGCAAAGAATGGAGATGTGTTTTTGTCTGCACATGAACATCAAGAACCCTAAAGGTGGGTGACAATATAAAGATTTCCATATCTGTGAAAAATCTCGGAGTGGAGGAGCCCACAAAGCAGGGAGGCTTTCCCATCAAGGTCACAAAATATTCAGTACACCATGGCCGATGGGTCTATTCTCTCTCAAGTGATAGCCACTGAAATATTGTCCTTTAACCCTAGAAATGCTGGAAGATATGACATGGCCTTTCAGCGTCATGGAGAGACAGTGGACGTCCCCTCTCGACGGCGCCTGTTGTTGCCAGGAGAGTCAATCTGCACCGCATGCTTAGAGGAACCACCACCCACTTTGCTCATTCCCGAATCAACGAGGGAGTAAAATATGCAAGTTAATCTTCTTAGCCGACAATACCAGCTGATGCCATTTGAAAGAGACATGAGCGGTTCTCCATACACAGGCACATGGAGAGTCAGATCGTCTCCATTTCTCAATGTTGATGAGATCCAAAACTTGTTGCCTTTTGCACTTAAAAAATTGTTCAGTGATGAAATCCAGAAGATTCTGGCTATTTGACACATGTTACATTGCATGTAAGATATTTTTTTTACCAAAAAATTATATATATATATAGGATCTTCCGATATATTACTGTATTAAAAAAATAAAAATTATGTGTTAATAAATAAATAAAAAACAGTCATTAATGATAATAAAGATAAAAATAGAAAAAATCAAGAAACATAAATAGAAAAAATCAAAAAAACATTTATAGATAAATTTATTTGACCATGCAACATAGATTTTTGACCCAACTTTGTTTATCAAAATAAATTTTTTATTTAACCAAACGATAATAAAAATAGACACACATGAAGTTAATTGAATAAAATAAAAAGTAAAAAAATATGATGTAAAGTTAAATATATTAGAAATATTATTAAAAAAATACATATTCTTCATTCATATAAAACATAAAAAGAAAAAATTATAGATGAATTAAAATAATTAGTTAAAAAAATGATTACAAAATAAAAATAATAATCATCATTTAAAAGAGTCTAAATAAATAAAATAAAAGAAAAAAGATGTATTAATTTAAATGTAAATTAAAAAATTATTTTGAATAAAAAACAAATAAAAGCATAATTAAAAAATATTAGAAAAAAAAAGCCAGACACTTTTGAGCCAGGTCCATCTAATAAGAGACCACCTGTTTGGACCTGCCGGAGTAGGCCAACACGCTTATGCCGTATTTATTTGTTAGCAGATAGAATGGCTCTAATTTTGTTATAAAAAAAAATAGTCAGACGACGCATCGTATGTTGGGCAAAAGACACGTGAATATTTTACAAAAACTTTCTAAAACATCATTCATTTTCCCCACATGTTTCATTTTAGTCCCATGTCTTTTAATTTCACTCTTTGTTAATAATTTTGACCAAATTAGCCTCCAATTAAGTTAAAAAAAAAAAGTGAACGAAAAAATAAAAAATAAAAACTCATGAGCATAATGTATCCATAGTATCAATGAATCTCGGTTCGTAGTAAATCTCCATGTCTTTTAGAGTATTTGTAATTCAAAAACTTGGGTTCAGCATCTTTGGATTTTTTGTACCCTTCCGTACAATATCATTTACCAAATGGGTGCATAATATCAAGTTATGTTAGATATAATGTCAAGAATCTGTGGTTGAATTTTTATTGAAATCTAAATTGGTTTTTTGCATGATAAGTTTTACCCTTCTTGCCTGAGAGTAAACTTTTACCTCCAATCAAGTATTATTAATATTTTTATTAGAATTATTCTCACTTTATAATAATATTTTAAAATATACAGAAATGGAATTACTAAATATATAATGACCTCCATTATTATTATTATTATTATTTTAATAAACTTCTTTTAACAAAGTTTTGGATCTGAAAATGATTCCACGAAATACACAAATAGTTACTGACACTCTCCCCTACCCTAAGCTGAAGGCCTCCGATTGTCGACATGCTCTTTCTCTCCTTGTTTATTACACGAAAAGCGTTAAAATTGCCCTGTCTGGTGCATTTACTGCTTTGCCTGCAAAAGACAAAACAGATGATTAAATTACATGAATAGATTATGTTTATCACGGTATTAACAGAAGTTTAGAATGTTTAGCACAGAGCTCGTCCTGCGAAGCTGCGAAGGAAGATGCCAAGAATATTCCCAGATAAAAAAACAAAAAAAATACCTGTCAACTTTCCAACATGATGAAAACGTCAGGTCTTCACCATGTGCAATAAACAGAACAGATCTTGTACAAATCTTAACGTTAGGTACAAATTCTGTACGGTCCCCAACCTAACTAGGAGACGATGTTCAAGTCAACTACCTCCAAAATATATTACGATACCTAGGTGATCAGCTATCAGGTTGGGTAGGTGACACCTAACCCCACAACAGACTAGATTACGAAAAAAGAAAGAGGGAGAATTATATTTTCTACCACTTGATATCTAACAGTTAAGCACAATTCACATATTTCCCTAAGCCTTGGATTATTACGGGTTCAGCTACCCTTGCATCTGATATTCAACTTTCTTTCGCAATCAAAAGCAGTGACTGCCAAAGGCAAGTTGAGATGAATTCTGTAGCGTGGTCTGGTTATATGGTATTTTTCTTAAGCAGGCGATTGGTATTTCTGCAACTTATACAGTAGACAACTTTTTATGCTTGGGATGCAACATGTATACCCTGATGAGCCCGTGATAGCTGATACATCATCTTATATTCCAACTGAAAGCATTTTCAGCTTTTCCTTTGTCGTTGTTGACATACAAATAAACAATCAATAGGGGAAGAATGCATGCAAATAAATTGTCTGTATGTTACACAAGGAATTGTCTGAAGGGCATGCATGTCTTTTTAGAAGATCTCATGGCATGGGAAAACCATGAAGCATAATAGTAAATTGATAGAGAGAAGTGGGCAAATTACCTGGGAATACAAGAAGGTTCCAAGGACAGCAATGGCAGCGCCAAGAGCATTGATAGGTTGGATGGGTGTGTGGAAAATGATAATGGATGAAACTATGACAGATATACGCTTCATGGTATTTCCAATGCTAAAGGTCAAGGGAGAAATCTCATTCAGGGACATGTAAGACACTTGATTGTAAAGATGATAGAATACACTTTGTGCTGCTAGCCACCTGTAAGGTAAAATAAGAGCCACATATGCATTCGTTTAGCAATAAGCAAGAGGAGAAAGGACTAAATATCACTCACACAATCACATGCAGAAATCTGTTCGTCTAGTAATTCAAATTCCAAAGAAAAGAAATAAAATACATGTTTCGGGTTATTGGACCAGAAAATCAAAAGTTTGCAGAAACCTGTAGTGAAATCTTACTAAAAAAAAGTACTAAATTCGAATAAAGAGACTAAAATTCATTTCACACTCATCTAAGTATAACTTAAATGACACTGAATTGGCAACTAAAGTCTTCAGATTGTGTTTGATGTCTAGCACCTAGTTGATTCAGTATATTGTTCATCAGACATATCCACACAATATATCTCATGACATGCACATACAATAAAGGCTATTCAATTAAAAGTAAGACCATATAGAAATCTAACTGTGAGCCCTCACATGCAATCCTATTAGCAGGACTAAACAATCTTACAATATAAATCTTTATTAGTTCAGATAAATACCTAGAGCTCAACTTTCTAAATAACAAGGGGAAAGACATCTAAGAAATCTTAATATCAGTCAATCAAACAAAATCTTTCAAATTAAATTTACATTATGATTTTTAGACATTTCTACCATGTAAAAAGACATACAAGGAAAACTGAGTTTGTAGTATTCACCAATTACCATATGAAATTTGGTCCAATCTGGGATAGGGCTGTTTGCCAACCTGCAGCCCACATCTGTGGTCCCTCTACAGCGATAGCAAAAGGTGTGAGGATGAAGAGAGACAAGATAGAGAGACAAGCATAGTAGTTCATCCCACTAACAGACTTCCCCTTCATGCCTCTCTTTGAAAATATGTTGCGGAAAACAAAAGCCAAGTTGGAGATCATGGCCCCCATAAAACCTGAAATAGAAGGCCAACAATTAAGTTCATAATTCTGTAAGCAACCCAAAAGAGCAAAATTATTGAAATCACGTTCCAAGCCCAAATAATTTACTTTAATGACTGAAATATCATAAAATGTCAAATCCATGTCCATGACCTGCTAGAAACCAATAACTTTAAAAAGAAACCAGGCTGGCTCCATGACTCCAGTTGTAGTCAGAAACCATGCAACAGAATCAAAATGAATAATAGGAACTCAGATCATAATTTTTGTTTGATTATCATGAAGAAAGCAAAATTGAAGTGGGCAGTGCACATCGTGCCACCATGGCCTTGTTTTTTTCCATCTGAGATATAACCTATTAATCGTTGGCTTTTGCTATCTCAGATTCCAGGTAATAAGGAACTGAGATCAATACTGCTGTTCGGTTTCTCTTTGAATCTCTACTTAGAAAAAATATAAAGAATTCCAGAATAATGAAATACCTTATTGAATCAATAAAATAACTGTGCACCTTGCAATAATCAAATCAAATTTCAGTAAATGAAAGCTTGTATTCTTACCAATCATGTTGAAGTTGAGCTCAGTAACAGCAGCCAGTGCACAACCACCAATGATTGGAACAAGGGACATGTAAACTGATGGAGGGAAAGTCTCACCCAATAGGAACCTTGAAACCAGTACGCTGAAAGCAGGCTCACCACTCTTAATAATATGGGTAAAGGAAACTGCAACCTTCGACATGCTCACCGTTGCTGCTACATGTCCAATTGTATGTGCCACCGCAACCTAAAGAGATGATTATTAGTAAACACAGAATATATGTGTGTGCGTGTGTGTGTGTGTGTGTGTGTGTTGCCAAAGAATTCCAAAACATGAAAATTTCCCTAATTTGAATTCTAGCATCAAAAGCCACCATAATTGAACCAAATTCAAATACTGCTTTGTATCCATTTGAGCGAGTAAAGTTAAAACAGGCAAATTGAAACTTCACTTTCTCAGCTTTATCAGCAATCAAACAAAGGCTATTTTCAGAATAAATTAATAAAAATAAGCAAAACAATATGAATAGCAAGCCATCATACTCCTTCAATTATTCTCTACTTTCCTCAGCAATCATACGAGGGGTGATTTTCTTAACAACCCAAACCAAACCAAAAGCATCACTTCGCCATGATTTCCCTCTTTTATTTATCTGAGAAACCAAACAAAAACCTCACTTTCCCTTTTCTATCAAACCAAACAAAATCCAGAAATCAAAACTTACAGGGAATAAAGTCTTCCAAAACTCAAAATCAGTGTTTGGTGCCTCAGCAATCCTTGTAGCCCACGAGATCATCATCATAAGAGATCCGCAAGCAAGAGAAAGAGTGGAGGTCAACCATGGATATGGAAAAGCATTCAAGACCTTCTTGTTGTATATGTTGAAAACAACATTCAAAGCCCACCAAGTAGCAAAATAAATCCCAATTTTAACCCTTTTTGCTGCCTCTGACTTAACCTCAGATGCTTCAATTGGCTCTGATCGATCGGCCTCATAAGCCTTGCATGTGATCATGGTCCTCTTTTGAGGCCTTGACAACGCAAAAGACTCAACCTTCGACACATGCAAAGGCTTTGACATTGAAAGAACTGGTTTTGACTTGTTGGCATTGAATGAAGGCAGAATCAAAGATCTTTGTATTGCCGACATGTTTTTTCTGCGAAAAATAGTGTCAGATCCGTTGATTGTTGGGGTTATAGTAGATTGCTTGATACTGCAAATCATGATGTAAAAATTTGATCTTCTGACTCGAAATCCTAGAGGGTCTAATGGGTTTATCTCAAAAGTCTAGCTCAAAATTAAAAAAAACCAATCCCTCAAGATCAAAGATATATAAGAAAGCTTACAGATCAATACGAACTATAGAAAGCTAGTGTCTTTATCAAACACTCTCTCTTAAAACATCAACCAATGGGCTAAAAGGCATGAAAAAATAAAGAGGATCCTCAAGGGTATATACTTATATCAATCTAAAAATTAACTAAAAAAAGAAGATCTTGAAGGGTTGTATACTCTTCTTTTTTTTTTAACTCTTTTAATAGGGGCTTTGGTTGGTGACTGGGTACTAAGAGAGGACAAGAGAAGGAGTCGGCCTCTCACTCTACTTCTTTCTCTGAAATCTCAGTCCAATTAGAAATTTAAGACTCACGTCTTGTAACAGTCAAGGGACACTGTGGCTGTGTGGGGATCTTCTTTAAACGTTTTTAATGAATTTTCTTTCTTTTCAACTACTTTCCTCTTCGAAAAGGTTGGAGGAAAAATGAAAAGTTTGGGGCCATTGGCGGCAACGATAACTTTGTGCTTTGGTTTTGTGCTAATACAAGAGCATCTTCAAGGAAAAAAAGTTACTTAGAAGAGCGAAATAGATAATATAATTTTTAAATAGTCTAAATATAATATTTTATATATATGCATTTCAAAAATAAATTATTTAAAAAATAATAATTGTATTTTAATATATTTGATATTTATATAACTATTTATTAATTGTAACTAATTAATACATTTCCAATCAAAATTATTCTTTTATATAAAAATATATTAAATAAATTCTTAGCTTTTTTATCAATATAGAAATAACTTTTCAACATAAAATACTATTTTGCTCTTTAATATAGTTCTCCTATTGACCTATAAAAATAAGAGATGAAAGCTAGAATTTTTTTATCCTTTTCTTTTAGGTTTTTTTTTAGCTCTTCCCTTTAAAATACCATAATGAGTTTTAACTTTTAAAGCCAAGAATTGATGAGTTTTCCATGGCATGGAATGGGCTTAAAATCTTTGTCAAAGGTGAGAAAAAGATAATTTCTCTAACATTTTCTAACCTACCTAATATGGTATTTACTAGATTGAGAGAGGATAGTATATAGCAATAAAAAAAATCAAAAAATTAAGAATTAAATTTAATATAATTAACAAATAATATGATATTTTTAAATTTTTTATAACTTCTGAAAAGTGCATTTTATCAAAAATCAAAGGAAAACACTTTTTTAGAAACTAAGCCAAATTTTTCTTTGATTAAAAAGTGTTTTTCGAGCCTGTTGGTATTGTGATAGCTTTTGTGGTTATGGTTTGAAAAAAATTGTTTTATAAAAAATACTTTTAGTTGAGGTTGGTTTGGTATTTATATATGTTTGGTTAAAACTGTGGTTGAATTTGAGCTGGAACAAAAAGTAGTTTAATGTGTTTGGTTAAAAAATTATTTTTCAAACTGAGGTTATAAAATAATGTGTTTAGTGTATATATATATATATATATATTGATGGTTTTGAATTTAAATATTGTAAATTTAACTATTGTTATTACATCATGAAATAAATAATATTTTATATAAAATATTTTTTATTGTTCAATTAAACTATCTACAATTTCATCACATATGAAATACATCCGACAAGGACTATAATTTCCTTGGTTTCTCACGCAACAACATCAGGTAAAATATAATCAGGAACAAAATTAGGATTGCGATTAAATTCTGCAAATGCTACGTCATAAATTAAAAATAAAAAATAAAATTTAATTTTTTTTACTGGATCGAACCCGGTTCAATGCATTTAGCTTTGGACCGGACCCGGTCCGACCAGAATCGTACACCATTATTCACGTGAACAATAGTGCATGTTTCCACTGTTCAGCACGGTGGAGATCTGCAGAGCTCTATTATTCACTTAAGTGAACAGTAGAGCTCTCCACACTGAAAGCAACACAATGCTGCTTTCAGTGAGCCTGCGTTTTTAACGCAGGAATTACTAGGGTCCACGCATGTAAATCAGCTTTTCATTTGTTACCAAACGTCTATTTTCGTGGTTGGCTTCAAATGTAGAGGCAACCACAGAAACAAACGGCCACTTAGTTTTGTAATAGTGTTTTTTTTTCAAAGTATTTTTTGCCTGAAAATACATTAAAATAATATTTTTAAAAAAATTATTTTTAACATCAACATATTAAAAAAAAATCTCATATTAATAAAAAAATAATTTAAAGCCAAAGAAATCACAGAAACTTACGGAGGCTAATAAACTTTTATATTTACAAATAAAAAACACTCTACGATAAAAAAGATCTTTTGTAGAAAATAAAAAATAGATTTTGTATAGCAATAGGTTACGTGTTTTAAAGGTGTTATTACTTATTTACACTAATTATAATATTTTTAAACATTTTATAAATTTCACGTATTTTATATACTCAAACGAGTTAGTGTTTTTAGAGTTGAGTTAATGGACTTTGTAAGCACTAACGCAATAGACTTTCTATAGCTATAAGATATATATCATTGACAAAATATAAATTACACTTCATCTAAAATTTAAAACGAAATTTACAGCATTAGTATCAAAGTTTAATAGTTAAGAAGCTATTTAGAAACAGAGCAATACTCTAATTTTTTTAAAAAAATTCAGAGTCAGAAAAAGAAAAAATGATATTTATTGTCCAAATGCAATATTTTTTCATCCATAAAATAATAATAAAAAACTATTTTTCTAGTTTTTTAAATCTGTAATGAGTTTGAAAAACATATTTTAAAGGTTCTCTATAGTTTTTCAACAAGTTTTTTTACTATTTTTCAAATGAAAAAAATACGAACAATCACTACTAAAAAAATTAAAAAATACTAACAAAATATTATATCGACATATAAACACTATTCCGTCAATGACGTAAATTGTCAATAGAGTTACTAAAGAAAACATGTTGTTGGTCCAAGTTTTGTTGGGGATTTAATGTTTTTCAATATTCTATTGATGATTAAAAATATTG
>Ga0307510_10003053_pt1 | contig 19332 bp, 9 predicted proteins | sample 12_EM_MG_FD_207224 | JGI IMG/M metagenome (GOLD analysis project Ga0307510, IMG submission 207224) | Populus trichocarpa ectomycorrhiza microbial communities from riparian zone in the Pacific Northwest, United States - 12_EM | ecosystem: Host-associated > Plants > Roots > Unclassified | place...
CATAAACATCCTTATAATTAAAATGCTAAAAATCTAACTTTGAGGGATGTAGCTTAACTAGTTAGGCCTTGTGTTTATTTATTTATTTGTAATATCTCAATATTCAACCCAATGATAGTGTAAATCAGTAATATAAAATTATGAAATTTAAATACATAATATAAATTTAATTTCTTCACATTTTCCAAGAATTCTAATTACCGAAAAGAAATATTTTTTAATATTTAATTTTTTTTGTGCATAATTAATTAACCTTATGCTCAACGAACGTAGTATTGAAAAAAAAGAAGAAGAAAAAAGGTGAAAAGTTTCACCACAAGCCAAAGAGATGCAAAGGGCAATTCTGACAACAAAAGTAGATATTTGAAACAGAAAAAGGAAAGGAAAATAGAAAAAAACAAAAAAGGGAAGGGTAGTTGAGTCCACACAAGAACAACACAAAAAGCAAAGCTTGGCATGGAAGTTGGGTGTTCGTCAGGTTATGAGATAGATCTTTTTTTTTTTGTTTTTACCGTTTTTAGAATATTCCTTTTTAATTTTGACTACCGCTTTCTTTTAATTAATCAATCAATTAATTCAGCGATTGAAACAACAAAAACACAAGAAAGAAAAAGAGAGGAGAGAGAGAAAAAAAACTCATTAAAAAAAAGAGAATTCAAACACAAATCCCAGGCGGAGAGATACAAGGAGCAGCACCACGGCAGACCTTTCAATTTCAAAAAAAGAAAGCCCGAAGAAGAAGAACGGGCGCTCGCTCTCTTTCTCGCTCGATGTCTTTGAAACCCTAGCCAAAATTATTGATTAAATGGATTTTCTATTGGCCATTTCGATTTGAATAACCACTCTCCGGTGACATTGATCGTCCAAGGAATGGCCAGTAAACCGCCGGCTTATCAGAATTCTCCTCTTCATTCCCTTGTCTTGGCTAGGGCTTCCTGTGCAATATTTTATTCCCAGTATAGAGAATCTCCTAATTAATTGATTACTTACTTTTATTAGTTTCTTTTGAGAGACGAGGAAGGTCATGGCGCCGGCGCCGAGAGGATGTTGGGGGGTGGCGGCGGAGAAGGCCAGGAGGTGTGTGCGGACGGTGATTTTCATGGTGGCGATGGTAGCGTCGCTCTTGGTATCATCGATGCCGGTGCTTGTGGCTATTGGCGACGTGGTGGTTCCTTTCTTTTTGGTGTCGAGCTTCACGTGCCTGACGTGTTTTGGATTCAAAAGTCATTTGCGTAAATACTCTTTTAAGAGCTCCTTCACCGATATCCCGCTCGTTTCTCTTATCAGATCTTTCCTCATCATCTGTGAGTATTTTTGTTTTAATTAGCTGCTTTCTTTTTTTGATTGATTGATTCATTAATTGGTTATATGGAGTTTGTGTTTTATTTGTGTTGTTTGATGATGATGAACAGGTGTTTATTCAATGTGTGATGCACCGGCACTATCACATGGACCTTACCTTGGAACTGTGACACTATGTTCTGTTGTTTCAATCGTGCTTCTTTCGATTAAGACGTGCGTTTTCACCGTCAATTCTCAAATTGAGGCTGAAGCTTCAACTTCTTCAATCTCAAGGCAGAAGCTTCATCTGAAGAAGTCATGGGGGATGCCTGTTTTGTTTCTTTCTTCAGTAGTCTTTGCGCTTGGTCACACCGTGGTTGCTTATAGAACTAGCTGCAGAGCAAGGAGAAAGCTTATGTTTCACCGAGCTGACCCCGAAGCTGTATGTTTGCACGCCGAATTTCTTGCCTTTTCCAGTTTGTTGTGTAGTCTCTTATCTTGTTTTGAATCAAGTATTTAATGAAGTCATATGTCCAAAGGAAAGTGAAAATTGTTGGGTTTTCTGTTTCCAGTGAACAAATTTGTTCTTGTTAGTTTCATATATTTGCTCTTGAAATTTTCAATAAAATCTAAAATCTTAATGTTTTTTTTTGCTGTTTAAATTGATTTACCAGGTGCTTTCATGTAAAAGTGTCTTCTCGGGCTATCAGAAGGTTCCACGATCTCCCACTCCCACAGCAGGAAGAACCCCTAAAAGTGACAGTGAAATGAAGCGAAAGCCTTTCGGAACAACTCGTGATGAAGGGGAACTCCCAGTCAGATTACTTGCTGACATTGACAGCCTGTTCATTACGTGCCGGGGACTTACAGTCCACTACAAGCTCTGCTTTCCTGGTGCACCCCCGTGTTATTTATACTCAACTGCCGCTCTTGAATCTAGTTCTAGCTGTAGCTCACCAAAGCTAGCACCGGGAAGGTTAAGACTTGAAAGGCAGCCGTTTAGCGCCGTAGTAAAAACCCAGCATCATCTACATAGGAGTTGTAGCAATCAATTTTACAGCTCTTCACTGTATGCTCCGCTATTGGATAGTTCTCCAACTTCTGTTCTATCTGAAGAAATTCCTGTTCTCAACCTAGAAGATGCTGTTCAGGAGGATGGAATATGTGAACCGAAACCTGTGATTCCTGGTCAAGACATGGAGGAAAGTAGCCAGTTAGGTATTGTTCTAGTTCATGGGTTTGGAGGTGGAGTTTTCTCATGGAGGCATGTGATGGGAGTGTTATGTCAGCAGGTTGGTTGTAAAGTTGCTGCTTTTGATAGGCCTGGTTGGGGGTTAACTTCTCGGCTACGCCATAAGGATTGGGAGGATAAAGAACTGCCCAACCCATACAAGCTTGAAACTCAGGTACGCCGCAATGTTAGTTGATAGAGAATGAAGTCAAAGTTCTTTACGCGTTTTGGATTCAGGAAACAATTTGATGTCTTTTCATGCTATGTGAGAAAAACAACAACGGAATGAGAAGCACCCTTTCAAATGAAATCTTGTTCTCTTGCAGAAGTATCCATTTAGCTATCTATATGTACTGTCACCATTTACAGCTTTTAATTCATTGTTCTGTCAAGTAGATTTGTGTAGTTTGCTCGTAACAAGCATTTTCACATACTTTGGGCATGTTATATGGCTTCGTATTCTGTCTTGCTTTGACAAGTTGTCTTTTCATCTTTACCTGCTCTGTTTGGATACGTAATTATGTTTTTGAAGCTCAACTCTGCTCTGGTGTTTTTCAGGTTGACCTGCTTCTTTCTTTCTGTTCTGAGATGGGTTTTTCTTCAGTGGTGCTTATCGGTCATGATGATGGAGGCTTGCTTGCTTTAAAAGCTGTTCAAAGAGTTCAAGCATCAATGAATTCTTTCAATGTAAGTCTTTCAACATTTAAATAGTGTGATGCTGCATCTCTATACAAAACCATATTGGAAGACAGTTGAATAGTAAGTAACTTGAGGAATGTTATGCATGCTCCTGCCACTCATTGGTTTTTATGGTTGAGATGATGATGAGTAAGAGGGTAATCCAGTTATCCAGTTATTAGTGTGGTTGCTTGAAGGATGGTACCTCTTTTTCTATCATGGAATTTGTTATGAGGGAGTACGGTAGTGCTTTTCTGCTACCAGAACATCCTCTTGATTAGTTAAGTTGTAGAATTTTTAGGATTTATTTTTCCAACGAAAGGAAACTTGATGGATGATTTTAGCAAGCTCTGTCCCGTGGTTTAGAAAATTTGACTTTTGCATAAAATGCATTTGATGTTGTATGCATGAATGTGTCCTGTTATGATGGCATATCTCAGATGGCTGGTTTGTTGAATTTTGATGCCTCACTATCAAGTTATTCTTTGAAGTATGACTAAAACTCTAGAGTATTTCATCTGATTTCATATACAACAGTAAACATGAACTTTCTCATTATGGGCATTTTGTTAAGTGTCTGAAATTTGTGTGGTGGTTCCCATGTTTCTCATTATGTGTGTGTTTATGGATTGTTCAGGTTACAATTAAAGGGGTGGTATTGCTAAATGTTAGCTTGTCTAGAGAAGTGGTTCCTGCCTTTGCTAGGATACTTCTACGCACTTCTCTTGGGAAAAAACACTTGGTTCGTTCTCTACTGCGAACAGAAATTATTCAAGTGGTGAATAGGCGTGCATGGTATGATGCTACCAAGCTAACGACAGAGGTTTTGAGTCTTTATAAGGTATGTTTATGCCTCCTGGCATGGCTATTCTCTCATGTCATGAGTCAGTCACACCTGGGAAGCATATAACTTTGTCCATTAAGTATTCAAAATTGTAGAAATCCTCTCTCTGATACCATACCTTATACGTTATTATTTTACCATCATGTTGTGTTTTGGCTGCTTTTCATCTAATCTAATTTTGTAAGCCATTAAAGGGTGAGAAATTCATGCACTTGGAACACAATGGATAGGGAAATATAGTAACCTACACCATACTTTTTCTCTGGCAGACTTTATTGCTGCTTAAAGGCTGGGTAACACCTTGAGGGTTTGATGTCAAATTGGTGTTGGTTGTCCGTGAAGCTCTACATGGAAAATATATTAGGAAATGGAAGTAAATTGATGGAAAAGGAACTTTACTTTTTATTAGTTTCACAAGAATTGAAGATACATGTTAAGAAATACATACCTTTCTGTATGCACATGATTTGATTTGGTGTGTCTAAGATTAATTTTCCATTAAATGGTGAGACATTCATGCTCTTGCATCACAATGGATAGAGAAATATAGTAATCTACACAATGCTTTTTCTGAGGGAATTATTGCTTATTGATGAAGTGGGTATAATGTTCCGGGGAAGGTATGAATACAACAGCAATAATTCCAGCCAAATTCCCCTGTATATGCCACAAGCACTGAACCTGATTATCTAATGAAATATATCTATGATGCACATCTGTAATTCATTTCCTAGTGCTCATTATGTTTGATCTGGTTTTTTTCATCCTCGAGTAATGGCTGTAGTTGTGTATTCAAGTGAAAAGCTTAATTTGTTTCTAATGAGTAGTTGTGCATGAAAGAAAAGATGCATATATTTTGTTATCCAGTAATTATGATAGTCTAATATGTCAACCTTGTTATTGGCTTGGCTGACATGGTGTGGAATCAGGCACAATTATGCGTTGAAGGTTGGGATGAAGCAGTCCATGAGATAGGTAAACTTTCGTGTGAGACAGTCCTTTCACCACAAAATTCTGCATCGTTGTTGAAGGCTGTAGAAGGCATGCCAGTGTTAGTCATTGCAGGTGCTGAAGATGCCCTCGTTCCACTTAAATCTTCTCAAGCCATGGCTTCAAAACTTGTAAATTCTGTGAGTGCCTCTCTGTTCTCTACTAGAATCTTGGATTGGACATAATGAAATTTCTCATGCAGCATCATTGAACTAACCAAGGTTGGGAAATTCAGTTGCCATATTGCTAATTAGCTGCCGTAAATACGTAGTGGTCAGAAATCCAAATTCCAGTTGTTTAATGTGAACCACCAAGAAAACGGGAAAGAAAGACTTTCACACATGATAGATATAACCAACCATGATTTCATATGTAAAAACTGAAGCAAACCACTTCCTTGCTAGGATTACTATTTTAAAATGGATATTGGTTCTACTGTTCTTTAGTATCAAACAAGGGGTTCAAGAGGAGAAGTTACTAAGGAAACAAAAACTAGGATTTTTATCAATCAGTTGATTTATGCTGTGGGTTATTTTCTATGCAGAGACTGGTCGCTATATCTGGATGCGGCCATCTTCCACACGAAGAGTGCCCCAAGGCATTACTGGCAGCTATAACACCGTTCATAAGCAGACTCTTGGTTGAACCAGATTTGGAAAACCAATAGAATACCTTTTTTCTTTTCCACTTATCCATATAGGCTTGTAGGGTTCTCTTCCCTTCTTTCTACACCCTTCTTTCCTAAGCAATTTACCCAGGAGGGTGACTAATGTCTTCCTCTTTTTGGGTATTTTTGATTTCTATTTTATAATAGCTCCTCCTTCATTTCTAATTTTTTTATTTCTGTTTTTAATCATCCTCGGCCAGCTCTAATTAGTTAACTAAAGCTCGTTCGAACAGTTACTGCTGTTTTCTCTTCAAGGGAGTGGGGAATAGCTCATATTTGTACATGTATACGAGTGGAATGCATGCCTCCGAGAGTGCATGCTTCAAAAGTAACTTAATTGGCTGTGCCTGTTTTTCTGATAATTACTATTCTCGACTCTTGTAATTGGCCTCTAGCAAACCTGGATGAGAAATCTTTCAATATTTATCAGTTAAAATTTACATCACCATCAACAAAATGGTTTAAAATATTTACTAGACTTTTATTATTTTTCAATTAATTACTGAAGAGTATCACAATTTTGTTTTTGAATTAACAAAATTTTTACCACCACCTTCCTCATTTTCTCCTTGAAGTTAAGGGACCCAAACCCGATTTTTTTTATTTAAAATCAGCCTTGAATCTTTGTTCCTGACCATACCATTTGAGGAAAAAAATTATTTTACTTGTCAAAATGTAACATGAAATCTACTTAGTCTAAAATAATAATATGATGGAATTAAGAATGAATTTGGATGTTCATCTAGAAAAACCTTGCCTGGAAACGGTGATTACCCAAAATCCACAGCATCAATTCACAAGCTTTCTCATCGATGCAACCCCATTTATCTCCCCCTATTTGAAAGCCAAAAAAAGCAAGTCTCCACTCTTCTCTTAATTCCTAGATCAATCAATACACTGAATTCTCAATTTCTCTAATGCCTGACTCACTTAGCGAAGCCATAGCCTCTACTTTTGAGGGAAAATGGGCAACCATTTTGAATGATTGAAGAAGGCCCAATCAAAAAGGCTCAGGGGTTTGGATTCTTTGTTGAATGAGATAAAATGGGTCGTTGAGATATTGAGTGAAGGATTAGGAAGTGGAGAAATGGTGAGGGGATCATATGTAGGTATTGACGGTGTTCAGCAAAATCTTTGAGTACACATCGTTTATAAATCGTTGAGATTTCAAGAAAGATTTAGAGTTCTCCTGGAAAATCTCACGTTTTAGCAATGAAAACTATCAATGGGTAAACTCGTCAAACTTGTGAATTGGGTAAGCCAGACTAGTACACCAAACCTGTGAACTAGGTTATGGACTTCACTAGGATTATAATTTGTGTTTTTTTAAAAAAACTATTTTTTATTTAACTATATGATAACAAAAATAGATAATTGCAAAATCAAACACTAATCCAATACTAAGATGTTTTTTTTTAAATCACGATAGCCTCATAAAAAACGAAACGAAACATAAGTTGGTATCAAAGCTAGGTTAAGAAATCTAGTCATATCCTTTTATTTCTTGTATTTTTGTTTTTGTCTTCCGCGTCAATTTTTCTTTGTTTCGGGCTTGATTTTGTTTCAAATCAGTTTTGGTCAGATTGTCTTCTTTATATGTTATTCTTGATTGGTTGCGTTGAATTGAGTCTTTTGGTTTTTTTTATAAAAAAAGTGTCATGTATTCAGCAAGGGAGAGGGAACTAAGGAGGATTCCAGAGTAAGAATGGAAAAAACTAAAGCTTGGTGTAGGGATTTGAGAACGAGAAGTTGATAAGTGTAGAAAATTATTCTATGACCTTCAAGCTTCGATGAAAAAAGAGGAACAACGCCACAAGCATGAAAGATAAAAGAGAGCAGCCATGGTTATTATTCAAAAGGATGTGTGTAAATGGTTAGTAAGGCGTATTTATTTGAAATCCTTATCAACCACTATGTCCATACAATATTGTTGAAGGCAAGTGTTAGCAAGAAGAGAATTCTGAAGGCTTAAACAATAAGCCTACAAAACAACTATTATTCCTATTAAAGATTTAGGGATGAATCTTTTTGAAGAGAGAGGGACTGATATGGTTCAACCATGTATTTCTCATTAATGGCCTTTGATTTTGTGTTTGGGTTTGATAGGGAGGTTATTTGGCTAAGATTGTGTTTTTCCTCGGAATTTAGCTTGTGTTCCATTCGGTCATGATGAGTTTTTGGCATGAGATAGTTTGAGTCAGCCTTGGTTTGTGTATGATGATGAGTTTGGTCCAATCTCTTTGATGGTTCATTCGGCCAAATCAGATCAGCCTCTGAGTCTAATTTGGGCAACAAAGTATGCTTGATGGAAGCTTGTATTAGGTCTGATTTGAGTTATATTAATGAGTATGAGTTTGGGCCATATAGGGTTCAAATGCTTGGATTAATTAAGATGTTGGGATCCTTTTCTTACAATGATCAACAAAATATTATTCTATAATTGAAAGGAAAATTTGTTCATTATTGTTTCTATTATTTAGGATAATATTTAGCAACAAAGGAGGAAGTTTCCTAGTTATGCAAGGAAACTAAAGGGGCTATCAGATCTAAATCCTAGACTTGAAAGGATTGTTTATTGCTAAAGGGAAATTGATTTCTAATATTATTTTTCATGTTCTGAAGGGAAATCCTAGTCCTACAAGGAAAAGAAGACTTCAACAATTAAATTTCTATTCATATCAGGTTTCATAGCATCTAAAGGACTTTGAAAGTTGACTAAGCAATCCTAGAGTATTTAGGAAGGTGGATCACGACCAAGATTTATTTAAATTAGGAAATTAATATATTTTATCTTGTTTTTCTTTCTATTATATACGACATCAACAAGCTACTATCCAGACTTGTTGTTTTCATTATTATTTCCATGTTTGAGCTTAATTAATACTTTGATTTTCAGCTAAGATCCAAGGCTTGTTTGGATAAGGGAAATCCTAGTCCAAGGTGGATCTTGACCAAGATTTATTTAAACTAGGGAATTAATACTTTGATTATTTTTCATGTTTTGAAGGGAAATCCTAGTCCTACAAGGCAAAGAAGACTTCAACAATTAAATTCCTATTCATATCAGGTTTCATAGCATCTAAAGGACTTTAAATGTTGACTAAGCAATTCTAGGAGTATCTAGGAAGGTGGATCTCGACCAAGATTTATTTAAACTAGGAAATTAATATATTTTGTCTTGTTTTTCTTTCTATTATATACAACATCAACAAGTTACTATACAGACTTGTTGTTTTCATTATTATTTTCATGTTTGAGCTTAATTAATACTTTGATTTTCAGCTAAGATCTAAGACTTGTTTGGATTTACAAATAAAGGTTTTGGGTCAGTTTTTGTAACTGGGTCAATTCAACCCACAAAGATAGATACATTAGGGTTAATTTCTCAGAACTATTTAAACACATGTAAAGCTTAAATTTCAGGACCTTTGATGAATAATACTTTTGAACTTTTCAGTTTAACGTGTGAGAGAGATTCTTGTATTCTTTGGTTCTTGAACGAACTGAATCTGACTTATCAAAGATTAACTGGCTTCGTGACATCATTCGATTTGATTCCAATAGTGCTGGTGCCTTGCGACAGGTTTCCATTGTGTCACACTCCTATTAGACCTCTTTCGGCTTTCTGGGATCAGATTTCAATCTTGATTGTGAGTTGCATGATCATAAGGTTCGCATCATCAAACCACTAATGACTTTCTAATATTTTGAGAATCATAACACGTTGTTAGATGATGCACTTGATCTTCAAATATAAATTAATCAATTGTTGAATTGATAATATATTAAATTGTTTAATTTATTTAATTATAATTATAATTTATATTTGAGCTAACATATTAAGAATCTAATGGGTCATACATATTAAGAACTATTAGTCAGAAATTAAACTGAGATGATTTAATTAAGTATAACTTGATTAAATATATTTTAGAAATTAAGAACTAAAATATAATTCTAGATCTAGAAAAATCTAGAAAAGTCAAGTAATTACTTGGCTGAGTTAGTTTCCATAATGTTTAATGTTTAATGATTTTCACACACACACATATATATATATATATATTTTTTTTGTTTGATGATTTGTTATATCTTACATCTATTCCGAGCATGTTCAATCTTACATCTAGAAATTATATTTATGGTTAGCCATTGTAATAAAATGTTTTTTTATGCTCGTTAAATTGCAGTAGAAATGGAATTGTTAATTGTGGGCTTAGCAGATTTCATCTGTACCTAGTCCATATATCAAAAAAATCTCGTCACAACTACGTGAAGGACTTGGGAAATTCCATTCCATCTCCATTTAATGTTTCATAAAACTTTGCAGGTCACAATCTGCAGTAGAAATGGAATTGTGAATTGTGGGCTTAGCAGATTTCATCTGTACCTAGTCCATATATCAAAAAAATCTCGTCACAACTACGTGAAGGACTTGGGAAATTCCATTCCATCTCCATTTAATGTTTCATAAAACTTTGCAGGTCACAATCAGCAAATCATCTTATGAGCACAAGAGTATGAGACAGCCGGAATTTTACTCGCTCATCTAGACCCATAAAATACGCTTTTTAGAGGATGGAGTTTTCTTGAATAATAATAATAAAAAATCATCTTAGGAACCATTCTCTCCTCTCCATTTATATTTATAAATAAATATCATGAATTCTAATGCATGACGTGCTCGATGCAAAAAAGCTTGAATGAATTCGATAATCAATATAACAAAAACCTGTTGTAATATTTTGCAACCGTATCGTCCTTCTCTTGAAGTTCTACAAGATCATTAGAAAAAAAAAAAACTAAACGTGGCTGGCTAGGTTCAAAAGAAGGATTTTCCAACAAGGCAAGGCAGACAGAATTTTCTACTCGTTTTTGTTCTTTCTTTCCAAGTCCATTTTATTTCCACGGCAGACCAAATGCAAAAGAAGTCACATCCACATGCAAAGCAGAGACCGAACACAAACAAGTTGAAACCTGAAACAAGATGACGCCCAAGTCAGGCATCTGTTGCATTTTCCTTCTCCGTAGTTTTCCCTTCTCCGCTAATATGAAAGCCCTCGATCTTTTGGGCAACATCGTCAGCAGAAACCTCCACTTTCCCAGTTGGTCCGTTCCCAGGAACAGAATCATTCTCATCATGAATTGCAGGGCCCAGTTGCCATATTCTGATGGTTCCATCTTCGGATCCTGATGCATAAGATTCTCCTCCAGGTGAGAATCGCAAACAATGAACAGGACCATGGTGACCCTTGTTGCATCCTGCAGATAAAAACCACATGCAAGATGGTTAGAACTGAAACTTCAGATCAGCAAAGCATCACTGTAGAATATGGCCATATAGGGGCCATCAACCAATAGTACTAATAATCATATATTCAGCTCAGATAGATCATTTTCACATCCGGTTGAAGACTTGCAAAAGAACATGCAGCCCATAGCATTGGCGGTACACAGCAGATATTCTGATAGCTAAACTGCTTCGAGTTGCACCTCCATGCATAACTCACATTAAAAATAAAATTGACATAAAAGTTTCATGGACCATTGTTTTTAAACTCTAAATTACCCGTTCGACAAGAATATACAGCACAAAGATGCTAATCACCAACTTTTTGTGTTTAGATGTTGATTTTTTTTCCCAAATAGAAGCCATAGCAGTTGCACATACCGATCTGTTCTCCTGTGTGGAAATCAAAGACATGGATCCACATATCTTCTCCTCCAGCAACAAACTTATTACCAAGTTTTGGTTCCAATGAAGCTGATTCCACATTGCATGGCATGTCATAGCTTTTCACCAATCCAAAGCTGGAAAACGAAAGGAAGAAATGTTAGAAGGGAATGCCTACGAAAAGGAAAGAATCCAAATCACAACTTACTGATTTGCATCCCAAAATTTAACTGTAGATCCATCAGCAGTAGTTATATAGCGACCATCCCGACTCACTTCAGCACTTGTTACAGGTGACTTTGTTTCAAGAGTTTGAACAATTTTGCCACTTCGGACATCCCATAACCTATACAGTCAGAGATCAAATTAAAAGAAGAATCAAGATACAATGATGAGTTGATGAAAGACTTCTGGCCAATAATTGAAAAGGAAAAGAAGAAAAACAATTGAGTAACTGTTCTTCCTTCCATGATGTTGGTGATAAAGATGATGAGGATCTGTACCAGTAGATAAAAAGAAAAGGCACGCTTTCCAATAGACTGTTCAAGGTGAAACCATGCACAATATTGAAATGTTTTTCCTTCAAGTATGATCATGAGAATACCAGGACCGAAACTAAGCCTACAGAGTCCAGATGGAAATAATTCTAAATCAAAGGCATGCTACTGCAACCAATTAGTACATCTAACAGTGCGAGATAGCATCTTGCGGTTGCCTAAGTGCTGAATCTAGTGTCTATTATTAGTGAGCATGGTACTGTAATTTATTGGGAGACCATCTCCGACTAACTTTACTGGAACAGTCTCTGATCAAAGCCCATAAATTCTTATCATTTGATCACTTTCTAATAACACAGAAATGCATACAAATGCATTAGCATGTAAGAGAATTGGATAACTCATCAAATTAAGTTTAGTTCGAAAATCCCCCCCAAAAATTTCTATTTCCTATCATGCTTATTATTTAAGAGTATGACTATACAGCTCTAAATTTTGAGCTAAATAGTGTAAAACAAGTTTCATTAAAGATTTTATTGTTAAAAAAAATAAAAAATAAAAAATAAAAAATCAAATAAGCTTAATGCATTTACAATTACCTTCTGTAGGATAAGACAAGATTGTATTCACATATCCTGTCTTTAGAAATACTAAGCTTAATGACACAGACTGTATTTTGATACTTCACAATGACAGAATCTCAGATATAACAAGATATAATACCCTGGTCCAACCAGTCAAACAACAAAGAGCAAACACAAATGAAAGCAGGTAATTATATGACATCATATGGAATCAGACTTGATACTGGCCATACCTCACACCACCAATATCAGTACAAGAACTTAATATGGTCTGATCACTGTGAAGCCATGCAACAGTTCTGATTGAACCTGGTGAATTGTCAACTTCTCTTGGGGGTGCATCTGGACGATTCAAGTCAAATATACGAAGAATTTTTTCAACTCCACCAGTAAGTAGAAGGTGTGTATCCTGCACAAAGAACAACTCAGATATTGCATGTGCACACTAGACACAAAGGAAAACGCCACGGAAACAGATAAATATTTTTCAACCAGAAACTATTTTTTTATTAATATTTAAACAAACCCACGTAATTAACTTAAGTAATGCAAATAATACACAGGGATCAGATTATACAAACCTAGAACCAAATAATAATTTTCCAAAAAAGTAAAAATCAAACAGAAAGGATGTAAAAAGCAAAATCAAATGGATGGTATAAAAATACAATGGAGGAAAAGAGATCCAGCTGAAAAAAATCTAAGGTTACCTAGAAATCAATTGAAAGACACCAAAACTATAGCCCGCCTACTTATAATCCATCTCAAATTAAAACATCTTTGAACTTTGGTGCGCCAAAATATAGGAAGACAAAAAAGGACACACACCTAGAACAAGGCCCAGGCTCATAGCATCTGGCAAGAAACCCAATTCAAACTAGATTGAGTTTGTATTTGCAGAGAACCAAAACTACGTAAATCAATGTATAAACAATCTGCTTAGTTAAATAACTTTAACAGCCATTGAGACACCATTAAAACTTTTGAAGGCACTTTCAAGCAAATAGCAGAAAACAACATTGTTATAACTGCTACAATCATTTTGAATTTGGTTTAAGCATCTTCTTTGATGGATCAATCATATGTTGACTCCTCTAACATTGATTAGCAGGTCACTGTCTTTAAATGTGAAGACTATGGACATTTAAAGAACCGAAAAAACAAACAAAAACAGACTCAAGGAATAAGAAAGTAATAGAATAGAAAAGGTTAATTCAATTCTACCTCTGAAAATGTGCATGCTCGAACAATATGCTTATGCTCAAAAGAGTGTAATTCATCCCCTGTCAATGCATCCCACAGTTTTCTGCAAACAATACACCAGACATATTATAGAAACTCTCTAAATTTATTGAGTTCATAATTTGTTGATCGTGCAACATCTTTGCACTAGCCACCATGGGTGCAAGCATGAGAGAGAGAGGGTCTTAAAGAAAATTGTCTTAATAGAGGAGTACACGGGTCTCTTGAAAGGAATTCAAAAATTAATAAATATTCATGAATTTCAAAATATAAAAGGAAGGGATTTTAATAACATACGCAGAAAAATCAGCAGAGCCAGATGCTGCACGCAAAGCACTAGTGTCCAGGCAGCAACTCCACACTGCACCCTTGTGCCCCTCAAATGTTCCAATCCAATCACCAGTCTCCCCATTTCTCAACATTGGACTAGAATCTGAATTTCAAAGGATAATATTATTCTGAAGTGAGGAATTACAAAGTCCCGAAGAATAGGGGTTCAACTCCGATTTTCAGTTAACATTTGACTAATCGACCATCATGCAAATCCTAGTTCAGTTTTTTTATGACTAAGTCCACATTTGCACAAGGAGTTGACAAAATGATCCACAAACCTTTCAGGTTATCTTGCATTTGGAAGAAGTGGTGCAGCAAGGAATAAAAATAATGACTATTTGATCCTTTGTTGCCATAGAAAATAAGAGAAAGGAACTTCTTTCATTTTCATTTTCTTTTAAACAGGGAAATTTGCAGATCCAAAACCTGATTCAAGAATAAATTGACACCTAATTTACACTTGGAAAAAAGTTGATCACTAATAATGTAGCCCTCATATTTTCTCATGCATCAAACTTCATTAACAACTAAAACTTTAGATAATAATCCACCTGTGTCTTCTAACGTTGGAACAAGCTTACCCTTAAGTAACCATGTAAGTAAATTGAAGCTACATTTCCAAATAACAAGACAAACAGCAAAACTACTTGAAGAATGCCTGATTTACAACTAAACTTGCAGTTACTCTAATCAAAATGTCCACAGGTGAAACATGGAAACAAGCAGAAGAAAACCCGATTCAGAATTACATATGGGATCCAAATTCTAGGTTAAACAGATAATAAAATAATTAGCGTTGAAATATGGGTTCCCAGTCTAAAATAACAAAAGATCACTGATTGACTATCTAAAAATAAATTCGACTGCAATCAAATTCAGGGTTAACACCAGTCAACAAAAGCTAGACCAAGCTTTCAACTAAGCCATAGGTAACAGAAATGAACTGATAACCTTGATGAGTAACGACTAAATGACAATGCAAAGGAAATCCAATTGCTTAATGGAATCCAAAATCACAGTTAACAACAGATGCCCAAATGAAAATGGATAAAATTCACCGCTTAAAACAACAGATAACCGTAAAAAAGAAAGAGAGAGAGAGCAGGCATACCCTTGCTAGCACTGATGAGAAAGAAGCCATCAGGAGTGACAGGACTGTAAAACAAATCCACAACAGGACGTGAATGTCCATGGCACACTAATGGCACTGCCACCTTCTTCTTGTCCATTGTTCCCTCTCAACAACAACAGCAACAGCACAAATTCAACAAACCCCAAAAACCCTTATGGATCAACAATTCCAAGAACCCAACCCAAAAAAGAAAAATGCTTTACTCTTTATTCATTTATTTTTTCTTTGATACACAACCAAAGCACTTGCACAAAACCCAATTCACCTGTTCAACTACACAACATAATTTGATGTCAAAATTAATCTCCTTCTCTCCCCATAGTGTAGAATGGAGAGGATGTTGCTGGCTTAAGCTATGATTTACTCTTGCTTAGGCTATGTAAAATGTTTTCTATGAAAAATTAATTTTACGAACACATCAAAAAAGAGGAAAAAGCAATGAAATGAAAATTTAAAAATAAATAAAAAAGATTGAGAGTAACCGCTCTGTGAGGGCTAATCGCAGAAGAAAATGAGATGGGGGACTGGATTTATAGGGTTGGTTTCCCCCTTTTCTTTTCTCTTCTTCTATTTTCCCGTTGTTTAATTGTTTTTGTATTTTTTTAATTTATAAATAATATGAATTAAAGTAAAAAAGTAACGTTAACTAAAAGTAATTTTATAAATTAAAATAGTATTACCTTTTTTACCCTCAACTACTTTACTGCCATGTTGTCATGTACATTTCCAAATCATCATGTTGTTTAATATCATTGTCATTGCTAGGCTGCAGTCGGATAACTTTTTTTTTGTTTTTTTGACATAAAAAATTATTCAATTATTATTAATGTGTTTATTAATAAAAAAATTTAAAGTATATAAAAATTGATATGGTATAATCTAATTGAATTTACATGTTTAAAGATAACTCAAATGATCGATAAAAATATAGTTCGAAAAAAAATCAAGATGATATATTTTTATAAATATTAAAATGACAATATATTAAATAAACTCGGATCAACTCGGGTTAACCTGTCAAATTTGTTATATAGGTTATGAGACCCTAATAATCTTATAGAAAGAAAATAAAAAAATTATTAAATTCAATTCTCAATCAATCCAACGTTGAATAATAAAATTGAAAATAAAATTTAACTAAAAAATAAGTCGAGTCAACTTGGGTTACCGTATTATATCTAGGCCATGGAATCAGGAAAAATATAGAAAGTAAATAAAAACAAATTATGAAACTCAATTCTCAATCAACTCAATGTTGAAAGATGAAATTAAAAAAAAATTCAATTAAAGAAACACAAAAAACTCTTGAGTCAACTGAACAAATCCATCATTCAGGTCATGAGACTGAGATAACTTCATAGCGCAAACCAAAATAAATTATAAAACCTAATTCCTAATCAACCTAATATTAAGGATGAAATTGAAAAAATACAAAAAAAAAAACTTGAGTCAACTGGCCTAACCCGCTACCTGGGTCATAAGATCGTGACAATCCATAGAAAGCAAATGAGAAAAATTATGAATCTCAATTACCAATCAATTCAATGTGAAAATGATAAAATTAAAAAAAATAACTTTAGTCACTTCGGGTTAAAAGGTTAAGATAACTCTATAGAAAAAAAAATAAAAAGATTATAAAGTTCAATTCTCAATCAAACTAATGTTGAAGAATGATATTGAAAAAAAAAATCAATAAAAAAGGACAAAATATTCAATTCTCAATCAACCCAATCAATCTGGCTAACCTGTAGAACTCGTGATCCTAGAAGATCATGATAACCCCAAATAAAAAAAATAAAAAAATAATTATAAAGTCTAATTCTCAATCAATCCATTGTTAAAGGATGAAGTTGAGAAAAAATTAATTAAAAAATAACCCGAGTCAACATGGTTAACCTACAAAACTTATGACTTAGACCATTAGACTGAAATAACTTTATAGACAACAAATCAAAATAAATTATGAAATTCAATACCTAAACTCAATGTTGGAGAATGCAGTTGAAAAAAGAACAAAGTTTAATATTTTTTTAAATAATAATAATAATAAAAATAAAAATCCTCGAAATTGTTTAGGACCAAAATAAAAAAGACCTTAGCATTTCACTATTTATTGCTACATTAAAATGCCAAAGTCTTTTAGAGTATACCACAGTAAAAAAAAAAACCCAATGTTGGATCATTTTTATGTCAAAAAACCTGAATGATCTGTAAAAATATAATTTGACTCAAAATAATTATTCAAGATGATATTTTTTTTAAATAGAAATTGAGACAACAACATCTTAGAATGAATCAGGTCAATCTGTATGTTGTGTCATGAAACTATAATAACCTCATATAAAGTAAATGAAAACAAATTATGAAGCCCAATTTAAATCTAATGTTCAATGATAAAATTGGAAAAATAATTCAATTAAAAAACACAAAAAATAACATAAGTCAACTCAGGTTAATATGCCAAATGATGAATCCAGTCATAAGACAAGGATAACCCAATAGAAAGCAAATTGAAATAAATTATGAAGCTCAATTTCTCAACAATCCAGTGTTGAATGATGAAATTGAAATAAAAAAATAATTAAAAAAGGAAAAAAAATAACTCGAGTCAATCTGGGTTAACTCGCCAAACTCGCGACCCAAGTCATGATATGAGAATAACCTCATAAAAAGAAAAACAAAACAAATCACGAAGCTTAGTTCCTAATTAATCAAATGTTGAAGGATGAAATTAAAAAAAAAAAAACTTGAGTCAATCAAGTTAACTTGTGAAACCTATGGTCTGAAACATGAAACTGAGATAACCTCATAAAAAGTAAATTAAAAATAAATATAAAATCTAATCATTAATAAATCTAATATTGAAAAATGAATATGAAATTGAAAAACAAAACTATAAATTGAAAAAAGAAAACCCTATGAAAAAAAAAACCCTACTATAGTGAATAGTGTTTTGTAAAAAGGGGAAAATAAAACCTCCTCCTCTAATTGTTATTTTTTGTTAATGTTAATATTGTATTAATCTTGAAATTTCTGTAAAAATTATTTGATAATTTCTTAGTTGGAAGATTTTTTTTTAAATGAACAAATAATTATGAAAATCCACTCGTGTAAACGATTTTGATTGCTAAATAATTATTTTGTAATGGATAAGGATTCAAAGGAATTACCAATTAATTGAAGCACAAAAACTGAAGTGTTAGTAGAACATCAAATGATTTTTCATACAAACGAAGATTTGAATGTTATATTCTTTAATCAATTCAAAGTTATATTCATTAATCAATTCAATGTCACTACCAGCCTACAGTTTCATGAAATGATCCAACCAGTATTTCATTGTAATTATCTTTTAGTTATAATTAAATTTAAATTCACTCTGTCAAATTTTAATAAGCTTTTAAATCCAAAATCAAATATTTTTTTTTTTATAAATGCACTTAGATATTATTGATTGTAGAAGTAGATTCTTTGATATAAAAATGTATTATAAAGGTTTTCGATCACCAAAATAATTATTCTTGATATTCACGGGTTCTTTACAATGAGAGAAGTTTGATGATGGTTTTTAGATCCTTAATATTGCCTAAAACAAAATAAATCTAAGCCAAGAAAAAAAAAAGTCTAACCTGATTTGAATTTGAATTTTTTAATTTTTTTTTTTTGTTGTTTAGGTTGATGAATTGGTCTCTAGATATTCTAAAGGTGATAGTAAGATGTTTTTGGGTTGAAATGACTTAAAAATTATTTGAGGGAAAAAAATCTATTTCTTTGATTTTCCAGCCACCATAGTAGTGTCTAGGGGTGATCATTTTCGGTTCGGTTCGGTTTTTATAAAAAAAAGTAACCAAACCGAATTTTTTTTTTTTTTAAAAAACCGAAACCGGGTCAAACCGACCGGGTTCGGTTCGGTTTTTTTGGGCAAAAACCGGTTCAAACCGGTTTGGCTCGGTTTTTCCGGTTTTGGCTCGGTTTTTTCGGTTTGGCTCGGTTTTTTTCCGATTTTTTGTCGGTTTCGGTTCGGTTCAGTTCGGTTTTTTCAGTTTTTTGTTTATAAAACCGAAACCGAACCGAACCGGCTGGTTTTTTCAAAAATTTAATCGGTTTAATCGGTTTTTTTTTTCGGTTCGGTTTTTTTGGTTATTTTTTTTCCGGTTTTCTCGGTTTAATCGGTTTTCC
>Ga0307510_10003054_pt1 | contig 19331 bp, 19 predicted proteins | sample 12_EM_MG_FD_207224 | JGI IMG/M metagenome (GOLD analysis project Ga0307510, IMG submission 207224) | Populus trichocarpa ectomycorrhiza microbial communities from riparian zone in the Pacific Northwest, United States - 12_EM | ecosystem: Host-associated > Plants > Roots > Unclassified | place...
CCGGTCTGGCTGAACAAGTAATCACATTGGAGCTTTCACCATGAACACCTCGTTCCCCCTGCTGTTTGTGTCTCATGGTGCTCCGCTGTTTGCCATCGAGCCCGGTCTGGCTGGTCCGCGTCTGGCCGAGCTCGGTCGCGAACTGCCGCGACCTGATGCCATTGTCATCCTGTCTCCGCACTGGATGACCCGTGGTGAAGTCAATGTCACGGCGAGCACCGCCCCGCAAACCATTCACGACTTCGGCGGTTTTCCCGACGAGTTGTATCAATTGCGCTACCCGGCACCGGGTGCTCCGATCCTGGCTGCCCACATCGTCAAACTGCTGCAGGCAGCAGGCTGGACCTCCCGACTCGATCACCAGCGCGGGCTGGACCATGGGGCGTGGGTGCCGCTGATGTACTTGGCGCCCGATGCCGACATTCCCGTGGTTCAGGTGTCAATGCCCGCGCGGCTCGATACCCATCAGGCCTGGAAACTCGGTGAGGCGCTCAAACCACTGCGTGACATGAACGTGCTGATCGTAGCGTCCGGCAGCCTGACTCATAACTTGTATGAGTTTCGCGGAGCGACCCGCGAGGGTGCGGATTACGTGAAGGCCTTCGCGGCCTGGACCGCGCAAACACTGCGTGCCGGGCAAACCGATCAACTCCTGGATTACCGGCAACAGGCGCCCTCTGCCGAGCGCGCTCACCCGACAGATGAGCACTTTTTGCCGTTGCTGATCGCTCTGGGTGCCGCCGGCGAACGTTATGACACCCGCGTGCTGGAAGGCGGCGTGTCCTACGGCGTGCTGGCGATGGACAGTTACCTGTTTTCCTCGAAAAACGAAGATGGATCTGAATCCACTCCTCTCAATCAAGGCGTTACCAACCATGCGTGATACGACTTTTTCCGAAGCGGCCCGCGAGCCGCAATCGGGCCTCTTTTTCCGCAAGGGCTGCAGCGTTGCAGCGCCCAAGGGCCGACTGATTCTGCTGCACGGCGTGGGGTCGAATGAAGCCAACCTTGCGTCTATGGCTCAATCGCTACCCGAAGGTCTGGAAGTGATTTTGCTGCGCGCTCCCCTGCAGGTCGGGCCTCAGGGCTTCGCCTGGTATCAGGTGAACTTCACCAGTAATGGCCCTTCGTTCAATCAAGAACAAGCAGAAGCCAGCCGGCATCTGCTGCACACCTTTATAGACGCACTGCCCCAGTTGCCGACGGTCATCGCAGGCTTCAGTCAGGGCGGCATCATGAGCGCGAGTCTGGGCGTGACCGAGCCTGAACTGGTGCAAGGTTTTGCGATTCTCAGCGGCAGAATGCTGCGCGAGATAGCCCCAAAGGTCGCCTCGCCTGAGCGTCTCAAGTCAGTGTCGGCATTCATCGCCCACGGTCACCACGACGGCGTGTTGCCGGTGGACTGGGCCAAGGAAGCTGACGCTTGGCTGGATCGAATCGGCGTCGTCCACGAAACCCATTTCTACGAAATGGCCCACGAGATCGTCGCTGAAGAACTGGCTGACTTCTCGACATGGCTGACCCAAACGCTGTCACTGATTCATTAAACAAAAAGGAGCTACACCATGATTGACTCTCGCACCGCCCCCTACGCTGCATTTGTGATGCGCCTCGCCCTGGGCATCATGTTTATCGCTCACGGCCTGACCAAAGTGTTTGTTTTCACGCCCGCAGGTACCGCAGGTTTTTTTGAATCCATCGGTTTTCCGGGCTTTCTCGCTTACCCGGTCATGGCATTTGAAGTGATCGGCGGCTTGATGTTGGTATTGGGTGTTTACGCACGCTGGGTGGCCGCCTTGGCGGTGGTTCAGCTGTTCGTCGCCGCAACCGTCCACTTCGGCAACGGCTGGAGTTTCACCAATGCCAACGGCGGCTGGGAATACCCGATCTATTTGTCCGTGACGGCATTGGTTGTTGCACTGCTGGGTGACGGCGCCTTTGCCGCGAAGGCATCCCGCACAGCGTAACTCTCTGCGTAGTACTTGAATGCCGATGCACTGGAGCAATCCAGTGCATCGGCATTTTGCGTTGTGGTCAACGGTGGTACATCACGCCAGTCGCTCAGTCATGAAGCTGACGAACGCTTTTATTTTCGGCAAAGGGTGGCGACTGGATGGCCAAAGAATGCTGAACGTACGGTGATCGCTCATGTAGCGATCCAGAAGCGCAACCAATCTTCCATCGGTGATGGCATCTTCGACAAAAAAATCCGGCAGGCACGCGATTCCCAATCCAGCCTCAGCCATCGCCATGAGCGGCTCTATCGCATTGGCGGTTGCCGACTGCCCGGGTTCATAGCTGTCCTGACCCTTTTTTGTCAGCAGTGGCCAAGGGTCGAGTTTGCCACTGGTTGGATACCGGTAACGGAGGCAGGAATGGCCGGCGAGATCTGACGGCCGTGCAGGCGTACCACGGGTTGCAAGGTAGTCAGGCGATGCAACGAGCCGATGGCTGTAGCCATTGAGCTTGCGCATTGTCAGGCGCGAGTCTTCGACCTCACCGATACGCATCACCGCATCAAAACCCTCCTCGATGACGTTGACCAGCCGATCACTGAATTCAAGCTCCAGCTCCACGTCGGGATAGGCCTGCTGAAACGCAATCAAGTGAGGCATCAAACGCATGCCCAACTGGGGCAAGCCCAGACGCAATTTTCCCTGGGGTTTACCAGCAGCCTCGGTGATCTCCCGTTTGGCGACCTCATACTCCGCAAAAATACGGTGACAGCGCTCAAGGAACACACTGCCCTCGGAGGTCAGCGTTATCGCGCGTGTGGAGCGGTGAAACAACCTGACGCCGAGTTCTTCCTCCAAACGTGCCACGGCCTTGCTGACAGCCGATGAAGATACGCCAGTTCTTCGTCCAGCCTCGGTAAAGCTGCGCGTTTGCGCGGCCTGAACGAACGCGCCGAGCGCTCCAAAATGGTCCATGACGACTCCGATCTATTTGAGCGTTTTATTCATAAATGTTCGGAACTGCATCCTGTTTTTCTTTCACATCATACAACCTATAGTCACCGAAATCGTGGCTTCACCCCAAGGCGTATCGCCTCGCGAAGCCTCTGCCATCCTGGATTACAGAAGAGCCCTCGAAAATCATGTCCTCTCGCTATACGAGTGCGCCGGAACTGCAACAGCACCGCGGTTATGCGCGGGTTTTTCAGCCCGGTCATCTGACGTTTGGCTTCATCGCCCCCTTGGAAAGTTACCCCGACAGTCCGGGTCCGACTCTGCAGGATCATGCGCAGTTGGCTCGCCGGGTTGATGAGGCTGGTTTTTCCGCCATCTGGCTTCGCGATGTACCGTTCTATGACCCGAACTTCGGTGATGTGGGGCAGATTCTTGACCCTCTGGTGTACGCCGGATTTCTGGCTGGCGTGACCCGTAATATCGCCATCGGTACCGCGGGCATCGTTCTCCCTTTACGCGATCCATTGATCGTTGCCAAACAGGCCGCGAGCATCGATCAGTTGCTAGGGGGACGATTTATCCTCGGGCTGGCCACCGGCGACCGTCCGGTGGAATACCCTGCTTTCGGGTTTGATTTCAATAATCGCGCCGAGCGTTTCCGTGATGCGCTGGCGATCATCCGCGCTGCAACCGAAACCCACTGGCCAGTGCATGCCTCTAAGTTTTATGGCCAGTTGAATGGTGATATCGACCTCATCCCCAAGCCTGTGGGTTCACGCCTGCCGACCATTATTGTGGGTCAGGCCGGCCAGTCGCTGGAGTGGATTGGCGAAAACACCGACGGCATTCTCTCGTATATCTCCAATCCGATCCTGATTCCGCAAATCATCGAACGCTGGCGCACGGTCTGTGGCCAGGGGATTTACAAGCCCTACGGCTACGGCACCCTGTTTGATCTGGACCGCGACCCGAACTTTCCACTGCAGGCGGGTCGGGTGCTGCGTGCCGGTCGCAACGCATTGATCGAGCATTGGAAGCGTCAACAGGATCAGGGCGTCGGTCACGTTGCCCTGCACTTCAAACCTCAGCGACGTCACGCCTCGGAAGTCATCGATGAGCTGGGCGAATACCTCCTCCCACACTTCCCCAGTGCATCACTTCCGGTCGAACCCTCACCCATGCAGGCCCGCTCATGAATCGCCCTCTTCATCACATGGATTTCATCTTTCAGACCGCATTGGGCACTTACCCGTTGGCAGCACAGTGCGAAATGCTCGCCGAACTCGGCTACCAAGGGATGACGATATCTGCCTGGAGTAAAGACTTGCAGTCGATTGCCCAGGTCAAACCCACTTGGGGCCTGGACGTAGGTGCCGTCTACCTGATCTATCGCCAAGGTCTGGAATCGTTTGTAACCAACATCTTCGAAACCATTGAGGGCTGCACCACGATTGAGCTGGCCCTGCATTCAGGCGACGAAGTCACCGACGCTGACCGCAGAATGCTTGAGCACCTGCTGCCGATCTGCGAGCGTCGAGGCCTTGAGATCAATCTTTATCCCCACGCGCGCTACGGCATGCAGACAACCGCCGAAGCCGTGGCACTGTGCGAAGAGTTCAACCACCCGCTACTCAATATCGTTTTCAACGGTTATCACTGGTATGCGATGCAGGAGCAGGCTCTTGAACAGCGTCTTGATGCGGTTTGGCCCTGGCTGAAACAGGTCAATATCGCCGGCACCCGGCGCTCGCCACTGGGATGGGGCGGCCTGGCGACAATCGAACCGCTCGATGAAGGGGAAATGGACAACTTCGTGTTGTTGGGCGCCCTCGAACGTCGTGGTTTCGACGGACGCTTTGGCGTTCTTGGCTGGGAGAGTATGGGCGGTGACGTCTATGGCAACCTGCGCCGGTCGGTCACTGCGTTTCGCTCCATGGAACACCGGTTGGCGGTCCATCCCGAATGGTCCGTTCTGACCGACTCACCGCGCTGAGCCCAGGAGATAAATCATGGCTCATCGTATCCATGCACTCGATTCATTTTTCTACTCATCGATGGGTGTTTACGCCTTTCAAACGCAGTGCGAAATGTTGGCCGAACTGGGTTATGACGGCATCACTGTCGCGGCCTGGGGCGGTACACCGCTGACCGATCTCACCTTATTGCCCCGTGTCAGGGAAACCCACGGCTTGCACGTTGAGGGGCTTTATCTGGTGCTACACGAGGGGCGTAACGACAGTCTGATACGACGCATCGTTGAAACCGTCGAAGGTGTCGAGCTTATCGAGCTGGCGATACAAACCAGCGTCAATGGTGCTCAAGCCATTCTTGGCTTCATCGAGTCGCTGCTGCCCATTGCCGAGCAGCGTGGACTGCGAATCGCGCTGTATCCCCATCTGCATCATGTGACCCAGACTACCGAACAAGTCGTGCAGATCTGCGAACTGTTTGCTCACCCGCGCCTGGGTGCCTCGTTCAATGGTTATCACTGGTACGCCAGCCAGGAAGGAGCGCTTGAAGCACGCCTCTTGGCAATGAAGCCATGGCTGATGCAAGTGGTGACGTCCGGTAGCGCGCTTTCGCAACTGGGCTGGGGCGGCGTGGCCACGATGGAGCCGGTTGATCGTGGCGAGATGGACAACTTCGCGTTGATTGCCGCGCTGAATCGCGTTGGCTACACCGGGAGCATCGGCGTGCTCGGCTGGGATTATGGTGGCGACATCTACCTGAAACTCCAGCGATGCCTCGCAACGCTGCGTGATATTGATCGACGCCTTGAAGCGCACCCGCAATGGGCGAACTTCCCATTGAAGTAAGACCGCATCACCTTGTGAACCCGAATTGAAATGGAGCCTGCAATGACAGCCCTCTCTGTACTGGATTTGATGATGATTGGCGAAGGAAAAACCTTCGCTGACACCCTTGATGATGCGGTTGCGCTGGCGCAACACGTGGAAGCTCACGGTTATAAACGCTACTGGATCGCCGAGCATCACGACCTGCCGGGTATCGCATCCTCGGCAACCACCCTGCTGATTCAGCATCTGGCTGCGGCAACGCGTGAGCTGCGTGTGGGCTCTGGCGGGATCATGCTGCCTAATCACTCTCCTCTCGTAGTTGCGGAGCAGTTCGGAACGTTGGAAACGTTATTTGCGGGGCGTATCGATCTGGGCATTGGCAGAGCGCCTGGATCAGCCGGGCCGGCAATTCGGGCGCTGCGCGGTGATGCCTCCGAACGCGACTTCGCGCAAGACCTGCGACAAGTGCAGGACTATCTGGCGGACAACGGCAAACAGCCAGTTCGGGCAATCCCGGGGCAACACGACATCCCGCTCTGGTTGCTGGGCTCGAGTATCAACAGTGCTGACCTCGCGGCAAAACTGGGGCTTCCATACGCATTCGCTTCGCATTTTGCCCCGCGTTTTTTGATGGAAGCGATTACCCATTACCGCAGTACGTTCCGCCCCTCGGCCGTTTTAAGCAGCCCGTATGTTATCGCTGGTGCAAATGTCTTCGCGGCCCCTTCCCGGGCCGAGGCTGACTACATCGCCAGCTCACATCGACAGTGGGTCTGCAATTTATACGCAGGCAAGGCAGGCCCTTTACCGCGTCCGGAAGAAGGCTACATGGAACGGATCTCCGCCTATGATCGACAGAGCCTGGACCAAGCCATGTCTTGCACTGCAGTGGGTGACGTGGACGATGTTGGCAGTTGGTTGCGTCAGTTCATCGCTACCACTCAGGCGGATGAAGTGATCATAGATGCGAGGATTTATGACCCCTCGGCACGTTGTCGCTCGTATCAGATTGCCGCCGAATCTATTGCCGACCTGCTCGACTGATGCCAGTCGGATGTTGTGTCCACTGTCTGTGCAGGCCTCGACATGAGGCTTGCCAGCGCTATGAAATCGAGGATCAGACATGTCCAATGCTGATCAGCAAGCGATGCTCGCTGCGCCTTCCCCTTCCCCTCAAATGATCCTGCACGCGATCGCACACCCGCTGAGACGAAAGATACTTGGCTGGCTGAAAGACGCGATTCGGTATTTCCCTCAGCAAGCCTACGGTCGCGAATTCGGCGTGTGCGCTGGCCAGATTGCCCTGCGTTGCGGGCTGGCACAATCCACGGTCTCCCAGCACTTGTCATTGCTCAAGAAGGCCGAATTGATCGAGGAACACAGAATAGGTCCTGTGCGTTTTTTTACGCGAAACGAGATCACGCTTCAGCACTTTACTCATCAGCTGACATTCCTGCTGGCCAACCCGCTGAGTGCGGTAAATCACCAGACAGATTGAGCATTTCCCCGTGAGCCGTCAGCGCTCGGTTGATTAGAAACAAATCGACCGTAGTCACCAAACAGAAAGGACGTGTTTGTTTTTCTGATGAACGCCTAAGCTTTCCGGTAACCCGATTCCCGTAATTGACGCCCTTGGCCGGTTACTCCGTTGCAGTACAAATGGTGCTAATGGAGACGCTCCGCCTGCTTTCGCCACGCTTGGCGAAAACTCATCGATCAAGACACGCACTGCTGGGTACTGAGCTCAAGTAATCACTTGCACGCCTCTTCGATCCAGACCAACGCCTCGGCCTGAAAGTATTACCACTTGGAGATAAAGCTTTATGAAATCCCGTGCTGCAGTTGCATTTGAACCCGGCAAGCCGCTGCAAATTGTCGAGATCGACGTTGCGCCGCCACGTGCTGGCGAAGTGCTGATCAAGATTACCGACACTGGTGTGTGCCATACCGATGCCTTCACGCTGTCGGGCGATGATCCTGAGGGACTGTTCCCTGTTGTGTTGGGGCACGAAGGTGCGGGCGTGGTGGTTGAGGTCGGTGAAGGCGTTACCAGCCTCAAGCCCGGCGATCATGTTATTCCACTGTATACCGCCGAATGTGGCGAGTGCCTGTTCTGCAAGTCTGGCAAAACCAACCTGTGCGTCGCCGTCCGTGAAACACAAGGCAAAGGCGTGATGCCGGATGGCACCACTCGGTTTTCCTACAATGGTCAACCGCTATACCACTACATGGGTTGCTCGACGTTCAGCGAGTACACCGTGGTGGCTGAAGTATCCGTCGCAAAGATCAATCCGCAGGCCAACCATGAGCATGTATGCCTGCTTGGCTGCGGTGTCACCACCGGCATTGGTGCCGTGCACAACACGGCCAAGGTGCAACCGGGAGACACCGTCGCGGTATTCGGACTCGGTGGTATCGGGCTCGCCGTGATTCAAGGCGCCCGTCAGGCCAAAGCCGGACGCATCATTGCCGTAGATACCAACCCTGGCAAATTTGAACTCGCCCGGTCTTTCGGCGCCACTGACTGCATCAACCCGAAGGATCACGATAAGCCTATCCAGCAAGTCATCATCGAAACGACCGGATGGGGTGTCGACCACTCGTTCGAATGCATCGGTAACGTGCATGTCATGCGCGCCGCGCTGGAAAGTGCGCACCGTGGCTGGGGCCAATCGATCGTCATCGGTGTAGCAGGTGCCGGGCAGGAAATTTCGACCCGTCCGTTCCAGCTCGTCACCGGGCGTACCTGGAAAGGCTCCGCTTTCGGCGGCGTCAAAGGTCGCACTCAGCTGCCAAAAATGGTTGAGGACGCGATGAAAGGTGAAATCGAGCTCGCGCCTTTCGTGACGCACACCATGCCATTGGAGCGCATCAATGAAGCGTTCGACCTGATGCATGAAGGCAAGTCGATCCGCACTGTCATCAAGTACTGAAGTAAGGCTCAGGGCCGCAAGGCCCTGTCGCCTTCCCACGCTCGTTATCGATCTGGAGATACCTTGTGACCGAGATAAAACTTCATCCTTCCCTGGATAGCGGTCTATCCCCTGCCGCCACGAACTTTGCCGGAGGCACGCTGCAATGCCTGTGCCCCACCGATAAAGTCGAAATTGCCATCGATGCTCAGACACTTCATAACCACGCTTGTGGTTGCAGTAAATGCTGGAAACCGGAGGGTGCCAAATTCGCCGTGATCGCGGTCGTGCCACGGGCGAATGTCAGCGTCACCGCAAACGCGCAGAAGCTCGCTATCGTTGACGATACGGCGGTTATTCAGCGCCATGCCTGCAAGGCGTGTCATGCACACCTGTACGGACGTATCGAGAACAAGGATCACGCGTTTTATGGTCTGGACTTCGTTCATACCGAATTGTCCCCGCAAACGGGCTGGTCTGCACCGGGGTTCGCGGCGTTCGTTTCTTCGATCATTGAAACCGGCACCCCTCCTGAGCAGATGAAGGGCATCCGTACACGTCTGCGCTCAATCGGACTGGAGACCTACGACTGCCTGTCCCCGGACTTGATGGATGTATTGGCAACCCAAGTCGCCAAGCTCAAAGGCATCGCGCAGACTCACTGATACGGGTAACCGTCAGTTCTGCACTAAAAAAGGCGCCTCCAATCGATTTGAACAATTGACGGCGCCAAACCGTTTTCGAGCGCTGTAAACGCCTCAACACGGGCACCCAATCAAGTGGCTAGTGCACAGCCTTTTGTCGCTTGAAACCATGCAGCAATGCGTCAGTCGCCACGATCGCGTCATACACAAGGTTCGGCGTCACCGTGAAAGGCATGTTGTGCATCGTGTCGTTTTTATCGCAGGCCAACTCGGCGACTTTTCTCCACTCCGCTTCTTTGAAGTGTTTGAGCCCCAAGTCTTCGAGCGTCAGAGGCAAACCCACGGCCATGGCAATGTCCACCACCTCCTCAATCTCCGCCATAGGTGCAGCTTCCATCACGAGCTGGGTGAATAGGCCGAACACAACCTTTTCTCCGTGCTGCGCGCCGTGCAGATCATGCACGTTGGTCATCCCGTTATGGATCGCATGCGCAGCGGCGCAACCACCCGACTCAGCCCCGACCGCCGACATGTAGATGGTGGCCTCAATCGTATTCTCCAGGGCGGCGGTAATGGCTTTCTTCTGCACTGCGAATGCCGCTTGGGCCGAATACTTTTTGATGGTCTCGTAGCACGTTTGCGCAATCGCAAACCCGATCAATGTGGGTTTGAGCATCTTGCCGTCATTGCCCAGGATCAGATTGTCGCGATGCGCGGAAAAACACGCCCGCGCCTCGAAATATGTGGCCAGACCGTCACCCACGCCCGCAGCAAAAAAACGCGGGGGTTGCTCGGCCAGAATGCGTGTATCGGCTAAAACAACGTCCGGGTTTTTGGATAAAAACAAATAGCGATTAAACGTATCGTCTTCGTTGTAAATCACCGAAATCGCAGTACAGGGCGCGTCCGTAGAGGCTAGGGTAGGCAGGATCAGCACGGGTTTTTCCAGGAAATGTGCCGCCGCCTTAGCGGTATCCAGTGTTTTCCCGCCCCCTATCCCGACGACATAATCAGCACCACGCGCCGCTTCCACGTGCCGGTTGATTTCACTGTCGCAACACTGCCCTCCAAACACCGCCAACTCTGCGCGTTGTTCGTTGTTGAACCCTGGCATCGCTTTCTCATGAACCCGGCCAACGATAAATTGATCGCAGATCAGATACGCATTGGCCCCGAAGGCCTTACCATGGACCGCTAAATTTAACAACGCATCGGCCTGGACCAGAAATTTGCCCGGCGATGCAATACATTTGGTGATAGTCATCTCTTTCCCTCACGTCGCATGCGTGAAACGCTCAACGGGTGCACGCTTGAGCGCTCCTCTGCAAGAATGACGAATCAGTTAAATACCATTCCGCCATCAATGATCACGGCCTGCCCTGTCATGTAGTCAGAGTCAGGGCCAGACAGAAACGAAACACAGGCTGCCACGTCCTCGGGCTGGGAAAGCCGTTTCAAGGTGATGTGCTGGGCAAATTGTTCCATCCCCCATTCAATGCTTTGATTGGCGTTATCAGCCACGTCCTGGGCAACCTTGCGCATCATCGGTGTATTTACGATGCCAGGGCAGTAGGCGTTTACCGTAATACCCAGATGAGCCAATTCCCGAGCTGCGGTCTGGGTGATACCACGCACGGCAAACTTGGTTCCGCCGTACACAGCCAGGTCAGGGTTGCCGATATGACCCGCCTGCGAAGAAGCGCTGATGATTTTGCCGCCGTGACCTAACGCCTTGAACGCCTTTACTGCTGCCTGTATGCCCCAGAGCACACCGCCCACGTTGATGTCGAACGTGCGGCGATAGATCTCTGGCGTAATCGATTCGATGGGCGCAATGGGCGCAATGCCTGCGTTATTGATGACCACATGCAGGTCACCCAAACCATCCACCGCTGCCTGCACGGCCTTGAAAACATCCTCGCGGTCGGCCACATCGACCTTAATCGCCAGGGCTTTGCCGCCGGTTCTCCTGATGTTTTCGGCCACCTGACAGGCTGTTTCAAGGTTCATATCGGCACAGGCTACGGCGAAACCATCGGCCGCCATGCGCAAGGCAATGGCCTCTCCGATCCCTTGACCGGCACCGGTTACAAAAGCGACTTTTCCCAAGGACTTAGTCATGCTGGTGTTCCTTCTTATTCGTGATGGGGGTTACAGACTGCTCACACACCTGCCCAAGCTCAGAAGCTTGCCTGCAGCTTCATACCGGCGACCCAGGCATTGTCCACCTCGTAGACGCCACCTGGATTGCGCACGTACTGCACGTTCGGGCGCACGGTCAGCCAGTTGGTCACGTGTACGCCGTAATTAAGTTCGATGTTGTATTCGCTGTGCTGCACAGGAACGTACTGTGGGTCGTCGTAATCACTGATGCCCGTGGTGTCGTTGATAAGGCGCTGGCGCTTGGTCACGTCGTCATTCACCTTGAGACGTGCGATACCCACGCCGAGGTCATCTTGGGGCCGCGCATCAAACGGGCCTTTGTAGACCGCGCCGATATTCTGGAAGCTTTCGATACCGCTGGTGGCTTTGTCATGCACGGTCAGGCTGGCAAAAACACTCAGACCGCGCGAAGCATCGCCGTTACGGGTTGTGAGCTGCTGTTGGCCGATTATCCATGCGCCGTGTTTGCTACTGCGTGACTTTGGCGCCTGGCCGGTCAACACCTGCGGGTTACCGTTGACGTCGTCGTACAGATCGTTGGCGCTGGCACTGCTGTGGTAGTAACCCAAGCGGTATTCACCGGGTAAGGCATCTTTACCGACGGTTGGCTTCCAGATGACCTCCACCGGCACCAACGCGCCTTTGGTGCCACTGCCCCTGAGCTTGAAACCGTTGCCTGTCTCCAGGTACGACGGATTTTGCTCATACACCCCGACCTGCACCGCCCAGCGATCATCGAGGTTATAGCGCACGCGCCCGCCCCACTGGCTCACTGGTCCGCTGTACCAGACATCACCGGCGACGTTGCCGATGGGGGCACTGCAAAACGACAGACTCTGGAAGTCGCAGGGAAAACTGGCGAAGTCTTCGTTGACGCCCACGCGGCCGAACTTGAGATCCAGGGCGCTGTTGAAAAATTTCTGGCGGTACCACATCTGGGTCAGGCGCCAGGTCTGTCCCCTGCCCCACACCTCCTGCACCGAACTGAGTTGTGGCGCGCGGGGATCAGAAACGCGCTCGTTGGAGAGGTTGTTACCGTTGCGTTCCGTCACCAGCAACTGGAACTCTGCGTCATTCCAGCCGAGTAATTTTTGCAAGTCCAGGTGAGTGCCCAGTGCCCATTGCGCGGTGTAGCGCGCCGTACGGTCATGGTTATAGCCTCCGTGGACATTGGTGGCAGCTTCGCCGACGTAACCGACGATCACGTCAACGCCCTGTTCCAGTAGCTCACTGCGTACCCCGCCCCAATCTCCGGTCCCCCATCTCGAGGCGGCGTCGTCAGCCGAGGCCGGCACAGCGATGCATGACAGGAGCCCGAGCCCCAGCGGCAATTTCCAAGCGATGTTCATGTCGATTTATCCTATTGTTTTTATGTTTTACGACACAGCGTTGACCGGACCGCAGGGCAGCGCCCTGGCGGTCATTCAAGAAAGCAATCAGTTGAAAAATGGGGCGCTACAGATCAAATGCCGGCCAGGCACAGGTATTTGATCTCCAGGTAATCCTCCAGCCCGTATTTGGAGCCTTCGCGGCCAACACCCGACGCCTTGACCCCACCAAACGGCGCGGCTTCGGAGCTGATAATGCCGGTGTTGACTCCGACGATTCCGTACTCCAGCGCCTCGCCCAAACGAAACACCCGGCTCAGGTTTGCGGTGTAGAAATACGCCGCCAGGCCGAACTCGGTGTCGTTGGCTTTAGCGATGACCTCGGCGTCATCGAAGAAGCGAAAGACCGGTGCAAGCGGGCCGAAAGTCTCCTCTTTGGCGACGCGCGCGGTGTCCGGCACATCCACCAGGATCGTGGGCTCAAAGAAATTGGCGCCCTGGGTATGTGCACCACCGCCCTGGACTACCTTGGCGCCTTTGGCCAAGGCATCCTCAATATGCTCGCGTACCTTGGCGACGGCCTTGCCATCAATCAGCGGCCCAAGCGTGACGCCCTCGCTAAAACCATCGCCAATCTTCAGAGCGCCCACCGCGCAAGCCAGTTTGTCGACGAAAGCGTCATACACCTTGTCATGCACGTACAAGCGATTGGCGCAGACGCAGGTCTGCCCTGCATTGCGAAACTTCGAAGCGAGCGCACCCTCAACGGCAGCGTCCAGGTCGGCATCGTCGAATACAATAAAGGGCGCGTTGCCGCCCAGTTCCAGAGAGACTTTTTTGATGTCTTGAGCGCATTTTCCCATGATCTGGCGCCCGATCTCAGTGGACCCCGTGAAGGAAATCTTGCGTACGACCGGGTTGCTAGTCAGCTCCTCGGCAATCTCTGCCGCAGCACCCGTGACCACCGACAGCACACCTTTGGGAATGCCTGCCTGTTCGGCGAGGTACACCAGCGCCAGTGCCGAGAACGGCGTCTGGGAGGCCGGCTTGATGACCATTGTGCAACCCGCGGCCAGCGCCGGACCGGCTTTGCGGGTGATCATTGCGCTGGGAAAGTTCCACGGCGTAATGGCGGCGCAAACACCCACGGGCTGCTTGATGACCAGCAGACGCTTGTTCGTTGCGCCTGGGATGATATCGCCGTAGACCCGCTTCGCTTCCTCCGCATACCACTCGATATAGGACGCGGCGAAGACGATTTCACCCAGCGCTTCAGGCAGCGGCTTACCCTGCTCCAGCGTCATGATGTGCGCTAGGTCATGCTGGTTTTCGATAATCAAGTCGTACCAACGGCGCAGCGCATTGGCACGCGCCTTGGCCGACAGCTCACGCCAGGCCGGCAACGCGTGCTCAGCCGCTTCGATGGCCCGGCGTGTTTCAGCCTTGCCCATGCGCGGCACCTGGCCGATAGTGGCGCCCGTCGATGGGTTGCTCACCGTGATCGTGGCTTCGCTGTCTGCCGCCAGCCATTCACCGTCGATAAAGGCTTGATGACGCATGAGTTCGGGGTTGTTCAAGTTCATTGCAGGTTCTCCGTTACGCGACGCTTGGTCGCGCCTTCGAGACTGACGGCCTTGAACTTGAAGCCCCGGTAGTCATCGTTCTTGACCGCTGCCAAATGTTCGTTGAAGGCTCCCAATCCCCCCATGTAGAAATACACCTTGTTGCTTTTGCCGGGGATATTGGCACCGAAGATCCACGAATCAGTCTTGGCAAAAAGCGTTTGATCAGCAATGTCCTGGCAAGTCTTGCCCCATTCCTGCTCGCTTCGCGCAGACGGCTCCACACAGGCGAGCTCGTTCTGCTCCATGAAACCAACTAGGTCGCAGACCCACTCCACTTCGGTCTCAATCGTCGGCGGAAGATTGGTAAACGGACCGTTAGGCCCCAGGATCATGAACATATTCGGGAATTTGGCGGTGGCCACCGACAGGTAGCTGGACGGGCCGTCCGCCCAGTGATCTTTCATCGAGGTGTTGTCGCGCCCACGGATATCGATGCGCTTGTAGTTACCGTCCACGGCATCAAAACCGGTGGCAAACACCAACACATCCAGTTCGTGCTCAACCCCATCTGCCGTACGAATGCCCTTGGCAGTGATTTCTTCGATCGGGTTGGCCTTGACGTCCACCAGCGACACGTTGGCGCGGTTGAAGGTAGCGTAGTAACCGCTGTCACACAGCGGGCGCTTGGCGTAGAGATCGCGGGGCATCAACTTGCGGGCTGTTTCCGGATCCTTGACGATCTCGGCGATTTTCTCGCGAACGAAGTTTTGCGCCTCGATGTTGGCCTCTTCACTGGTGGCGATATCGTTAAAGGTCTGGAACATGTAGCGGAAACCGCCGCCGCCGTCCCAGGCGCGCTGGAAGATGGCTTTGCGTTCAGCAGCATCCACACTCATGGTGGGAATGTCGCTTTCGGGGAAGCCGAACGCCAGGCGCGAGGACCGCACCTCCTGCCAGATCGCGTCGTAGTTGCGTTTAATGTCGTCGACGTAATCGCGACTGACCGGGCCGTTGCCCACCGGCACGGTGTACTGCGCAGAGCGCTGGAACACGGTGAGGTGGCCGACCGTCGGTGCGATCGCGGTGATGACCTGGCACCCTGTCGAACCCGTGCCGATCACACCTACGCGCTTGCCTTCCAGCACAGCGTCGGCCGGCCAGTTGGCAGTGTGATACATGCTCCCCTTGAACTGATCGAGGCCTTTGATCTTGGGCACATTCGTCGCGGACAACAGGCCCAGCGCCGTCACCAGGTATTTTGCGCTGTATTGATGACCATCATCGGCCGTGACCAGCCAGCGGCTGCTCTGCTCATCGAACACGGCGGCGGTGATGCCTGTTTCAAGCTGGATATCGCGGCGCAGGTCGTGGCGATCCACGGCGTGGTTCAGGTAGGACAGGATCTGTGGCTGGGTCAGGTAGCGCGTGGTGATGTCCCATTCCTGGCACAGTTCGCGGTCCCAGGAGAAGCAATAGACGAACGATTCACTGTCGGATAACGCGCCGGGGTAGCGGTTCCAGAACCAGGTACCTCCGATGCCACCGGCCTTGTCGAAGGCGCGCACCTTTAAGCCAAGTTCATCGCGCAATTTCTTGAGCATGTAAATGCCGCCGAAACCTGCACCAATCACAATAGCGTCGTAGTTGATAACGTCGGTTCCAACGGAACGTTTGGCCAGAACTGTAGTTGTCATTATGTTCTCCTGTTTCGATCAGAGCGCCTGCAGGCTTCAACGCAATAACAAAGTTGCAGGCAAGCCGTATCCGCTCCCCTGAATAAGGATTCAGCGGACGTAAACTTGATAAGTGAACGGGGTCAGTTAGAGCGAGAAGCCGCCATCAACAGCAATCGCCTGCCCGGTAACGTGTGGCGCGCACGCCAGGTAAACGGCCAATTGGCCCATGTCTTCCACTGTTTGCGCTTGCCCTTGAGGCAGCAGGCTGGACTGATGCCGCTCCCAGGATTGCACTTCGGTTTCGCCGGGTTGCGCCCAGCGCGCGGAAAGCCCCTCATCACCGCGCCACATCCCGGTGCCCACCACGCCTGGGCAGAGGGCGTTAACCGTGATGCCTTCGCGGGCAACTTCCTTGGCAAAGGCATTGGTAAAACCGATCACAGCGAACTTGGAGGCGCTGTAATGGGAGAGGTCCGGGAAACCGACTTTGCCGGCAATCGAGGCCAGATTGATGATGCGTCCGAAGTTATGCTCGCGCATCAGCTTGAGTTCGGCCTGGCAGCAGAGGAATACGCCACGGGCGTTGATGTTCATGATGCGGTCCCACTCGCTGACGGCCAACTCATCGACTCGACCGAGGCTGACAACGCCCGCGTTGTTGATCGCCACATCCAGGCGGCCAAAGTGCGCCCTGACCTGCTCAATCAAACTGGCGACACTCTCGGGTTTGCTGACGTCAACTTGCAGGGCCACAGCCCGACGCCCCAGGGCCTGGACCAAGGCGGCAGCCTCTTGCGCGATCCCCAAGTCGTAATCGGCCAGCACCAGGTCAGCGCCCGCCTGGGCAAGGCTCAGCGCAATACCTTGGCCAATGCCACGGCCAGCGCCGGTCACCAGGGCAACCTTGCCGTTCAGGGAGAAATTCACAGCGTTGAATTCACTCATGTAGTGCCTCTGTCATTATTGTTGTTGAGATGCGACCGTTCGACGCGGTCTGCTGAGACAGACAGAGCAAGTGGGATGCCAACACCTTTATATCCAGCCACAAAGCCCGGAATAGAAGGCTCAATGCTTGATTGATCGCAATCGCCCCACTGGCTGTCGTAAGACATAACCGCTCCAGTCTCACGTGGGACGTTGCGAATACTGAGCGGTTATGTCTCACCGACACCGGCTGACGGATTCAGCTTGAAGGGATTGGCCAAGCCGCCTTTAATGGCCATCAACAGAAAAATAAGATCCAACCTTCGGAGGTGCCATGTCCTCTGGTTTTTCGAAGACTCATGTGGAACACGTGAGTCGCGTATTGCGCACTGCCCAGAATGCCCCGACCCTGCCGGTGCCGAATGCCATCCTCGATTCCTGGCGTCGCTCGGTACAGCACTACAAGCTCGACCCGGGGTCCTTACAGGGACCGAGGGTGCTGGAGGCTCACCAGATCAATGAGCATCGCCAGCGTGTCGACGATTTCCTGCACCTGGCAGGTGATGAAATGTCACGTCTGCACAGCCGCGTACGCGACGCCGACTACTGTGTGATGCTCACCGATACCCTGGGATGTACCGTCGATTACCGGATCGACTCAGCCCTGCGTGGCGAGTACCGGCGCTCCGGCATGGACGTCGGCACATGCTGGTCGGAGAAGGAGGAAGGCACGACCGCCGTCAGCGCGGTGCTGATCGACAAGCTGCCGGTCACCGTGCACAAACTCGATCATTTTCGTGCTGCGTTTATCGGCAATACCTGCTCTGCGGCGCCGATTTTTTCCCCCAGCGGCGAGATCCTGGCAGTACTGGACGTGTCTTCAGTGCGTGCTCCGGATGACCGCCGCAGCCAGCATCTGATTCGGCAAATGGTCATTCAAAGCGCCACGGAACTCGAAAATGCCTACTTCATGTACAGCACCCAAGACCTGTGGGTATTACGGGCACACCCCCTGCCCGGCTATGTCGACAGCCAGCCGCAATGCCTGTTCGCCTGGGACCGGGATGGCCGCATAGAGGCGCTCAACCCCGCCGCGCGGCGCCTGCTGTTACAGAGCTGTGGTCGAATCCCCGCGCATATTGACGAAGCCTTCACCTCAGCAAAGTTGCCCGCCGCTGGGGATGACAGCCTCCACTTTCTGCCGTCGATAGGGTTGCATGTGCGCCTCAAGTCACCCCGTCGCCCCATCGGCGCCGCAGTAGCCGGCCACCCGGCATCAGCGCCGGACCCCAAGGTTGCACAGGCAATGGAGCTGGCGGTACGGGTCAAGGATCGTGGTCTCCCCGTGCTGATCCATGGTGAAACCGGTGCGGGCAAGGAGTTTTTTGCGCTGCAATTGCATGCCGCCAGCGAACGTCGGGATAAGCCCTTTGTCGCAGTGAATTGTGCGGCGATCCCCGAGAGTCTGATAGAGAGTGAATTGTTCGGTTATGCCGCAGGCGCCTTTACGGGCGCCTCAACCAAAGGCATGCGAGGCCTGTTGCAGCAGGCCGACGGCGGCACGTTGTTTCTCGACGAAATCGGCGACATGCCCCTGGCTTTGCAAACGCGCTTGTTGCGCGTACTCAGCGAAGGTGAAGTGGCCCCCCTGGGCGGCGCGCGCACCCAGGCCATCGATATTCAGGTGATTTGTGCCAGCCACCGCGACATTGCCACGCTGGTGGAAGCCGGCAGCTTTCGTGAAGATCTGTTTTTTCGCCTGAGCGGCGCACGCTTCGATATACCGCCACTACGCGAACGCAAAGACAAGCTGGCGTTGATCAACTCACTGCTGGACGACGAGTGCGAGCGCTCGGGCGAGCGTGTGGAACTGAGCGAATCTGCGCTGGAAATGCTGTTGAATTACAGCTGGCCGGGCAACATGCGGCAACTGCATCACGTGCTGCGATACGCCTGCGCTGTGTGTAAAAGCCAAGTGATCGGCGTAGATGATCTGCCAGTGACACTCGGCGCAAGTGCACCAGTGAAAGGCCAGGAGAACGTCAGCGGCAGCCCGGAACGCCAGGCGTTGATCGACACGCTTGTGCGCAACCGCTGGAAACCCCTGTTGGCCGCGCGAGAACTGGGGATCTCCCGTGCGACGCTGTACCGCAAAGTGAACTTGCATGGCATCAAAATGCCAGGCAAAGGATCGTACGACTGAACCTGCGGCAGGCGAGCGCTGCGCTCGCCTGCCGATGAGTTCTTACAGAAATTGCTGCAGCGCCGGTACGGCTTCGAACAAGTCCGCGACCAGGCCGTAATCGGCCACCTGGAAGATCGGTGCTTCTTCGTCCTTGTTGATCGCAACGATCACTTTGGAGTCTTTCATACCGGCCAAGTGCTGGATCGCGCCGGAGATACCGACCGCGA
>Ga0307510_10003055_pt1 | contig 19328 bp, 13 predicted proteins | sample 12_EM_MG_FD_207224 | JGI IMG/M metagenome (GOLD analysis project Ga0307510, IMG submission 207224) | Populus trichocarpa ectomycorrhiza microbial communities from riparian zone in the Pacific Northwest, United States - 12_EM | ecosystem: Host-associated > Plants > Roots > Unclassified | place...
ACCAATGCGGATTTTTGCGGTTCGCGGACGCCTGACGATGGGAGGTAACGCTGATTCCGCCGCGCACGCCTCCCGCACCCAGATCTGCGCCGCGCGCAGTTGCAGTTCCGGCGAATCCAACATCGTGACCGCCACAAATGGCGGCGCCGCGTCTTTTCCCTCACGGATGCAGGAGGCCACTTCCGCCATGCGGGCATCGAAATCCGTCCAGTCACAAAACCGCATCTTGGCCTGCAGGCAGATGCCGCGCAGCCAGGGCTGATCCGGGTCCGCCTCGAGCGCGCGCAGGTAACTCGGCAGCGCGTCATCAAAGAGTTGCAGCTCGTGCAGAACCGAGGCGTGTTTGTAATGGTCAACCGGCAAATCCGGGTTGATTTCGAAGGCACGGCGATAGCCGCTGCGGGCCTGTTCGGTGAGCCCGATCGCTCGCAGCGCATTGCCGCGGCTGTAGTGGGCCTGCGCATTGTTGGGGTCGATCTCGATCGCACGATCGAAGTCGGCGAGTGCGTCCCGTTCACGATCGAGGTGCTGGAGCGTAACTCCGCGGCTGTTGTAGGCGTCCGCATAGTTCGGGTTGATGCCCAAAGCGCGCTCGAAACTCTTCAGTGCCTCGTCAAATCGATGTAACTCTCGCAAGGCGTTTCCCTGGTTGTGCAGGGCTTCCGGATAGTCGGGATTGATCGCGATGGCCTTCGAGTAGCTTTCCAAAGCATTCTCGGTGCGCTTCAGCTCCTGCAATGCCACGCCACGGTTGTTGTACGCCGTCGCGTAGTCGGAGCGCAGAGCGATCGCCTTGTCATGGCTCGCTACTGCCTCATCGCGGCGTTTGAGCTCCCGCAGAACAACCCCTCGGTTGTTATAGGCGGCGGCGTATTCCGGGTTGTACCTGATCGCCTGGTCGTAGCTGCTCAGCGCATCCGCGGGCCGCCGCAGATCCTGCAGGGTCAAACCCCGGTTGTAGTGAGCCTCGGCGTAGTTTGGTTTGATCTGGATCGCCCGGTTGTAGCTGCGGAGCGCTTCCTGGTGCCGGCCGAGATTGCGCAGCACGTTGCCGAAATTGTTGTGGATCGTAGGCTCGTCACGCCGCAATCCAGCCGCGCGACCGAACAGCTCGGCAGCCTCCGGGAGGCGCTGCGTCTGGGCGGCCATGATGCCGAGCAGGTTCAGTGCATCGAAATGGTTGGCCTGCGCGGCCAGGATCATGCGGCAGACCTGCTCCGCCTTCGCCCAGTCCCGATTGGAATACAGCGCCAGTGCCTGTTGCATGGCCTGCGCCAGGGCGGGTTGCAGTGCCGGGGCGGCGCCGCGCGGCTTGGACGAACTATTGCGCTTGGACATCTTTTAAAGGAGGTTGAGGCCGAGCGCATTCATCAGCGCCGTCTCATTGGACGGGCCCCTGAACTCCGCCTGTTCGCCCGGATGGCTGTGGTAGTGCCCGATGACATCCGCCAGGCGCACCGCTTTCTTTTTCAGAAGTTGGGTTACCAGAGTCCACCAACACATATCGCCGATGACTTTCACGATTGTTCCGTCGGGAAAGCGCCAGGGATAGCGAGGCGCTCCAATGTGAGCATCCATGCGCCACAAGGTCGCCGGTCCCAAGGTGCCCCGTTCACCGGTACCGCTGCCGAGGCGCGTTCGCGTGCCGGGCGGCGGAGGCCATTGCGCGGCAAAGGGTAACTCCGCGGCCGGATAACATGGGGAGACCGCGTCGGTTTCCTGTTGGGAATAGCAGATCTTCCAATCGCCGCCAACCAGCGCCGCGCCCTCTCGAACCAGGGCATTTTCCAGATGCTCCACGGCATCCGTGGCCAGACGGTCATCGAGATTCAGGTTCATGACAAACGGCGTGCCGACCATGGCCAGTCCCACATTCCAGGCCTGGTAGATGCTCATGTTCTCGTGAACAACCACTTTGCGGCCGGGAAGCGCTGCCGGGGGCTCGTCACGGCCGTCGAAAATGTACACAGGCTCGATCGGGACCGTTTGTTTGGCCAGATTCTCGGCATGCCCCTCCAGCAAGCGATGCCGGTTGGCATCGCCATGCCAGACGGCGCAAATCACACTGGTGCGGGGCAGTCGCGGGTAGTCGCTTCGTTTGAACAGGAGATCCTGTTCCAATGTGGCAAACAGGTCGTAGTGACGTGCAGCGAGTGACTTTGTGATTTGACCGTCCGCGTCACGCGTTTTGATCGAAATCAGGCTGATGTTGACGCGCTCGAAGTCGAGCTCCGCGAGAGCCTTCAGCTCGGCGCCGGGTGCATCGATCGAGCAATAGTCGACTTGGTGCAGTGAATGCTTTTCGAGCAGCGACGCCAACCCTTGCACGGGTGCCTGCTCGCATTGACACTTGCGCACGGCAGCAAGCTTCGCGAACTGCTCAGGGCGCGGCTCGACGCACAGGCCGCGCCAGTCCATGAAGCGTTCGAAGAAGAGGGAGTTGTTGGATGTCTCGCCGTCGGTCGCACCTGCGTCGACGAACACCCCACCGCGTTTGCCGCGGAAGAAGTTCTCGAACAGCAACTGATCGAGGCCTGAGCGGGAATAGAACTTCATCCCCGGCTGCCTTTCTGGGGGCTACGAACCACGGGCGCACCTTTGACTTAATGCGTCAAAGGGTACAGGGAGGCCCCCCTGCCGGACCCGGGCTCGTGTCTCAGATTTGAGATTAGGTTAAGTGGCGTGGGCAACGACCCCTTTGCGGGTGAGCTCGAAGTGCAGCAGCCATTTCCGGGTATCGATGGTTTCCGCTGGGGCAAACTTCCATCGCATCGCCGCCTCGGTACAGAGGCGAGCGAAATACTTGCTGGAGCGAGTACCTACCGCAGTCGCATGAACGGTCCTTCCCTCTGGATCGACTGTGACACGAACCGCAAAGATCATTCGGCCGTGTATGGTTGCGAGCGCATTCTCGGGTACATCGGGGAGCTCTTCGTGAACAGCGGCGAGTGGGTCCAGCACGGGCGGTGCCTGCTCCGGGACGGCCGTGTCTGTGGTGGCGGCTGCAGCGACAACGGGAGCCGCCGCCTCTGCCTCCGGCACGGACGGAATCGGTACCGGAGTGTGTCCCTGATAGCTCAGGAAAACAGCTCCGCCCCAACCTGCCAGGAGCACGCCTGAAACAATCATCGCGGCACGAACGAGAAATGCGCCTCGCTGAGGCGGCCGCTGCAGGACCGCTGTTGATTCCAGCGGCGGCTCAACTGCACCGAGCGGCTCGACCGCACGGGGTGACTCGACCGCGGGCTCGTTCGCTGCGACCAGGTCCTTGCTGATGTCTTTCCCCGCGGCGCGAATGACACGTGCAGCATCGTCTGGAAACACAACCGGCGGCTCCCGCACAAACGGCAACTCATTCACCACAGGCTCCGGGGCAAAACCAAACGCCGGTAGCCCAATCGCCGGCAGCAGCGCACGCTCGGTGTAAGCGCCCGCCACCACATAGTCCGGCATGGGATTGATCTCGGCGTCGAGCTGCTCCACGGTCGGGCGGCGAGCCGGATTGCGGTGCAGGCAGCGCAACACCAACCCCACCAGGGTGGCCGGCAGCGACTTCGGCAGTACCGGTGCGCCGTCCTTGTCGGGCCAGACCGGCCGCTTCTGAGTCAGTGCCTCAACAATCAACACGCCGAGACTCCAGACATCACCGGCGGCGGACATGCTGCCGTCCCGGGATTCCGGGGGGTCGAATTCCGAAGCGGGCGCGATGCTCGCCGAGGACTCTCCGGCTGGCCGGACAGCGTCACTCGCCAGCTTCAGCCGCTCCTTGAAAAGGAGCAGGTTCGAGGGTTTCAGCCCCCCGTGCACCAACTGCTTGCGATGCAGGAAAGACAGGCCTTCCAACACCGGCCGCACCAGCCTCCTGAATTCTCCGATTTCCAGCGCGCGCTGCGCGAGGATCTGCGCGAGTGTCTGCTCGGCGTACTCCGTGACTACGTACAGGAAATTCAGCCCGCCGAGCTGGCAACTACCCGTGTCCAACAGACGGACGAGACAGGGGTGCGACAGGCGGGACGCATTCGACCATTGCGAAAGCTGTGCCTCCTTCAAAGTTGGAATGGCCGGCACCAACTTGAGCAACGCCTGCGGGACGGCCTTTGACTTATGCTCGGTCAGGAAGACTGCACTGTGGCCCGAATTGCGTACCGAGCGGCGCAACGGAAAAACTCCATTGACGACTTCGCTTTCCCACCGCTCCCAGTTCTCACTCATCCTTGGCTTCTCGAAAGACAAACGCCAGCGTGACTTTACACGGCTGCCATGCCGCGTAAACCTGTCGGTGTTGATAGACAAACACAGGCTGTATGTCCGTTACCTCTTCGACTTAAGTCCACTTCATTTAGGGCTCAGTCGCGCAACCATTTCTCGAATGACGACAAAGCGGATGTTGAGCAGCACCCGGTGCTGTCCGCCGCGGGTGTTCTGCGGAATCGTCATGCCATCGAATTCCTGCTGAAGCGCCTCTGCCACCCCCTCGATCGAAGCGATCAGTTCGTCGAGTAGCCGCAACGCTGGACGTTTGGCGATGCCGAGTGCATCCGCAACAATGAGGCAGTCCTGTCTTGTCACTGCGCCGAACGTCTGTGCGTTTCCGATGGGCATGCTCAAAGGGCGATCAGGCCATCGCGGGTTGTTACCGATGGATGCACGATAGCTTTCGGTCGAAACGAGATCGTAGAACGGCGCAAGATCGAACCCTTCCAGATTCACCCGAAAGGAGAGGTTCTTCAGGTGTGCGTCGGCATTGCCTGTGAGAGCATTGAAGAAAATCCAGCGAACAATACCAATGCGAGCCCGTGCGCGTTCTCTGCACAGCTCGACACAGCGGAGCAGATTTTCGGTGCTCGCCTGCTGATACTTGAGTGTGCGTGAGACACCCAACAACTGGCAACAATCAATGATGTGGGTGCGGCGTGTTTCGTCACCCACATTCACGCGGTCGAAACGCTCGATGAGATAGACAGGATCCGGCACGTAGCGGATTTCCACGGCCGGCACGCTGAGCCCGAGCCGCGCCGCGAGTCGCATCACGAAGTATTCATTCGCGACGGTATTGGGCCAACTATCCACGTCCTGATGATCGGGTTTCAGGATGTGAGTCGACGGCGTTGCACCGATCGGTTCGAAGAGCGCTCCATCACGTAGGCAGACAGCAAGCTTGTGTTGCGCGCCGGCGTTCGACATCCGCTTGGGTGCTTTGGCAGCGAGTGATTGCTGTGGAAGATTTTCGATGCGCTCATGCAGGTCCGCATCGCTAAGGGCCCGATAACCGGATTCAGTAAACGACGCTCCAGGCGGCAAAAGCGTGATAGCGCCTGCGGATTCCTTGCCGTAGTACTCGAGGAGACCAAACGAATCGGCGCTCGAGAGCCTCGCATCGCTCGCGAGAACTTCGCGCGCATCTTCTTCAGGAAGAAGGTTGTCGAAGAACCACTGCACCGGGCGCGCCGATGCGCCGTCGACAATTCTGCCTTTCCCGCGTGAGATGTTAGGAGCTAGATCGAACCCCGCCTGTGACTTCTCCCAGGCATCGTCATATTCGAAGGACCAGATATCGGATTCATCACGCAAGCGACCTACGGTCATACCGTTGATAGAGGCGATGAGCTCGCGTGCCTGCGCGCTCATCTCGGGCCCATCATCATGGCTTGCACATCGCTTTCAGGAATCCCGGGTGGCAGCTCGACGTGAACTTTCAGGCCGAGCTCGCGCAACGCCTCGAATACCTTGCCAATCTGGGCGGTCGGTTTACCCATCTCTACTTCGCCAATAAAAGAGTGAGACAAGCGACCCACCTCGTTTTGCCGCAGATGCTGGAGCCGTCTTGCCAAACGCACAATCCGCCCCAGCTCTGCAGTGCTCTGAATTGGAACCGTCATCGCAACCACAGCCGTTCCTCCAAATAGCCAGTTGGCTATTTTTGTGGTGATGCCGAGCCAATGCAAGATAAAACTAGCCGAGTGGCTATCTCTACCACTCACTGTCAAAGTCATAGAATCTAGCCGAGCGGCTCTTTTGCGACAATCCTTGAGCACAATCCTGTTGAAACTAGCCATACGGCTATTTCCAGGGCGGACATCCGCTGGCGCTCCCTGCATCAGAACTCCAGCTAGTCCAAACAAAAAAGCCCGGCCTTTCGGCCGGGCCCTATGCCTGGATTCGCACGACATCCTTGAGGACACCTTCCAGGCCACCGAAGACGGTCAGCTTGTCGACCTTCTCGGTAACCTTTTCGAGCGTCTCGAGCTCCTTCAGGCGCATGAGCGTCGGGTTCTCATCCATCAGCCGCGCAGTGTTCAGGAGCGAACGGGTTGCCGCCGTTTCCTCCCGACGCTTGATCAGGTTCGCTTGCGCGACCTTTTCCGCTTCCACCACCCGGTTCAGGATCTCCTTCATTTCACCCGGCAGAATCACGTCCTTCACGCCCACGCTGGCGAGCCGGATGCCGTGCTTCTCGATCTTGTCGCGCGCGGCGGCGTGGATCTCGCGATCCAACTCGCCCTTCGCGCCCAGCAATTCATCGAGCGTCCGGCCACCGATCGCTTCACGCAAGGCGAACTGCAGCTCCTTGTAGATGAACTCAACAGAGTTCTGCAGTCCCGCGCGCGCCTGCACGAGGTCTTCCATCTGCCACAGGGCAGTCAGGTTGACCCGCAGGCTGACCTTGTCGCGAGTCAGGATGTCCTGACCCGACACTTCCAGTGCCTGCACCCGGCGATCCACGGTCTCGATCTTCACCGAGCGTTGGAACTTCCAGAACACGTGCAGACCCGGCTCCAGCACCTTCCTGAACTGGCTATCCACAATCAGGAGCGCGCCCGAGGTGTCCGGCACTTCAACGCAGGTGACGGCTTCCGTTGCCTGGGCCGCCAGCGGTGCCTTCGCACGGGCCAACAGCTTCGCCACGCGGGCCGGCACCTCAAAGTCCGCCGAAATGTCGACCTTTTCGACCTTCACTTCGAAGGGACCCTTCCAGTACAACTGCCGCTTACCCGGCGCCAGCACTCCGGCCAACTTGCCGTTCTTGTAGACCAGACCCGCTTCGCTTTCCGTCAGCTCGACGATGTCGAAGTGCTTCTCCAGGGTCTGCCGCGCTTCCTTCACCAGGAAATCCACGCGCGGGTGCTCGAACTCCGGCACCGTCAGGTCATAAACCTGGATCTCGAGCTGGCTGAACGGCTCGAACAGCCAGTGCCTGCCCGGCATGAGCACGCGTGCGAAAGTCTTGTTCTTCCACACGAGCGCACGTTCGTGTTGGGCGATCCATACTCGCTTCATAGTCATCACGTTCTCCTTTTTGTAGTAAATAGATCCGAAGACACCCCACGCCTATCGCACGGTCGCCGCGCTCTCCATGGCCTTCGCCAACGAGTCAACGTGTCGTCGCTACCCGGGTCGTCCATCCCCCAGGCGAGAATCAACACATTTCATCGTTGGGCCGGGCGCACGTTGAGCATCGACGCTCAGGGCGTGATACGCGCCGCGGGTCCATCAAACGTTCGATGGAGTACCGCTGGGGCGCTTCGGGTGCGGGGCTTTCGCCCCGCGGTCAAAGAGTGTCAAAAAGACACTTTGCTTGGTAGCAATAGAGGGATTCGAACCCTCGACCCGATAGTTGGAACTATCTGCTCTACCCATCTGAGCTACATTGCAGTGGTGGTTGAAGCTGCCATTCGTGCGGTACACACAGCAGCATCGCTGCAGGGTGCCAGTGTGGTTGGAACCACGACCGTTGACGCGAACGCCTATCTTCGACCTCGGTACCGGTGAACGCACAGGCGCTCACCAGAATTTCTCTTCCGCGGGCGGAGGAACCCCTCCGCCCGCACCTGTCACGTATCCAGGTGAATACGCGAGCTCTTCGGCACTCCCTGCATCAGGAACTCCATCTGATCGCCGAGGATCTTCCGGTTGCCGAGAATGAAGGCCTCGTGCCGGTTCGGTACGTAGGGCACGTAGTGCAACTTCATCCCCGCTTCCTGCGGGGTGCGGTTTGACTTGCGGTGATTGCACGCCTTGCAGGCGGTCACGAGGTTCATCCACGAGTCAGCCCCACCCCGGGACTTCGGGAATATGTGCTCCATGTCGAGCTGTTCGAACGGGAACCGCTGCGCGCAATACGCGCAGACGTAACGGTCCCGGGCCAACAGCATCTGCTTTGTGAGCGTCGGCACGCGACCGAATTGCCGGACCATGTGGTTCCGGCCCTTGATCGCGATAATGGAGCTTGCGCGAATGATGGACCGCAGGCCGGTGACCCGCTGCGTGCCGCCACGGAGCACAAACTCGTGTTGGCCGATTTCCCAGGCGACCATGTTGGTCGCGTAATACAGTGCGGCGCCGCGCGTGTTGATCCACCGGTGCGGAGCGCCGGCTGCGTCGAGCGCGAGAATGTGCGGACTCATCGTAACTCCCTCCTATGGTGAACAACATGGGTGAAATGGCGCGCCCGGAAGGATTCGAACCCTCGTACTACCGCTTCGAAGGCGGTCGCCTGAGCCTCTAGGCTACGGACGCATTGAATTTCGGGCCGAGTAATCCCCTCACGCTCACACGTGCTTGAAAATTATCCCGCCCCAGGATTCTCATCCTCGCATTCACACCAACTCACATCGCATGTTGGATGCGCTGGCGCATTTGCGCATGCGGGCCTCGCGCTTGTGGAATAACAGCGCGCAATGCGATGCAAGGGTGAGAACCCTCGCTCAATTCATGTTGTTAAACAGCATCCTGGCCGAACCAGCGGCGCAGGGGGTCGCATGCGCACACGCGCAGGCAACCGGTCGAGGGCTTTACCTCGCGGCCGAGACACTGTTGGGTGGTTTGTTTGCCGAGCCTGAGAAGAATCTCAGTTGGCTTGCGGCTCCCTGCGGTGCTCGTCCGGCTTACGCCTTCAGAGCCAGGAGCCCTAAAGGCAGCTATCTATCGCGTATAAACCCTTGATCGCGATAAATATTCGCGGGCAAGGGCTGGCTACCCGACATCCACGGGCAGCCGGACGCGCTGCGATGCAGTTCGCATGACGTGTCTGGTTTGGCTGTTCCGAGGTTCAGGCTCATCTCTACTTCGCTTGGGTTAAATGCGCCACCGAGGGGCGCAGTTGACTACAACTCGCGCGCAGCATAGCGATGCCGAGTTGTATTGACAACATTTATTGCGTCAGCCGCTGCCGGAACTGCGGTGAATGTGCACCGGGGGACTGGGATCCCCGGTGAGCTTCTTGCGAACAAAGTCGATGTGTTCCCGAAGTATGTAAACCTGCTCGGCATGGGAGCCGGGCATCTTGCGGGAAATAACCTGTTTCTCAATGGCCGCCAGCCGGTCGAGCATCTGCGCCCGCTGCTCGTCCGACAGGGGCTCCAGTGTCTGTCTCTCGAGCTCCATCAACTCCCCATAGCGATGATGAATGCGGCTGTCGATTCGCCAGCGATACAGCACCGGCAGATAGCGCAAGCTGGGAACAATCACCACGAACAGCGGCACGATCACAATCAACAGCCGGCTGACCAGGCTCGCGAGCCAGAACGGCAGGTAGCGGTAAATGAAGCTCCGATCGCCTTCCTTGTAGTACCGCGCCGCCTCCGAGCTGATGGGAAACGTATGAATCGACGGGTTGGGAAACTGACCCGCCGTCTGCAGCAGCGAGGCGCGACCGTGTACCTGGGTCGCCGCCTCCATCAACAGATCAGTCAGCGCAGGGTGCAGGTTGGAATGCGCGACGAGCTCCACTGTGGGTGCCAGCAGGCTCATGTTTTCAGGTGGCAGGTTCTCACCGAGATCGAACGCGCCCGCAGGCAGTGTCAGTTTGCTCAAGTACGCGAAGCGCCGCACATAGGCATCGGCCTGGGGGAATTCGAAAAGCCGGATGCCGTCGGCATGCACCAGCTCGCGCAGGGTCGCACTCGAGGCCGAATCTCCGGTCACGAATATCGCATCCACCTGTTTACGCAGCAGCGCGGTACGCGCGGGCTCGCCTTCGAGAGTCGTCAACGCGGTGACTCCGCCCGGCTCGATGCCATTCGCCTTCAGCAGTGCCAACGCCAGAAAGCGCGTGCCACTGCCTTCCGGTCCGATCGCAATCCGCAGCGGGGCCAGCTCGGACAGCCGTTGCAGTGGCTTCGGGCTGCGATAGAAAATCAACAGAGGTTGATAGAACATGCCGCCGAGCGACTCGAGGTCGTCATCCGTGTCAGGGTTGTTGGTCACACCTGACTGGACGAGGGCAATGTCCACGCGGGATTTCGGATCGGACAAGCGCTGGAGGTTTTCCAACGAGCCGGCCGATTGCACGACGTTCAGCTTGATGCCGTTCTTCGCAAGGATCCTGCTGTAGCGCTGCGCGATGCTGTCAAAGTTGCTGCCCTTGGGACCGCTGCTGATGGTCAATGTATGCGGCGGAGCGGAGCGAACGAAATGCAGTGCAGCCCAGACGAGCGCGATGCAGATCAGCACCGCAGGCACGAAAGTCTGCGCAAAGGCCCACAGGGAGACGTTTCCATGCTTGGACGGGAGCAGGCTGGAGAGCTTGGTATTGAGCGCCATGAGAATGCACGAGGCCGCCGAAACTGCGGTCATCATGCACGACTGCCCGGGACTCTCCCAGCCCCGGACAGCTCACCGAAAGGTTCAGTATTTCGTTACAAACGACATCAGGTGATAGAGCACTGCGAAGTACAGGAGGATCAGCGCCGCGATGGCGAGAATCACGGTCCAGATCCGCGCGGCCAGCGGCCGAGCCGTCGTCAATGCGATCCAACCGGCCCACAGCATGGCCACCGCTCCACCGACATAGGCCACCACCGAAAGCGCGTACATCAGCAGCAGAACCGGATCCAGAGACGGTGCCAGGTTTTCAAGATTGCTGGCCACGACAATCAGCAGCAGAAGCCAGCCCCCTGTCATGGTTGCCAGGGCGGCAGCAGCAATGCGCGACACTCTGTGCCCAGTGAATGCGAGTCCCGTGAGCGGCAGCCGCACGCCGTGACGACGCCGGGAGATCGCAGCAATCGGCCAGAACAGCGAAGTCAGAAGTACGGCCGCGAATGCAGCAATGAATGCCGGCAGCAGCCATGCCGGGGACCGCCAGGCGGGAGTCGGATCAAACACCATGAAGGGCGAGAGCTCGTCCATGCTCACGCGGACGACCTTTCCGTCAACCACCTTGGCCGCCATCCGCCGACCGTTGGATGTCTGACGCCAGACGAAAGGTGCAATTTCCTGGTAATGCACCGGCACCTGGGTCGGCCCTTTCATCAAAGACATCATGAGAGTGCCGTCCGGGGCCACTTGCACCTTGGGGGGCGCGAAGATCGCCGTCAGGCTCATGAAGGAGCTGTCGGGCCGGCGCGAATCATCGTAGTAACCGGCCATCAATCGTGCGTGAGCGGCCGCGATCTCTTTCGGCACTGAACCGCCCGGCCAGGGGCCGGGGAAGTAACGGTCCACAAACTGGTCGAATACTGCCTGCCGCAAATGCCCCACTGCTCCTTCGTGTCCCTGACTGTTGAATGACATGAAGATGCCGACGTGGTCATCCAGGAACAGGTGCAGGTAGCTGTGCATCCATTGCGAATCACCGCCGTGACTGATGACGCGATGGCCATTGTAGTTCTGTTCATAGAAACCCAACATCATGCGATTGAGCGGCGGCACCATCGTCGTCGCGCTGGTATGCATCTGTTCGGCGGTCTGGGCCTGCAGAATCCGCTTGCCGTTGAATTCTCCATCCTGCAGATGGGCGATCATGAACTTCGCCATGTCAGTGGCGGTCGCCGCGAGGCTGCCCGCGGGAGCCGGCAGAACAAACTCGTAGGGTTTCGCGGGCTCGCTGGCGACCTTGTAGCCGTTACCCGCCAGGGGCAGCAACTCCGGCGGCAATGGTTGGCGAAAGCTCGAATGAGTCATGCCGAGCGGTTCGAATATGTTCTTTTCAATGTAAGTATCGAAGTCCTGGCCAGAAACCCGCTGCACCAGGTAGCCCGCGACGGCGGTGGCATAGTTGGAGTAGGCCGGTGTTGATCCGGCCTTGAAGATGCGCGCCGGAGTCGAGTTGCGAGCGTAGTCGGCCAGCGGCACCAGAGCCTTGGGGTCCGCCGTAATGAGCCGCTTGATCTGCTCTTCGAATCCCGGCGTATGCGTCATGATGTTGCGCAGGGTGATCGGGCCATCCGGCCGATCCGGGATGTGAAAGTCGAGATACGTGTTGATATCTCGATCGAGGTCGAGCTTCCCCTGCTCCACCATCTGCATCACTGCCGTCCAGGTGAACAGCTTCGACACCGAGCCGGGACGAAACAGGGTTCGATCCGGGTCAACGGGTGTATGGGCGGCGACATCCGAGTAGCCATAGCCCTTGGTAAACAACAGCTCACCGTCCTTCACGACGGCGACCACGCCACCGGCAATGTCTCCAGTCTCGAGTGCGTATGGCAGGAAGCCATCCAGCCACGTTTCGAGGTCAGCCTTGTCCAGCGTGTGAGGTGTGGTGGAGGGATTCGGAATCAGGCCCCCGGGCGCCGGCTCCCCTTGGGAGGCCGCCAACGCGGACCCTATCGCCAGAACGGCGAATCCGAACCCGATCAGGGCTCTTTTGTACACCGATAAGCCATGCGAAGTGGTCTTCATGGGGTCCCCTGTCTATTCTTAGGCATTTCGCTTGCCCAATATGAGAACAAGTCTCTATGCTAAGTGCAAGTCCGCCGCCCCCAGAAGCGGCCAACGGAGGAATCAGAGCGATGACCGTACTCACACGCCGCCTGGCGGCTCTCGCAGTCGCCCTTATCTGCTCAATAGCCTGCTCAATGGCCTACTCAGTGGCTCACGCCGCCCCCTCGACGGCCGACATCGACCGCCTCGCCACCCGGACGCTGAAAGAGTTCTCCGTACCGGGAATCGCCATTGGAGTCGTCAAAGACGGAAAGGTGATACTGGCCAAGGGGTACGGAGTCCGGGAACAGGGCGGAACCGCGGCAGTCGATGCAAACACCTCGTTTGCCATCGGTTCCAACACAAAGGCATTTACAACAGCAGCACTCGCCATCCTGGTGGATGAGGGCAAGATTCACTGGGACGATCGGGTCATCGACTATCTACCCGACTTCCGGATGTGGGACCCCTATGTCACCCGCGAATTCCGGATCCGCGACCTCCTGTCCCATCGCAGCGGCCTGGGTACCGGTGCGGGTGACCTCATGTTCGTCACGACGACAGACTTCACACGAAACGACCTTCTGCACGCGTTGCGTTACCTGAAGCCCGTCAGCAGTTTCCGCTCGCGTTTTGCGTACGACAATCTGCTTTATGTGATTGCCGGTCAGCTCATTCCTGCGGTGACTGGACAGACGTGGGAAGACTTTGTAACCGCGCGGATTCTGAAGCCGCTGCAGATGGATGATTGTGCGGTGGTTGACACTCGACTCGCCGATCGCAGCAATATGGCGGCACCCCATGTGATCGTCGATGGCAAAGTGACGAAGATTCCGGCGTTGAGTATTCCGCTGGTTGCGCCGGCTGGAGCCATCAACTGCAATGTGACCGGTATGTTGAAATGGGTGAGCACGCAGTTAGGCAGGGGCAAATCACCGCAAGGCCTCCAGCTTTTCAGCGCGGCCCAGAGCGCCGAAATGTGGTCGCCGCAAACCATTCTGCCCACCGGCTCGAACGACCGGCTCCCCCTCACGCACACTCATTTCGCAAGTTATGGGCTCGGATGGTCGCTGGAGGATATTGACGGTTACGAGCGCGTATCGCACAACGGCGGCCTGCCGGGGATGGTGACCCATGTCAGCCTGGTCCCGGAGCTCAACCTCGGTGTAGTCGTTCTGACGAATCAACAGCAACCGGCCGCGCTCGAAGCGGTGTCGATGCAGATCATCGAAGCCTACGCAAACGCTCCGAAGCGCGATTGGGTCGCCACATCCAAAGCCAATCTCGAGAAACGCGAACAACGCATGAAAGCGGCCGACGCCTCGAGCGCCCCGCCCGCGGGCGATGCGAAAGCCTGGACTCCAGCAGATCTCAGCGCCTACGCAGGCACGTTCAAGGATCCGTGGCGTGGTGAAGCGACGGTCGACTTACGAGGCAACGCGTTGAATCTGACATTCAGTCACACCAACGCGTTGTCCGGGCCCCTGACGCCGGTTGGTTTGAACCTGTTTGTGGTTCACTGGAACGATCGCTCGTTGAATGCGGACGCCTATGTGCGGTTTGCCACCGACTACTCGGGCAAGGTTTCCGGCTTCACGATGCAGGCGGTGTCGGCTGCGACCGATTTCAGCTACGACTTCCAGGACCTGGATTTTTCGCGAGTTGGCTCAAGCCTCGACTGATTCGCTTTCGGCGAGGCTCATCAGCTCCTTCGCCAGGTTGACGTCCTCACTGGAGCAGACGGCCAGCACCAGCGCGGAGTCACAGTCCTTTGCAACATAGGCATGGCCCATGGAGCTGTCGAGGTAGATTCCCTGCCCTGCGTTCAACACCACGGACGTGTAGAACTGAAGGTGAACTTCAACGGTCCCCTCCAGCACATACACAAACTCTTCGCCCGCGTGCTTGAGGGGTTCTTCGAAGTCGTCGATGCTCTTGGCCCGGATGCGACAGAGAATCGGCACCATGCGCTTCTCGCGCAAATCGGCGCACAAATACTCGTAATCGTACGTGGGTGTTGATATCGGGACGGAGTTGCCTTTCCCGGTGAGGCTGCGTCGGGCCGTCACCACACGCTGCTCCGGTTCCGCGGACCGACCCTCGGCCTGGCCGAGAAACTCAGTGAGAGTCATCCCCAAGCGCGACGTAAATTGCTGCAGCTTGTCGTAGGTCAGTGAGAGTTTGTCCGCTTCCACCTTGGCCAACGTGGACAACGGAATACCGACCTTGGCGCTCATCTGCCGCAGCGTCCAGTCATTCTTCTGCCGTACCAGCCGGATCAAAGCGCCCAGCGTGTTCTTGTCGTTGGCCATCGTCGTACGTTTTCCGCGGAAAATCTCTCAGGTGCGAATTCTCTCCTGTTGCCATACCGGCAATCCAGCGGCCGTCCCTTGGCCGCACTGTCTACGAAAAGAGATTAGATTCTCCCCACAGGCCTGTCAACGAGGACCGTTCGTTCAGGGCTGCGGCTTGTTGCCGGGCGGGCGCGGTTCCTCATGGCGCGGTTCCGCGCGGCGTGGCTCTTCGTGGTGCGCAGGCTCAGCGCGTTGCGGTTCAGCGCGTTGCGGTTCGGGGCGTCCACTTTCGTGAGGGTCGCGCCCGCCTCCCGGAGCGTCGTGCTGAGGCGCTTGATGGTCAGGTGCCGCGTGTTCGCGTGCAGGATCAGGCGCGTGGCGATCATCCCGCTCATCACGCGAAGGCTCGTGCGAAGGCGGAGCATGTTGAGCCGGTGGCGGCGGCACATGCTCAGGCGGCCGAGGTTCAGCGTGACCTAATCGAATCGACCGATCTCCCGGCGGCCCGCCATGCGGCCTGTCCATACGCACCGCTTCGCGCGGCGGCGGGCCCGAATGCGGCGGCGGCCCAGGCGGTGGACGATGTTGAATTACCCGATGCGACCACTGGTCGCGCTCCCGGTACCACGGCCGATCGTGGTAGTAACGTCCCCAGTACGTATCAACCGTAAATGAGATGACGGGGACGGAGAAGGTCGGCGCGTAGGTATAGAACGGAACATATCCACCTTCATATTCATATGTGATTGCAGGTGAATACATCCATCCGCGGTTGCCATCGAAAGTAACGTCGCACCAACTCCAATCGTCGAGGCAGCCCATGACCTCAATAGGTGAGTCAGCATCGAGCAGGGCCACTTCGGGATACGAGTCGTCCGGACCCGCACGAACGCTGGCCGTTTCGGTAGTTACAGCGTTTTCCGCCAATGCGGCACAGGAAAGTGTAAGCAGAAGCGCGCCCACAGTGAGGCGCAATTGACGCGAAGCCATGGTGGCCACCCTCCAAACGGTCCTTTGTGGATAGTTAACGCCCGTCTGGGGGAGGGGTTCCGGCGCAGGAGGGCAACGCCACTTGGGCGTAGCCCTCCCGCCAGCAGCCGGTCAGCAATCGATCAGTCGATCGCCGCTGCGCTCGGCATTTCCCCGGTGTAATACAACAACACATCCGCCTTGAATGTGCCATCGGTCTGCGGTACTCCGTAAACCTTCACCGGCGCACCAACAGACAGTCCACTCGTCATTGACGCCAAGCCGGCGCTGGTGGTGACGTCGATCGAGGTGACAGTCACAACACCGCCGGTCCGGTCAACCTGATAAACCAACGCAGCCGACCCGGAAGCGGTACTGACATCGATGGTTGCAGGTGTCGTGCCACCCGCGACGTTCATCGTGAACGAACCCGCGGCGTATCCCGACGCAACAACACCGATGGGCAACGGTGTCGGAACCAGAATCGCCTGCCGGGCAGACCATCCCTGCGGGTTGGCAGTGTCACCCCAGATCGCGGTGGAAGCCCCCCAGGCAGAAACGGTGCCGGCTGTGCCGCCGAAGTTGACACCGGCATTGGTCGCGGCAACAAACTGAGTTATGGCGTTGGCACCACTGGTTACCGCTGTGGGGTAAGCGAAGTCCCACCACTTGAAGCCGGATATGGCATTGCCATTGGCATCCTTCCCGTTGGCGGTTGCAGTGGCAATGTAGGGCAACGTGACACTGTAGTTGTCAGTGACAGTGGCGAATTTCCGTGTGTACGTGAATCCCGTGGTATCAGCGGCTGAAATCTTTCCGTCGTAGGCGGCTGTTTCAACGTCTACACTCTGCGCAACCAGCGGCGTGGCGAGGGGGTCAACCACACTCACGTGCACCTTGAATCCACGAACGAGATTGTGGCTCGACAGGAAGGTAGTTCCGCTGCCGATCGCAGTGGCGTCCGCCAACCCCGACTGAGGCGCACGGAAGTAGAACTGTGTACCGGAATCGACCGTGACCGCAAGCGACGAACCCGATTCGGTGGCCACACGGAAGACACTGTTGGCAGCGTCGACGTGCAATACGTGACCTTCCGGGCTCAACCACACACTGTTGAATTGCGAGCTGGCCCACACGCGAGTTGCAACCAGCGTACCGTCAGCCTGATAGCGGGCAGCCACCCGCACGAACTTCCCGACCAACGAGCTCTCGCTGGAGAAGCTCTTGAGAGTCACGCTGGTCCTGGCATCGACGTCATAGAAGAGCGTCCCATTGGTGGCATCAGCCAGAATCTGCAGGGACTGCCCGGTGGCCACTGCAGTCTCCGGGCTCACGATCGGGAGCGTCGGCAATTCCTTCGTCATCGTCAACGAAGCGCCGTCGGTTGATATCGCAGTGACGGATCCGTAAGAGTGCCGCAGAACCAGGCGCGTCAGATCGTCCACACGATGACGATGCACCGGCCCATTGAAATTCACGGCCCAGCGCGTGTCCGCGCTACCCGGGGGCGTATGCCCGACAATGAACGCCGGATGTCCCAGATCGAACTCGAGATCCAATGCGTTGGTTTGAGTGGTGCTCACCACCAGCGGCGTATCAAACGTGATTTTGACAGGCACGGTGAGATTGGGCGACGTGCCCTGCGTCCCCTGGATGTGAATGTTACCCGGGTCGATTGTCGATCCCGCCGGAGCGCCGAATCCGGTCTCCGGATCCGCTGCTACAGTGAGAACGACGTCGCCCGCATTTCCGGCGACCGTGAGAGTAGCGCCGGTGTAGGTGCCAGCCGGAATACTGACATTGCCCAGAATCTCCCCGAGCTGATCCAACTCTTCGAGATTGATCATGGGAGCCGGCGTGGGGGCCGTATAAACCGTGACGGAGCTGCCACCGCCTTGCGGCGTCAACGCAATACTCAACACTTTGACGCCGATCGTTGCCCAATCCTCCGATGACGCATCACTGACAACCAACGGCACGTTGGCTGTCTGCGAGACATTTGTTGATGTTGCACTGCTGCCGGTTCCACCGGAGCCACCACAAGCAACGAGCGAGCCTGTGAGCGATGCGGCGATTATCAACCTGACTGTTTGATTGAGCATGACCTTCAGTTCCTGCCGTGTTGGTAACCCCCACAGCGGGACTGACAACCAGCGGTTGACGCGCTCAGGAACAGAAATTCAGGCGGCGTCGGGATCCGGCGACACGCCGTACGCGTTATGTCGCGCGCCACCAAGGCTGGGAAGTACCCCTCAGTACATACCCCTGATGAGGCACCCCGACTTGTGCCCCCAGTCCTACACACCTAAGTTCAGATTCCTTAATATTCCCCCTCCGGCCAATTTGGCGAGAAGGAAATATTGAATGAAGCGTACTGCCATCACAGCACTGGTCCTGTGCTTCACCGTAACGGGCTGCTACACCTACGACCCGTACACCGGCGAGAAGAAGATCAGTGATACGACCAAAGGCGCAGGGATCGGCGCCGCCACCGGTATCGTCGTCGGCCTGCTGACGGGAGGCGACGCTGCGGCGCACCGTAAGAACGCGCTGATTGCGGCCGGCGTGGGCGCGCTGGCCGGCGGCGCCATCGGCAACTACATGGATCGCCAGCAAGCCGAGCTTCGGCACGACCTCCAGGGTACCGGCGTCAGCGTGACCCGCATGGGCGACAACATCACGCTCAACATGCCCGGCAACATTACCTTCAAGAGCGACAGCTCCGACCTGGATCCGTCGTTCTACAAGGTCCTCAATTCGGTCAACATCGTTGTGAAGAAGTACAACAAGACTGTAGTCGAGGTGGCCGGCCATACTGACAGCACCGGTGCCGCGGAATACAACCAACAGCTTTCCGAGCGGCGCGCCAATGCGGTAGCGCAGTACCTGGAGACCCAGGGGTTGGCGACCAACCGCGTAGTAACAGTCGGCGCGGGAGAAACACGCCCCGTGGCCGACAACTCGACTACTGAAGGGCGGGCAACCAACCGCCGTGTCGAGCTGACTCTGACGCCGCTGACCACGTCGTCCTGAAGACCCGGTCCAGTCTCTCGAGCGCCTGTCGCGAGCAACCGCCTGTCAAGAGGGCCCGGTAGACAATACCGGGCTCTCGCCCTTACCATCGGCATGGAACATACAAGAACCAATAAGGGAGCTCACCATGCAGATTGGCCAACGTCTCACGGCCGAATTCATCGGCACACTCTGGTTGGTTCTCGGCGGATGTGGCAGCGCGGTCCTGGCAGCCGCCTTTCCAGCGCTCGGTATCGGATTTGTCGGCGTGTCCTTTGCCTTCGGACTGACGGTTCTCACGATGGCGTACGCCATCGGCCACGTGTCCGGATGTCATCTCAACCCGGCTGTCTCGCTGGGCTTGTGCGCGGGCGGGCGGTTTCCGTTGAAGGACCTCATTCCCTACAT
>Ga0307510_10003056_pt1 | contig 19327 bp, 24 predicted proteins | sample 12_EM_MG_FD_207224 | JGI IMG/M metagenome (GOLD analysis project Ga0307510, IMG submission 207224) | Populus trichocarpa ectomycorrhiza microbial communities from riparian zone in the Pacific Northwest, United States - 12_EM | ecosystem: Host-associated > Plants > Roots > Unclassified | place...
GGGGTAGCAAAATACCCAAGCGACGAACTAGAAGATGGTATTGCCGGTGACTGACAAGGCATCGTAGGCACGGAATAGCGGTGTCCGAAATGCAGAGTGACGTTTTACTGAATAGTTGCGATGTGTGTGACGTTGAATGGATGGACGACGAGGGTGAGGGAGGGTGTGGCGGTGCTCCGATGAGTCCGATCATGCTCAATGAGAAAGCTAAAAAAACGACCTTTGAAGGTCGAGAGCATAGTATCTCACGGAAAAAAAGCAAAAAAACATACCAAAGGTGTCCCCCATATCCAGGAAAGGTCCTTCTAAACAGTGACGACATCTTGACCTAGGCCCAACTTGTGAGGAGCCATGAGCGACAAGTCCTCATGGAGCTGTGGCGACGCGTGCTGGTGACATCGGCTGATGATCGGGGGCAATCCGTGAGTCTTTGGCCATGAGCATTGCAGTGCGAGGGCGGCCGAGTTATATTCTTGTCGAGGAAAGGTGTCGATCGGACTCGATCACAATATTGACAAACTGACAACGGTGGGCAGCGGCCTGAAGCGAAGCAGGGTGAGGAGGTTCTAGGACAAGTGGGGATACACGTGGCAGAACACTTCTTACCAATCATATGGCCGTATGACAGCCGTATACGGCCGTATCTTTACGGTCTGATACGGGGGGTACCCGGCCCGTAAACCATACCGTAAAAGTGTCGCTTCAAGGCCAATACAGTACGGGTCCCGTACCGTATTACGGCGGCCCGTAAACCCATAAATACGGTTACGGGTGCTCAGCCCTATGCTTTAATCATATGAACACAGGAAGCCCAAGACTTGATGAGCATCTAGAGAACCAGACGGCTTCCAATATTCTAGGCATACTCAATAAGTGGTAGAACCCAGGCCCTATACATAAGGGGGGCCCAAATCGCTCAATTCTCTAATGGTGGGGCGTTGTAAGGCTGCGTGTTCAAACCCCTGTAAGGTACCATTTATAGGTTTTTTTTCCCTTTAACTATGACTATCAAATTGTATGGGTTGCCCATAGGCGCCGTGCTCCACGAGTATCTGGGCCACATCCACATGACCCTTGGACGACGCCAAATGCAGCGGGGTCGTCCCGTCCTCGGCCTGGGCTGACACGTCGGCGCCGCGCTCCACGAGTATCCGGGCCACATCCACATGACCCTTGGACGACGCCAAATGCAGCGGGGTCGTCCCGTCCTCAGCCTGGGCTGACACGTCGGCGCCGCGCTCCACAAGCATCTGGGCCACATCCACATGACCGGTCCCCAACGCCCATCGCTTATCTTTCTGGTCACCTGCTGCACTGTCTGGAGCTGTAGAAATTAGTTCGAAAATTTTTGTGTTTCTTCTAAAAGCTCTAATGTCTTTGCACCAACACACCACCACCAAGTAATACTAGTACACAAGTGTTTATACGGCACCTACAGCACTGGCATGGTAAAGAATATTTTATTATTCATCCAATAGTATTTATTGTGTTTTGCACGTCACTTGATAAATCGAAAATTGTGAATAATTTTAAGGGCAGAACTTCAAAACGCTATATCTCGTTCATTTCTCAATGGATTGCCTTGAAACTTTGTATATAGAATCGCATTCACTATGTCTAGTTGCAGCCCAAGTTTGGGAGCCTAATGTTGAGTTTTAGGATTTTCGTTTTTTGGGGTGATGACCCAAGCATGACCGGAAACTTGAACAGCCATATCTCATCCATCTCTCAACGGATTACCCTGAAACTTGGTATATAGAATCGCATATACTATGTCTAGATGCAACCCAAGTTTGGGAGACTGACGTTCAGTTTCGGTGTTTTTATTTTGTGGGTGGTGACCCAGGCATGACCAGAAAGTGACTGAAACTCAAACTGCCATATGTTATCTACTTCTCAATGGTTTGCCTTGAAAATTGGCATACATAATCGCATATACTATTTCTAAGTGCAACCAAAGTTTGGGAGCCTGATGTTGAGTTTTGGTACTTTTATTTTGCAGGTGGTGAGTCTGGTGACCTAAGCATGACCAGAAACTCAAACAGCCATATCTCATCTATTTCTCAACGGTTTGCCTTGAAAGTTGGTATACAGAATCGCATATACTATTTCTAGATGCAGCCAAAGTTTGGGAGCCTGATGTTGAGTTTTGGTACTTTTATTTTGCGGGTGGTGAGTCTGGTGACCCAAGCATGACCAGAAACTCAGACAGCCATATCTCATCTATTTCCCAACAGTTTGCCTTGAAAGTCGGTATATAGGATCGCATATACTATCTCTAGACGCAACCAAAGTTTGGGAGCCTGAAGTTCAATTTTGGTATTTTTATTTTGCGGATGGTGACCCAAGCTTGGCCAGAAACTCGAAAAACTCGAACCACCATGTCTCACCCATTTCTCAATGGTTTGCTATGGAACTTGGTGAATAAGATTGTGTATACTACGTCTAGATGCGACCCAAGTTTGGGAGCCTAATGTTCAGTTTTGGCATTTTGATTTTTGGGGTGGTGACCCAAGCATGACCTCAAAAAGGTCCTCAATAATCACACAAACGCAAAGAGAAGGAAAAGGGATCTATGATTGTTTGCTTGGCAGAAGCCAGGCAGGAAGGGTTGAATACAAGTATACTATGTGTGAGGCAAGAGAAAATGGAAGGGGAACCGAAAACTTACTGTTGGACCCTCCTGGGCTGTAGTCGCTTTTGGCGGCGGTGTTGGCGTTGCTATTGCTGATGGGAGTCTCAGGATGCTTGCTGTCACTGATGGCGATGCCGACAGCTTGAGGGGTGCGACTCAGGAGGGGTAATGTCATCGTTGTATTCATGTTGTTACTGGCCGCGTCGGTGATGGTGTTGGTGATGAGGTCGATGTCGATGATGCTGCTGCTGATGCTGTTGTTGTTGTTTGTTGTTGTTGCGTCAGTCAGTGTTATCGTTGTCATTATTGTCGACGATGTTGCTGTTGTTGTCGCGGTGGCTGCGGCTGGTGTCGATGTTGGTGTCAGACGTCGGGCGTATTGTGGCGGCTGCCGAAAGCGCGGGGGTCGCAAGCGCTGTGCTTGTTTCCGGGGTTCCGGTAGCTGTTGCTGTTGCTGTTGCTGCTGTTGTTGCTTGCGCGTGCAAGTTTGTCAAAGTCAGTATAAAAGGGAGAGCATACGTCACCACCGGCGTCTTTATTCCTTTTCTCCTCCCTCCCATCATTGTCGTCGCCGATGACAGCGGTCCCCTTCAGCGGCTTGGGCATCATGTCGCTCTGCGGGTGCGTTGGGGCTTGCAGTCGCTTGCAGCTGCTCCCTTGCCCCTAAGATCAATGAGGTGTCCAGTTGCTGCAAGGCGTTGTTGGTGTTGCACATGTCGAATTCGTCGTCGTTGCTGGGTGGTGCTAGTTGGCGTGCGTGAGTTCAGAGGCAAGGAGTCGAGAACAAGAGGGAGTGCGGGATGCGGTGGTGGGTACGTACTCGTCGGTGTGGAATTGCGCGGGAAGGCGGCAGTCGTGGCGAGGGTGGTGATGCTGGGTGGAGGAGTCGTTGTTGAGTCGAAGGCTTCGGGAGTGGAGGACGACATCGGAGGCAGGGAGGACGACGTCAGAGGCAGGGAGGATGACGTTGGAGGCAGGGAGGACGACGTCAGAGGCAGGGAGGATGATATCGGAGGCAGGGACGACAACGTCGGAGGCAGTGAGGACGGTCTTGTCGCAATCGCGGTTGAAGGTGTGGTGGGTGTCGGCAGTGCAGGACATGTTGCTGGTGGTGGCGGTGGTATTTGTGGCGGCATCATGTATCAAGTCATCCTTGGTATTGAAGATATTCTCACCCGGATTGTACATGGGCTTGCCATTGTCGCTGATGCCAAGTTTGAGGTTGCATGGGTAGTTGTTGTGGCTGTTGTTGTGGTCACTGTTGCCGATGTCGTTGCTGATGTCACGCACTGTCTTGCTTGCGGTGTCGTTTGTGAGGTTTCTAGGATTGTTCTGTGGGGCTTGTGCTTGCGGCTTCATTATTGGGTTTGTATCGCCATTATCTATGCTTGAGACGCTGGCTTCTTCTTGTGCTCAGCAGTTATTCATTTTGGCTTCTGTGTCTTTAGATAGGTCAGGCGGTGCGGCAATGATTGATGGAGATCCTTACCCACCTGATGGTAAATTGTAAATCTGGAGGTTGTGTGAATTCGTAACTGGAGGCGTGGCAACAGGGGTGAGGGCGGCTGCGAGGGCGGCGATGGCAGCGGTGGGGAGGGCAGTGTTGGCGGCGACATAGTTGGCACTGGTGGTGTTGGTGAGAGAGGCGGTGACGATGGCGGTAGCAGCAAGGTCAGGAAGAAGGGCGGCATTGGTGAGGTTGAGAGAAAGGGTCTGAAGCATGCAGATAAAAGCTTTCGTTTTGCAGGCTGAGCAGAAGGGGGATTCGGAGGCGAAAGCAGAGGCAGTGAGACCAATGGGACTTCATAAACTGGGAGTGTGGACGCCGGCGGAGAGACCGAGTTTGGATGGTTAAAAACGGGGGCGACTGTTGTGAGAGGCGTGGCAGTGGCAAGCTTGCACTGAGGTCCTTTGGGTTGGCCAGGTATTGCTACGGGGTGGAGGCATTGGCGTGTTCGTGGGTAAGGTGGTGTGCTCTAGCAACAAGGTCTGTGATCAATGCCGTGTCAGGGGAATCGTCGTCGCCTTTGTCAAGGAAAATCGTTGAGTACTGTGATATGTGCTGACTCAGCCGGGGCGATGGTTGCTGTCTGCATGAGGTCCTGCAACGCCACAGACAAGGACTTGCCCTTGGCGTGTATGCGAACAGGAATGCTGCCAATGTCAGTGGCCTGGATAGAGCTTTCGTCACGGAGGATGATGTCAGTAGGGAAAATGGGGATATTGCAGGGCATGCACATGTTCCGGGTGCTTCGGAATCCATAATCCAGTCGTCAGAGCGGCCTTCAGAACTCAACGCGATCTGTGCCATGAGGGCAATGTTGTTTCTCAGCGATAACTTGATCGGCAAAGTGGAAAACGGGGGCACTGAGCCCATCCCACAGACCCAGCACATGCATTTTGTTCTGATATGTAAGTCTCTCCACACGCACATGAGCAAGCAGTGCAATTGCAAAAATCACGACAACTCGGACATGAAAACGAAGTGGCAAACTCGACTCAAATTGGGGTACCTAACAAAGAAATAAAACTTCAGTTCACGGTGTCTGTGCATCGTGAGGCAGGAAAAGAATCATACGTACTGCTTTTCGATGCACCAAGAGCAATATCGCTTTATGCCTGTCAACTCCCTGATAAACATACCACGCATCTTCGGCCGTTTAGTCTTGAACCGATAATGATGACAGAAGGATGTCACCTCAGTGCTCAGCGCTCAGCACCTGCAAATAGAGGGATGCTGATGCCTCCAATAGTGAAAGAGTGGGGCGTTATCGGGCCATGCCAACATCAAGGGGTCGGTCACCATCATCACCATCATCGGCGCTATCGTCGATGTCCTCTGAATCCTTGTTTTCATCCACAAGCACCTTGCGCCAGGTCTTCGTCCAAATCCGCACGTCGCCGCCCATGTCGATGCGCCCTGGCGTGCTCACAACGGTAGTGGCACCAGCACCAACAACCTTGCCTTTACCAATGGCTGACAGTAGCACAAAGTCACTGTCCGTACCGGTGTCAAGCTGTGGCATCAGGTGTAGAGCGTATCGAGCAGCTCTGTGAGAGACTGAGAGTACTGTCTGTTCCCATTGTGAACTCTGTGATGCCCACGAGCCGGCATGGCATGCATATGCACGCTTTGGCTGCGAATGTTAGGCAGTGGAGGTGGGGTGTTTTGGTTTGGAGAGGTTTCAGGGAGGACAACGGGTAGGCCAATGTCGTATATAAAGGGAGGGCTTTGACAGCCACAGAGGCGGTCAAGCAAGGGGGAGATGTCAGCGTGGAAGCCGATGAGGGGGAAGGCTGGCAATACCCAAAATGAATTCTGACTATGTGATGATGAACGAAAAGACTTGTGGCAGTGGCAAGGACGTGGGCCGACTGGTGCTTGCATGGGGCTGATGGGTCGGCATAGACGGGTCTGAGTCTTCAGATGGTGAGCAAAAAGGGATGTTATTGTTGGTTGGAGAGGAAGCGGCAGCGAGCAAAGAGGAAAAAAGAAGGCACTGAGCCCACCTAGGCCCAACACACATCTGCCCAATGCACTCAGCACTCAACGTTCAACACTTGCACTGACATTTCCCAATACTACAAGGCTACACTAAGGCAAAATGTGCATACAAAGTCCTCACACATATCCACAATAACGAAACCAACCAAATACATCTGCTGGGGATATTTGAAAAAGGGCCTCCAATAACGTGCAACAGATCTCATTGGTGGTCAGATGTGTCATGGATAGGCGGATGTATTCACCATTTTGATGCAGGTGATACTTCATGGCAGAGAATGCAAGTTTGATGGGATTGAAGTCTGGTAAATATGGTGGCAAAAATTTGTAACGCATCCCCCTATAATAGATCATAAGTTTGAATAGGTGTACATAAAGATTAGATACTTACCGCGATGTGATCAAATCAAGGATGGCTTGTGACTTGTGGATGTGACAGTTATCCATAATGATAACTGAGTTTGGTGCGGGGTATGGTTGCATTCAATCAAGAAGTCGCTCAATAAACATGTAGAACATTTCAGAATCAAATGCCCCTTCCATGATATCACAGTGGAGAATCCCTTCTGTCAAAGACAGTGCAGGAAGAACAGAAAATCTAGTGAACACATCAGTAATCCACCCACCTCTTGGGGATGTTGTAAATACTACATACCGTCGTCCACGGCAGAAGAATGCTTTACGAGTTGCTCTCCTGCCACGTATTGCCCAGGTGTGGCCTCAGTATGTTGTTCGACGGTCCACAGCACTTTCATCAACAAAAACAAGTTGGTCTGGCGTATACTGGCCAATACAAAGGGAATAGTCAGCCTGTGCTTCAGCACTCCGCTCCAGTGCAATCCGGCTAATCTATCAAGCAGTCAGACATCGGAAAATATGGTCACTGATTACATACCTTTTTCATGGAATATCCACCCTTTATCAATGTTCTCCAGATAGTTGACAACGACACTGAAACCCCACAGACTTCCTGGAGCTCCAGGCATAATTCATCAAGATACATATCAGGCGTTGAAGCGAGTGCAGAATGCATGTACTGACAAAGTATCAACAACTAACTTTGTCATGAGATAGAGCCATACCTGAATGTCGAGATCACAGAGGGTTGAGGCTACCTGCATTTTGGAACACTTTGACTTGATGACATCCCCTGTCTCTTTGAAGTGGGCCAAGATCCTTTGGATGCTGCTGGGTGAGACGTCAGAATACATTGCTGTATCCTCAATAGACATCATTGAAGCAAGACAAATGACAATCCATTGGGTGCTCTCAAGGATAAACTTCCCTTGACCCATCGAAAGGGAGTGTTGGTGATGGACAAAAGATAAGCGTAGCGTGTTGATGTTCAATTTTCGACTTGCCTGATGTGGAAAGTCTTGTGACGTGTCTGCTACCTCCGGTGAGTGCCCTCCTCTAGCTCCTCCACTCCGCTGATTTTGTTCTGTATGCTGATGTATCCCTCCTATGCCTAGGAACTGGTCGACCTTCAGCCAACATTGAGCTCCCCCACCCTTGCTGAACAAATTCAGTGAGCAGATCTTCCCATTGCTGTCTGCGTGGCGCACGCAATGCAGCACCACACGGTTCCCCTCCTGGTTACCCTCTAAGAAGACCAGCATGCACTTGTCGCCACATGAAAACCAGGAAACTGCATCACGTCCCAGTTCCCAGTCCTTGTTTGGCTGGTGCACGCCAACTGCAGCAGCCGCAGCTCGCTCAAATAACTACAAGCAGCCGCAAATCTTGACTCACGATACATGTGAGCTGGGGTTCGACCTACCATGTACACCCAGGCACCCAATTCCCAAAGTCGCTGTACTGCACAGCGCCCTGCTACTGTTGCTACCGTTGAACTACCCCGCACTGCATCCCTGCGCAACGACAATGGCCACATTCGCGCTGCACGCTCAGAGGGTGAGTTTCCCTCACCCCACTGCTTTTCTTCTGTGTTCTCACTTGTCCCTCCCCCTGCTGTCCCCGTTTCTCCATCACCAAATGCCCGCACACCACCTGCAAACATGCCCTCGTGGCACAGATCGCGTCCAGTTCTGGGGGCCGCTCTGACAACTTGATTATGGGTTCCAAAGCACTCCGGAACATGTGCGTGCTCCGCAATATCCCCCTTTCCCCTACTGACACCATCCTCTGTGACGAAAGCTCTATCCAGGCCACTGACTGTAAGGCGTACCCACCACTTGACACGTCGACAATACCATCGTACACATGCCTCGTCCCCTTGCCTCGCTCTCCGCCTCCATCGCCTCGCAACCGACGTCCACTCCCTTGACATTTCCATATTCCGACACATTGCACCTCAAATCTTGCTACTGACAAGACTCGGATTACCCAGAGCCAGTCGCGCGCCGCCTCAAGGACAGAGAAGTGGGCCCAAGCACAACGGGCTTGTCGGATAATGGGCATTGTGCATAGGTGCCCATGCGCCTTCGTATGTTATTACCTTCTCTTCCTATCAGAAATTCTGCTCACTCCTTTGTTACCTTAGAGCCCTTTTATTCGACCTTGTGCCCACCGCCTTACCCCTTGATATCGAACATCGCCGTGCGAGTCCATCGCCAGCAAGACCGACCCTTTCGACTTTCCTTTTTCTTTTCCCTCTTGTGTGTGTGCTGGGCGATCAAGCCCCTTCCTCTCCTTCCCCTTTCTCTTGACTATGACCGCTAGTGGACGTGCGATTGCTACTCGCCGTCCGTTCCCTGATCTACTCTATGGTGTATTCTCGGATCCTCAGGAGCGCAGCTTGGTTCTTATTTCACCTTTTACTTCATCCCCTCCTTCTTGAACTCACGCGCGGACACGACGTCTGCCATACACTGACGTTGGCAGTATTCCTGTTCGCATATATGCTGAGGGCAAGTCCTTATCTCTGGCTTTGCAGGACCCCATGCAGACAGCGACCATCACCCCGGCCGAGTCGATGCATATCACAGTACTCAACACTTTCCTTGACAAAGGTGACGACGATTCCCCTGACACGGCGCCGACCTCAACACGTCACTGGACCTCTTCACTCTACGACGCCGTGTGATCTGTTACTGGCAGGACAACTTCACTTCACTTTCCTTTTCTTTCCTTTCTCCTTTCTGCTCTCACTTGTAAGGTATGAGCTCGCGTTGGCCTTGGATCCGGCCATTTCCGACCACATGACGACTTCTGCGACTTCCACTGGACACATCGACAATGCCCTTGTACACTCGCCTCGTTCCCCCGCCTCGCTCTCCACCCCCATCGCTGCGCATTCGACACACATTCCTTGCCATTTCCTTTTCTTGACACTTCTTGCCTCAAACCTTGCTAAGACAGGACTCGGATCGCCCAGCATTGCCAACACAAGCAGTCGCGCGCGGCCTCAAGGATGGCAAAGTAGGCCCAAGCACCAGCCTTTTCGGATAAGGAGTCGTTGTCTAGGGATCGCATGCTCTTTCATACATTTGTCGCTTGTCTTTCTATTATAACAATTACTTGCTTCCCATTTTACATTAGCATTCCCTTATTCGACCTCGCGCCCACCATTATCGAACGTCACTGTGCGTGTCTGTCGCCGGCAAGACCGACCCCTTTCACATTCCTTTTTTCTCCTTTTTCTACTCACTCATCAGTAGTGTACTTGTCTCGTAATTGCTTCATGCCAATCGTATAAACCCTGCATGCCCGCCTTGCTGAACAGCAGGAAATCGTGGCCCAAGTTCCCCCCTCTTTTGTGTGTGTGCCGGGCGATTGAGCCCCTTCCCTTCCTTCGTTTCTCACTTGAATCCGACTGCTAGCGGACATGTGACTGCTGCTTGCCGTCCGACCTTCGATCTACCTCACAGCGCGCTCTTGGACTCTCAGGAACGCGGCCTCCATTCTCTCTTCCCCCTCCTTCTTGGATGCACATGCGGACACAACGTCTGCCATACACACTGCTTGTAGCATACTTGTTATTCCCTAGTCTTAGACTTGATCAATAAATACCCATTCACAACACACCAACACAATGCCGCCACCTCAAAACAACAAGAATTAGCATTGGGATATGTGCCGGACACAATCTGCGGGGATGCAAGAGGGCTTAGAAGTTAGAAGTGGCTGCATCAATGATGTGGATAACAAGGGAAAGAAGTCAACTAGGTAGATAGATATGACGCCAAGCTGCACAATAACATCATGGCTATGATGAATCGCAAAAGAGCATATGAAGTAAAATGAGTAACGTAGGACGATTTGAGTGAACAAAAGATGGTTTCTAGGGCTGCATAGGATTCTGGCCATGAGAACTGCCGGCACCGGGCAACATTTGGAACGCCCCTGCATGGATTGCCGCTATGTCTTCCTCTGCATACCTGAGAATCAGGTCAGCTGTCCCTTTCCCAATACTGAGCCATTCTGAGAGTTTTTCGACTGTGATCCAGTCTCCTGTGAGTTGTTGAAGGCGTCGAAAGCCCTCCTGGGCAAACTTGGGCACAAGATCACTGAAAATTTCCCTGGAGCGCTGAGGGTGATTGTCACAAAGGACAAGCCATTTGGAAATCATGGGATAGTTGACGTTGACTGGCTGCATGGGTGGAACAGATGTCATTGATGCGGCCATGTACTGTTGTGGGTGGAGGTTGTGGAGCAGAGGGAATGGTTGGTTATACATGGGGAGTTGTCCATACCAGAGCGGGTGAGGAGGCATGTTTGGATAAGGGAAATATGGGTTTGCTAGGCCCCCTGCTGTCAAACCAGTCTGGGGAGGTGGGACAGTGGACATAGGAGGAGCTGATACTTGGGCTTGGTTCCTGGTTCCCCAAGGACCATTGGCCATGACGTTGACTTCGGAAGGCTTTGTTTCGGCAGAGTACTTGTCAGGTTCTTTGGTCTACAAAGAATAAGAATCAGAATAGTGCTAGAAAATCAGGAAAAGTCCATACACATAAGACAGTCCAGAGGTTGATGTTGTGCTTGGTTATTGGGTAGCACAGGCCGCTAGTGGGGTCTTTCCAGCACAAGAGCATCCTGTCACCTTGGCTATGGACTGAGCACTCGAAATTCATAGTAATTTTGGAGCGAAACTCAGCGCGGGCCTGATGGAATGCATCACCAGCTTGTCGGCTCCTTTCCTTCTCAACAGAAACCTTGTTCTGTTGATTATCCGACTTCTAGTTTGTTCAATGAGAAATGGGCATAGGAAACAACTTGACTGTAACATACCTTATCTGGGACTGCCACCACTTCATCTTTGTTGGAGATGTGAATAGTTACTGGCTTCATCTTCTGAGTTGAACGCCGTCCATTTACAAGATGAGGGGGAACAATCAGTGGCTCAACCAATGTGACCATCATCTTCAAATCATTTTCAGTTTGAAGATCAACTGGTGGGGCCTTCAGCTGGGTGCTGAGGCGATATTGTACTTGAAGTGATGAAGGGTAGATATCAAGAAGCCTGGCAAGAAGTTCCCGTAAGGAAATCCAGGAGACATCGGATTGAATCAATTCAATCGATTGACTTCCTCTACACTGATTGGCTACCTGCAACATGATGCTAAAAGGGGCTGTGGATGACAATTCGTAAGTGATAGCAGCAAATGGGTGTCGGATCCGTACCGTCATCATCATCTGAGGTGTCACCAGTACCGACATTCTTCGCTACAACCTTCTTCTTTGTCACTCGCTGCCGAACTGGTACAACTGTAACAAGTCCCCCCTCTGAGTCACTAGTGCTAGAATCCTGAGAGCCGCTGTCGGACTCAGGTTCTGATTCTATGGAGTCAGTTGGTTCATCATTATGCTTGCTAATTGTAGTGTGGTGGATTTGATCAAGTAAAACCTTCATAGGTTGTTTCATAGGCTGGGATGCCTTCCAATGTGGATGGCCAATTGGGGCATCTGAGTCTGTCTCCCTAAGAGAGCCACCTAGAACAAGAAGCATAAGCAAAACCGACAAAATGCATCAAATTTCATGCCACGCACCTTGAGGCACAGCCTCAACTGCAGCACCAAGACAAGATTCCGAAACCTTGGCCTTTGTTGAAGGCACTACTTGCTTATCTGACTCTGAGTCAATCGCCGTCTCTGACACGGCATCTGCAATCACTGCATGATTGATGAGCATTGTGCTGGCCCATCATCAGTGGTCACTGCAGTACCTTGTTTGCTTTTTTTCTTGGCTTTGGCAGCAACAGCACATCGTTTTTTGATGGATTTTTGTCCCATGGGTGTAGCGAGGTGTGAGCAACGGAACGCGGGCTCTTACCAATCTTACCACCCACCAGTACTCACTGGTCCTCACCATGCACTCGCGGAGTTCGGAGATGCAACCTTCTAATGACAGCAACAATTCACCATGTACTGTGCAGCCTGAGATTGTTCGGTTTTATTATAACACCTTTGGTTTCTCAGTTTTCCCCAAGTCACAGCTGCTCAAATGCAGCACTAATGTCAGGCATCCCCTATACCGTCAAAACAGTATGGACTTCATGCAATCTGCCAAGCCTGAATTACACGGTACACCGGGTACAGACGCGTTTTCTAGGTAAATTACTTGACCCCATCCCTATATCGCTCGTTTTGACATTCTCACAAACCTACCTTATTGTAGGGCCTCTTGTCGTCTTCGTTCCCTAACCCGGCATATCACCCTTATGCACGCCCTTTATCTGCTGATTCTCAAACCCTGAACATCTCAACACCTTCCTCTACTACTGTACTACACCAATCTCTTGTGGTACAGCAGAGCCTCAGTAGAAAGCACCACCGTCGCGTTCGTCTATCCGCCACTCCATGTCTACCATGTCTACCATGTCCACCAATTCTTCTTCTTCTCTGCGGTCCCTTCCATGTGCTCCTGTGCGGTGCACCGATTCGTTCAGTGAGACCTGCAAGTCAATGAAGCGCGCTCCCTCGTTTAGCGTTGCTGCGAAATACTCGGACATGAGTTCTGACATAGAGGAGAACCTTCGCACGAAACAGATGAAGAAGGCGCGTCATGGTGCTGACCATCGAAACAACAAGATGCCATCGATCCAGGACGAAAGTCCGGCTTGTCGGCCTCATATGAACTTTCAGAGAAATCCTTCCATGCTTGGCCCTGAGCTCTCTCACCAGTCTCCACAGCATACCACGTGTCCGCAGCCTGCATCTGCCGACCTACTGGGGCCAATACCGGCTATGGGCGCTCACCCTCCCCCACCTACTCATTCTCCCCGTACTCCCTGTACCCAGTGTACTCTTTGGCGTATGCGCCCTTTCACCTCATGCACCTCACACCACAAAGACACCTTGATGTCGCCGATGAGAGGAACGTTGGTGTGCTACCTGTAGCACTTGCATGTGCTGGGTCTGTGGGATGGGCTCAGTGCCCCCGTTTTCCACTTTGCCGATCAAGTTATCACTGAGAAACAACATTGCCCTCATGGCACAGATCGCATCAAGTTCTGAAGGCCGCTCTGACAACTGGATTATAGATTCCGAAGCACCCGGAACATGTGCATGCCCTGTGATATCCCCATTTTCCCTACTGACATCATCCTCCGTGACGAAAGCTCTATCCAGGCCACTGACGTTGGCAGCATTCCTGTTTGCATACATGCCAAGGGCAAGTCCTCGTCTGTGGCGTTGCAGGACCTCATGCGGACAGCAACCATCACCCCGGCTGAGTCGGCACATATCACAGTACTCGACGATTTTCCTTGACAAAGGCGACGACGATTCCCCTGACACAGCATTGATCACAGACCTTGTTGCTAGAGCACACCACCTTACCCACGAACACGCCAATGCCTCCACCCCATAGCAATACCTGGCCAACCCAAAGGACCTCAGTGCAAGCTTGCCACTGCCACGCCTCTCACAACAGTCGCCCCCGTTTTTAACCATCCAAACTCGGTCTCTCCGCCGGCGTCCACACTCCCAGTTTATGAAGTCCCATTGGTCTCACTGCCTCTGCTTTCGCCTCCGAATCCCCCTTCTGCTCAGCCTGCAAAACGAAAGCTTTTATCTGCATGCTTCAGACCCTTTCTCTCAACCTCACCAATGCCGCCCTTCTTCCTGACCTTGCTGCTACCGCCATCGTCACCGCCTCTCTCACCAACACCACCAGTGCCAACTATGTCGCCACCAACGCTGCCCTCCCCACTGCTGCCATTGCCGCCCTCGCAGCCGCCCTCACCCCTGTTGCCACGCCTCCAGTTATGAATTCACACAACCTCCAGATTTACAATTTACCATCAGGCAGGTGAGGATCTCCATCAATCGTTGCCACACCGCCTAACCTATCTAAAGACACAGAAGCCAAAATGAATAACCGCCGAGCACGAGAAGAAGCCAGCATCTCAAGCATAGATAATGGCGATATGAACCTGATAATGAAGCCGCAAGCACAAGCCCCACAGAACAATCCTAGAAACCTCACAAACGACACCGCAAGCAAGACAGCGCGCAACATCAGCAACGACATCGGCAACAGTGACCACAACAACGGCCGCAACAACTACCCACGCAACCTCAAACTTGGCATCAGCGACAATGGCAAGCCCGTGTACAATCCAGGTGAGAATATCTTCAATACCAAGGATGACTTGATACATGATGCCACCACAAATACCACTGCCACCACCAGCAACGTGTCCTGTGCCGCCGACACCCACCACACCTTCAACCGTGATTGCAACAAGACCGTCCTCACTGCCTCCGACATCGTCCTCCCTGCCTCTGACGTCATCCTCCCTGCCTCCAACGTCATCCTCCACTCCCGAAGCCTTCGACTCGACAACGACTCCTCCACCCAGCATCACCACCCTCGCCACGACTGCCGCCTTCCCACATGATTCTGCACTGATGAGTACATACCCACCACTGCATCCTGCACTCCCTCTTGTTCTCGACTCCTCGCCTCCAAACTCACACATGCCAACTAGCACCACCCAGCAATGATGACGAATTCAACACGCGCAATACCAACAATGCCTTGCAGCAACTGGACACCTTATCGATCTTAGGGGCAAGGGAGCAGCTGCAAGCAACTGCAAGCCCCAACGCACCTGCAGAGCGACACGATGCCCAAGCCGCTGAAGGGGACCGCTGTCATCGGCAACGACGATGATGGGAGGGAAGAGAAAAGGAATAAAGACGCCAGCAGTGACATACGCTCTCCCTTTTATACTGACTTTGACAAACTTGCACGCGCAAGCAACAACAGCAGCAACAGCAACAGCAACAGCTACCGGAACCCCGGAAACAAGCACAGCGCTTGTGACCCCTGCGCTTTCGGCAGCCGCTGCAATACGCCCAACGTCTGACACCAACATCGACACCAGCCGCAGCCACCGCGACAACAACAGCAACATCGTCGACAATAATGACAACGATAACACTGACTGACGCAACAACAACAAACAACAACAACAGCATCGGCAGCAGCATCATCGACGTCAACCTCATCACCAACACCATCACCAATGCGGCCAGTAACAACACGAATACAACGATGACATTACCCCTCCTGAGTCGCACCCCTCAAGCTATCAGCATCGCCATCAGTGACAGCAAGCATCCTGAGACTCCCATCGGCAATAGCAATGCCAACACCACTGCCAAAAGCGACTACAGCCCAGGAGGGTCCAACAGTAAGTTTTCGGTTCCCCTTCCATTTTCTCTTGCCTCACACATAGTATACTTGTATTCAACCCTTCCTGCCTGGCTTCTGCCAAGCAAACAATCATAGATCCCTTTTCCTTCTCTTTGCGTTTGTGTGATTATTGAGGACCTTTTTGAGGTCATGCTTGGGTCACCACCCCAAAAATAAAAATGCCAAAACTGAACATTAGGCTCCCAAACTTGGGTCGCATCTAGATGTAGTATACACAATCTTATTCACCAAGTTCCATAGCAAACCGTTGAGAAATGGATGAGACATGGTGGTTCGAGTTTTTTGAGTTTCTGGTCAAGCTTGGGTCACCATCCGCAAAATAAAAATACCAAAATTGAACTTCAGGCTCCCAAACTTTGGTTGCGTCTAGAGATAGTATATGCGATCCTATATACCGACTTTCAAGGCAAACCGTTGGGAAATAGATGAGATATGGCTGTCTGAGTTTCTGGTCATGCTTGGGTCACCAGACTCACCACCCGCAAAATAAAAGTACCAAAACTCAACATCAGGCTCCCAAACTTTGGCTGCATCTAGAAATAGTATATGCGATTCTGTATACCAACTTTCAAGGCAAACCGTTGAGAAATAGATGAGATATGGCTGTTTGAGTTTCTGGTCATGCTTAGGTCACCAGACTCACCACCTGCAAAATAAAAGTACCAAAACTCAACATCAGGCTCCCAAACTTTGGTTGCACTTAGAAATAGTATATGCGATTATGTATGCCAATTTTCAAGGCAAACCATTGAGAAGTAGATAACATATGGCAGTTTGAGTTTCAGTCACTTTCTGGTCATGCCTGGGTCACCACCCACAAAATAAAAACACCGAAACTGAACGTCAGTCTCCCAAACTTGGGTTGCATCTAGACATAGTATATGCGATTCTATATACCAAGTTTCAGGGTAATCCGTTGAGAGATGGATGAGATATGGCTGTTCAAGTTTCCGGTCATGCTTGGGTCATCACCCCAAAAAACGAAAATCCTAAAACTCAACATTAGGCTCCCAAACTTGGGCTGCAACTAGACATAGTGAATGCGATTCTATATACAAAGTTTCAAGGCAATCCATTGAGAAATGAATGAGATATAGCATTTTGAAGTTCTGCCCTTAAAATTATTCACAGTTTTCGATTTATCAAGTCATGTGCAAAACACAATAATATATATATAAGTTATATGTGACATAAAAAGCACAAAGAAAAACAACAAAAAAAAAAGAAAAAGAAAAAGAAGAGAACATATTACAGACAATGCATAGTGGCCGTCTGGAGAGTGTAGATCAGGTTCAACATGTGCACACATGTGGGGTCCAGCTGTGGCAGCTTGATGGCGGTGCCTCCATGTTGGTTGAAGGAGGTAGCGGCTGAATGGGGCCAAAAAAAAAAAAAAAAGCAAGTAAGCAACATACTGGTGAGTGCGAGGAGATAACTTATCCAGCGCAGACCTCCTTTCCTTGTTGTGTTATGCATGCGCTGCCAACGCGCAGGCAGGTAGTTTTCAGGTGCTGGGTCATGAGACCTGCAACACTGTGACAGCACGGCTATGACGGCAATAATTTGAGCTGTGAGGGAGGGGTGAGAGGACGTGCAAGCAAGTAAGGGGTAACCAGCAAAGATTGCTCTGGCGGGTGGGAAAGCCTAAGGTGTTCATGAGTTGGAGAATGGTCAGAGAGAGGATGAGGATGCCCACCAACCCGATCCCTTCCACAAGCATCAATGAAAAAACAAATAGGATATTTGTTCACTGTTGGACTGAGCCAGTCCATCAAATTTTCATTGCCCCTGCATTCTTTCCCAAAAACCTGCGCTTGAGTTTGGAGTATGTTCAAGACGGCCTTGGGACTGTCAGTGTCACCAGTACGCATTTCTTCAAACGACACCCCAGGGCTCCCATTGGATTGCCACCATGCGTACCGTACAAGGAGTGCACCATCTGTAGCAGCAGCTTTGGACGTGTCTTTGGCGACATAAGTAGGGATGCCAAACAAATCTGCAGACAGTTGGCAGATCGTAGGATTCGTTGAGGCACCACCAGTCAGCATGAGATGCCGTAGATGTGGTGTGTCCTGTTGCAAGATAGCTGCCATGCGTGCTCTGGTTGAGAGCAGTTGTGACTCGAGAATCGCACGTGGGTGTGCTGTGTCCAGCCACATTTCCACAGGGATAGGTGGCGTTTGGGCATCCTCAGATTTGAAGTGGAATTGGCCAACGACATTTGGTGGAATAATCTCAGGAAATGGGAAGTAGAGACCCCACAGTGTAAGAGTAGTGTAAGGTAGGGGATCGCGTTGGCCCCAGATTCAGCCTATTTCGACCATGTGGCAATTCTCCCGTGCCAATGCAACATGTCAGTCCATCACCACCATCACACATCGCACCTCCTCCCACCTCAAACAACAATGCACGCATCGCCGAACACACCGCCTCTGCCCCTTTCTGATGGTCAGAGCATCCCTTCAGCATTCCCCTTTCGACTAACTGATGGCCAAAGTACAAATGCTATCTACACTTGGACCTTGCGCCCACAGTCATGCCTCCAATACAACACTCCTTTCCTTTCCTCTTTCCTCTTTTATTCACTCTCATTCATAGCATACTTGTTCTTATCATCATATAAATACCTTGCGCTGGTCTTGCTGGAAAGGCATGCAATACAGGAGCTGATTCCCCCTCTCTTTTGTGTGTGATTCCTTTTATTCTCTCATTCCCTCCCTGCTGGCGGTTGAGTGATTAACAACTGCCAATCCGCCTCTTCTTCTTCTTCTATCTTACTATCCCCCTTCCTCTCAAACTCACAGCATGGACTCACTGTTAGTGCTACAAAGTGGCTGCCCCAGTGAAGCAGTGGGCTTTTTCAAGCTTGCTGCTTCACACCCCTTTGTTTTCTATTTAGATCCCATATTCTGCCCTTGGTTGCCTTAAGCAACCTTGTGCATGTTCATCAAATCCTCAGCAATGGGACTCCCAAAGCATTTATCCTCTGCCATCTGAAGAACACCACTCAGATACTACCGCACCGCCATGACCTACAGCAGCATGCCCAATCACAGTCAATTCTACAAGCAGGAACTCAATGCCCTTGTCGACCAATCAGCAAAGCTCCCCTCCTAAGGGTATTGTCTGCCACAACAACTAAGGTGTTCCCATGGTACCAGTGGGTTCCATCTGCTAGGGTGATTTGTTTGAATGCTTTGACCCATTGCTTGAGTTTCTTCTGATCCTGGTATTGTGCTAATTTGACTTTACTGTCCAGGGTGCTTTCTAGGGTGTCCCAATCCATGACTTGGATATTTTCTTCGTTTCCATTGGGCCGCCCGTTTCCAGGGTTACTCCTGTCCATGGAAATTTGTCAAATACTTGTGTGATGTTCACAGAAATATTTGCTGGGCCATACGGTGATGTCTTCATTTTCTGGGTTACTGCCATCGTTAGTATTGCCACAACTCGGTTAACCACAAGTTGGCTTACTAAGCCACGGTTTTTCCCAGACGCGGCTTGACCGACCGCCGCTTTTCACTCTGAAACCGCAACTCGACTCGACTTGCGGCTCACGAGT
>Ga0307510_10003057_pt1 | contig 19325 bp, 17 predicted proteins | sample 12_EM_MG_FD_207224 | JGI IMG/M metagenome (GOLD analysis project Ga0307510, IMG submission 207224) | Populus trichocarpa ectomycorrhiza microbial communities from riparian zone in the Pacific Northwest, United States - 12_EM | ecosystem: Host-associated > Plants > Roots > Unclassified | place...
CCACTGACCCGGCAGCCATCGCTCTGAGGACGAAGATCGACAACCTTCAACAGGCCAGGGCTTCGTTGGTCGCTCTCAAGAGGGGTGAACATTGATCTCGGTTTAGTTGTGTTTGTGATTTACCATCTCGTGTCTGTCTGCTTGTATCATTTTCTCCGATCTATCTCATCTTTGTTGTTTTGTGTCATTTCATTGTCACTTTTTTCACTGTCTTTCAGTTTTAAACAACTTAAACAAATCACCATCGACACGGATCACTCTGCAGAGTGTCACCTTAATACTCACACATTCTGTTCATTGCATGCATGTATTGGATCAACTACTCTCTGTACCTATCTAGTTGCTTGTAGATTGTGAGTACTGTACTTCTCCAGCAATGGGATACATGGTACACAGAACTTGAAGAGTGAGAAAAGTGGATACATTCACTATTGACATCTACTTGAGAATGTGACTGAAGTCAAGGATCAATACCTCTGTAGGTGAAAAGCAAGCAACTAGATACTGGCCATTCCACCCTACACCACGAGGCCTTCCATACCTCTTAGGCAGCTGAAATGCCACCTTTCCAATTCTTGTATCCTCAATCCTAAGCAGATGGTTCCTCCATAAAATGGTGCCATTGGGGTGGAGCCTGTATGGAGTTGTCCTGGGCAACTGAATAGGTGACAAGCCTGGGGTTCCAAAATCCCACCCCTTGTAATATCCTTCAGAGTAGTTCCAAGCCCAGACCTTTGAGCTATCTACAGTGAGGGGTAGAGATATATCGTCCCCTGCCTTTACCATACCCACTCTCTCTCCAGTCCAGATAGACCAGGCATGAATAAACTCCCCAGCCAGACAGAAGACTCTAGATCCATCATCTGATATCTTGAGATTCCAAAATTCATTAGGTTTATCTATTTTCAAGAGGAGCTCCTCTTTCTCAGTATCCCAGATGTTAATCTCCTCATAGGCACACCAGCAAAGGATTAGCTTGCCATTGATTAGTTGGGCATCTCTCTTATCATCATATTTGACTGGTGTTTGAAAAGATGCCTTGCAGAGACCAGTGAAAGTGTCCCAGGTCCTCACCACCCCATCTGAATCACTTGTGATAATAATACCATCTTTTGCCTGTAGAGTGATGGACCTGATATTATCTAATGTGAGTGATATGGACTTTGGAGCCCCAAGTGGGTCTTTCAATGAAGAACCAATCTGCCAGAACTTGATTGATCCATCTTCAGATGTTGAGATGAGAGAGGAGGGGGAGGAAAATACTAGGGAGGTGATATGTTGAGTACGTAGTAGGGAGTTGATTTCTTGAGTATGTCCAACAAAGGTCTCAATAAGGTTGGGGGTTGAGCTGGTAATATCCCAAACATAGGCAGTGTTATCACAAGCAACTGCAATAAGTCTGCTATCAGGGGAGAAACAGCAACGGTAAAAGACACCATCATCTATCTGGAATTCAGTCACAATCACTCCAGAACTGGGGTTTTGAACTTTGACAACTCCCCTATAGCATGAAACAGACTGAGTGCCATCTGAGGAGAAGGCAACATGAGAGCCATCATATGCATGCCCTATTTGGTGACCATCAATGTCCCACTGCCTGACTTTGTCCTCACATATAGACAGGAGGTGTTGTGGGTCTGTGGGAAAGAAGCTAACATGCTCTACTCTGTCCTCCTGGTTTATGACACAATGGCACTCCCCTGTCTGAATGTCCCACAAGCGAATTGTGTGATCTCTAGATCCTGAAGCAATCCTGGTGCAGTCTGCTGAGACAGAAACAGAATAAACAATGCTAGTGTGGCCATAGAAGGTTTTAACCACCCCACCAGTCTGTACATCCCAGAGCTTGACAGTATTGTCCCAACTCCCAGATGCAAGAGATATCCCATCTGGTGAGTAGGTAACAGACTGGACTGGACCAGTATGCCCAGAAAGAACAGCTGTCTCACTGCCAGTGATTGTATTGAAGATAATGATATCCCCACTACCAGACCCAACTGCAATGGTATTATTCTGATAGGAGAATTCATATACTTGGCCGCCCACTAAAACTGTACAGAGGCATGTTCCCCATTCAGCTGGAAGGCCCTTGACAATCTGAACCTCTTGTAACAGCTCTGCACTATAGGACTTGTAAAGCCATGATGAGGAAGGGGAAAATGGGAGGGCAGAATGGTAGATGTGGGAAGGGGAGTTGTAGATTGTGTCAGAGTGCTCCAACAGAAATCGCTGGCTATCATTTGTCCACTTGCACAGATCTCCTGCCTAAATAATCATTAGTAGATGTCTCAGTAAATAGTCTTGACAGCACTTACCAAAGTATACCATTTCTCAATATCATTCATAGCATAAATACCAGCATCAAGATTGTTTGTGAGCACAAGGACTTCAATCCAATGCAGAAAATGTGTTGTGAAGAACTGGTCAATTGCTCTCTGCACTTCCCCAACAAATGGGCTGCTGCTGGGGATTTCCACAAGGTGCTTTGTCCAGAAATGGCATGCATACTCCAGGGCATCCCCAATGTGGTCCTTCTTGAAAGTAGAGAGATCTTCAACCTCACTGAGAACAGCATAGTCATCCAAGTTGCAGATATTCCTCTTCAACCTCTCCCCCATAAGCTTGAGACATGAAAGTACAATCTCTGCATGATGGACTGCTGGGTCAACAAAAAGCTGCTTGTCTTTGCACCTCTTGTGATCTGTCAGGAAGTCAGGGAATGACTTGTGGAAGATGTGAACAGGGTCTTCTGGGCCATCTGGAATGAGGAGGAGGGAATGGAGGGAGTGGAGGGTGGTGAGGATGCTGGACATTCTCAGGAGGTCTGAGAGTGCCCTGATGGAAAGAGGGTTGAACACAAGAACCACTGTCCCAACCACAGTCCTGAAGCATCTGTGGATTTCATCATCATCATCATCTGTATCCACATCAGCAACTGCTTGCTCCAGAACCTGGGTGTAAAGGAGGTCAATCCCAGACCTTCCTTCATGGGTAGTGTTCTGTGGGGATGAGATGATCCGCTCCAGCTGTTCAGTGGGTGTTCGATGCCTGAAGCTGACAAGCTTGACAACTGTTGAGGCGTAGATGAAGAATCCTGCTGCCTTCTCACAAAGAATGTCGATGTCCGATGAGCTTGGCCAAGCTTCTGTGAAGTCAAAGTCACTTCGGGCTTTGGCAATCTCGGTCAACTGCGTCCTAAAGAACAGCTTAATATCGCTGTCCACTGAGGAACGTTCGACATTGTGCAGTTTGAATACTTCTGTGATGGGTCGGAGTGATTTGAGACGAAATCCAGAACGGATGCGGGGTTCAGGGCGACCGGTGATGAAGAATTTGACATTGGGGATCTCGTCCATGTAGCGGGAGAGCAAGGAGAGAATGACAGAGGCGGGTTCTTCATCCTTGCACTCGTCGAGGGCGTCGATGATGATGAGAGTCGAAATGTGGGCAGCTTTGAGCGGACCGACAATGAGCTTCTCCATCTGCGAACAGAGAGACTCCCGTCCTACATCAGGGCGTGCCTTCAAGACCCGGAGCAACTCCTCTCGGAATCGCGGATACTGATATGCGAGCTGGAATGCGAGTGTTGGGAAGATCATCTGGAGATTGCTCCGATCGGCGAAGTCTCGTGAGCAGAAGAAGCTGGCCCCAAGTTTTCCGTCTGCGAACGTCGTCTCGGCGAACGTTTGGGCAATGGTCGATTTCCCGGTCCCGGCCAGGCCGTTCAACCAAAAGACACGCTGGTCCTGTTCGCTGATCAACCAACGTTCGATTTCCCCCAGGACATCCTTCCGTGTTCCCCCCAGGCACCCCCGCCTGTTCCCACACTGATACCCAGCGTCTGAGGCACGATGCATCCCGTTGAGGAGGGCGAGGTCCGCGGATTCCTATGCATCGGTCAGGCGATAGAACCGAACGAGATGGGGTGAGACTCACGATGAGTAGGAAGCTCCTTTCATATATATCTTGTTGCAGCGATGTCTAGCAAAAAGGTTAGACACGAGAGAAACGGAGCATTTAATCCACAAACCTGGTAGTCTATCATCGCATCACGGATATCCTCAGCCAGACCGCTAAGTTTGTCCGCATTCGTGACGTTGTTGAAGAATCCCTCGACCTTCCATTGTTCTTCCAGTGGAGCGAGGCCTTGACGAATATCCTGCAGTTTTCTGCCGATCCACATGTGAGACTCTGCTCTCAGGCTCAAGAAGCGTAAGCCTACCGTTCCAATTTCTTCCTCCTTCCTTGCTCCTTGATATCACCCTTGGAAACAGGTGCGCAGAGAGATTCAGCGAGTGCTTTGACCCGGGGTGCCAATGCCCCTATCGTTTGCTCATTTCCCTTCGTTCGCTGGGACACCCGTCAGAGCTGTGATGGCGTATGCGGGGGAGGACCATACCTCGCAATTGTCCAAGATGAAGCACAGACTCGCGGTGACAGATTTGAGTGGGGGGAAGATGTCGGCCGAATCATTCACCCCACGAAGGAGTAATTTTGCCGTCTCATACGCAGTTGACTTCCAGTTCCGTTTGTTCTCATTTGCGGCAGCGTTTGGCTCGGTAGTTTTGTTAGAACGGACGTCGGCCTTGGACGTGTGATCAGGGACGGTGGAGGTGTCTGCGTTGTCTGGGAGGATGATCAGATACAGCAGATGAAATGAAAATGTTCGCGTACTGTCAGGTTCCTCAGTGGACGGAGAGGGATGAACTCGCTCGACTTCTCGACTGGCTCCACTACCCACCACAACCCCGACGTCCAGTCCCGGACGCGAATGGTTCTGGCTAACTTCCTTTTCGTCAACATCTGCTTCCCCCCTTTGTCGGGTGTCGTCGTCTCCGCCAGCTGGCATGGGCTCTGGCTGAGTAGATTGATCCCTCGAAAGGTCTCGCTGTACGTCTGTGCTGGTTCTGTTCCCTTCTTCGTCGTGACCGCCCGCTACGATACGAGGCTCTGGTCGCAGAAGCGAACCTGATGAGCCAGCGATCCCCCCGGGAGTGTTGGCCCCCGTTCTGTCCGGTTTGTGTTTCTTCCCTCTCAGTCGGTCCTTGAGTTTCCTCCCCTTTTTAGAGAGAGAATCAAGCATGTTGTCCATGGTGGTGTTTCGGCGTTGGATCAGAGCGGATGTTCGCGGATGGTGGTTGTGATAGGCGGATGGCTTGCCTCGTGGCTTTCATTCATCTGGCGCTCGGCTCGGGTGCAATTCTTCCTGGCTCACTGTCGATTTCATGTTCCTACTCTCTCCTCAAACGACGCGAGAGGTAGACTAACGCATTCATTCATCGATCCAAGATTCAACGTTCTCAATGTTCAGGCGGGCGCCGTTTCCTGGCGTACCTCCGTGGCTCTCAGACAGGTTTCACATGGACGAAGACGACCCCTTCGACGCGTTAATGAAAACCCCTGCAGTTTTGCAAGATCGGGAAACCGAAGTTTGGTGTAGGGATAATTGTTGGGGCAGACGGGGGTAAGCTTCCCGGACAGTTCTTACTTATGGAACCAAGACAGATTCAAGGGCTGGCGCAAGGTCAACAGGAGAACATAGGGCACCGAGAAGAACAGCACGGATCGCACTTTGTTAAGTTGTAGATACTCTTGCTGCAGAACTGCCCCCTTTGGCACCCGCACACCCTGACACTGTCGACAGTAAACAAGTAGACATCTCCATGACGATATACAAATATTAGTGGAAGGACGACATAGTGTTTGCGGAGAGGTCTCGACTAGTCTTCGTCTGGCGAGAAAAAGAATTGAACAGTCATGCATCGATCCAGTTGCGGTGGAGGACGAGACTCGTGTTCAAGCGAAACCTCTTGAGCCGGTCTTCTACCACAGCTGAGCATTTGGCACGCAAGATGCAGATTTTTGTTAGCATGTTCGGAAACCTGCGCTCTTTTGGAATACAGAAACCGTATGCGTCGGGAGCCAGAAGGTGGAGATCGGAGCTTTTATATGTGTAGCCAACTAGCATCGGAGGTGTGAGCGGCACACTGGGCTCAACAACGCAGTTTCCACCTCCTAGAACAGGACCAGACGCGCACCACCCTCCCCTTCGAGAACATGAGCCATGAGAGCCCACGAACAGAATACCCGATGATAGCGGGCAAGCTGGACTTGGCACTGTTTCCGGGTCGCATTCCGTCAGCTTGGATCGCTCAAAGCAGCAGCGTCTATCTCTGGATTGATTCCTCCCGCCGTCCTTGCCTTCCTCGCCACTGCTGGCTCTTTGCTAGCGCAGACGGTGGTTGTGATAAGCGGATGGCTAGCTTCGTGGCTTTGATTCGTCCAGCGCTTCGGCTCAGATGCAATTCTCCCTGGCTCAGCGCTCGCCCCTCGGATAAAAGTGTTGACGTTTCTCCCCAGATTCGACACAACGGAGAACGGGTATTCGCACTCCATGAACCTCGCTTCCAAGTTCCTGGTCTCTTCTCAAATGACGACGCAGGAGGTAGACAAACACATTCATTCATTGAATCCAATGACTCACCCACCACTCTGCATCCTCGATGTTCAGGCAAGTCCCATTTCAAACCTCTGCAGTCGCGCGAGATTGGGAAATTGAAGACCGATGTAGGGATAAGCTTCCTCGACAGGTCCAAGGGCTGGTGTAGGATCAACAATGGGGCGTCGGGACGAAGGAGACGGACTGCACCTCATTCATGAGTTCCGGATACCCTTGCCGCAGGATCGCCCTATTTGGCAGCAAACGAGTAGAAATCTCCATGATGAGGCACGATGGAGATTGGTGGAAAGACGACACGGTGTTTTCGGACAGGTCTCGACTAGTATCCCATTGTACTAAGTTTCAGTCTGGCGAGGGAGAAAAAACAGTCATACATCGATGCGGTTGCAGCGGACAAGACTTGCATTCAAGCGAAATCTCTTGAGTCAGCCTTCTACCACAGCTGGCACTGAGTACTGAGCCATTGCCGCGTAAAGTGCAAATCGTGTTTAGCATGTTCGCATATGGTTCAGAAACCTGCGTTCTTTCGGATACCGAGTTTAAATGCGAGAGCCGGAAAGGCGGGGATCGGAGTTTATGTGTGTAGCCAAAGCATTGGAGGTGTGAGCGACACAACTCAACAGCGCAGTCGAGGAGTCAGTACCGTCCCTCTGTAGGGATGTGGAGAAGTGCCCCGTCTTGTGGTTCTCACCCGGCGGGGGGGACAAGAAGCGCTCCACTCTCTCCTTCGAGAATATGAGCTAGCCTGGAAGCCCACGAGCGGAGTGCGTGATGATAGCGAGCGAGTTGAGCTTGATATTCCAGGTTTCACCTCGTTCGAGTAGGACCGGTACATTCGACATCGATCGGCCAGAGGAGCAGCGTCCGTCTCTCCGATGTCATCGTTCCCCCGCCTCGCCGATGTCTCCGTACGGCAATCCCGCTACAGGCTTACCGGTCAAGATCCCAACACATGGATTTCGAACACGGAAGAGAGACCGAAGACGGCGGAGCACAAGAATACACGATTTCGATGCGATGCCCCTTTCACTGGGGGATGGACACCACTACGTTCTAGTTCAGTGGGATTGGTTCCCCTCCCCTCTGCTCAGCTCGACTATCTTCGTTTTCCACAACGCGTCCACTTGGTTCCTTCCCTCGTCTTCAAATCGTTGCTGACCGTGCGCTACCTTTCTTTCCAATCCTCCTCGGAACTGTCAGTGGCGCCTGTGTCGAGTTCCACGACGGGTTTCTGCGCGAAGCCGATGAGTACGACCAAGACGTGATGGAGGAGTACAATGAGGACCCGAGTACCATGGTGATCTTTGTGAGCATCTTTCCCTATCACTCACTCCAGTCGTGTTGTTAATCTGGGTTCCTGGGAGCAGGCCGATCTGTTCTCCGCGGCCACATTCGCTTTCATTTTCGACGTACAAAACGGGGTCAGATAGGGTTCGCAACGAATGGGCTCCTACCCCCTCAAAATTGCACTCGCTTTCTTTCATTGACGATCGGTTGCCACCATTCGAACTTGGACTCCGGAGGGGTGGTTCATGGTCTTCGAGTAGGTGGTGGTCAACCGGAGCGCTACTATTTCTCCCCCGACAGAAGATTCACGACCGCTGCTCCCGGTCATACCATCAACGTTTGGGACGCCGCCCGCGATGCCCACCTCGTCGAGAACTTCGTTCAGCGAAGCGAATGAATCACCTTCCTCCCTCTATCGCGATGGCATCGAAGGAGAAATTCTGGAAAATCTGTGGCTTTCCAATAAGTACGAACACTACCGACGCAGAACCTGCACTCACCGCCCCCGCGCCAGTCAAATCTATCGACTCGCAAACCTAGTATGGGTGATATCTGATTTCCCGGCCGGTCGCTACAAGTCCTTCAAAACTCTGTCCAGGGAAGGGGGAGATGTGCAGTTAATGGTGGGAGGTTGATTGTCGCTTCGTGCAAAGCCCGGAGAGTTCCCGTCTGGGACGTGTTACGGAGTTCACCCAAGCCTGGTTCATTCAGACAGGGCACGCTCCCCAGGGCGCCACTACATGGGGTAATTCTCACCGTAGGCGAATCATTCAGAAGTCCAGGCCCAGTTCAAGGACTCCCAAACCAGTGGCTGGGACTTGGACATTCCGGGCTCGTCTCCCATCTTGTTCGGCGTGTGTCTGGACGAACCTCACCTGGGTTCTATCGATTGTTACATGGGGTGGAACGCCAGCCTGTGGCAATCCAGGACGGGAGATATGGTTATTGGAAGAGCAACTCTTCAATTGACCGAGAGATACGCCGGGGCTCCGTGGGAGGTTCCTATTTAAAACTTGGTTGTTGGTCACAACGCCAGAGGTCGCAGTTGTGGACTTCGACTTCACGCTCGATAGGGATGTACAATGTGTATATTTTCGTTGTAGTGTAATATGTGTACGAGAATAATAGATGGTCCTCAGTCTTGACACTGCCCGCGTGCATAATACTTGAGACTCCCGGCTTTTCCGACACTCATTTATTCAAGTCGATTGACGGGGGCCCAGTCCCATACCGCGAACGGGTGTCTCGAAGAGACCATGTTGGCAGCACGGACTGAGGGGAAAGCGGGGACAATGGAGGGCTTGGGTCCCCCTGGGGTTCCTGCATAAGTCATCCATGTTCATCCTCGGAGAGACCATCTTGTCACCATCTCCCGTCAGCTGGATCTTCTCTATTTCACCCAGAATGCGGTTCTTAGGAGTAACCAACGAGCATGTCCTCCCACCCGCGAATTCTTTTTTGTCAGCGGTCAGTGATGGACACACGAGCTCGTGAGCACCAGAAAGTAGCCAGGTCACCTTTGAAGGTCACTGCTAGGAGAACATTACTCATTTAAGTGCGGTGTAGGTTGGTAAGAGCGGCGGTCGCGTTCTCAATCAGTGACACCGTGGCCGACACATTCATCCACTTGCACAGCTGCTCTGAACTGAATACGGGAGACGCTGGTGTCAGCACAGGTAGAGCACGAGCGAGATTAGGACACACATTTTAGGTCTAGTGTTGCTTCCTTCGTGACGATGGGTGAATAGGGGTGATGCTCTGCGCGCTTGGCCTTGAAAGCTTTGAGCCACAAACGGTCGTGCGAGGAGACGTGAAGTCCGAGGTGTTTCGGCGACCGCGACCGGATGCTTTGGTGAAGAGGATAAAGCCAATGTTGAAGTGGGATTTATCGGGAGACACGAAATCGGAGCATCGGCAGAGTCCGCTCATAGCTGAAGGACTTTGAGGTGGCAGCAGGCTCGCGTCCGATCCGTTGTGACGGTCGCTCTGCGCCAGTACTATGTCAATGCTCCTGCAAGGCGATTCCACTGTGACTGCGGGTGTACAGAATAAATTCGGTGCATAGATATCGACTGTAGAAGAAAGGAAATCCCTCCGCAACCGCTCAGCTGTTTATCTGAGGGCGTATTCACCGAGTTTTGATTTCCCCTCCTGTGACATTGTCGGAGTCGTCCTTACCTTCCTGCCATCTACTCACCGCTGCCCATTCTTCGCTCTCCTCGTTCACCGTAGGCCGCTGAGCATGAACCCCTCTTCAGACTTCTCCCCTGCTCCTCTTAGCACATCATGGGGAAACAACCGTCAGCCCGGAAGCGTGCGTCTGACTGGCTCCCCGTCTCCAAACTTTTGCTTACTGCCTTTTTTTTTCAAGTTTGGAGGAGGCCATGCTCAAGGCATTGCCATCCCTCTCTCTGAACCTCCTCGGGACTTCCAGCAGCGCCCGCGTCGAACCCTACGACAAATTCCAGCATGAACTTGCCGACGGGTATGATCGCGGGTTGTCGCGACATTATGAAGAAATCCGATGAAGACTTGAACACCACCTTGATCTTCGTGAGCATTCTTTTCGCACATATCTCTGCCGCCGTGTTAATGCAATTCTCATGGGGGTACAGGCAGGTCTGTTCTCCGCAGTTACATCCGTTTTCATTATTGACGTTCAGCAAAACCTCCAACCAGATTACCAACAAATGAGCTACGATCTTCTCAAGATTGTCGCCAGCGTCCAGCTTGGGACTGTCCCAACTGGCCCCGATGCCATTTTTCCTGAATGGATGGGCCCCGACCCCATTGTCGTCCGCGTCCAGACCATCCTTTACTGCAGTTTGGCTGCTTCCCTCCTTACCGCGTTTGTCGCCATGTTGGGCAAGCAATGGCTCAATCATTATGCCCAGGTTGAGATGCGCGGATCCGTCATCCATCGCGGTCGGCATCGACAAAGCAAAGTGAACGGAATGGTCACCTGGCACTTCGACCTCGTGATGGAATGCCTACCCCTCATGCTCCGAGCCGCTCTCCTCCTCGGTTATGCTCTTTCCGGCTACCTCTTCTCCATCAACAGAGTTGTCTCCAGCGTCATCATCGGTTCCACCTCATCCGGTCCCCTTTTCTATCTCATCGTTCCCGCCGCCGTCATTTCCTATTACCGCCCATTCCAAACCCCGCTCTCCCTCATCCTTCGCTTCTTGATTCGGTTCTACAACGAACACAGAAGGTACCTCAAGAGAACTAAGAAGCGGTTTGGAAATATCTTCTCTCAGGAGAAGAAACAGGCGGGACCAAAATCTGGTGTTTCCGGCTTGGGCAGGTTCGGTACATTCGACGGAAGCAACGTCGGTGATCACATCGAGTTGCTCATGGCCGGTTCGGATCAGCCGTCCCCGTTCTTCAATAAGAAGACTGATTGGCAGGGCTATGTGATGGACTCGAACTGTATCGCCTGTATGTTCAAGATTTCGATGGACTCAGATGTTATCATAGCTATCGTGAGGTTCATCCCCGAGGTTGTTTGGCACGCCAAGATCAAAACGACTCCATTGGAACGTCTCTACGACACGGTGCTCGAGTATTTCGATCGTTCAAGCGGACGTCCCGTGGTCATCCCAAAGCTCAGGAGCAAGGCATATCTCAATGGCAAGGTCCTCCTCCACCTGGCGATCCAGCGCAAGTGCATCGGGGACGAATACAACAAGGCAATGTTCAAGTCAATCTCCAGCCGACACCCCGTCATGGGATCCAAGCACTACGAGGGTGACTCGGACCTCGAAGCCACTCTGGGTATTATAGATCGTGTGTTCGGCGATTTCGAACCAATGTACTGACAAAACTTCTCGTTCACTATTCCTCACCACGCTTGGACGGGTCATATCCTCCTCTACTGCGCCTGGGATGTCCTCAGGAAAGGGGAGCCCTCGCCCGACGATATCAAGGAATTCGTTCTTCATTCGCTTCGATTGGAACCTCCACCCCCCGCGCCAATTGTCGCCGACTGCTTGCTCATCATCGGTTTGCTCCTCGGTTGCACATCGATGACTTGTTGGTCGTTGACAAGAGGTGAGATGAATTTGTGCCTTACCTCTCGCATGAGACTAAATCACTCTTTTCTTTGCAGTCACGAACGCAGCCTTCAAATAACAAGGATCTACGAGAAGTTCACCGAGACGTTCAGTAACCCCACTCCGACGACCGATGAAATCGACCGTGCTCTGGAAGCCATGGAGCTGATCGCCCCCCTCTCGGAGAACGAGATCGCCCAAAAGAGTTATCAACTGTTCCACGTCGTCATGCAGGCTCCTGCCTCCCTCGCATACTCCCAGGAGAAGAAGTGGGACGCCTCTCGTCTCACCATGTACGGGGCCTACAGGTGGGACAAATTCTTGCCATGGGTCGAGGAACCTCGAGGCGTCCTCGTCTTCTTGGACCATCACTTCGACTTGGCTACCCGGGGCGGTCAGAACCAGGACGAGCCGATCCAGAACGCTTTGCGCGCCCTGGCCTACGCTTCCAGTTCTACCGCCATCGAGGCTCTGAAGCTCTTCAACCCGGCTGAGCCCTCCTTCGTCCACGGTATCTGTTACGTGCTCCAGGATTACAAGCCGTTCCAGCTTCGCAAGGCCGCTCTCTTCTTCCTCTCATTGCTGACAGATAGTTCAACACCCCTCACCCGATTATGGAACCCGATCAAATGAGGAGTTTGTGTGTCGATTGGGCCTCTGCCGTCGACGGTATCGAACACACCTACGATGTCCAGAAGGCTACTCTCGCGGTCCTGTTTGGTATGATCAACTCTTCTCATCGGCGTCCGCATAACGTCGTGGAGAAATGGAAGCTCTTGGAGTACTTCACCTCAGTTCCAGACGACTCTCAGTCCTTGAGGAGGTGCATCGACAACCCGGAGTTTATGGAGGTGATCAAGAACGTGGATAATCCGGCTGCCACGTTCCTTTGTCTTGCAATCCTGTGGTTGAAGTACAAGGAGCTGATTCCTGAGGTGTGGGAGCAGCTGGAGACTGTCACGAAGGTGGCTCAGGGTAGGAGGAGGACAGACCTGGATATGTATCTGTCAGTGATGAATTTGAAGCTGGGGAAGACTGAGGGTGCGTTGACTCAATACAACACGCGGTCCACTGACCCTGTGGCCATCGCTCTGAGGACAAAGATCAACAACCTTCAACAGGCCAGGGCTTCGCTGGTCACTCTCAAGAGGGGTAGTTGTTTGTGGTTTACTATCTCATGTCTGTCTGTTTGTATCACTTTCTTGTCTATCTCATCTTTGTTTTGTGTCATTTCACTGTCTATTTTTCACTCAATGTCTTTCTGTTTTAAACAACTTGAACAAATCACCATCGGCACAGATCACTCTGTAGAGTTTTGCCTTAATATACTCACATATTCTGTTCATTGCATGCATATATTGGATCAACTACTCTCTGTACCTATCTAGTTGCCTGTAGATTGTGAACACTCTACTTCTCCAGTAATGAGATACATGGTACACAGAACTTGAAGAATGAACACAGTGGATACATTTGCTATTGACATCTACTTGAGAATGTGACCAAAGTCAAGGATCAATACATTTGTAGGTGAAAAACAAGCAACCAGATGCTGGTCATTCCACTGCACACCACAAGGCTTTCCATATCTCTTAGGCAGCTGAAAAACCACCTTTCCAGTTCTTGTATCCTTGATCCTGAGTAGCTCAATATCCCATAACATGATGCCATTAGGGTGGAGCCTGTATCGATGTGCCCTGGGCAACTCAACAGGTGATGAGCCTGGGGTTCCAAAATCCCACCCCTTTCCATACGAATCAGCATATGCCCAAACCCAGACCCTTGAGCTATCTACAGTGAGGGATTCATATACATCATGTGGTGTTATCCCCACCATAGCCATTCTCTTTCCAGTCTGGATAGACCAGGCATGAATGGAGCTTCTAGTCAGACAGAAGACTCTAGATCCATCCTCTGACAACTTGAAATCCTTACAGTAACCAGGTACATCTATTGTCAAGAGGAGTTCCCCTTTCTCAGCATCCCAGATGTTAATATTCTCACCTGCATACCAACAAAAGATTGGCTTGCCACTGATCAATTGGGCATCTCTTGGATGAAGGTCTTGGGCTGGAGTGTGAAAGGATGCCTTGCAGAGGCCAGCAAAGATGTCCCAGGTCCTCACCACTCCATCTGAATCACTTGTGATAATGAGACCATCTTTTGCTTGCAGAATGATGGACTCAACATTATCTGATGTGGGTGGTGTGGACTTTGGAGCCTCAAGTGGGTCTTTTGGTGAGGAACCAATCTGCCAGAACTTGATTGATTGATCAAAGGATGCTGAGATGAGAGAGGAGGGGGAGGAAAATACTAGGGAGGTGATATCCATGGTATGTCCAGTAAAGGTCTCAATAAGGTTGGGGGTTGAGCTGGTAATATCCCAAACATAGGCAGTGTCACCACAAGCAACTGCAATAAGTCTGCTATCAGGAGAGAAACAGCAACACTCAGGGGCATCATTGTCTGTCTGGAATTCAGTCACAATAACTCCAGAACTGGGGTTTTGAACTTTGACAGCTCCCTTATAGCATGAAACAGACTGAGTGCCATCTGAGGAGAAGGCAACATGAGAGCCATCATATGTATGCCCTATTTGGTGACCATCAATATCCCACTGCCTGACTTTGTCCTCACATATAGACAGGAGGTGTTGTGGGTCTGTGGGAAAGAAGCTAACATGCTCTACTCTGCCCTCCTGGTTTATGACACACGGACACTCCCCTGTCTGAATGTCCCACAAGCGAATTGTGTGATCTTCAGATCCTGAAGCAATCCTGGTGCAGTCTGCTGAGATAGAAACAGACCAAACAAAGTCAGTGTGGCCATAGAAGGTTTTAACTACCCCACCAGTCTGTACATCCCAGAGCTTGACAGTATTGTCCTGACTCCCAGATGCAAGAGATATCCCATCTGGTGAGTAAGTAACAGAATCAAATGGACTGTCATGTCCAGAGAGAATGGCTGTCTTACTGCCAGTGGTTGTATTGAAGATGCCGATACCTCTATTAACCCTAACTGCAATGGTATTATTCTGATAGGAGAGATCATTTACATAGCTGCCCACTGAAATTGTACAGAGGCATGTTCCCCATTCAGCTGGGAGGCCCTTGACAACTTGAACCCCTTGTGACAGCTCTGCACTATAGCACTTGTGAAGCCATGATGAGGGAGGGCAGAATGGGAGGGCAGAATGGTAGATGTGGGATGGGGAGTTGTGGATTGTATCAAAGTGCTCCAACAGAAATCGCTGGCTATCATTTGTCCACTTGCACAGATCTCCTGCCTAAATAATCATGAGTAGATGTCTCAGCAAATTGTCTGGACAGCACTTACCAAAGTATACCATTTCTCAATATCATTCATAGCATAAATACCAGCATCAAGATTCCTTGTAAGCACAAGGACTTCAATCCAATGCAGCAAATGTGTTGTAAAGAACTGTTCAATTGCTCTCTGCACTTCCCCAACAAACAGGCTGCTGCTGGGAATTTCCACAAGGTGCTTTATCCAGAAATGGCATGCATACTCCAGGGAATCTCCAATGTGGTCCTTCTTGTATGTAGAGAGATCTTCAACCTCATCCAGAACAGCATAATCATCCAAGTTGCAGATATTCCTCTTCAACCTCTCCTTCATAAGCCTGAGGCATGAAAGTACCATCTCTGCATGATGGACTGCTGGGTCAACAAAAAGCTGCTTGTCTTTGCACCTCTTGTGATCTGTCAGGAAGTCAGGGAATGACTTGTGGAAGATGCGCACAGGGTCTTCTGGGCCATCTGGAATGAGGAGGAGGGAGTGGAGGGAGTGGAGGGTGGTGAGGATGCTGGACATTCTCAGGAGGTCTGAGAGTGCCCTGATGGAGAGAGGGTTGAACACAAGAACCACTGTCCCAACCACAGTCCTGAAGTGTCTATGAATTTCACCATCATCATCATCTGTATCCACATCGGCAACTGCTTGCTCCAGGACCTGGGTGTAAAGGAGGTCAATCCCAGACCTTCCTTCATGGGTAGTGTTCTGTGGGGATGAGATGATCCGCTCCAGCTGTTCAGTGGGTGTTCGATGCCTGAAGCTGACAAGCTTGACAACTGTTGAGGCGTAGATGAAGAATCCTGCTGCCTTCTCACAAAGAATGTCGATGTCCGATGGGCTTGGCCAAGCTTCTGTGAAGTCAAAGTCACTTCGGGCTTTGGCAATCTCGGTCAACTGCGTCCTAAAGAACAGCTTGATATCGCTGTCCACTGAGGAACGCTCGACATTGTGCAGCCTGAATACCTCTGTGATGGGCCGGAGTGACTTGAGACGAAATCCAGAACGGATGCGGGGTTCAGGGCGACCGGTGATGAAGAATTTGACATTGGGGATCTCGTCCATGTAGCGGGAAAGCACAGAAAGAATGGCAGAGGCAGGTTCTTCATCCTTGCACTCGTCGAGGGCGTCGATGATAACAAGAGTCGAAATATGAGCAGCTTTGAGTGGACCAACAATGAGCTTCTCCATCTGCGAACAGAGAGACTCCCGTCCTACATCGGGGCGTGCCTTCAAGACCTGGAGCAACTCCTCTCGGAATCTTGGATGCTGATATGCGAGCTGGAATGCGAGTGTTGGGAAGATCATCTGAAGATTGCTCCGATCGGCGAAGTCTCGTGAGCAGAAGAAGCTGGCCCCGAGTTTTCCGTCTGCGAACGTCGTCTCGGCAAATGTTTGGGTGATGGTCGATTTCCTGGTCCCAGCCAGGCCGTTCAGCCAGAAGACACGCTGGCCCTGTTCGCTGATCAACCAATGTTCGATTTCCCCCAAGACATCCTTCCGTGTTCCCCCCAGGCACCCCCGCCTGTTCCCACACTGATACCCGGCGTCTGGGGCACGATGCATCCTATCCAGGAGAGCGAGGTCCGCTGATTCCTATCTATCGGTCAGGCGATAGAACCAAACGAGATGGGGTGAGACTCACGACGAGTAGAAAGCTCCTTTCATATATATCTTGTTGCAGCGATGTCTAGCAAAAAGGTTAGACACGAGAGAAACGGAGCATTTAATCCACAAACCTGGTAGTCTATCATCGCATCACGGATATCCTCAGCCAGACCGCTAAGTTTGTCCGCATTCGTGACGTTGTTGAAGAATCCCTCGACCTTCCATTGTTCTTCCAGTGGAGCGAGGCCTTGACGAATATCCTGCAGTTTTCTGCCGATCCACATGTGAGACTCTGCTCTCAGGCTCAAGAAGCGTAAGCCTACCGTTCCAATTTCTTCCTCCTTCCTTGCTCCTTGATATCACCCTTGGAAACAGGTGCGCAGAGAGATTCAGCGAGTGCTTTGACCCGGGGTGCCAATGCCCCTATCGTTTGCTCATTTCCCTTCGTTCGCTGGGACACCCGTCAGAGCTGTGATGGCGTATGCGGGGGAGGACCATACCTCGCAATTGTCCAAGATGAAGCACAGACTCGCGGTGACAGATTTGAGTGGGGGGAAGATGTCGGCCGAATCATTCACCCCACGAAGGAGTAATTTTGCCGTCTCATACGCAGTTGACTTCCAGTTCCGTTTGTTCTCATTTGCGGCAGCGTTTGGCTCGGTAGTTTTGTTAGAACGGACGTCGGCCTTGGACGTGTGATCAGGGACGGTGGAGGTGTCTGCGTTGTCTGGGAGGATGATCAGATACAGCAGATGAAATGAAAATGTTCGCGTACTGTCAGGTTCCTCAGTGGACGGAGAGGGATGAACTCGCTCGACTTCTCGACTGGCTCCACTACCCACCACAACCCCGACGTCCAGTCCCGGACGCGAATGGTTCTGGCTAACTTCCTTTTCGTCAACATCTGCTTCCCCCCTTTGTCGGGTGTCGTCGTCTCCGCCAGCTGGCATGGGCTCTGGCTGAGTAGATTGATCCCTCGAAAGGTCTCGCTGTACGTCTGTGCTGGTTCTGTTCCCTTCTTCGTCGTGACCGCCCGCTACGATACGAGGCTCTGGTCGCAGAAGCGAACCTGATGAGCCAGCGATCCCCCCGGGAGTGTTGGCCCCCGTTCTGTCCGGTTTGTGTTTCTTCCCTCTCAGTCGGTCCTTGAGTTTCCTCCCCTTTTTAGAGAGAGAATCAAGCATGTTGTCCATGGTGGTGTTTCGGCGTTGGATCAGAGCGGATGTTCGCGGATGGTGGTTGTGATAGGCGGATGGCTTGCCTCGTGGCTTTCATTCATCTGGCGCTCGGCTCGGGTGCAATTCTTCCTGGCTCACTGTCGATTTCATGTTCCTACTCTCTCCTCAAACGACGCGAGAGGTAGACTAACGCATTCATTCATCGATCCAAGATTCAACGTTCTCAATGTTCAGGCGGGCGCCGTTTCCTGGCGTACCTCCGTGGCTCTCAGACAGGTTTCACATGGACGAAGACGACCCCTTCGACGCGTTAATGAAAACCCCTGCAGTTTTGCAAGATCGGGAAACCGAAGTTTGGTGTAGGGATAATTGTTGGGGCAGACGGGGGTAAGCTTCCCGGACAGTTCTTACTTATGGAACCAAGACAGATTCAAGGGCTGGCGCAAGGTCAACAGGAGAACATAGGGCACCGAGAAGAACAGCACGGATCGCACTTTGTTAAGTTGTAGATACTCTTGCTGCAGAACTGCCCCCTTTGGCACCCGCACACCCTGACACTGTCGACAGTAAACAAGTAGACATCTCCATGACGATATACAAATATTAGTGGAAGGACGACATAGTGTTTGCGGAGAGGTCTCGACTAGTCTTCGTCTGGCGAGAAAAAGAATTGAACAGTCATGCATCGATCCAGTTGCGGTGGAGGACGAGACTCGTGTTCAAGCGAAACCTCTTGAGCCGGTCTTCTACCACAGCTGAGCATTTGGCACGCAAGATGCAGATTTTTGTTAGCATGTTCGGAAACCTGCGCTCTTTTGGAATACAGAAACCGTATGCGTCGGGAGCCAGAAGGTGGAGATCGGAGCTTTTATATGTGTAGCCAACTAGCATCGGAGGTGTGAGCGGCACACTGGGCTCAACAACGCAGTTTCCACCTCCTAGAACAGGACCAGACGCGCACCACCCTCCCCTTCGAGAACATGAGCCATGAGAGCCCACGAACAGAATACCCGATGATAGCGGGCAAGCTGGACTTGGCACTGTTTCCGGGTCGCATTCCGTCAGCTTGGATCGCTCAAAGCAGCAGCGTCTATCTCTGGATTGATTCCTCCCGCCGTCCTTGCCTTCCTCGCCACTGCTGGCTCTTTGCTAGCGCAGACGGTGGTTGTGATAAGCGGATGGCTAGCTTCGTGGCTTTGATTCGTCCAGCGCTTCGGCTCAGATGCAATTCTCCCTGGCTCAGCGCTCGCCCCTCGGATAAAAGTGTTGACGTTTCTCCCCAGATTCGACACAACGGAGAACGGGTATTCGCACTCCATGAACCTCGCTTCCAAGTTCCTGGTCTCTTCTCAAATGACGACGCAGGAGGTAGACAAACACATTCATTCATTGAATCCAATGACTCACCCACCACTCTGCATCCTC
>Ga0307510_10003058_pt1 | contig 19322 bp, 15 predicted proteins | sample 12_EM_MG_FD_207224 | JGI IMG/M metagenome (GOLD analysis project Ga0307510, IMG submission 207224) | Populus trichocarpa ectomycorrhiza microbial communities from riparian zone in the Pacific Northwest, United States - 12_EM | ecosystem: Host-associated > Plants > Roots > Unclassified | place...
CCCACGCGAGTGGCGTCCGGCCATATTTGGTATCTGCATGGTTGGGATTGACGTCCATTCGTTCCAATAGCACCTTTATGACCTCCTCTCGCCCTCTTTGGGCTGCCCACGTGAGAGCCGTGTTGCCCGTGAAGTCGACTACGTTGACGTCCCATTTCTTCATATCCAATAAAAGAGTAAGAATCTCCACGATTCCGAGAAATGCTACTCCGTGCAGTCCTGTAAATCCCCTAGGCCCTCGTCTCCCCAGCTCCATGATTCCGCGCAGGTCTAAAATTTCACAACTGTTCAATAACAGTCGCAGAGCAGATACATGCTCATCAAATCTATCGAGAAGCCTTAGCGCCAGTATCTTGACATTTTCCGTTATCCCCCTTCTTGCGTGCTCCCCCCAGTAAACAGAAGCGTATTCTAGAAGGTGCATTGTTGAGTCGTCCGAGTCTCTAGTTGGCGGAAGATCCCTGACAGATTCAAAATTGAGATATGTCAAGCAAACTTCCGCAATTGTCGAGTGGGGACTATGAAATAGGGTAGGATCGCTTGAGAGATGTTCCTTCAGAGTGAAGTGCACCAGCCGGACTGTGGACGAAGACGCTTCGACTGTGACAAGGCCTACACAAGATGATACCAGTGTCCGTAAAGCAGGAATGTTTTCAACATCCAGATCTGTGGATCCCATCCTCACTCCCAAGGCATGGCATAGCTCCTCGGCTTCTAACGGCTGTTGCGAATAGAGCACCCACATTAGGACCTTCAGCCCGAGCTGTGATTTATTTCCCTTCTGGGTTCTCAGCCGGGTTAGGGTTGCCGTGTAGGCATCGCTCAGTCCGTTGCCTCTTGCCATCTCTTTAAGTCTCTCTCTTCTCTGACTAATTGTCACCTCGCCCAGAATAGCTTCGATGTTAAGCGAAACGAGGAGGAATCTAGACAGAGTCGTTAGTAAGTATACACCGTTGATAGAGTGGAAGCGCCCACTTACATATTAGACATCTTCTCCACAATGGTTGTCACAATCTCCGCCCGTAAATCATTGTTCATCGCCTCTGGCTCGTCATCCCTGTCTAGCCTCATCTCCAGATAATTCCTGATATCGTCTTGGTTAGGGCTGACGGATATCGCAACCGCATTGGGGAAATATCTCCGAACGGCTTCGTTGACATGGGACCTTCCGGTGAAGAATATTCTAGTCCTCGGAGACTCCCGAACAATATCCCCCAACAACCCAAGTAACTCGGGAAGATCCTTGGGTAGGCACTCGTCTAGCGCATCGATACAGATGAAAACTTGGGGTAACGAATCAATCGCGATCTTCAACATTCGCACCAGATCCGCAAGTAGTGGCCTCCTCCCTTCCCGAAACCCCTTCCGTATATCATTCGGGATCTCCCTGCCCACCAGCCGCTTCAAAATCGCTCCCATCATGTTGATGACTGTCTGCTCTTGCTGAGCATTGTAGTCGCAGTACAGCCATGCAACCACTATTTCTTCCTCCCTTGCCTGATCGCACAAGCTGTCTATTACCAGGGAACTAGTATTTATTGCCATTAGTGGTCGCTTCTTTAAAAGAATCCCCCCACTTACCTCAGATGCGTCTTGCCCACTCCCGGATCCCCAAAGCAAAATAAGAGAGCCTCATCGGCTCCACCCTGACCCCCGCTCCACTCCCGAAACTCGCTCCTTTCCAAGAGCCAATTCCCGACACCTTCAAATCGCTTGCTGCGCACGCCATCATGTCTGTTCTCAGGCTCTAGTGGAGAGAGCCAATGCATAATCCTTGTATCTTGGTCAGAGTCATAGACGGTTGTGTTGACGCTATTGTCTATATTGCCACAGTTTGTATTGCCATCGCCGAAAGTGACTGTGTGTGTGTTTGTAGTCTGGGCCATAATTCTCGGTCTAAAATCTCGGTCGCGGGTAGGAATGGTAGAGAAATATGGAAGGTTAACGGGGGAGTTTACAAAAATTTCCTATGGGCAAAGCTGAAGAATAGCGGTGTTATATAGTTTCCTCAGCCGCAACAGCCGCCCAATCATTTTCACTTCAAGGTAATACACACACATTGGAGGCTTTGACGAATTACCGCCACTAACTCCGCCTCACTCGAGCAGAGATTCCTGTCAACCGCTGTGCTGTGCTATGCAAGCACAGGCCACCGCAGCCTCTGATATAACCACTCGACCAGGGTATTTGTGATATGAAACCCGTCCCCCACACCAGTATTCCACAGCCCCCGAGCGCGCATAAGTGCAAAATAACCATAATCAAGCCCCCCACCCTAATCTACAAAACTGTGATAGGCTGATGAGACATATCAAGGGAGATATTCTCTTACTGCTCGCGCTTGTGAACTACACATCACTGCAAATCAGGTATTCTTCTGCATATTTGGCAGCCATGTCTCTTCGCTTTGCCAGATAATGTGTAGACAGCCTCGCTGATATTGTTGGCTCGGGGAGACTCCCATTTGTTGAGTCGAGAACTAAGTACTGTAATGTCCCCGTAGATCCAATTTATTCAGTAATTCTCCCCATCATCGTTCACAACAACTAAAATTTAAGATTCTAAACCGGACCCCCCTATAGGATTAAAAACCCACAGCCTGACAGGAAATTTTTTTGGCTATTTCCCTCATCACTTTTTGTCCTTCTTCCCCGTGGCTGAGACTGAGATGATATTGAAACCTTTAGACCAAGGCTGCATTGGAAGAAAGAACAGCGCATCGAGGACAACGCGCTAGAATTACAAAGGCGCGATTCTACCCGTACACTCGCGAGAGAGACAGCTACAGCCTCACCTTACCCCGTCTCTTCCCATATTCTACCAACTCTTTCTAGACCCTCCTCATGCATCCCATGCGCCCGAAACTCCGGCATGGAGCATTGCTACCACTAGAGCACTCGAGTACAGTATCGGTACTGTATCCGAGGCTAACAAGAGTCAAGAAGGCATGCGCTTTAGTATTGGTTGCGTAGAACGCATCAGTGATCCAATAACAACACTGCTCTAGAATACCTGCATCCCACCTGTTATTATTACCGATAACATCGGGACTCAGCCCCAGATAATATTATTTGTGGGATAATCCCCTTGGAAATACACCTGGCTCCATTTGCTGATAGCCATTTCTCAGGAATCGAGAGATGCCACGCGTAATTGCCTGACAGTTGTAAAAACCACTGTCATTGCATGGGCAAAATACTGCCCGGAGCCTCAAAACTTTGCCCATATGCAATAGCAGTCGTCTTTACAAACGTTGGGCAATTACGAGTATACCTAGAAGGGTTAGTAAAGATCAAAGAACTATTTCTGCTGATACAGTACAATCCTCTATAGAGGCAAAAGCTATTTCTTTTTCCGGTTTCAAATGATCCCCTAGCCTGAGTACTAGTATATCGGGGTTGCACACAAGACGGCGGAAGGCAAGATAATAGAGGGCTCTACCGATAAAAGAAAGATCCGCTATCTTATATAACATTTCTCCTCCATCCATCGATCCGCCCTAGACTCTCCCACTTATAAGAATTAGTAGTATCAAATTAGTCTATCAATACAATGATTTCGCCATTCCCCAGACCCCGACATCCCAAGAAGTCCAGCGGATATCCGGACATATTCGTACTTTCCGTCGCATGGAAGCAATGCCTCCAACAGTATTAGAGTAAAAGGCCCGAATAAGAAATTGTGATCGCCACGACGACCCCCCGCACTCGTAATCTCAAAGAGTTTTTTAAAAAGGACTACATACCGCTAAAACTATCCTCGAGACTGCCGGCGGCGAGATTAACTTGAGCCCTGAGCCAACGGGCGCAACCACAATTCCCCCACAATACTCGACCGTCGGTCGCCATACCCACATTCCTTGATTTTCGCTCTACCACGAATAACGCTGCAGGGGGGATGAAACTTGTATTCTCAGCAGACCAAATTAATAGGTATTATAGTCGTAGTCGCAATTCTAGTCGCAATTCTAGTTATCATATCATGATGGTTGAATTTTGCTGGGGATCGCGGGTGTGCATCGTCGGCTCGGGACTCGACCTAACCTAATCTCGTCTCCAGTGTGAAGAGTTGTTCATCACGTGACATCTACGGGCATTCTTTCAGCCGCAAGGGAGCGATCACAATTCCATCGCAGATAATCTCCTTCCTTGCTTTTTTCCCTTTTTTCCGTTAGATCCTTGGATTCGCTCGGAAAGTAACTTGTAGGGAAATTCCGGTAAGCACCCTAAAGCACTACTTGTAATAGCCCAAGAGGGTGGAGGGAACTTCAAACTACCGCCTACAAACCGATAAATAATAACAGACACTATCAAATCACCACTCCTAACTAATCCTAATCCAAGACGAATAACTAGATATATATAACTACCGCAGACTCAATACATACAAACTCCCGGGGGGCATCCCCAATAAAGCCAAAGGCACAGAATTTTCTCTCGTTGAAGCAGTAATCATCCCCCATTTCACGTCGACGGCCGATACTGCTGCCGGTAATACGGAGCCCCCTGCCCTGGTGCCGGAGTCCCAGAGAGCGGGGAAACCGGCGTTGTGCTAACAGGGTACGGCGGCCTGACGTTCGGCGCGCCCCCACCCGTAGGGTAAGGTGGCGCCCCAGCAGAACTAACCGAGGAGACACTCCCGCTCCTGGCAGAATTCAACCTCCTCAATCCCTCCACTTCATTCTTGGAACTTTCTAGCTCGGCTTGCGTCTCTTCTAGCCGCTTCTTCAGCCATTCTATCTCCCCGTCCTTCTCCGCTAGCCGTTTGCGTGCGGATTCCTCATCGGATTTCGTGCCCGACAGCTTATTCTTTATCCAATCCAGTTCTTTTCGCGTGCTCACTAACTCCGCTTGCGTTTTGTGGGTTTCCGATTGCGTCTCGGTGGACTTTATTTTAAAGTATTCGATTTCTTTCCGGGCACCCTCGATGTCCGGAACCTCCTCTATCTCTTCGGCGCGGCCGGCCGTGGAGTCGAGGGCTCTCTCGAGAAGTCCTGCGTAGCGCTTGACGACCCACTCGTTCGGGGCTGCCGGGAATGCCGAGCGGGGGATTGAGGTAGTTGGCACGGGTCGTTGTGTCGCCGAATCGATTACGACGCGCTTTGGAGCTTGGAGGAAGGCGGTTAGACGTTGGTATTCTTCATCTGGGTTTAGTAGAACTTGTATGAGCATCCAATGTTCGAAGCCGTCGATTGTTAATGCCGGTTGCGGGGGTCGGCGTTTTCCATCGCCGATGGGATGCGATATCAGAAGGTATTGGCAATTTAACTTATTGTAGAGGTCGGTAAGGATGCTGGGATGGGTTCTTGCTTTCGAGAACAATTCTACAAACGTCAGCTTTGCTTAAGTCGAGGCTAGAGCTAAAATATACTTGTTTGGCGATCACTATAAGTTAACAGTGTCGCATAGTACATCGACATCTTGGTTGGAGAAAGGATGCAGGGTGGTGAATGATCGACAATACATTCTTTGTTCTGCGATTATTAGCACACTCCCGAAAACCGAGAGAATATACTCACTATGCATGCCGCAACACCCCGGAACAATGATCGCATAGTAGGGCTTGGGCCCATGGGTAACTTGGAATCTTCAACAAGTGCATGCCAATACTGAGCATCTGGTTCGGCATTATTCATGATAGCCGGTGATCCTGAGGCTGGGGCAGGTGCATTTCCCTGAGGTGTCTGGTTTGGCGGGTGACTATTCTGAGGATTATGCGTGGCATCCGGCGGGGCTTGTGTCGCTGGATGTTGATTTGAAGCGGAAGGAGAATTGTTATTATGTTGCTGGCTCGAGGGCTGAGGTGTCGGGTGTGCCGGCGAATTGGCAGCATGCGATTGAATTGTAGGTTTTTCCGGGCGTGGTCCGTAACCGTTTTGTGGTGGTGAATATGCCGGTGGAGGAGCAGGGGAACCGCTGGAAGGGGGGGGATTGAACCCTTGGGAACCTTGATACTGTTGGGGATGGGGATGCGCTACTGGAGGGTTTTGGTGATAGTTTTGTTGCGGCTGTTGATGCTGGATGTTTTGCGGCTGTTGGTGCTGGTGTTGAAGATTTTGTGGCTGCTGATGCTGGGGTTGCTGATGCTGGGGTTGCTGATGCTGGGGTTGTTGATGCTGGGGTTGTTGATATTGCGGTTGAGGCTGCTGTGTTTGCGGATGTTGCAACGACGGTTGTTGCTGTTGCTGTGCCGGTACAATCGGCTGCTGATTTGTATTATACGGTCCTGGTAATGGCACAGCGGGGTATTGCTGGGTCGGGGGATTTACCGGTTGGTATCCAGCGGGCCCCCCAACCGAGGGAGAGTAGTTCGGTATCGGGTTGCTGTTATAAGTCGTCTGCGGAGGCGCTGGCCCAGCGCCGGTCGTGCCAGCCGCTTGCGGGGGAAAGAAACCTCCCGAAGGTCCCACAACCGGGCTAGTCAGCGTAGTGGCACCCGTGCCCGGAACAGGCGTGAAAGACGGCTTCGAGGAGAAAAAGTTGAGAGTCTTTAGCATACTTCCGCCATTCTTATCCGGCGACACTGGCGGAGGGGGTGAAAACTGGGGGGCTAGGTAGGGTTGCTGCGGGCTCCCGGCAGGATATCCACCGGTGGTATTGATCGGCGGTGGTGCACTGGGATTGCCCCATCCTTGGGGAGGATTCGGTGATTGATTGTATGCCATGAGTGGTGTTTTCGACTACTTTTGAATTGCCTTGCCCTGGTGCGCAAAGGTTGCGGGGAATGCGGAGTTATAAACTCGGCGAGGCTGAAAAATGGCGTTCCACAAAGTTCGCGAGTTGGTGATACAGCCAAGCAGTGGAACACCTTGTTCGGGTTCCTCCGGATGATCCTTGCCTAAATAGGTCTGCCTCGCTTACCTTGCGCCCACCTTATTTGAGTTAAGCTTTGATTCGCGATGAATTATTTCTTGCGGTTTGCCCTTTTTCCGGTATTTGATTACTTATGGGTTTACTACTCGCGATCGCCTGGCGTTTGTAAAAACGGCTGCCATTGCATATGGGCAAAAAATTGCCCGGAGCCTCAAGATTTTGCCCATATGCAATGGCAGTCGTTTTTACACACATCAGGCAATCACGAGTTCAGTGACAATTTGGCTTCCTTGTCTGGAAAAACCCCTTTCCCGCTGAGGCTTGGGTGGTACATGTGACACGAGGGCGGTGGCTGTCAAAAGCTACCAAAACCGAGCCGGCTCGCACGCCGAGAACGTAGCAGTGGCGCCTGCGTAGCTGAGTGGCTTGGAAGCTGGCGCCAGAAAAGGAGCTGTGATGGCTTTTTCCCCTAATTACCTGCCGTTGCACCAAAGCCAATCAGGACCAAACATTGCGAGGGAACTCTGCCGGAGTACTTTGCAAAGAGAATACTGTCCGTCTTCAATCACCAAGGGATTTTCAACCACGGTACAAGTCCATTGAGAATTATGGCTCCATACAGAATGGGTGATCCTCTACACACTAATAGACAGAAAATGGAAATATCTCAAGTTGTCATGGAGACATTGGGGTTTCAAATTTTGGTAGGAGAATGCTCGTGAGAGGGTAATTACTGTTAAATGCCTTGGCATGGACTGTTAATTGATATTTGCCAAGATATTAACCTAGAAATTGCAAATCTTGGTAAATTAACCTACTGCGAATTTATTGGAATAAATGTCCGCTTACAGAGTTCCCTCATCATACCAGCACCATACGCAGGTAGAGTATTCTGTAGGAATCATTCCCGACCTCCACCTCTTGATGCCGATGTCTTCATCTTTTCTCGCGTGAGAGATCCCGGGTCGACACTGGTCTCTACTTGAGTAGATTTCCCTGTGCTACCTTGGGCAGATCCTAACTTATCATTAGTCTGCACACTAAGCTTAAGAATAGTTAGGAAGGTGATTCTCCTCGAAAAAGAAGAATCTCGCTCGCAATCTCTGCTCGAATTGTGCGCCCGAAATACGATCACCCACTCGGCCTCTCCGTCAGCTCTAAGCTGTCGCATGTTCGTGATAGGCACCCCAGAGCTCAGAATCCATAACAATGAAGCCTCATAAGATTATGTCAGCAACCAAACAGAGGAAAGAAAGGGGTGGCAGTTGCACGGTTGCACCCCATGTCCTGGGAAAATCGGGAAAGCTCTAGCTACCGTATTATCAGAAGCACTAAAACAGAAATAAACTTATTCCCACGAGAGAATACAAAATCCCGAGGGATTAGAGTTAAAATGAGGGAAAGCAGCATGGAGAAGAAGAACAAAAGATTCACACAATGAATGCCCCACATTGTAGCCGAGGAGCTATGAAAGTCCCTTGAAGTAGAAACGAAGTAGGCAAGGAACTCGCACGGGTGTGGGGATAGCCCACTACTCGAGTACACACTTTTCAATTCCTCGCATACCCGTAAGCGGCTATCTGCAGTGCTATTCCCTCCCATCCTGCGAGCGCATTTACGAACCTTGAAAGCGCACGTGATCCATAATCCACCCACCTCTTCCCCCGCAAAATCTTAGCAGCAATATGGTCTCACTATTTTATTCTCCCAATTATCCGCCGGGATCTCTATACATAATCCCACTAAGGTCACATGGCAACAGAGTTTTTACGCTCACGTGACCGTCGGCCACTAAATATACCCGACCACCGACCATCTCGGGCAGTCGGGTATTGACGATTTCATCCGAGACAACGGGCTATTGGGGATGCAGGTTAGGGTTTAATGAAGGGGAATTTGGAACTTATAGGAGTTTAAATGGATTAGCGAAGTATCCAGATTATCAAGATCCTAGACTGCAGGGAGTGAGTCCAGATCTTCTCTCCTATTTTGCCTTGAAAAAGATACTGATCGGGGGGGCAGATATCTCTCTAACAATGTCCGATCACAACCCAAGCTTCACCTGCAGTACATGCCGCCGAACTCTGCAGTTTGCATCTTTTGGCACCAGCAGACAGGGTAATCGATATAGGACATGTGGTCGATGTTGTGCCCGCTCATCAGCCAGATATCATGAGCGTCACCCAGCCAGCCACTACCGACCTGCTACCGAAATTGCTTCTCCATCTGCGGGTCCATCTATTCCACAACGTCCCCGCAGGCTAACAATTCCCGGCCATTTACGTACCAGTGCCCATGCTATAGCCATTCGTCATGCAGAGGCTACCACGCTTCCAATAGGACGGACGTCACAGTGGATGACTCGGACAGTGGCCGGGACATCAATTCATTTCACACTCTCTCCTCTCTCAATGTCCTGCCTGCAGTGTAAGGCATTGCATTTTCTGGAGGAACGAATTTCGTCATCTTCTGTTTCTTCCCCAAGGTTCTCAGCATGCTGTTTGGATGGCAAAGTCTCTCTCCCTGCTTTTGCCACCCCATCGGCCAGTTGGCAGGCATTTTTCAATAGAGAGCATGCCCACTCTACCACCTTCCTTAACAATATTCATGAATACAATAACTCCTTCTCCTTTCTGTCGCTTCGTGTTTCGTTCGACCTAAATGTAATGCGTCGTTCCGGCCCCTACGTCTTCCGGATTCAAGGTCAGCTAGCTCATCTGATGGGCTCATTGACTACCCGTGACTCTCCTCGCTATGCTCAAATTTACATGCTTGGGGACCCTGATGCCCAGGTGCAGGCCAGGCTTCGTGGTTCATCCTTATCCAGTGAGGTTATCCGAGAGCTGCAAGAGGAGCTGCTCGCAGTCAACCCCTATGCACAGCAGTGGCGGTTTGCCTTTGAGCGTCTAGCGCAGATTTCTAATACGCGATACCTGGCAATTAGTCTGCTACAAACTAGACGAGACCCACGGCGATATAACCTACCTACCACTCCTACTGAGGTTGCTGCAGTCATCCTACGTGAGAATGATGAGGAGTTTACACGTGGTCGTGAGTTCATTGCAGAAGGTCGAACAGGAAGACAGCTATCCAGGTTTGATGAGCTGCATCCTGCAAATATGCCCCTACGATTTGTTCTGTTCTTTCCGGCCGGTGATCAAGGATGGCACCCTACGATCCCTCGCACGGCAATTACCGGATCTCGAGAGCGGGTTACTCAAAAAGAATTCTATGCTTACCACCTTTTTACACGAAGTAATTCTTTTAATATTGTTCACCGAGGGTCAGCTCTTTTTCATGAGTGGATTGTGGACTCTTGGGTTCAAACTGAGGCAAACCGCCTTAGATATCTCCGACTTAACCAAGCCCAGCTTCGTTCAGACCTGTATGGTGGCATTATGGACAATATTAGCTCTGATAATCCTCAAGATCCTGCTTCTATTGGCCGCCGATTTATACTCCCATCTTCGTTTGTCGGTGGAAATCGTAGTATGGTTCAACTCTATCAAGATGCCATGACCCTTTGCCGGGTATATGGTAAGCCAGACCTCTTTGTCACCATTACATGTAATCCAAACTGGCCAGATATTGCTCGTAACCTCCTACCCGGCCAGAGTTCTACCGACCGTCCTGCCTTGATTACGCGAGTTTTCAAGCTTCGCCTTCATGAGATTCTCCGAGATATTCTTAAAGTGGGGGTTTTGGGGTCAGTTGTAGCCTACGTCGGGGTTACAGAGTTTCAAAAAAGAGGACTCCCCCATTTTCATCTTCTTCTATTCTTGGATCTGGCAAGCAAATTGCATAATCCCATAGAATACGACTCAATTGTATCCGCAGAGATCCCGGCTGAGGATCAGTCACTTGAGCTATACAACACAGTTACACGAAATATGTTACACTACTGTGACACCCGATGTCTCGTGAATGCGGGATGCAAAAAAGGCTTTCCAAAAGACTGGGCAGAAGAAACTACAGCAATTGAGTCAGGCTATCCGGTCTATCGTCGCCGTCGTGAACTATCAAGAGTGTTTACTAGGCGTATTGGTGGGCACGATGTTTCGTTTACACACCAGCATGTCGTTCCTTACAATCCATATCTTTGTGCCAAGTATGATTGCCATATTAATGTGGAAATCTGCTGTTCATTTCGGGCGGTTAAATACCTTTTTAAATATGTTTTTAAAGGTTCCGATCGGGTACTCCTCCATCTGAGTAGAGATAACCATGAGGATATAGATGAGATTTCTGCATATACAGATACACGATATGTATCGGCACCAGAAGCTGCCTATCGAATCTTCGGTTTTCCCTTACATGAATCAGCTCCACCAATCCAGCGCCTTCAAGTACATTTACCAGACCAACAAGTTGTGACTTTCAATGATGGAGAGGTCCTTGCGGCACAGGTTGAGCATCGACAGCTCTGGAAGACCACATTGACAGAGTTTTTTGAAGCATGTCGGAGGGAAATTGGCAACGCTCGATGTTTACTCTATATAGATATGCCAGCCCACTTTATCTGGGATGCTACAGCAAAAGAGTGGCGAGTTCGAAGGAGGGGCTGCTCAATTGGCCGTATGCCAATAGCTAGCCCACAGTCAGGAGATCGCTTTTTTCTTCGGATTCTTCTCTGTCATGTCCGTGGCCCTACCAGCTTTTCGGACCTCCGTACAGTCAACCGCTTAGTATATCCGACCTTTCGTGCAGCATGCCAGGCTCGGGGTTTAATTAATGATGATCAGGAATACGATGACTGTCTACGGGAGGCAACGGGAATACAGACTGGTCCACACCTACGTTCTCTTTTCGTGATAATCCTATGTGACTGCACTCCCTTGGACCCTTATGGCTTATGGGATAAGTACAAACAGGACCTTGCAGATGACTGCAAGAATCGGCTACAACACTTCGGAATTCCGAACCCTACTGATGATCAGGCCATAGATCACTGTCTCTGTCTACTCAGCCAATCCCTCCGCATTCATGATCGCTCCCTATCAGACTTTTTCCTTCCAGTTCCGAATCAAAACTTGGCTCTCAACCCCGATCCCGATACAGCAATAGTATTAAGCGAGCAGGAACTTGAGGCTAGAGTCTCCCAACTAAGCCAATCGCAATACCATGCCTATTCCGCAGTAACATCCTCAGTCGAGTCGCATTCTGCCTCACTTTTCTTTTTGGATGGGCCCGGTGGTACCGGCAAAACAACCGTTATACGACTCATTCTCGGATATATCCAATCCTGTGGCTATACTGCAATTGCAGTTGCCTCTACTGGAATTGCTGCCCAACTTCTCCCAAACGGTCGTACTGCACACTCTTGATTTGGGATTCCAGTACCGATAACAGCTAATGGAATTTCCTCACTCCGCAAACGTACACAGACAGAGAATATGCTCAAGGCAGCAAAGCTTATTGTTTGGGATGAATCACCATGTCAACATCGGTATTGCTTTGAGTGTGTTGACCGCCTACTTCAAGATTTCTGCTCAAGTCCAGAGCCGTTTGGTGGTATCACACTCCTCTTCGCTGGCGACTTTCGGCAAACTCTCCCTGTCATTCCCCGAGCTTCAATGGGGCAGAGCGCTGCTGCCAGTATTCAATATACGTCATTTTGGGAAAACATCCATCACCTTTACTTGACTGAGAATTTGCGTAAACAGACAAGTAATTTGGATTCTACAGCACACGAAAGGGCAAGTAGCTTTGCGCACTGGATTATTCGAGTTGGTGATGGTGATCCTGCACTCACAGTTGTTGATAACTATATATCTATTCCAACAGGATATATGGTACAACCACAAACTCTGAGTGCACTACTCTCATGTGTTTATAGTGGATTATCCACTAGAGCCAATGATTGGTCTGAGTTCTTTGCTGCCAGAGCGATTCTAGCTCCACATAATGAGACAGTAGATATGGTCAACAGTCAGATGCTCGAGCGCATTCCGGGTGAATCTGTCAATTTCCTCAGCGAGGACTCAGCAGAAGATGATGATAATGAAGTCTATCCTGTAGAATTCCTTAATTCTCTTACCTCAGCATCACTCCCACCACATAAGTTAGAGATCAAGATTGGTACTCCGGTTATGGTAATTCGAAATATTGCCCCACGAGATGGAGTATGCAATGGGACCCGGCTTATTGTTACCGCCATCGGTAGGCGAGTAATAGAAGGAAAGATTTTAATAGGTGACTTTGCTGGACATCGGGTCTTTATCCCCCGCATTGTATTCACAACCGGTCAAGATGAAGCTCTGCCAGTCAGTCTACGGCGGAAACAGTTTCCATTGCGTCTTGCCTTTGCAATGACAATCAATAAGGCCCAGGGCCAGAGTCTTTAGTCATGTTGGTATTTCCCTTGAACAGGAATGCTTCACACATGGCCAATTGTACGTAGCTTTATCACGAGTCACTAACCCTGAAAACTTGCATATTCTACTCCGCAAGAATATCCGTGGGGAACACAACCTGACACCAAATCCTGTTTTCCGTCCAATTCTCCCCCACCTTTATTAGTCTTTTTTCTCTTTTATTTGGTTTCAATTTGGGTTTTCATGTCTCAAGAATTCTTTCAATTGATTTTCAACAGAGAAGTTTGTAAATCCTAAAGCTAAGTTTGGAGCCATTCGAAGAGCGGGCCAAATATCCTACTTTATTGCATCGCAAAAAGCCCGCCTCCAAATCCCGAAGCAGAGCAAAGGGCCATTCAGAGCGCCCACTGGTATGGTATAATACCGTCTCTTTTTTTTTTCCAAAAAGAGCCCTCATTTTTCCGCTCATCCATCTCATCTCGGGGCTTTAGTTTTTCGGATCTATTTTGCGAAACTCCTCTTGAAAGAAGGCGGGAGCCAGAAGCCCTCAGTGTTTTAGGTGCGCTTAGTAAAACAGCCGGGTAACAAATTCTTAATCTGGCCTGGTTCCAGAAAGCTCGGCAATTATTCGCCCAATTCTTACATAAGCGAGCGAGGCGAGTTCACACAAAGCAACCTCTGAGTTAAGGAGCAGAGACCTTTTTTCCCGAAGAGCTTACATCAAGGGACAAGTACAACCAAAAAACACTTCCTCATACCGCCGGGAGACGGAAACAAATTTACCTCAGAATATCCGAGATAAACTTCCTCTCCAGAAACTCACTATTCAGCCACCCTAATCACCAGAGTAACCAATTAAAAATAATCAAACGATCTCCAACAATCAACAATGGATTAAAACTAATCTACTAAACAAACTACCCCTACCCCCCATGAACAGAACAAGATACCCCCAACCCCACCCGCCATTCCCCCACTAACTAAGCAACCCCTACCGTTTACCCCCCTAGCAAACTCACTTCCTCCCCTTCCCACCCTTCTCATCGGGATGAACCGCGTCGACAACCACCACCTCCCCGGGAATAGGTGGCGCGACGAGCCTTGTCGGAACCATCCAAGTAGGAGGTAGCACCACCGCCTGGTTTGATCCCGGAGGCCCAATGGGAAGGACATAGACTTCGCGGTCGTTTGTGGTGGGAGTCTTGGATGCCATTTTAGCTTCTGTTTTCCTGTTTTTGTCTTTCGAAGTTCGGGTAATTAAGAGATTTGTGATGATTTTTTCCTGGCTATGGCGATTGCAGAGGTGGTGGGATGGTGTGTGGCTAATGGTGGGGCTTAATGTGGGGGTTATATGTACTTTCTGGGATTATTCAAGGGGTGAATTCTGGCCCGTTGAAAAGTGAGAATTCATATCTGGTACGGTAATGATCGGGATGGGCTTTGAGCTTGGTTTTTTTTAGCTAGGTGTCTTAGACATATAGGTTTGAACATGGTCATATACCAGTAATGGGGGAACGGGTTTCTCGGTGTGAGAACTGGGTTCTGGATTTTAGCGTGTGGAGAGCTCGAACTTTGAGACATGGACCGGACAATGAAGTTGCGTGAAACAAATATCTTTGAATATTGGCCAAAGAGTTGTTTGTACGGTCTCTGGGGGCAACAAGTGGATGACGGGAGTCGGGAGAACTCTACTCGTCACCGTGTGAGATTCATCGCGCACCTGAACGATCTACGTCACCGGTAATCACTCGTGACTCAGGTCCTTCCGGTGTCTTTTGGAAATATCTCCATAGTACCGGTAGATTTCTCGCAGACATGCCAGCGCCAGGAACAATCCTTCTACTACCTACCCCTCCACACTGTTACTCTTATACTCCCCCCCCCCCATACCCTTCGCGACCTATTCATGCCTTCCATATCCTCTTCAAATTCATCTCAACCCAGCAAATCCTACCAACCCTCCCCCATCAATCTCCCGTACCCACAAGAATTTCAGTGGCAGCGGCGCTTGAGAACGAAGCTAGGCCGGGGTCTCCGCGAGGCTTAAGACTCCAGTTAATCCCATCAGACTACTCGAGTACTCATAAGCGAAGGCCAGATAGGGAATCAAAAGAGGAAAAAAACCAATAAAAATAAGTGCAGAACCCACTATAGATATGCCAAATTTCGAGGCTATAGTACCTAGAATTTGACATTGTTTTTCCCGTTCACTCAGCCGTTCCGTGCTAAAGAGCAGCTTGTGGGATCATGGCGTCTCACCCCAATCCGAGAGCAACGCTTGGCATATAAAGTTACCCCCTTTCAGCGACACAACTCAAGCCCATCATCGCCCCCCAGCGCGGTATTCTCCACCACTCGTTTCCCGTCCCCCCTCTGATTCCAGTGGGGAAAGTCTCAATGCCATGTCTATCATGGGCGCCACCAACCAACTCTACACACCCCAGACAGAGAAAAACATAAAAACTCAAATTCTCATATGAAACATAAAATCTTCTATCCCATATACAATAATACAATACAAAAGGTCCTAACCGTTATACTCCGAATTCCCCCTCCCGGTAAAAACTGCCAACAAAAAAAAACAATAATCTTACACTACTGGCATTACACACCTCCGAGTGAGGCACCATGCATCAACAGCAACAACACAACCCGGGACATACAAAATTACACCCAAGCGCGCTGAGTATAGCACTCAGGAAGAAGCCCCCGACCGCGAAGCCAATAATCTTCCCGAGGTTGAATCCTTTCTTCCCTTTCGGGATAGGTAGGTCGGATGCTTGAGCCCCAGTGCCGCCGGTAGAAGTAGATGTCGGCCAGTAGGGATTCGACGTCCTGGTTGCCGTGGTCACTTAAAAGCCAATTAGCCCCAATGCACTTTTCCTGTGAGAGGGGAGGAAACATACTAGTCGAACTGCAGCCCGCCGTCTTCACCGGTTGCCCGTAGCTATCCCAGCAACTAGTCGTCGCCGTCGCTCCCCCAGAAGGCGGGAATAATAGCCCCGTCGTAGCGGGGGTGTACTCGAAGCCGCAGTACTTTGCGACAAAGGCCATTAGACCGTTGTACTCCTTTACCGTCGCGCATACCCCGCTGCCCTCGGTCTCCAGACAGCGCTGTGCTTGCTGTCCGATCTGTGGCTCGTTTTGCGCGGGGCAGAAGCAGGCTTTTGTCTCGCAGGATGTTAGGTAGAAGATGGAGATTTGGTCTACTCGGTTGCTGGGTTCGCCGGCTATGCATTTCTTCTGGCAGCTGGTTAGGTAGGGGTAGTCCGAGAGTTGGTAGACTTCGTTTTTTAGGCTGACCGAGGCGGTGACTGAGGGGGTGAGGGTTGTGAGGAGCAGGAGGGTGAGAATTGTGCGGAGGGTGGTGATCATTATTATTGGTGTCGTTTTTTTTCCTTCTTGCTGGTTCGTGAGGGTGGTGGTGGTGGTGGGAGAGCTCGCGCGGGCTGGGGCGTGGGAGTGTAGAGATGGGAGAAAAAAGTATGCCCGGCTTCCTACATTGTGGCGACGGGAAAGTGTTTTATACTTTTACTACTTGTATTGCTCTCCCGTACCCTCCTATCTGCTATACCGGTAGTCTTCCCCTCATGTTCTGCTCTCTCGTCAGGCACTCCCAGTGCCTTGGCAACCCCTAGTATGATGTGTTGGTTTTCTTCTTCTCGCAAGCCGCAATATAGCACAGACCGTAACACAGCAAGCCCCAAGACTCCACAAGTTGCACAAAATATGCTCACCACTCTACCGGAATCGTACGAGTTAGGCAGGGAGTTCCTCCCCTGCTATCGCATTCCTTTCCAATATACCCAAAATGCTCGACTCTGAAGTTCCGCGGATCAGCTCAAAACCTAATCTGATACAACTCTTCCGAACGGGGTTGTCTTATTAGAATAAGCTTAATTCATCGCCTTCTCACATTCCTCTACCCTTCAAAAACAGGGCTTTCGATTGGGCTGCTGGTTTTGTGGGGCTACTTGAGCGAAAAGCCCGTCTAGACCTTTCCCATCGGTACTTGTGTTCGAGTAACAGTACTCAAGACGACTTACCCATTGAGGCTCAACTATAAAAGAAAATACAAAGGAGTATAAAATAGCACCCCTAATCCTAGAGAGCCCCGAAAGTAGATGTCTAACCTTGCGCCAGATGTGGCAGGGTGCGCTTACGAGCCAATGGGAAGCAAGTGATTGCGGCGCTCCAGGGTAGCTGCTTTCCCCGGGGGTGGTGGTATCTGCCGCTAAACCATGCTGTCCACGAGTGTGGCGGATAAGGTAGATATTGGCGGTCCGGGATGATGGGAAATAGGGGTAATGCGGTAAGCCGTCCTCTGAGCCTTAAGGGACACAGGGGGACCCGAGTGTTCTTGCCAAGGATGTTAATAATGCTCGAGTAATTAATGCGATCAGGAGAGGAGGTGTTTGTTGCAAGGGGGACTGAGGTGCGGTGTGATCCTAGAACTTTTGCGGGCCAATTTGTGGTATCATAGACGCAACTATGAGCACTCTGCCAGGATTATGAAAAAAAAAAGATATGACGGCAGATTGAAGATCTCGCTAAGCTCCGAGATCCACGTGCGGCAATTGGAGAACTTAATTTATGGTCTGCATTCTTTCTCTTGGTTCTTGCTCAATTGGCCGTGTTGTCCCCTGGTTGGGCTCGAGGAAATACGGCTTAGCGCGCGCCACAGTAACTTATTTGGGAGTCTAAATTTACTAGCGGGATGCTGGTCCCCGCAACTGTGCTTGTGTCTACGAGGAGGCGGAAGCTCCCACGATGGCCGATGATTTATCGGTGGCAACCTACGAAGGTACAGCACCTAAGTTTTGAATATTTTACTAGCAGGGGTGTTACGCTAGCAGGGGCCAAGGCAGCAAATCGGGTATAAGGGCAGCGAATTGGGTATAGTGGTTACCCAATTCACCTCCTCATCCCTGTTAGTCGAACATCCCCTGCTAGTAAAATATTCAAAACTTAGGCGCTGTACCTTCGTACTGTACTGTACTCGGGGGGGGGTAGCATAAGTTGGGCGGCCCCATACCTGTATTGTAACTACTGCTTCGCAAACCCGTTTTGTGGCTTTTTTTTTGTATGGGGGGAAAAAGTCGCGCTCGCACTAGCATAGGGAATAAACCCAGACATTTCGTGGCACAGCGCCGGACTTACAAGGGACAGGCATAAATTTTTAACACACCAAAGTGGCTTACCGTACCAGCAAAAAATCATTAAAAATTGGTGAGGTCACGGAGTAGTGTGTGCGGGGGCTTTTTCGTTTGGGGCACCCATGCTCCACTAAAGCTTATGGCCCTAATCAAACAGCCCGCAGTCTCTACTCGAGTAAACCAGACCTTGTTATCATACAAAAATTTTAAAGACGTGTGCGAAAGCTTTATCCCTGGCCCTTGTAGTTTCTTGTGCCACTATTAGCCTCCAATGCTCCCATAGGGCTCACCGACAATAATCTCCCATAGCTAGCGTTCGCACCGCCATTTTTCCGTCAATTGGGATACTGTGCGCTCAGAAATGCGTGCTTTTCTCTTGAACTGCCCCCATCGTTTCTCAGTTCCAACCCAAGTCAGATCTCAAAACACCGCTTGTCGACCAAAGCTAATCCACCCATCCGCGAGGTGCACAAAAATCTGCACTCGAGGTGTTGAAATCCAACCTTGAAAAAAACAATCTCGCTTTACCCGCCTGGACGCTTAGCCATCGGCGGGAGGCTGCCACACACAAACTTTGCACTTCCCCTACGAGCGAGTACAGAAACGTTGGACCCACTTCGGGTGCAAAAAAAATTCGTGCGTGCTACGCCATCTTATCTGCCGTTATGTTATCCAAACCATTTCAAGATGCCTGTAGATCCGCTGTATCGGTCATTTTTTCGCTTCTTGCGACAATGCGTGCCTACCAAGGTTCTCGGGGGAGCCGAAAACTAACTCTATTGTTAGGGCGCAGAAAGGCACACGGGTACAAGTACAGCAATTCCCGGAGGGGAACATCTAATATCCTGCAGGGTGGTGACAAGTGATAGGGATTGATCAGAATTTTTAGGATGCCGAGAGACTTGGCGGGGTAGGAATGTTTATTTGTCTTGTGATTCTGTGCTAGTGTGGTGCTTTAGATGTTCGGGGTACCTCGGTAATGCTAGCCCGGTTGGTAGGAGGGTTAGAAGGTGGCACAGGCATTAGTATTCGCTATTAAT
>Ga0307510_10003059_pt1 | contig 19316 bp, 16 predicted proteins | sample 12_EM_MG_FD_207224 | JGI IMG/M metagenome (GOLD analysis project Ga0307510, IMG submission 207224) | Populus trichocarpa ectomycorrhiza microbial communities from riparian zone in the Pacific Northwest, United States - 12_EM | ecosystem: Host-associated > Plants > Roots > Unclassified | place...
AGTTGGATTCCGAAGATTCACTCACTGGTACTTGTGCTTTGTTAATTGTGTTGAGGCATTGAAAATGGGACCCTAAATTCATTTGATGTATGTTTTTTCACATGAAAATGTTTAGAAAAATGTTGGCTAGCTGAAACACTAGAAAAGCAAATGCACGTTAAGCATACAATTGGCTTGTCTGGTGATCCTCCCTTTAGTAGGCTTAGTTAATTATCCCTTTCTTATGTTAGGATTTGATTTTTGGGATGAAATTGATGGGGGTTTGTTGCATTAACCATTATTTGTGTTCTGTCTGATGTGAAGACAACTTTTTACCCCATGCATCTCTCTGTGTATTTATCAAATGGAAGGGCTTTCTTACAATTTTGTCCCATTGTTTTAGGAATACCTCATCTGGAGAACTTAAATCTATCATTCACCTTAGTAACAGATGGTGGTTTAAGGAAGTTATCTGGACTGACATCTCTTAGATCACTCAACTTGGATGCTCGCCAAATTACAGATGCTGGACTTACAGCTCTTACGAGTAAGCATTAACCCACATCTGATTCACCTATGAATATGAATGCAAGTATTGGGTTATGCAACTATTAGAAACCTTATGGTATTCTTGTGCTGAGTCATGTTTTGTTGAAATAATGTGGCTCCTGTGTGTGTCTTTGAGTTAATGCATTTGTGGATTTCAGCATTTGGTGGAGGTTTATTTTTAATGCTGGGAACCCTCCAAAAAAATGGATAAGCGAACTTAATTACATTTATGAGCTCTTTCCCAGTGTTATTGGGATAAATCTGTTGGAAGCTTAAACTCGGATGAGAAACTAGGAATTCAGAAATGAAGATTTTTTTTTGAGGTTACCTTGGTATTTGAAGCATAAGTTTCTAAATAGTAAACTGATGCAAAATACTTCAGGCAACAAGAAAAAAAACCCTAATCTAGAAACCACAAAAAGAGAGAACTTTGAATAGAAGACGAGTCTTCAAAATCATACAAGGATAATCTTCCTTTTCTCTGTTTAATCATGTTTTGCCCTTGCTAATGCTTTTGTTGATGCAGGTCTTACTGGATTGACACGTCTGGATCTTTTTGGCGCTCGCATTACAGATTCTGGAACAAACTGTTTGAAATGTATGGATATACTTTATCATTGCATAAGTTGTCTCAATCCCAAGTTGCTTCCCTTTGTGCTATTGAAATTTGCAGATATAAGTAATTTGACTCCAGACTGTCCACAATCATTTTTTTGGCATAAAATTCAAACTTTACCAGGAGTATTTTCCTGCTCTGATTCTGCCAAATGTTCTTACTCCTAATATTTTTATGCCAAGCAGACTTCAAAAATCTCAAATCACTTGAAATCTGTGGTGGAGGACTAACTGATGCTGGGGTGAAGAATATCAAAGATCTTGTACACCTGACAGTTCTGAACCTGTCACAGAATACGAATCTGACAGACAAGACCTTGGAGTTGATTTCTGGTATCATTTGCTTTTTGTTGCTCATAAGTTTATTCTTTACTGCATAGCACCTGGCAAATAAAATCATGTCATTATAGATGATGCACAGGGATACGTGTGCTTGTAGAGATTGGTTTTGTCATGTTTCTTTGTTTTGATAGTGTGATGAAATTATTTGAGACTACTAGTGCCATATTTCTTGTTATTTGCACTCAATTGAGAAATTGGATTTGACTAAAATTTCCTTTTCAGCTGACACTTGTTCACTATCTTCCTTGTGACCACAGGGTTGACAGAATTGGTATCATTGAATGTTTCAAATTCTCTCATAACCAACGAAGGATTACGCTATTTGAAGCCTTTGAAGAATTTACGTGCATTAACTTTGGAATCCTGCAAGGTAACTGCATCTGAAATCAAGAAGCTTCAGTCAACTGAACTCCCTAATCTGGCAAGTGTTCGGCCAGAATAGCGAGAGACTGGTTATATAACACCATGTATATAGACTGTTATCAACCTGATAGCATTGTGTACAGTTTAATTGTTGTTTTGTACAGTTTAATTGTTGTGTAAAGTAGGCCGGTAAGAAATAGAAAATTATTGGATTGGCAATGGGCATTGGCGTCGGAACTCGCAATGCATTTGCAGAAAGCTGAAGGTACATGTAAATATTGCTTGCTGGCTGCTACAGAATGAATCTGTATATAAGTTGTCTATGTTGGCTGCGAACAACTACTATCTGCCCTGCTTTGGAAACTCCATTTTGCAGTGTGCAAGTCCCAGTTAATGGTATTAATTAACCGTGCTGGAAATAATATAATGTCGACTTTTGGAATTATTCTTGCCATTTTTTTTGGTGCCCATCCAACGGCGGTGTGCTTTATGTTAGTGTGCTTAACAGTCGAACGATTATTTTTCTTTTCGTGGTTCCAGATATTTTTCTGATTTATCATGCAGGAATTTTTGATGTGCTAGCTTTTCTTTCCCCGTCCATCCCATTTGGTGGAAGATAGATTCTCAGAATCTTGATTAAGAAAATATGATATCAAGTGCCATACCTTAAGGCTTATCCAAGTTTGTACTATTAAATGCACCGCGCATGGGGTGGCCTAATTTGTTTTCACATCCAACTCCGTATCGGTTAGATCTTTGGTTGTCTAGTCTATTATCTTTTCCGTATCGTGAGTACTTGGATTTTCACAATCTTGTACCGGTAGTGTTAGTTTCAATCGGGATCGGTTCTCTGGGTATTATGTCGGGGTTTGAGTTGGACATAATTTTGGATGTGGCGGTAGACCTAACTAGTCGGTTCTTAACGAGATGTTATGGAGCAGCTGGTCTTCTTGCCTTGGTTAATACCGTGGTTCATACTGCAACTTACCCCTGTAGAAGTCTCGTCGGAGCAACAGTCTCACCTGACCTTACCACTGGCCACCACCAAAGAGGCCCGCTGAAGGATCTGTAAGATAAGAATTTTGGCGTTGCAATAAGAAATTATTGCACCGAATCTGCCTCAGTATGAGTTACACACCATGAGTGAATCTGTCATCAATTTACAATGGGTTCCGCCTAGTTTACACGAATGGGTGCTTTATGCTAATGTGGGGTTATCTAATATTTCATCTGAACAAGACACCATCTTAGATTCTTCAGATACACTATACCAAGGATTTGTCACCTTTTTGACCTAGTTAATGCTGTCCTGTGGTTTCCACTGGACTGGATTTACTTATGTTTCCAGCCAACAAGTGTTTGGTGTATTAGAATAATATGATCTCCAAGTTTTGCTCACATGTTATAATCTTAGTGAGTTCTGATGGTCTATATAATTATGATCAAGTTAAATCCAACTAGAGATGCCATATTCTACATGATGTAGTCGTGGAATGCTTCAGAATGAATTTGGGCTTTCCAATGCTACGACTTTGGGATGATCCATGACTTTTCTTGCAAAACAACTATCTTACAAATATATGGACACTTCAATGCTCAAACTAGTAAAATATAGGAGGGGAAAAAATAATATATTAAAAAATAAATGAAATTATAAGGAGTGTGTATCTGTATGTTGTGTTTTTATTTTATTGAATGATTTGTAGTTCTAGGAATTGGTGAATGCTTGATGAAAGTTTTAAGCTATGGCTTCCACTCTTATCCTTGTCATGTCTAATTTTGATGAGTCTTTCGTTATCGAATCTAATGCTTCTTATGGTAGTTTTGTCAGCAGATTGTACAAGCTTTGTCTTTCCAATCTACACGAAACTACTTTGATTGGGGTTTAAATGAAGGGATAATGTGTTTAATACGACACTTCCAGTGATAAACTACTGCAGGAAACGCAAGATTTCAGTCTGGTGTTCTTCATATTCGAATAACGAGACTCAAGAGAAACTGCAAGTTGCAACATTAAGCTCGAGAAATATTCCAAGACCCGAAAACATGAGAGGCCAGGCCGTCGTCTCTGGCTTTGCAAATGATCGATTAATTGAATGGAACAAAGCCTCGTTATGTTAATTAACATAAGCTATGGCCATGGTTCAGCTTGGCAAATGTTCCAAAGGATAAAGAAACAATTTGGGATATAACAAGCAAATATATGGGAATGCAATACAGTTGATTTGTTTGTTGAATTACTTGCTTAAACGTAGATGAGAGAAAAATTTAGTTTCAATGTTGGAAAGCAAGCATGTACACAAAATTTTTATGGTGCTCGGGAGTAGTTAATGGTATTTTATTAATTATTTTATTATTTATTTTAAAAAAATAAATACAAGAAGGAGATAGAAAATTAAATCCATAATCTTCAAAAATGATAAAAATATTTATGTAATTTCTCTCTCGTACTTGTATCTATTTTTTTTAAAATAAACCTTAAAAAGTAACTAACAGGATATCGTTACTCTTTAAGCATAATAAAATCTCTCAGTAATATTTTACTATTAAAAAAAAATTAATAAATTAGAGAGTTTAACAAAAATGATAAGTTAGTCCTCATTGTTTTATAAACTATTTATTTGATTTCTATATTCTTAAGTCCATTTATAACCTAACCCGCTGATTAATTTCATGCTTTTATCCAATTTATTATGTTTTTTTTAAAAAAAAAATTGAAAAAAAGAGAGAAGGTAAGATGAAAAAACTTGATCAGGAGAGAATTAATTTTGAAACAAAATTTTATTAAATTGAGGATGATAAATTTTAATCAAGATACCACTTGATATTTTTATAATAAAAGGATTAATTAAATAATTTTGATGAAGTATGATAATTATTAAATTATAGTAGTAACTCAGCAAATTATGAAATTATAATATGATTATAACCCAAAATAAACCCATTAGAAAAAAGCCCAGTCATCACGAGCCCACTACAATCATGAGACCACAAGACCGGCAGTATTACACGTCATTATTCTATGACGTGGCAAACTTTCATTGGCCAATCAACGCAACAACAACGCTGCTTCCTCCTCTTCAATTCTCAACACAAAACCCAAAATCTGCATTTTTTTGGAAGTTCTTAGATTATTAGGTATACAAATAAAAGAAAGAAAAATAAACCACTCAAAAGGAGTTTGAAAGATGAGATTTTTATGGTTAACAGTGGTGTTATACACTGTATGCATCCATGTTTTAGCTGATCAGATCTATCCTACTCATGCAGGTAATCAAAGATTTCTGCTTTCATGTAGATTTGTTAGCTTTATCTATATAAGATTAACGGGTCTTTGAGATTTTATTGTTTTTGACATGGGTTTTTCTTGTTTCTATTTGGTTCTCAATTTGAGGGTGAGTTTTTGAAGAACTTGGTTTGTTATGATTAATCAATGGGTAATGAGTTTCGTGAGCTGTTTTATTGTTCATGCAATGTTTTTTATTTAAAGCTTATTATGTTTTTTGTGTTGAAGACGTTGGAGTGTTTTTTTAATGGTTTCTTTTTTTGGGGAGAGAATTCAGAGGGGTTAGTAATAGTTTGAAATATGCTAGGAAGCTGAATTGGCGTGACCTTTTTTATTGTTTAGTTGTTTTAGATCAAAGTATGCGGTGCTTAACTGTGTGTGAGCCTTTGAAAAGAACAAATAGATGAACAACTAAGTGGTGGGCTGTAATGTAACCATTACTGATGTTGGCAGTGATCAATCATTTACAAAGGTGGTTTGTGTTTTACATGTTAAGCAAGTCAGTCAAATCAATGTTATTAAGTTGTATCCTTCTCCTGTTTGTTTTGTTTTGTATTTTGTATGTGCTTTGACTTTCTACTAATTAACAGGTGGTACGTTCAGTCGTAGTTCTCGTGAACCAAAATATCAGATTGAATTTCATTCAGAAGAGTCTCCTTTTCATCCCGTAAGTAAGCTTTGGATTATTGGGATCTATTTACTTCCGGCCTGCATATCTCTTTGTATTATGCTAGTCTGTTCATTGTCATGGTCATCAACAAGCATGCTTGCTATATTTTGAAAATGCCTCCTTAACAGTGCTCTCGCCACATGTTCTTGTACTGCTTAAAATTACAATACGATGGTGGCCTGGGACTTGGGGACGGTGTTGCACTGTACTTTTGGCTTGAAAAAATGAAAATCTATCATTAGCACAAGTCTTGGAAGATGAATGGTTCTCAAAAAGTTTGTATGCAAAGAGAGCTGGTATTATTTGATTGTCAATGAGAGTTTCCTAGTTCATTTTCTGCAACAGATGGGTATTGGGTATTGAGGGATTGAAAAGTGACATGATTGCAAGATGCTTAACTCTGTTGTAATATTAAATAGCTGCAGGTTCTGTCTGTGTGTAATCTATTTTAAGCCAGTTTCTTAATGCTCAGACCAGGACTGATGTATTTACTTTCTTCCTTTTTAGCCTCTCCACATCCCATGAGGCTGTTATTTTTTTTTTTTTTGTGAAAAGCATTTCCCTGAAGCAACCTAATGAAAATTTATTGGGTTTCTGATGTGATAGACCATAATTTGTTTCCGTTCTAGTTCCTTCTATGTTGAATATGGTTTCTTTATCTTAATTGCAGAAAAAAAGTGTGTTTTTGTTTTAATCCAACATTCTTGCAGGATGATGACCAGGAGTCAATGGTCATGCCCAACAAAAATGGTGAGAATTACATATGCTTCTTGCCCAAGGTGGTGAAAGCTAAGAGTGAGATGCCACTTACTCAGCTGAATGTAAGCAGCTTGATTGTGGAAACTGAGAAACGGGTTAAATTGAAGACACCTGATGAGCTGCTTGAAGAACTGAAAGACTCATGCCTTGTCAGAGTCAGTATCTATTACCAAAAACCTTCTTGTACATGTTCATGCTAAATAATACTCTTATATTTGTTGATCAAAATTGCTACAGACATCATCTGTAACTACATAATTTGCTGCTAGTTATGCTTTTTTGTTTTCCAATATCAAGATTTTTTGAATAAATTTGTATCAGTCTCAAGTCATTTGTCTTGTACTGTTGTATCTTTAATGCAGCAAGAGGGTTGGTGGTCCTACGAGTTATGCTATCAGAAGAAGTTGAGGCAATTCCATGTGGAGGACGAGAAAGCTAAGGTAGCCACTTGAGCATGTATGAGTTGTTCTCATGTTTGATCTTTCAATTTCTTTTGTTTTGCATTCAGGTTTGATGTTTTCTTGCTTTTATAAGTGGAAGTATGCTATTGAGGGCAAAATTTATTCTTTTTCAATTTTGTGATTTGTTGTGGCTGATGGATTAATAACTTTGAAGTTTAAGTGGATTGGATGTCTTATATAGATATTTCTTTGTGGCTTGTTGTAGTAATAGCAATTGTACCAGCCAGCTGCTTTATCATTATTGTATTGAAAATTTTAGTTTATTTTCCAATTATAGACCAGCAGCATAGCGGCTTCTCTTTGTATATTGCACATCTGCAACATGTATTCTATTACCTTAACGATACATGTATTTCCCATTACAGGTTATCCAAGAATTTATCTTGGGTGTGTATGATGAAGAGGCCACAGCTGCATTCAACCAGAATCTTTCTGACATTTCTACATTGAAAGATCCTCGTTCAAAAGATGCATCTCAAAGGTATGATTGTGAACCCTTGCAACAAGTTTGTGCGAGAGAGAAACTTCAATTGTGGTTAAAGTAAAGCAAGAAAAGGTAGTAATCACCCCATTTCTTTTCTGTTTGTTGTGTTTGAGCAGGTATCATGCTCATCAGTATACAAATGGAACCATATGTGATCTTACAAATGAGCCGCGAGAAACTGAGGTATGGTAAAGGAGTAGCATTTTGGAACCTTTGACTCTCTCTCTCTCTCTCATGTAGTGTCCATGTTTTCCTTGTGTGTAGGTGAGATTCGTTTGCTCAGAGCCCAGAGCTATGATTAGTTCAATCACCGAGCTATCCACTTGCAAGTATGCACTTACAGTACACTCTCCAATGCTTTGCAAGCACCCGTAAGTCTCTCTCTCTCTGAGGTCAAAATCACAGATGCTAAAGATCAGATGTGATAAAATCTTGCAACCTTTAAAATGCTTACAGTTCAAATGCTGTCAAGGAATAAAATATACAATGGCATGTTTCAGCCTTCCTGATCAACCTTTTCTCTAATAAAAGTGTGTTGCTAGTTGTTTAAGTTGTAATTTATAAAAGAAAATTTGTCTCAAGTTTAGACTAAACTTGACGGTCTAGGGCAATGAACTGTCCTGCTCGGGGTACTAAACTTGATGGCCTAGGGCAATGAACTGTCCTGCTCGGGTAGAAAAACAAGCCAATTGTACTGCAATGGCAAAAAATCATCTCTCATCATGTTAATTGTTATCTGAAAAAGGGCCATGTTGCTACTACACAAAATGGGGTATTTATCTATCTTCTGTTCATTGCAAAATGAAGCTCAAAATTTTGATATGAATGACACAGATGGAGAATCTACAGTTTTTAAGTTCCTTGAAAATTCACACCATAAAATGGAAAATACTCTCTGATACAAAGTAATAATATATCTATATTCAATCTGTTTTTACTTGTTTCTTCTGTAAAATGCACTTATTTTATCTGTTGAGCTGATGATTGGACTTGTTTTGAACATGAAGTTCACTTCTATCTGGCTTCAAATGGACCATAAGTTTCCTTAGGAAACATACCATTTTCTCCCACTGAATCTTGTGTGTTTACTTGCATGCACAATGCATTGCATCCACTTTTGACTTTGCAGATTGTTTCAAGAAGAGAGACCAGTGTGGCACACCATTAATTGCAATCTTCTTCCTAAGGATTACAAGGAAGCTAAACCAGATAAAGTCGAAGCCGATGATAAGCAGATCTTTATGGTACCTGACATTGATTCCTCTAATCATGATTCGGATGAATAAGCAACGTATTGCAGAGGGACCTTTGTCAATACAAATCAAATTAAACGAGCTAATGGAGTGTATTCTTCATGTTTTATATGGCTCTTCCCTTGCAAGTACAAAACAGTCAATCAGTCGCTCTCATGCCATCGGCCCAATGAGCGGCCTTTTCTGGACTCAGAAAACATACAGCAAATAGTGCTTGACAGTGTTGTTGTAACTTTGGAAAAATCGAAGTTGCTGAAACTAATGGGAGAATATATGTAAATTCTATGAAAAAAGACATTCCTTGACGGTCTTACCGAAATTTTCTTCCTTTTCTTTCATTGATGGTTAATTTGTTGCTTTCTAATATGTCAAGTTATGCTCTGGGTTTTAATGTCGTTTATGATGTTGGTTCTGAGATAAAAAGTTGGCTTCCTGCAAGAAGGTAAAATAAGATTTCAGGAATTTTATTTGGACCATCCCTCTCTATTTGATTCTTTATTAAGCATTGCGTCCTTTCCATGTCGTGTATTTTCACCACAAAACAATATATTATATCAGTGACAAAAATGACAACTCCACCTCCAAGAATTCTATTAAAATTTGAAGATTTTTGTTCATTGAACGAAAACAATAGATGAACGAAAACAAAAATATACTCGGGAAACAAATAATCAAGTAAAAACAGCTAGTGTTTTTCATTTGGTGTAAATTTCACTTATTAATGATCGTTCGCTCTTCTATAAAAAATAATAATAAAAATTTTGTATGGAAATTTCAAATATTATTGCTCTGTTTCTCGTAATAGCTACATATATAATCTAACAATAACATAAGAAACCTGAGATTAGCCTAAGATTTTATTCGACTCTTTATGCATTCGGCTCAATCATTGACAAGATCGCATTCCTAAGATTACAATAGCCCGGATTTAATTGAATATATTCGGGGAGAAGATGGCATTTCAGAAATAAATAAATTAAAAAAAAAACAGGTGAGTTAATATGAATTTCTTCCCTTTGTCGGGGCAACCTTTCGTCTCAGAGAAATCTATAAAACAAGAAGACTTCTTGTGCCTGTGTGGCATCCATCTCCAAAATGCATTCATTTGAACCACGAGGTAGGATAAAAAAAATTCAAAATGAAAAGGATAGATGCCTGCACCACAACTCTCAAGATGGATGCTGCACAATCTACTGCAATTACGTTTGCTTTCTGTAATGCTGGTCAGTACAACGATGCAACTTATGCTAGTTCAACCCCTAACTCCTAAAGGCTCCCCATCCTATCATTATAATTGCAATTAACATCATTCACATTATATTCACAGATATGCTTCGTGTCATTGTTCCAGTCAGCTTTCCTCTTAGTGGGACAACTGGGAAGACGAAGCTTTTCCATTGCCACCCCCTGAATCCAGCAAAGCGAGGTACTCATTTATGGCATCGCCTTCCTGTGTCACATCAATGTTATAATCTGACAATGCATCGCCTCTTGTGAGTTCATCAGCAATTTCATCCTCCATCTCCAAGTCCCGCTGTTCGGCTGAAGGACCTTCATTACTATTATCAATGCCCAAAGTATCTGGACTAAGATTCTCCACAGCAGGGTTGGTAGGAGTTGAATCAGGAGCACAAGCATTATCGTTAGCATTTAAGTCAGTACTTGCATTATTGTTCCCAGAGGAATCATGAGCATTGGAGCTGTCATCAGCCGCAGCTGTGGTGTCTGCTTGGGGATGTGTGAGTAGTTGATGCATGACTTCCTCTAAAGAGCCACCAGCTTGGACAGCACCAATCACTGCAGAATGCAGGCAAAAAAACTGTCAGTAGCCAGTAAGGTAATCCAAATGCCTAAAATTAGTGGCGCCACAAGGCATAGGTGTGTGTATGAGTACCTCTAGATCTTTCAAAGCCCATGGACACAAGCTGTTCAACTGTGGCATCAGTGGCTCGTTGCTGTCTTTTCCTTTTTCTTGATTCTATAGCACGCTGCAGGTCTATCAAAGTTAGTAATGGTAAAAGTTTAAAACGAAATTCAGACAAAAATATTTGAACTTTCAGGACCTGGAGTTCAGTATTAGCTTCTGGGTTTGTCAAGTCATCCAATGCCTCCTGAGAACCATTCTCATTTTTTCGAAGAGCTTCAGCAGCAAGCTCCTTCTCAAATCTGCCAAGTTGAGGAGCTCTTAGCTTTTATCAGGGATGATAAATGCTAAATGGATGAAATAGGCAACCATGATTGAGCTAGTAAGTGCCAATCTCATATTTACAGAATGTGATTAAAAACATTGAAGAACTGGATAGTCTATATGTCAAAATATTCACGAAGTAAATAGGAATTTCTCATCCAACTGAATATTAAGGTCAGTTACCAAGAATGTGCATTGGAATTTGTAAAACAAATGTTAAAAGAGCACCAAAGGTATAAGCTCAAACATCAGAACTCCTAAAGTAAATCACAAATAAATTTTCCAACATGAAACCACGTTTCCTCAGTCACACCATTAACAAAAGTATTTCAGTGCTTGCTTACCCTATGGAGACCAACTCTGTCAGTTTCTGGAGATCCACAGCTTTCTTTAAGGGTGTAACTCCATACCGTTTCTGCTCCCTGGAAATCAGCAGAGAAATGAAGGTTACAAACAGAGGGCAATTCCATAAAAAAACAGAGATCAATTTTATGATACTTGCTTGATTTCATTTCTTCGACGAATGTCATCTTCCCGTTTCTGTTCTCTCTTTTCCCTTTCCAGTACAAGAAAATTAACGGCACTTTGAACATCCTGATTGCTCATTCTCAATGCTCTTTTTGCATCTTGTTCCCCAAATCCAATGCTCATGACAACTGATAAGGCTTCATCTGGCACTTGTAGCTGGAATCCACAACAGGAGATTGTATTCAGAATGAATACAAATGGAAGGAAGCTATATAACTTTACAGGAAATGAAAGAGTGAGATGAAAAAGAAGATCAAAGACAAAGTAAATGAAGAGTCCAGAATTACTCACTACTGATAATAATTCAGAAGCAGCATAAGCAATATACAAGTGTTCAATTTTGAGATTCATAAATTTGATTGTTAATGTTTAGACAAAAGCAATAGCCAAAGTTCAGGCCACTTCAAGCAAAAAGTCTAAAAATTAGATTTTATTTGCAGACGCATAGGTTTCAATTTTGGTACAAGGTTGCAAACAACATACAACTTTAGCATAGAAAGTGAAAAAATCAGATAACATTCAGTACCATCATCCACTATTCTGGAAAATATCAACCAAGATGAGATAAAGTAGTCAAATTAATATGTTTACCCAAACAATTTCATGTTTATACACACACTCATAGGGAAAAAAACTTGTTTGACCTGGAAGAATTTTGCTTGTGCAGAGGTCAAGAACTTCCTAGACTTGTCAAATTGGCCACTGTGATATGCCACCACTCCTTCCAACAATTCCAATCGCAAATATCTAACAAAGAAGTAACAGAGCGGGATTAGCTTCAAAGTGCCAACCAAGACTTTCTATCCAGCTATCAGTAAACATGCTGAAAGTTTACAATAGATACTCACAATGCGAGCTCTGAAGAACAACCAGCTTGAAGCAGTCTGAATCGGGAGGAGTCCTTTCCGTGAGCACGTTCAAGTCCTTCTCTAGCCTTTTCGAGGCGTAATCCTGCCACTGAGAGCCAGGCAATATCTTGGAGCATGAAGTAACACCACACCATGTCTATTTGCAGTATTGGGATATTGTCGACAAGCTGGAAGCAACACATAGCCAAAAGGAAAAAAGAAAAGGACACGATATTAATCACTTAACCATAAAAGATACGAGAAACGAGATATAGCATTAACGATCTTAGTTAAAGAAAAAGAGTAGCTCACTCACTTCAATAGACTTGGGATTGCATAGAGAGAAAGCCTCCTGCAACATAGAAATCATTTCATATGTATGAGAAAAAGTTTTAAAATGAACTAAGCCATGTAGAAGCAATGCAATGCCAATAGCAATAGACAAGCAGAGGAAATATGGCAAATACAGGGAATTGTGATCAGCTAATTAAAGAAAAACTATAAAAAAGTGTATGATGTCGATCCAAAAGTTATACTGTTGAGGGCGCCCTCAGAAATTGAAATCAAAATATACCTTAACAGAAGCACCACTAACTTCAAAATAATTGATGAGATCATAGAAGCTAAGTATGCAAATCAATTGAAATGAATTAACCATTTAAATAAATGCAAAAACAAACCTCTCCCATAGTAAGAACTTCAAGTGCATCACTAAACATTTGCTTTCTGATAAACCGCTTTCCGCTTGTATGAAGCATCAGACCTGTCATTATTGCCCTGCCAAATAATGGCTCAGATCTCACTTCTTATAAAGATGGATGATAGTCCCTTAAACTCCTAAGGGAATTAGTTTGTCAGGTATTAAAACAATCTAGAAAAGTTCAGAATTTACTAAAGTATCTTACTGTCTATCGGTCTCAGAAAAGTGCACTTTCTTCCCACTCTGATCTTCGAGTTCGATATCGAAGTCTTCTATTGGTAATGCACCATCTGCATGTCTCTTGGACAATGCAGTGACTGCTGCCCTGCCAAGTTAAATGAAACCAACAAGTGAAATGCAACAACTAGCGATGATAGTCAAGCAAGCAAATAATAAAGACCCGTAAAATAATACATAAAGAGACCAAATTCCTTACAAACATCGTAAGAAAACACTTAAAATTTATTCGATAAATTCAAATAAGAAAAAACCTATAGAAAACTCACAAACCCATCACCAGCAACAATCCAATTAAATCAATAACAAGTCAATATTACAAACAAATTAAAACACACACACACACACACACACAAATATATATATATATATATATATATATATATATAATCAAAGATGATAATTGTGAATGAAAGAAACAAGAAAAATAAAACTCACTTGATACGAGCAAGTCTACGGTTTCTTTCATCATCAGCCAACAACTCATTCTTTAAAGTTTTACCCTCTTCCACAGAGACACGACAAGCAAGAATTTTAGAGTTATTTTTAATACCCAATTGAGAAAGACTGTTTTTTTCCTCACTGGTACAGTCTTTCAAGACTTTGCCAGCAAAAATTAGATTGATCGACTCAGTGCCCATGTTTGATCTCTTTGCAATCTCCTCTCTCAACATGAGCACTGTCCAATTCTCTGGTTCTACCTCTAAAACTCCAGCCCATGTTCCTGCTACCTTCAGTTTTGCCATTGAAGGAGAAGACATTGTGTTTTTGTCTTGTGGGCTTTGTGACTGTCTGTGTGAGGAGGGAATAAAAGTTAGTTTCTTTCGGGTTTTTACAAGGTTGAGTGACCATGAAAGTTTTGTTATTTTTTGTTTTTGTTTTGGCTTTTGTGTAATTTCATTCCTTGGATATGACGCGGTTTCGGGTTTTCTGATTGGTCTGGCAATTGTGTTCTGCTTTCTGTGCCGTGCTGGATTGGCATGGTATTAATTCGTTTGGATTCGTGTTAATTGTAATTTTTTAAAATTTATTTTGTATGAAAGTATTTTAAAATAATATTTTTTAATATAAACATATCAAAATAATTCAAAATCATAATAAATTTAAATTTAAATTAAAATTTTAAATTTTATTAACACTCTGATAACGACGTAGCCTCGAACAAGTTTAAAAGCATGTTTAAGAGTATGATAACAGTTATTTTTAAAAAGTTCTTTTCACTTTGAAATTTATTAAAATAATATTTTTTATTTTAAAAATTTATTTTTAATATTAACATATCAAAAAAATTAAAAATATAAAAAAATATTAATTTGAAGAAAAAAAATAAATAAAAAATATTTTTTAAAAAAATACTTTTAAAACGAAAAAATAAACAAGATCTAAATTAAGTTAAGAGTGCGACAGGTGGTTAATTTACATTTAAGCTCTTGATCTTTAGTGTATTTAAATATGGTATATGCTTATTTTAGGATAACTTAATTTAGTACGATCCAAGTAAATATAATATTTCAGATTATTAGCACTTTCTTTTATCCATGGGAGGGTAATTTTTGTTATTTGTTTTATACTATGGTGGATGATAGAGTCATATTGAAAGGATAATGATTGATAGGTGCACGTCATGGATGAACGCACTGGTTACGTGTTAGTTTATCACTCAAATAATTAACCATTAAATAAAATCTCAAGGCTTCTTTTTTCAGTGAGAATGGGTGTATCTATGAAGTCAAAAGCTCCAGAATATGTAAAAGGATTCCGATGAAAATTCCGATGAATTTGCTTTTTTTTATCGACAGCTCCGCCGATATTTTCACTGTTTTATTTTTTTGCTTGTTGGTATAATACCTGAACTAACAATTACCACCAGCACCGTCCACCGCCGCGCCGAGCATGTGAAAGATTTACATACCCAAAGATGAACGATTTCTTTTTAATGGGAGGAAGAAGATCACCATTCGACACCCAAGCTGCATCGTCTGAAATAATTATTAATCACTACTTTTTATAGCTGCATCGTGGGGTGCTCTGAACTGGACCCTAATTGTATATAATCATGGCATCTCAACTTGAGGAAGATCATGAATATTTGTCTGATGTTTTTGAATCAGATCATCCTCGTTGTGTTTTCATTGACAGAGGTAGAGCTTCAACCCAATCAAGCAGTCATAAAAATTTAGTCTTATTTCAGGTTTATCAAATATTATATATTGTTTTCTGTTGCAAAGATGGCATAGGATGAATAGGGGCATTGGATAAAACTATAAATGGATTTTTTAAAAAATAATTAAGAAATATTTTTATTTTTATTTTTTATGCATGTCTAATAAGTGGAGTCTTGAACGGTTTTCATTTCGTATTTAAGGTTTTTTTTGTTAAATAAATACAATTTTTATTTAATAAAATATAATTAACAAATATGTCTTTTTATTAAATAGGAGGGTCTTCAAGGCAAACCTTCAAAATCTATAACATATGTGGTTTGATTCAAAGCTGACCTGGCTATAGCGTGGGCCGCTGCATTGAAAGTCCTGGTTTCTAGGTTGGGTTAAGGGTCCAGAATACCTTTCCAAATGAAGAGTGAAAGAGCTCGAATTTGGAAGAGGCTCTTCAAGGCAAACCTTCGAAATCTAAAACATGTGGTTTGATTCAAAGCTAACCTTAGCGTGGGCCACTGCATTGAAAGTCCTAGGACCATATCCTAAAGCCTGGTTTCTGAGGTTGGGTTAAAGGTCCAGAATGCCTTTCCAAATCAGGCCAGACCAAAAATATTCTTGTTTTTGCTCATTGATCGATAATATTTCACGTCTGTTTGAATTTGAAATTTGAAATCGTATTTTTCATTTAGATATATATTAAAATAATAATATTTTTATTTTTTAAAATTTATTTTTAACATCTTTATCTCAAAATTATTAAAAAATATTAAAAAAAATTAATTTTAAATAATAATATTAGTAAAAAAATTAATCATAATTAATTATTATACATTTAAATAATAAATCTCACTATAAAAATATTGTATTTTTACTTAAGAAAATACTCCATCCAATAATTAAAAAACATGTAACATGATGTTGTTACATGTTTAAAGTGATATAATCTTTAAAGTTCAAGTAATCAATTGTTAATAACTCTTAAGGATGTAGTTTATCTGGTTAGGTTCTAGTTTATTTTAAGTTTGTTCTTTAGATATTATCAGTTTGAGTTTTACAAATTTCAAAATCATTGGAGATTTACATGTTTGTTAACTTCAGGACCCGTGAGATTAGTCGAGATGCGTACAAACTGGCCTGGAGATCTACATTAAAAAAAAAAAACCAATTGATAATAATAATAATAAAATAAAAACAGGGACCTCTTTAGTTTTTACAGACTGCTGGTTCCACGAAGGAACGTATGCAGAAATCAAATGGGGTTGACTATAGAAATGAAGAGTGAGAGCCAATTGCTTCGATTCCATTGATCAAAATTAGTTGCTCGATGGCTTTTCTTCTTTTTTACAGATTGATGGAGTGTGCTAAGGCCATTGAAGGTGGTAACTTGGACGTTGCAGATTCACTTTTGGCAGAAATTCGATCTCTAGCTCCTAAAGAAGAGAGCATATATATCGACGAGGAAAGTTGTCAAATACTGTGCTGAGGCTCTTGCCCGGCGTGCGTGTCTGTGGAATTCGTCCTCCATATATGGATCCTTTACCCTTGCTACCTCCATGCTATCCATCCGATTACATATATTATCCTTTCGACCGGTTTGCTGAAATCACTAGATATTTCGTTGCTGATGCCTTCAGTTCGGGAAATAAAGGACTCCACACTATTGACTTCTCCATCATGTTCGATCCTGGGCGGAGTATTTATTAATTAATTGAAGAGCTCAAAGGGCAATATGGTGGCCTACAATCAGTCATAATCAAATAAAGGTTTTTATCCCATTAGTATTGGCTCAAACATGTAATTAACATACAAGTGATCCTTGCATTTTTAACCTTTAAAAGTGGATGAAATCTGGGGAAAAAAAAAAGCATATATGCCTCTCTTTTCCATAGATATATATGAGGGTAACGTGGGAGGGTGATAGTGGAAGAAGAGGTTTGCCTGGTTGCATGCATGTCACAGTCTCAGTCTAAATCGCAATCAGAAAAGGGCGTTGGTCTCCAGCTAGGGTGAACTACGGCATGCATGAGCATCCCTTATGTTATTTCACTTTGTTAGATTCTTCATCTGGGATCATTTTTAATGCTTGCGATGTGGAATGCAACCACCATAGTTAAGGCTCAACAGTGAAGACTGTCACGTTGTCTATGTCTGCAAATGCAGCATCTGATTAATGCTTTTTAGATCAAAGTTAAATATCTTTAATTATTACAGATTATCAAAATAAATTGGTACTGTTGACACTCTTCGTATCCATCAAAATCTGAAATAACTACAGAAGCTAGCGTACAATCTCATCTCCCATGAAACAAATGTTTGCACAGATAGCAAGAAAGTTGTTAATAAAAAAAAAAAAAACTTTTGGACTTTCATGTGATTATTGGGATTTTGCATGATACTGAAATATTTAATACAATTGATTAAAAATCCCGTTGTCGGCCACTGCTCTCTTTAACCAGCACTTACCTACCCTTGCATGTTGTGGCCCTTACGTTTTACCAGCTCCTTCCAAAGATTTATTAACCTCATCCATTATCCCGAAAGAAATTAAAAGATTTTTTTAAAACTAGATCTACCAGATTTAATAGAATCAACTCACTTTGTTTAACTGAAGTATATATAATAATAACACTGCATATAATAATATTTAGATTGAGTGATTAATTTACCCAACCTACAAATGTGTATCCGTACGTGGAGTTACCACTAACCCTTCATTGTTAATGAAAGAAAGGGCCTCCGCATGCGCCGAATTGGTGCTCAAGTCAAAATTGATAGGCACCAGTTCAGTGCCAAATTAATGCAAGGTTGAGATGATTAAGCTACATTCCCATTATTTTTGTGTTTGAGAAATATTTTTAAAAGAATTTAAAATTTTTTAATTTTTTTAATTTTAAATTAATTTTTTTCATATTATACAGACCGGCAAATAAACTAGTCTAATTTAATAAACATGCATCCCTCTTAATTTTGGGCCCTCATGATCTTAAAGCCCTGTATTTAGTGTTCTTCTGTCTTCTGTCTCATTGTAACTGTAGCCGAGACCCTGGTTGGTAGATTTGGTGCTAATTCAATGGGCCTAAGTTTTAATGCATTAGGTTTGAATTAAACTCCATGAGTAGGTTTCTGACAAATTTCATCAATGATGGTACTAACTGGTTTCATTTAATTATCCATCAATTAGTTTGTATTGGACCTTAATGATTATATTATATTAATGAAATTGAAATTAAAATTAAATTTGAATGCTGCATAATTTGTTTGAATGAAAATGTTTTCTTTTTCATATTTTAGTTCAACTTTTTTAAAAAAAAAACTTTTAGAGATGTTTGAGAATACGATAAAATTTATTTTTCAAAAAAAAATTATTTAAAAATTTATTAAAATAATATTTTTTTATTTTTAAAAAATTATTTATAGTATTAATATATCAAAACAATTTAAAAATATAAAAACAATAATTTTAAACATAATTCTTTTAATTCTTTTTAAACTCCGCTGGGGTCGTGTTCCAAAAGCGTCTTCCTTGTAAACATAAAACTAGAGCAGCTTAGAAATTTTTGTTTTACCATGGCTTGGTCTTAAATTATTAAGCAAGGACAGAGCAATCGGATGAGGTAACCACTGGAAGTCTGCAAATCTAGTTGCTGATAGGTAAGGGCAAATTTATGAACCATTTTTCTTGTTAGGATTACAGGTAAAATATTGTATTCTTGAACGGAGGCTGCTGGTATAAACCAGTGAAGTCAGACCAACAGAGCTGGCATCCCAACTGGGCATTGGCTTCTGCTATCATGGCAGAAATTGAATGGCACATAAACATGGTGCTACTGTAACAATCCTTTTCAAGTGTTTGGCCATGGAAATTGACATTCTAGAGGGTTTCAAAGTTCATGTC
>Ga0307510_10003060_pt1 | contig 19310 bp, 20 predicted proteins | sample 12_EM_MG_FD_207224 | JGI IMG/M metagenome (GOLD analysis project Ga0307510, IMG submission 207224) | Populus trichocarpa ectomycorrhiza microbial communities from riparian zone in the Pacific Northwest, United States - 12_EM | ecosystem: Host-associated > Plants > Roots > Unclassified | place...
GCCTTCGCCGCGGCCTCGGCGTCTTCCTTCGAAGCCGCGGCCGGTACCTCGATGGTACCGCGAAGCTTGCCATTGACCTGTACGGCCAGGGTCAGGGAGTCGCGGACCATGGCGGCCGGGTCGGCCACGGGCCATGTCTGGTCTTCCAGCACGGATTCGGCATGGCCCAGCAGCTGCCACAAGGCGTGGCTGGCGTGCGGGGTGAATGGGTTGATCAGCAGCACCACGGCGGTGAGCGTTTCCTGGCGCACGGCGCGGCCCTGCGGCGAGGCGTCGTCGAATTTGCCCAGGGCGTTCATCAACTCCATGAGCGCCGCGATGGCCGTGTTGAAGGACTGCCGGCGGCCGATGTCGTCGCCGACCTTGGCGATGGTCTCGTGCAACTGGCGGCGCATGGTTTTCTGGGTGCCGTCGAGCGAGGCCATGTCCAGCGCGGGCGCGGCGCCGGCATCGGCATGCGCCTGCACTTCGCGCCACAAGCGGCGCAGGAAGCGACTCATGCCTTCAACGCCAGCTTCGTTCCATTCCAGCGACTGGTCCGGGGGCGCGGCGAACATCGAGAACAGGCGCACGGTATCGGCACCGTACTTGCCGACCATCGACTGGGGATCCACGCCGTTGTTCTTCGACTTGGACATTTTCTCGATGCCGCCGATGTGCACCGGGGCGCCGTCTTCGCGCAGGGTTGCACCGGTGATGCGGCCACGCTCGTCGCGCAGGACATCGACATCGGCCGGGTTGTACCAGTGCTTGCCGCCGTTGGGTTCGTCGCGATAGAAGGTTTCGGCCACCACCATGCCCTGCGTGAGCAAGTTGGTCACCGGTTCGTCACTGTTGACCATGCCCTCGTCGCGCATGAGCCGGTGGTAGAAGCGGAAGTACAGAAGATGCAGGATCGCGTGCTCGATGCCGCCGACGTATTGATCGGCCGGCATCCAGTAATTGACGCGGTCATCCACCATCGCGTTGGCACCGGGGCTGGTGTAGCGCGCCACGTACCAGCTCGATTCCATGAAGGTATCGAAGGTGTCCGTTTCGCGCTCGGCCGGGCCGCCGCAGGTGGGGCAAGTGGTCTTGCGCCATTCCGGGTCGGCCTTGATCGGCGACACCACGCCGCTGAAGGCGACATCCTGGGGCAGCACCACGGGCAGCTGGTCTTCGGGCACGGGTACATCGCCGCAGGTCGGGCAATGGATCACCGGGATCGGGCAACCCCAGTAGCGCTGGCGGCTCACGCCCCAGTCGCGCAGGCGCCAGTTCACGCGGCGCTGGCCCAGGTGCGACGCGTCAAGCCTGGCTGCGAGGAATTCGAAAGCCTCGCGGTAGTTCTTGCCGTCCAGATCGCCGGAGTTGACCACGCGCATGTCGCTGCGCGTTTTATCCGAATACCAGTCGTGCCAGTGCTTCGGATCGAAGGTTTCCCCTTCCACTGCGATCACCTGGCGGATCGGCAGGCCGTACTTGTTGGCGAATTCAAAATCACGCTCGTCGTGGCCGGGGACGGCCATCACGGCGCCGGTGCCATAGCCCATCAGCACAAAGTTGGCCACCCACACGGGTATTTCTTCGCCCGACACCGGATGCACGGCCTTGACGCCGGTGTCCATGCCGCGCTTTTCCTGGGTTTCAAGCTCGGCCTCGGACACCCCGCCCTGGCGCATGTCTGCCAGGAATGCGGCAAGTGCCGGGTTCGACTGCGCGGCCTTCTGCGCCAGCGGATGCTCGCCGGCGATGGAAACGAAGGTCACGCCCATCAGCGTATCGGGGCGGGTGGTGAACACCGTGAGCGGCTCGTCTTCGCCAGGCACGGTGAACTGGATATCCAGGCCTTCGCTGCGGCCGATCCAGTTGCGCTGCATGGTCTTCACCGCATCCGGCCAGCCGGGCAAGGTGTCAAGGCCATCGAGCAACTGCTGGGCGTAGTCGGTGATGCGCAGGAACCACTGCGGGATCTCGCGTTTTTCCACCAGCGCCCCCGAGCGCCAGCCGCGCCCGTCGATCACCTGCTCGTTGGCAAGCACCGTGTGGTCGACCGGATCCCAGTTCACCACCGCATTGCGGCGATAGGCGATGCCCTTCTTCATCAACCGCGTGAACATCAACTGTTCCCAGCGGTAGTAGTCCGGATCGCAGGTGGCGAATTCGCGGGTCCAGTCGTAGGCGAACCCCAGGCGCTTCAATTGCTCGCGCATGTGATCGATGTTCTGGTACGTCCACTTCGCCGGGGCCGTCTTGTTCTTGATGGCGGCGTTTTCGGCGGGAAGGCCGAAGGCGTCCCATGCCATCGGCTGCAGCACGTTCTTGCCCAGCATGCGCTGGTAGCGGCTGATCACGTCGGAGATGGTGTAGTTGCGCACGTGCCCCATGTGCAACGCACCGGACGGGTACGGCAGCATGGAAAGGCAATAATATTTCTCGCGGGAAGGGTCTTCCTTCACCTCGTAGGCGCGCTGCTCGTTCCAGAAGCGTTGCGCGCCTTCTTCCACGGCGGCCGGGAGGTAGCTTGCGGCTTCGCGGGGCGCCTGGTCAGTGTCGTGCTGCATGGATATCCGTACCGGTAAAGCGGGATGGGTCAACGCGACAGGTTAGCCCAAGCCCGGCCCGCTTCGCCATGGCCGGACGCTTTTCAGCCCCCCTCCACCGTGGGGCAGCCCGGCGCCGAACCCGAGGCCATCGCGCGCGCCGCCTGGGCAATGGCACCGGAGAGCCTGCTCAAGGCCTGCTGGTGGGCCTGCACGAGGCCCGCATAGTCGCTGCCAGCGGGCTCGCTCACCCGCGTGGCGCAGGAAAGAGACGAGCCTTCCGGCCCGTCCACCTTGCGCAGCGTCCAGTTGGCCTGGACCGTGGCGCTGCCACCAAGCTCGGAGTCGAAGCGGCGGATGTCGACCTTGATGCGGATGTCGGTGCTGCCCTGGGGCCTCGCCAGGCCATAGATATCGTGGGTGTTCAGCAGCGATGTGATGTCGGCGGACAACGCACCGCGTACTTCATCGCCCAGCGGCGCCAGCCAGCGCTGGTTTTCCAGCACCTGCACGTCGGAGGCACCCGATCGCAGCACCAGTTGCGGCTGGTCCACCTGGGGCGGCACCGTCACCGGCAACACTTCCACCACGAAACCCGCCGGCGGCGTGGCGGGTGCCACGGCACGCGGCACCAGCGTGTGGTACTGCGTGGGTGCCGAGGCGCAGGCAGCCAGCATCCCGAGGGCTAACAACGGCAACCGGCGGATCATGGCTTGGCTCCTTGCGGCGGGTTCGTGGAGGTGGTCGGCGCCGGCGTCGCTTGCACGGGCGCTGCATCCTTGCCTTTGCCGCGGATCAACGACTCCGGATGGCGGGAGAGGTAATCGGTAAGCACCCGCAGCGAACGGGCCGTGCGCTGCAGTTCCTGCAGGGTCTGGCCAAGGTTCTGCTGCAACGGGGAGTCGTCGGACAAGGCATTGTTGGCCGCGCCCAGCGTCTGTTGCGCCTGCTTGAAGGTCTTGGTGGCTTCCGGCGCCAGGTTCTCGTTCACCTGCTTCAAGGTGCCGGAGAGCTGCTTGAGGCTTTCGTCCAGGTTCTTGCCGATGGTATCGAAGGGGATCTTCTGGATCTTGTCGACGATGCTGCCCAGCTGTTCCTGGATCTTGTCGAAGTTGCCGGAGGTGGTGGGCAACTCCAGCGGCTTGGCCGCGGGATCGAATGACACCGGCTTGGCCTTCGGATCGAAGTCGATGGCGATATACAGCTGGCCAGTAAGCAGGTTGCCGCTTCGCGCCTGCGCGCGCAGGCCATGGTCGATCAGGCGGCCGATCATTTGCGACCAATCGGTATCGCCTTTTTCAATCGCAGCGGCCATCAGTTTCTGGTGGGCCTTGCCCAGGCGCTCGGGGTATACAACCGCGCCCACGACCACCGGGAAGCGCTGGGTCTTCGCGTCGTAGTCAAGGTTCACCGAAACCACCCTGCCGATGTTGATGCCAAGGAATTCCACCGGCGAGTTCACGTTCAAGCCACGCAGCGAATGGTCAAAGCGCATGCGGATATAACGCGGCTCGCCATCGGGCGGAGCCATCGCCGAGACCTGATCGTTGAAGAGGTCGAAGCTGGCGTTCTCTTCGGCGGGGGTATCATCGTGCGGGCCGTTGGGCGACTGGAAAGCCACGCCACCGGCCAGTACCGTGGCCACGGACTGCGTGTTGAGTTTCAGGCCGTCGGCGCCAAGTGACACATCCACGCCACTGGCATTCCAGAAACGGGACGACTTCGACACATACCTGTCGTTGGGCGCATCGATGAACACCTGCAGGCTTACGCCCTTGCCGTTTTCATCCAACGCATGGGACACCACGTGGCCCACCTGCACGCGGCGGAAATACACCGGCGAGCCGATGTCCAGCGAACCCAGGTCCTCGCTGTGCAGGGTGAAGCGTTTGCCCGGTTGACCATGCAGCACGGGCGGGGGCGTTTCCAGCCCCTTGAATTCGTCCTGTTCTTCTTGCGATTGCCCGGTGTCGGCGCCGATGAACGCGCCGGAGAACAAGGTGTCGACGCCCGATACGCCACCGATGCCCACACGGGGCCTGACCACCCAGAAGCGGGTGTCCTTGGTGGCGAAGCTCTCGGCGTTCTTTTCCAGGTCGATCTTCACCTTCACCTGGCTGCGATCGTGGTTCAGCGCGATCTGCGTGACCTTGCCGATCACCACGTTCTTGTACTTCACCTGGGTCTTGTTGGCCTCCAGGCCTTCGGCGGTCTGGAAGGTCACCGTGATGCTCGGGCCCTGTCCCAGCCAGCCGTGCACCAGCAGCGAAGCGCCGACGATGGCTGCCACCAAAGGCACCAGCCAGATCAGCGAGATACCCACGCGGCGCTTGTGCACCACGGGTTCCGGGAGATCGTCGCGCTCGTCGCGGGGTTGTTCAGGCTCAGTCATCGGTTTCCTTGCGATCCCAGATCAGGCGGGGGTCGAAGCTCATCGAGGCCAGCATCGTCAGCACGACGACCAGGCCGAAGTAGATCACGCCGGGCTTGGGCTCCACCCGGCTCAATACCTGGAAATGCACCAGCGCCGACAACAGCGCCACCACGAAGACATCAAGCATGGACCAGTAGCCCACCAGCTCCACCAACCGGTAGAAGCGCGCGCGTTGCTTGAGCGCCCAGCGGCTTTTTCGTTGGGCCGACACCAGCAGCGTGCCCAGCACCACGAATTTCATCATCGGCACCACGATGCTGGCCACGAAGACGATGATGGCCAGGTCCCACGAGTCGTTGCGCCACAATTCGATCACGCCGGAAAGAATCGTATTGTCGTCGACGTCGCCCAGGCTCACCGTGCGCATGATAGGCAACAGGTTGGCCGGCAGGTACAACAGGGCCGCGGCGATCAGCAGCGCCCAGGTGCGCGCCAGCGAGTTGGTCTTGCGTCGGTGCAGCGGCGCATGGCATCGCGGGCAGGTGGCACCCGGCGGCACGTGTTCGGCGCGGCTTACCAGGCCGCAGACATGGCAGCCCACCACGCCCAGTTCGCGGGCCGTGACCACGCCCGTCATTCGTTGTTCCCCGCGGTCTTGTGCCATAGCTGGCGGGGATCGTGGCTGGCGAAGACGGTGATCAGCAAGGTGAGCACGGCGAACGACCAGATACCCGCGCCCGGTACCACCTTGAAGTAGCTGGAGGCCTTCACCACCGCCACCAGGGTGCCCAGCATGAATACCTCGATCATGCTCCAGGGGCGCACGTAGTGCAGCATCACCATGGCCTGGCGGAATCCCGGCGCCCGCTCGCCCTGCCTGGCGAAGGCCAGCAGCCAGCCGAAGATCAGGATCTGCGTCAACGGGAAGAAGAACAAGGTAAGCGCCGCCAGCACTGCCACCACCTGCGACTGATCGTTCCACATGGCGATGGCCGCGCCCCACAAGGTGGTGGTGGCGTTGCTGCTGCCCAGGCTCACCTGCACGATTGGCTCGACGTTGGCGATGATGAAGACGATGCCCGCGGCCACGATCAGGGCGAATTGCTTGTCCAGGCTCAGCCACTGGTGGCGCTCCAGGATCGCCCCGCAACGCATGCAACGGGCCACCTCGCGACGCGCGAGGCTACGGCGCCGATAAACCGCGTCGCAGTGCTCACAGACCATCAATGGTTGCCCGGGTGTCACATGCATGTCCTTGGGTTTCCTTTCCTTTTCCCGCCTATGGTCGCAAATTAACGTGGAGACCGCGCGAGGAAAGGGTGCGGGAGGTTGCCTGAACACTCCCCGGAACGGCAAGCCACTTGATATCCTTCTCCGCTTGCCCGACGTATGCGGGCATTCAACAAGCGTTTTTCCGGAGTTTCCAGTGAGCCACGCCAGCGAAAATACCTACGTCTTCGACGTGACCACGGCCAATTTCGAGGACGCCGTGATCAAGGCGTCGCTGACCACGCCCGTCCTGGTGGATTTCTGGGCCAGCTGGTGCGAGCCCTGCAAGGCGCTCGGCCCGCTCCTGGACAAGCTGGCCGCCGAATACAACGGCGCCTTCGCGCTGGCCAAGGTGGACGTGGACGCCGAGCAGCAGATCGCGGCCATGTTCGGCATCCGCAGCATCCCCACGGTGATGCTGGTGAAGGATGGACAGGTACTGGACGGCTTCGCCGGCGCCCTGCCCGAAGGCCAGCTGCGGGAATTCCTCGGGCGCCACCTGCAGCCGCTCGATGCCGATGAAGGCGACGCCGAGGAGGCGGTCGCCGAGGTCGAGGCCGAAACGCCCGAAGCTGCCATCAACCGCCTGCAGCAGGCCATCGCCGCCGAACCCGACACCGCGAGCCTGAAGCTCGACCTCGCCGTGGCCCTGATGCATGCCGGCCGCACCGATGCCGCCGCGGCGGAACTGGACGCCCTGCCCGCCAATCTTTCGGTGGACCCGCGCGCCGTACGGCTGCGCAGCGAGCTGGAATTGGCCAAGGCTGTCGCCGGTGCACCGTCCGTCGCGGAACTGCGCGTCCGCGTCCAGGCCAACCCCGCCGACGCCGAGGCACGCGACCAACTGGGCGTGCGCCTGCTGCTCGAAGGCGATCCCGCCGCCGGCATGGACCAGTGGCTGGAACTGCTCAAGAGCCAGCGCGACTGGAACGACGGCGCGGCGAAGAAGCGCCTGCTCGCTGCCTTCACCACGCTGAGCGACGCCGAACTCGTCGGCCGCTATCGCCGCAAGATGGCAAGCCTGTTGTTCTGATGAAACCTGGCACCTTCAGGCGGCTGATGAACCTCTGGCCGCCGTTCCTCTTCAATAGCATCGCCGTGACCGATATCAGCGACGACTGGTCGGAAGTCCGTGTGCGCCTGCGCCTTCGTCCCTGGAACAAGAACTTCGTGCGCACGCAGTTCGGCGGCAACCTCTTCGCCATGGCAGATCCGTTCTTCATGCTGATGGGCATGCATCGGCTGGGCGACGATTACTACGTGTGGGACAAGGCCGGCGAGATCGAATTCATCGCCCCGGGCAAGGAGGATGTCTACGCCCATTTCGTGATGAGCGATGAGGCCGTGGAAGCCTTGCGCGCTGAAGCCGCCAGCGGGGCCAAAGTGCTGCATTGGTTCGAAGTGGACATCACCACTGCCCAGGGCGACCTTGTAGCGAAAGTGCGAAAGCAGCTTTATGTGCGGCAGAAGCCCCGCGCGCGTTCGGCAACCTCGACGTAGACGGAGTCAGAGTAATTACTCTGACCCCAACCATCGCTAAGGGCCTTGCTCGCACTGGGTCCTCAAAAAACCCATATTGCTGATCCGCCATCCGTAGCGTGGCAAGTTGGTTACGACAAAACGGCGGGAGCCGTAAGTTGTCCCGTCCGGGTAGAACAAGTGAGCGATGACGACCTGGGTAGTGCCCTTGTCCTGCGGCGGGTCAAGGTGGAACCTTTCGCCTAAAGCTTCCTGCGCACCGGTTACGGGATCGGCGTGGACGCTGGGCACGCCCATGAAGGTTGTATTCGGATCATCAAGCCGTCGCAGGTAGCCACGGCAAGCCTGCATGAGTCCCGGCGATATCCAGCGTTCTACGAGGGCGAATTCTTCGAGATTGATCGTCTCCCGAGCGAGCCGAAACTCCAGGATGGAACTGACGATGTCCGTCGGACTTATCGGCGTGGAGGCGGGCGCCGCGGCTTCCACCGTGAGCGGCCATGCCGCTGCCGCCATCAGTGTTGCGTAGACCAAGCGCGATAGGATCGCGAGTGTCATTTTACGTGGGCGCTTGCCCGCGGATGGGCAAACGTCTGGTCCAACCTCAAAGGGCAATGCCATCGCGCGCATGGCGAGGACTATAGGCTCCGGTCAACCATCCGGCCATCCTATTTTCCTCAATTCGGCACGGAAACATCCACGACTCAGACGGGGTCAGAGTAATTGCTCTGACCCCCAACACATCGTCATGCCTTGTTGCGATCGGTCTCCAGCGCGCGGTTGATGCGCAGCGCCAGCAAGGTGCAGGCCACGCCCGAAAGCAGATAGACGCTGACGGCTCCCAGGCCGAAGCGCAGTGACAGGCCCAACGCCACCAGCGGCGCAAAAGCCGCGCCGATCAGCCACGCGAAATCGGAAGTGAGCGCGGCACCGGTGTAGCGGAAGCGCTTGGCGAAATTCGCCGTGACCGTGCCCGCCGCCTGCCCATAGGACAACCCCAGCAGGGCGAAGCCGATCAGCAGGAAGGCATCCTGCGCTGCCCTGCCGCCGCCGAGAAGCCACGGCGAGGCGACGGCGAACAGGCCGATCAGTACCGCCATGGCGCCGAGCATGTTGCGGCGGCCGAACCGGTCGGCGAGGACACCCGAGGCGACCGTGGCGCCGATGGCAATGAAGGCGCCGATGATCTGCACGATCAGGACATCGTTGATCCCCTGCGAATGGTTCAACGTGATCCAGGACAGCGGGAAGATCGTCACGATGTGGAACAGGGCGTAGCTGGCGAGCGCCGCAAAGGCGCCGATGAAGAGGTTGTAGCCCTGGGCATTGAGCATTTCCAGCGTACCGATTGGCTCGAGCTGGCCTTCTTCCATCAGCTGGGTGTATTCCTCGGTAACCACCAGCCGCAGGCGGGCGAACAAGGCCACCACGTTGATCGCGAAGGCCACGAAGAACGGATAGCGCCAGCCCCAACCCAGGAAATCCTCGTTCGACAGCTGCGTGTGCAGGAACAGGAACAGCGACGCGGCGATCAAGAATCCGGTGGGGGCGCCGAGCTGGCCAAGCATCGAATACCAGCCGCGACGGGCCTTCGGCGCATTGAGCGAAAGCAGCGAAGGCAGGCCGTCCCACGATCCGCCCAGGGCGATGCCCTGCAGGAAACGCAAGGCCGAGAGAATCACGATGACGCCGTAGCCATGGGAGGTATTGGCCGGCAGGAAGGCAATGCACACCGTGGAGGTGCCCAGCAGGAACAGCGCGGCGGTGAGCTTGGTGCCGCGGCTCCAGTGACGCTGGATCGCCATGAACAAGGTGGTGCCGATCGGGCGTGCGATGAAGGCGAACGAGAAGATGGCGAAGGCCAGCAATACCCCATCCACCCGGCTTAAGAACGGGAAGAACACCGCCGGGAATACCAGGACCGAGGCGATGCCGTAGGTAAAGAAATCGAAATATTCCGAGGCCCGGCCGATGACCACCCCCACGGCGATTTCGCCGGGGGCCACGGCAGCGTGGCTTGTCTGGTGCTGGCGACGAACGTCGTTTTCCGCGCCTTCGGCACCGTGATGGGATTGTGAAATGCTCGACATCGTGTTCGCCCGGTCGCAGGGAGGTGTTGTTTAAAGCATAACCAAGGATGGACCCGAAGACGCGTCAGCGCCATGGGACAAAGTGTCCTATCGCCCCCGACGGCGGATTGGCGTAACTTTTACCGGTCCCAAGGGTATCCACCTCCACCATGCGAATGTTCATGAAGACGTTGCGCGGCTTGCCGGTTCTCGCCCTTGCCCTGCTTTTGTCAGGCTGCGATGCCGTATTGATCAGCCCTGCCGGCGATGTCGCCCGGCAGCAGCGCGACCTGATCATCATTTCCGTCGTACTGATGCTCATCATCATCATCCCGGTGATCGTGATGACCTTCGTTTTCGCCTGGAAATACCGCGAATCGAACAAGGCCGCGCACCACGAGTACGACCCGGAGTGGAACCACTCCACGGTGCTGGAGCTCCTTATCTGGTCGGCTCCGCTCTTGATCATCATCGCGTTGGGCGCGGTCACCTGGACCAGCACCCACAAGCTCGATCCGTACCGGCCGCTGGAGCGCGTCGACCACGTCCGCGCCGTGGCACCGGAGACCAAACCCCTGGTGGTTGAAGTGGTCGCGCTCGACTGGAAATGGCTGTTCTTCTATCCGGAGCAGGGCATCGCCACGGTGAACGAGATGGCCGCTCCCATGGATCGCCCGATCGAATTCCACATCACCGCATCCACCGTGATGAATGCCTTCTTCGTGCCCTCGATGGCCGGCATGATTTATGCCATGCCGGGCATGGAGACCAAGCTCCACGGCGTCATGAACAAAACCGGCAATTTCGAAGGCATCTCGGCCAACTACAGCGGCGCGGGCTTCTCCGATATGCGCTTTACGCTGCATAGCGTGTCCGACGCCGATTTCGATGCCTGGGTGGCCAAGGTGAAGGCCGATGGCGGGCACCTTGACCGAGCGGATTACCTCAAGCTGGAAAAACCCAGCGAAAAGGAGCCTGTCCGCTACTACGGCACGGTGGATGCGGGGCTTTACAACGCCATCCTCAACCAGTGCGTCGCGGCAGGCCAGATGTGCATGAGCGACATGATGAAACACGAACAGCACGATGATCACGGTATGGCTGGCATGGCACCTGCCGGGCACCCGCACCCATAGCGGCAGCCTCTTTCGATTGAAGCCTTAGCGAGTCCGGTAATGAACATGCCCGATGCAGAAAAACTGATCTTCGGACGCCTCACCCTCGAGGCGATTCCGTACCACGAGCCGATCCTCATCGCCACCTTCGCAGGTGTCGCCGTGATTGGCGCCGTCCTGTTGGGCCTCATCACCAAATACAAGCTCTGGGGCTACCTCTGGAGGGAATGGTTCACCAGCATCGATCACAAGAAGATCGGCATCATGTACATGGTGTTCGGCATCGTCATGCTGCTGCGCGGCTTTGCCGATGCGCTGATGATGCGCGCCCAGCAGGCCATGGCCTTCAACGGCGATCCGGGCTTCCTGCCACCGCACCACTACGACCAGATCTTCACCGCCCACGGCGTGATCATGATCTTCTTCGTGGCGATGCCGCTGGTCACGGGCCTGATGAACTACGTGATGCCATTGCAGATCGGCGCGCGCGACGTTGCCTTCCCGTTCCTCAACAATTTCAGCTTCTGGATGACGGTTGCCGGCGGCGTGCTGGTGATGGTGTCGCTGTTCATCGGCGAATTCGCCAAGACCGGCTGGCTGGCGTATCCACCTCTTTCGGGGCTGGAGGCCAGTCCAGATGTCGGGGTGGACTACTACATATGGTCGCTCCAGGTGGCGGGCGTGGGAACCACGCTCTCGGGCATCAACCTGATCGCCACCATCGTGAAGATGCGCGCACCGGGCATGACCATGATGAAGATGCCCATCTTCACCTGGACGTCCCTGTGCACCAACGTGCTGATCGTGGCCGCCTTCCCGGTGCTCACCGCGGTCTTGGTGCTGTTGTCGCTCGACCGCTACGTGGGCACCAACTTCTTCACGAACGGCATGGGTGGCAACCCGATGATGTACGTGAACCTGATCTGGATCTGGGGACATCCGGAGGTGTACATCCTGATACTCCCGCTATTTGGCGTGTTCTCGGAAGTCGTCTCCACCTTCAGCCGCAAGCGCCTGTTCGGTTATGCATCGATGGTGTACGCCACGGTGGTGATCACGGTGCTGTCGTACCTGGTGTGGCTGCATCACTTCTTCACCATGGGTTCGGGCGCCAGCGTCAACTCGTTCTTCGGCATCACCACCATGATCATCTCGATCCCCACGGGCGCGAAGATGTTCAACTGGCTGTTCACGATGTACCGCGGCCGTATCCAGTTCGAAGTGCCGATGCTCTGGACCATGGGCTTCATGTTCACCTTCGTGATCGGTGGCATGACGGGCGTGATGCTGGCCATTCCCCCGGCCGACTTCCTGCTGCACAACAGCCTGTTCCTGGTGGCGCACTTCCATAACGTCATCATCGGCGGCGTGATCTTCGGCCTGTTCGCCGGCATCAACTACTGGTTCCCCAAGGCCTTCGGCTACAAGCTCGATCCGTTCTGGGGCAAGTGCTCGTTCTGGTTCTGGCTGGTGGGCTTCTGGCTTGCCTTCATGCCGCTGTACATCCTGGGCTTCATGGGCGTCACCCGCCGCATGAACCACTTCGAGGATCCTTCGCTGCAGATCTGGTTCCAGATCGCCGCCTTCGGCGCGGTGCTCATTGCCCTGGGCATCGGCTCGTTCCTGATCCAGCTATGGGTGAGCTACAAATGCCGCGAGGAACTGCGCGATGTCACCGGCGACCCCTGGCACGGCCGCACGCTGGAGTGGTCCACGTCCTCGCCGCCGCCGGCCTACAACTTCGCCTTCACCCCGATCATCCACGAAGCCGATGCCTGGTGGGACATGAAGGAACGCAACCAGAGGCGCCGCACCGAGGGCTACCTGCCCATCCACATGCCGAAGAACACCAGCGCCGGCGTTTACCTTGCCGCCCTCGCCTTCGTCGTCGGCTTCGCCATGATCTGGCACATGTTCCTTATCGCGGGCCTGGCATTCCTTGGCCTGCTGGTCGTGGCGATCGGCCACACGTTCAACTACAAGCGCGATTTCCACATTCCCGCCGACGAAGTGGCCCGCACCGAGACCGCCCGTACGGAAGAGCTCGCCGCCCATGTCTGATACCAACGCCATGCCCTCCACGGCCCTCGCCAACAACCAGGACGTTGAGTTCTGGATGAAGGAAGACCACCACCCGGCCAACGGTACGTTGCTCGGGTTCTGGATCTACCTGATGAGCGACTGCCTCATCTTTGCCTGCCTGTTCGCCACCTATGGCGTGCTCGGTCGCAGCTACGCGGGCGGCCCCACGGGTGCTGAGCTCTTCGACCTGCCGCTGGTGGCGATCAATACCACGTTGCTGCTGCTCTCCTCGATCACCTACGGCTTCGCGGTGCTTGAGATGCAGAAGGACCGCCGCGGCACGATGATGGCGTGGCTGGTGATCACCGGGCTCTTCGGCCTGGGCTTCCTTGGCATCGAGCTGTACGAATTTGCCGAACTCATCCACCATGGCGCGGGCCCGCAGCGAAGTGCGTTCCTGTCATCGTTCTTTACCCTGGTGGGTACCCACGGCCTGCATGTCACCTTCGGCATCGTCTGGCTGGTCACCTTGCTGTTCCAGGTGGGCCGCTTCGGCCTTACGCCGGCCAACAAGCGCCGCATCCTGTGCCTGTCGATGTTCTGGCACTTCCTGGACGTGGTCTGGATCGGCGTCTTTACCTTTGTCTACCTGATGGGATCGCTGCCATGAGCGCGCATGCCGAATCGCACGACCACCATGACGACGACGCTCCCCACAGCACGCTGAAAGGCTACTTGATGGGGTTCTTCCTGGCCGTGTTCCTGACGGCGGTTCCCTTCTGGCTGGTGATGGGCAAGGTCATTCCCAACGCGCAGACCCTGGCGGTGGTGATCCTGGTGTTCGCCGCCATGCAGATCGTGGTGCATATGATCTACTTCCTGCATATGAACGCGCACTCCGAAGGCGGCTGGAACATGCTGGCGCTGATGTTCACCGCGATCCTGGTAGTGATCACGCTCTCAGGTTCGATCTGGGTGATGTACCACCTCAACGCCAACATGATGCCGGGCATGTCCCACGACATGACCGAGCAGCAGGCCAAGAACCTGCCTTGAGCATGAAGGCGTCCCACGACACGACAACGCCGCGCCGACCGCGCGGCGTTTTCGTTCTGGGCCTGCTCGCCGTGCTTGGTGCGGCGGTGTTCGTGGGGTTCATGGCGCTGGGAATCTGGCAGGTGCATCGCCGGGCGTGGAAGCATGATCTCGTGGCGCGCGTGGATGCGCGGGTGCACGCGGAGCCGGTGGGAGCACCGGGCCGCGACCAATGGCCGGTGGTGAATGCGGCGAACGATGAATACCGGCGGGTGAAACTGACCGGCACATTCGCGCCCGAAAAGAGCGTGCGGGTGCGAGCCAGCACGGAGCTTGGCGCCGGTTCCTGGTTGTTGACTCCAATACGCACGCAGGACGGCAGTGAAGTGATCATTAATCGCGGATTCGTTGCGACGACGTGGTGTGGCGGCAAGGCGACCTGTACATCTGGCCCAGCGGGCGAAACAACGGTCGTCGGCCTGCTGCGCATCAGCGAGCCGAAAGGAGCTTTCCTGCAGGCAAACGATCCGGCACACGATCGCTGGTACTCGCGGGATGTCATCGCCATCGCCGCCGCCAAGGGACTGGACCCTGTCGCTCCCTATTTCGTGGATGCCGATGCTGCCTCGTCCCCTGGCCGGGACGGCAACGACGGCCCGGTCGGCGGCCTCACGGTGATCGCCTTCCCCGACAACCATCTGATGTACGCCCTAACCTGGTTTGGCCTGGCGCTGATGACCCTGTTCGGAGGCTGGATCGTCTGGAAGGACGAGCGGAAGAAACGGCGGGATTAAACCGGCTCACGCCACGCCGTACTCACCACGCTTGATGGCTTCCATATCGAGTTCGTAGAGCTCACTTTCGTAGTCTTCGCCACCGAAATACACGCCCACGACGGGCGAGGCGCGTTCGGCCAGGTAGTCCTCTTGTTCGATAAGGTTCGCAGTCACGCGGGGCGAAACGATCACCCGATGGCGCAGGCCCATCCGCAGATTAGCTCCGCTGCTGACGACGGCGCACCAGCGCCTCGCGCACCTGATCAATGGTCATGCCCTTGGAAGGATCGTCGCGCAGTTCTTCATACGCTGGCACCACTTCCTGCCGCAGCCAGCGTTCCACGGCCGCATCCCGCGCCTGAAGCGCGCGCAAGCCGTCGCTGATGACGGCGCTGGCGCTGGCGTATTGGCCCGACTTTGCCAGCCTATCAACGAGCTCGGCCTGTTCTTTCGAAAGAGAGATGCTGAGTTTTTGGCTGCTCGCCATGGCAAGGACCTTGGACGGGCTGGTAGGAATAAATACTACTCCTTCCCACCCCGTCGATCTAGTACCCGCGCTTTTACTTGAGGCAACGAAAGCCGATGGTCTCCACGCGGCAAAGTTCGCGAGATATCCGCGCCACGCCCTGCGCGCGGCGCGGAGCCCGGTTTACTTGCCCTCGGGCACGAGGTTGGCCAGCTTGCCCTTCTTGTCGAACTGGCAGGTGAAACTCTTCTTGCCATCCATGCCCGCGTCGGCGACGCCCGCGATCGAGTAGCCAGCGCCCGCGTCGGCAGCCTGCACGGGCTGCAATTGGATGTAATCGTTCTTGACGTCGAATTTCTTCGCTGCGGCATCCAGGCAGCGGGTGGTGAGCTTGCCCGGGTCGGGCCGGTCGGAAGCAAAGGCGTGCGAGGCCAGGACAAGGCCAAGGGAAGTGGCCAGTAGCAGGGCGGGCTTGCGCATGGGGTTTATCTCCGTACAAGGCACGAGGCCGGGGTTATTACCGGCTCGAGTGTGCCTTGCAATTCCTTGCGCCCCGATAAACGGGTGGCCTGGAATGGTTCCTTTCCGTTCAGGTGGGATCATGCCCGGGGTCGCGTCCCAAAAAGGTTGGGACGGAATGGACGCCCCCGGCTTGCGCCGACGAAGCGAGATCGGTCGTTCTGACGCTCCCGACCAGCGTACCTCGGGACACTGTCACCTGCCCGATGCGTCCATGCCGTCTCACAAGACTCGTACGCCACGCCGTGAATACGCGAGGGGGTGGCGGGCGAGCCAGGGTAGCAAACCGGAGAAGTAGCCGGCCGGACCGAAGTCCGCCTGGCCGCCCGCCATAAAAGGTGGGAGACGAAGCGCCGTGATGTTCACGGCGTCCGCCACTTCTTCAGGTTGCTACACCCGGTTACCGATGTACCGGCAACACGAACATTCTCCTGAATCCACATCGGCACTTCCATCAGAAGCGTCTCAAAGTTGAGCACGAATTTCGATCGAAAGAATCGTGTTCTTCCGTCTACGTCGGATAGCTTTGCAACGCCATCGCTTGAGTCTGTATGTCAAAGCGGTCATAAAGGCGGGCAATATCGAACGGAAGGACTCGCCGTGGCGTTTCCAGACGATGGCTTCGTCATATTGCCCGAGGTCATTTCGCTTCAGGCGTGCGATGAATTGATCCAAGCCGTCTCGACGAGAGTTCCGGGCAAACCGGGCTCACGTAGTCTGCTTGGTTTGCCAGCTATCGATCGAGCGGCCGTGGAGCTACAACGGCAGCTCATCGCCATGGGCTTGATGAGCCAGGCATACCGAGTCGTGCAGTGCTCTTTATTCGCCAAGGGAGCCGATGCGACTTGGTCAGTGACGCCGCATCAGGACTTGAGCATTCCTGTCTCTGATCGTATCGACACCCCTGGCTGGTCCGGATGGTCAAGGAAGGAGAACGTCTGGTTTGTCCAGCCGCCCACATCCATCCTGGAACTGCTGATAGCCGTGCGCCTTCAGTTGGACGATCACGCCTCGGACACCGGGCCACTTGAGGTCGTACCCGGAAGCCACGCAAACGGGCGGATGACCAGCGCTTCGGTCAGCCAGCATGCTGCAAACAGGGTCAGCTGCATCGTTCCGAGGGGTGGCGTGTTGGTCATGCGCCCCCTGCTTATTCACTCCTCCAGCAAGCCACGAGTTTCCAAACCCCGCCGCGTCCTGCACTACCTCTACGGCCCTCCCCTGCCAGCGGGGATCAACTGGGCCACGCCAGGTCCTGGTAATTAATCGCGGACCTATAGCCTGAAGGCTAATGCCAAGGACGCGTTGTTTCGAGTTCGTTTCTCATGGCTTATGAATCCTGCTCATGACACCTTCCTTCGCAACAGGGCTAGTCTCATTAGAGACCCTCTCATAGGCTTGGTCAGTCAGTTAATGGCAAGACTTTCAGCCGATGCCGAGGCGCTTGCCGCCTGGCACGGAATTGCCGGGCCGCATGCATCGGTCCGGCGTAGCAACTCTCCAGGACAGCTATGGATTCGGATGTTTCCGCTTTGCGATCGATTGCCCAGACCTATTTCGACGCCGCCTATGAAATGGATGCCGAGAAATTCGCATCCATCTTCCATCCATCAAGCTCCGTGACAAAGGTCGGCGAAGACGGCAACGTGAGCGTGACGCCGATTTCGACGTGGTTGGCAGCCGTACGAAACTTGAAAGCTCCAAAGCAGCAGGGCTTCGAGCGCGATGACCAGATCCTGTCCATCGATATCGAGAAGGAGCTCGCGGTCTTGAAGGTGAAATTGCAGGTCCCGCCGCGTGTCTTCACGGACATGCTGTCATGCCTGAAGGTTCATGGAACGTGGAAGATCGTCCAGAAGGTGATGACTTTCGAGCTGATTGAGAACCTATAGGTTCACCGCTTGCCAAATGGCCGCATGTTTATCAGCGCCCTGCCCACGCGCATCATGCCGTCACCGCCCGCCTCCAGGGCATCCATGAGAGCGTCACCATGCCCGTTCTACACCTGGAAATGCATCCCGGCCGCACGCTTGAGCAAAAGCGCGCCTTCGTGCAGGAAGCCACCCGCGTCACGGTGGAAACCCTGCAATGCCCGCCGGACAGCGTGGAAATCGTGATCACCGAAGTGGCGCGCGACTTTTGGGCCAAGGGCGGCAAGCTGCGTTCAGACGTGTGATTTCCTTATTCTTCAATTAATTAGAAATTGTTTAATCCCTCAGCGCCAGACACGTGCAGACTACGGAAACCAACCTGCTGGCGAGCTCGCGCTCCGAGCTGATGGGCTCCTGCCCAGTCATTGGATGACTTTCCATGCTGCACCTGCGCCTCGTCGTACCTCGCGAACGCACCACCGCCGTCAGTACCCTGCTACTTGAGCGGGGCGACGTAACCAACGTCATGCACTTTCCCGGAGCGGCGCTCCGGCCCCCTGGCGACGTCATTCTTTGCGATGTATCGCGCGATTCCACCGACGAACTGTTGGCAACCTTGCATGCCATCGGCGTAGATGCCGGTGGATCGATTGCCGTGGAAACCATGGATACCCTGGTATCGCGGCATCCGGATATCGATCAGGAACTCGATTGGTCAGAGCATGCCGAATCGGTGGTCTGGGAATCGGTCGAGGCCGCAGCTCACAAGGAAGTGCAAGGCGGCTGGACCTTCCACGTCTTCCTGAGTATCGCCGTGGCCCTGGCTGCCATCGGCGTAAAACTGGACTCGACCATCGCGATTATTGCCGCCATGGTAGTCAGCCCGGATTTCAGTCCCGTCGCCGCGATGTGCGTGGGCACGGTAAGAAAGGGACAGCGCGCCCTGATTGGAATGGGCCTTCGCTTGTTCATCGTCGGCTTCGCGCTTGCCATCGCCGTGGTGGCCGTGCTCGCTTTTCTCGCTGCATGGGCCGGGTGGATCAATGCGGCGGACCTGCTCAAGCCAAGGCCTCAAACCGATTTTATCTGGACACCGGACCGCTGGTCGTTCGTGGTCGCCCTACTCGCCGGCGCGGCGGGTGCACTCTCCCTGACCTCGTCGCGTTCCAATGCATTGGTCGGCGTATTTATCGCGGTCACCACCGTACCTGCCGCCGGCAACCTCGCCTTCGCCATGGCGATCGGTGCATGGCATTGGTTGGAACCGGCGCTCTACGGCAGCCTTGCGAAGGGAGGCGACAGCATCTCGCAGGAGATCGGCGGGTCGCTGATGCAATTGCTGGTCAATGTCGCGGGAATGTTCATCGCAGGCGTCCTTTCGCTACTGATGGCACAGTGGGTGGATCGGCAATCGGCACGACGTCGGTTGGCCAAGGGCGGCAAGTTGGGTTCGGACGCGTGATGTCCGCCCTTGCCTGTCAGAGCAATTGAAGGCCAAAAGCCAACAGGCCCACCACCAGCACGATGAAGACGATCTGGGTGCTAATCCACAAGCCGATGGTTCGGGTAAGAGCCCCCGCGACGCCCGAGCCATAGGCTCCGCGGAGAAGCCCATACAAGTTGATCGGAACCCACATGGCCGCGCCAAAGATCGCGGCGCCACGCAACGGGCCGGGTGCCAGCCATGCCAGTCCCGTGATGAGAAACACGAAGGCGAGGAACTGCATCGACACCATCAGGTGGTCGTAGGCGTAGAACTGCTTGTGCCACGCATAAAGCAGCATCAGTTCGAT
>Ga0307510_10003061_pt1 | contig 19310 bp, 25 predicted proteins | sample 12_EM_MG_FD_207224 | JGI IMG/M metagenome (GOLD analysis project Ga0307510, IMG submission 207224) | Populus trichocarpa ectomycorrhiza microbial communities from riparian zone in the Pacific Northwest, United States - 12_EM | ecosystem: Host-associated > Plants > Roots > Unclassified | place...
TGGAGAGAGAGGAAAAGGGGAGAAGTTTGATGGAGAGGGAGGAAAGAGGAGGAGGATGGTGGAAGTTATACAGAATTCGCAGGGTACCGAAGGAGAGAGGAGTGAGGGAGAGGGAAGTTGGGATAGTGAGAAAGTGGAGAAGGAGTTGGGATTGAGGAAGGGTGATATAGTGAAGGTGGTAGGGAAGAAGGGGAGGTAGTGGTAGAAATGAAGGAGAGTAAGGGAAAGGAGATGATAGAGAGTTTGAGAGAAGAGGTATGGGAAAAGGCAGTGGGAAAGAAGGTGAAGGAAGTTAGGTTGAGGGATAGTTTGGTGGGTATGGTTATGCCGGCATTGAGTATGGAAAAATGGGGAGGAAGATTGAAGGAATAGAGGGTGGAATTGGAGGAGAAGGTTGGATTGAGGCTGATGAAAGAGCCGGTGTGGTTGGTGAATAAGAGGAAGATGGAGATAATAAGGTTGAATCATGTGGGTGTGGTTATTCATGTGGCGAGAGAGAGTGAAAGAGTTAAGTGGTTAGAATGTGGGATAATGTGGGATGGAGTTAGGATAGGTGTGAATAGGTATGTGGGAAGGAAGAAGGTGGAATAGTGCACTAAGTGTGTGAGTTTTGGACACATTTGGTGGAAGTGTAATAGGAGAGAGAAGTGGAGCATTTGTGGGGTGGAAGGACATAGGGGATGGAAACAGAGGTGTGGAAGGTGCAACGTATGGAGGGCACCTTGTAAACATTATGGGAAGTGTTGTGGAGGTGGAGGAGGCCATACGATGAAAGATGCTAACGAAGGAAATAGCTTGGCGTTGAGGATAGAATAGGCAAGATTGAAGAGTATATGCTAAGGGCATTTGGATAGTTTCGGTTAATGTTAGAATGAGCATAGGAGGAATGTATAATGTGAGAAGTAGAGAGGAGGGAGTAGGTTTTTATTTGTTTCAAGAGGTACGGGTGTTGGAAGGGGAAAAGACAGGGAGCATGGAGGGTTATGAGAGTGTAGAGGGAATGAGAGGTTATTTGAAAGGGGGAGAGGGAGCAGTTGTGTATACAAAGGTACATGGGAGGTGGAAAGAAAAATGGGAAGTAGTGAAGAGGGAGAGAACGAGGATAGGTGTGGTATTGAAATTGGAGGAAGGGAGGAAATTGAAAATATGGAATATTTATGTGGGATAGGGAAAGCATAGAGGGTTTGGATAGATAGAGGGTGATGGAAAGGGGGTGGTTATGGGAGATGTGAATGTGAGGCATGAGAGGTGGGGAGGTGATGGAGTGGTAGAAAATGTGGAAGGGAGGAGGTTTAGTGTTAGGCGCACAGACTCCCCGTAAGGATTTACAGGGCAATGTTACCCTGCCTTGGCGCATACGAACTTCGAAGGAAAAGGTTAACACCCCCCTCCAGCCCCGGCGTTGGGACGGCGCGTCATCACTGGCCACCTGGGTAGTTGCGTCCCAACAGGAAAGCTCACTATCGCTGGAACACATCCTATAACACTGTATACGTCGCGGCCGTCAGTCCGACCAGATCCTGTTCGCAGGATATATGAGGGGGAACCTTCGGGCACCTTATGCAAGTAGAAGCAGGTGAATCGGACGACGGCGCATAAGGCTACAGACGCTTGAAGACAGATAGTAGGAAGGGTTGGAGGAAGGTAACGGCACGTTTTGCACGAAGGTTAGTCCACTCGTACCTACAAAGTCGGGTAGAGTATGAAGTAGGTAACTATGCCCAGTAAGTGGATCGGGTGAATCCACAAATGACAAATTGGTAAAAGATGGAGTCCAAGGGAAAAAGCCTATAGGTACGATCCCGAGGACAAGTTGTGTAATGCCGGAAGACCAGAGTACGAGATGCAGTTGCCTACCGAATTCTCGACGGAACCAACCAAAGAAGAAAGGCCATCTTCTGTCCCGCGAGTTAGACTACTCTTGACGAGCACGAGGGCAAGATAATTTGTAACCATTGTTGTCAACGGATAAACGGATGAGCTGACACCTGACGCGGTCTTTACACCACCAGGAATAATGAAGGCGGAGACCGATAAGTTGGCCATGGGAGCAAAACGTGTGGTAGAGAGTTTTCAGGGTCTACGAGTGTTCGCACTCAGGTGAAGCTCGCAACGTTGCGGGCAAGGTACTTAGTTAGTATAGAGTTAGCATGTATACCGCGATTGCTCAGACGTGGAATATAAATATCGAAGCATCTTCGTTGCTATTAAAGTCAACAAGCACGGAGAAGAGATCATATCAATATAATAAGTTATCTACACTTTTATATCGTTACCAATACTTCGACGATCTATGCCGAGGTAAATCATTATATCTAACCTACATTACTCGCGTCTTCTTAACGAGTTCTCCAATATAATTACGATTAAGGTCCTAGCTGTCGGAATACCTCACGCCGAAGCTACCACTTAACAGTTAGTAGATTGGATAGATGAGTGGGGTTGGAAATTGGGTATGGAGAGGGGAGTGGTAATGAGAAGGAGAGAGAGAGAGGTGGGAAGTGACAGGGTACTGGATATAGGAGTTTATGTGGGAGGAGTAGAGGTGAAGGGAAGGAGTTGGGATTGGGTAGTGGGTTTGGATCATAGGCCAATTGAAATGGAGGTAGAAGGGATTGGGGTGATAGTGGAGAAGGAAGAAGATAGGAAGGGAATGGTAGATAGGAAGAGGTTTGAGGGGAGTGTTATGTTGGAAGGGGGTGTAACAATCGTATTGTTGAGCGGTAATGCAACAGGCAACGACAGTCGTCCCCTGAATAAGCAAATCTCGCTTTTCTGAACCCGGGCGTAAGGAGATACGATCGCTTCAGATAGTACAGAACTGGCTTGCTTGTCTGGAGTGATCCGTCGAAGGATACTATAGCTTGAAATAGTAAGATAGGAGGATTGTCGTGCTTGACAGAACTATCGCAATAGTTCTGTGTTCGAGCGGCCCATCGAGACTATCGCACTAGTCTCCAGGTTCTTAGAGCGCAGGCTCAGGTAGAGGAGTGTATTTGTAAAGAGAGTAAAGTGTAATTGTATTGCAATATCTGAAGTATAGAAAAGTACTTAGATGGTTGCGTGAAGATCCTATCTCTTGGTTGCTTTTTTTTTATATTTTCTTTTTTAATCATGCGTTATTTGTTTGTAGATACAAAAAGCCTTATGCAGCATGAGCTATGTAGAGAAAAAAACCTATAAATGCAAACCCACCGGCCGCTTCACCTCTTCATGGCAAAAATCGAACACCCCGAATCCATAGGAAAAAAGTCCGCCCACCGAGCACCTAAGATGAGACACCCCAGACAGGTAAAGAGACAATTCATAGAGAAGTAGAGGAGAGAGACCCAAACCCTTCCGCTGGCTCCCGTAAAACAAAAGAAAGGACGGCGTGGCTAAAGGAGTTTCGGGGCCCGGGGGAGAGGATAGTGATCGCGCATTAAGGGTAAATCAGAAGACTCGCAGGCCAACACGGTAACTGTATTCAACGGCTGCGCCGGAAAATTACATCGGTGGATCCAATGGGTTGGCGGCAGCCATGGAGGCCGTGCAATACCACAACTGGGTGTAACTGAGTAGGAGTGCGACGATCGGGGAGGATAGAGAGGCGAGCTGAGCCACCGGGCAGAGGGGATGCCAGCTAAGGACGATGAGCAGTAGGGTGCGAGTCGATGCGGAGCCGTAGGGTGCCAGCGGATGATGAGCAGTAGGGTGCCAGCCAGGGAGTGGAATTTAGCAGTACGGTGCAAGGGGACAGAACCAGGAGGAGGATGGAGGAAGGATCGCGAGCAAGCTAGCAGCAGCCAACAAACGGGGCATAGCAATAGTGTTTGGGATGAGGACGAAACCTGGACGAGACCGTGGCGTTACAAACCGACGCTTTCCCCAGCAGATGTACCAGCCCACGAAGCCGAAGGGTACTACGACCAAGAGTCCGGACGCCATAACGCTGACCTTGAAGGAAGCAAGAAGCTTTCCAACCATGCAAAATGCTAAGTGAGGTGCAAAGCAAGTGCGGGGCAAGGGGGAGAGCTGAGCTTCATGAGCAGGAGTAAACGAAGAACAGGAACGAGAACCCCGAGGAGGTGGGGCCCATAGGCCCCGCAGGAGGAGCAAAGATGGTGCTAGGCGCACGGACTCCCCATAAAGATTTACAAGGCAAAGTTACCCTGCCTTACCACGCACGAACTTCGAAGGAAAAAGATAACACTCCCCTCCAGCCCCGGCGTTGGGACGGCTCATCATTACTGGCCACCTGGGTAGTTGTGTCCCAACAGCATAGACCACTATCAATGGAACACATCTTGTCACACCGTATACGTCGCGGCCATCGGTCCGACCGGATCCTGTTGGCAGGATTGATGAGGGGAGACCTCCTGGCACCTGATGCAGGTGGTTTCAGGGGAATCGGATACCGGCGCATAAGGTTACAGACACTCGAAGACAGACTGTCGGAAGAGTAGGAAGGTAACCGGACGTTTTGCACGAAGGTTAGTCCCCACGTACCTACAAAGACGTGTACAGTATGAAGGAGGTAACTATGCCCACTAAGTGGATCGGGTGAATCCACAAAGGACAGGTTGGTAAAAGATGGAGTCCGAGGGAAAAAGACCATAGGTACGATCCTGAGGACAAGTCGTGTAATGCAGAAGAGCAGAATACAACATGCCGTTGCATCTCGAATTCTTGACGGAACCAACCAAAGAAGATTGGCCATCTTCTGTCCATTGAGTTAGACTACTCTTGGTGACCACAAGGACAAGATAATTCATAACCATAACTGTCAACGGATAAACGGATGAGCTGACACCTGACGTGGTCTTCTCACCGCCAGGAATAACAGAAGCGCTGACCCATAAGTTGGCCATGGGAGAAATGGTGTGGTACAGAGTTTTCAGGGTCTACGAGTGTTCGCACTCAGGTGAAGTTTGAAGAATTGTGAACGACATGCTTGGTTAGTATAGGGATAGCATGTATACTACGATTGCTCAAACGCGGAATATAAATATCGAAGGATCTTAGCTGCTATTAGATAAAACAAGCACGGAGAAGAGATTTTATTACTATAATAAGTTTTTATCTTATTGTTACCAATACTTCGACTATCTATCCCAAAGTATACCATTATATCTAGCCTACATTGCCCGCGTCTTCTTAGCCGGTTCTCCTATATAAAGAGATTCAGGTTCTAGCTGTCGGAATACCTCATGCCGCAGCTATCACCTAATAGTATATTGATACTTCTCCTCGTTACTGAGACGAATGTTTGGCAGAGACTCTTATACTCCCACACACACCCAAAAAAAGTGGACCTTGCGAACCAAGACCATTGAGGATTGCCTCAATACACCAAGTCCGCAACCCTAGCAATATTCCCGAACCAGGGACCCAAGAGCCTTACCATGAGTCTTACTTCTGGTGGATAAAGCCAGAAAACACTGTTATACGCGAAGACATCGCCGCATTATACCAATACCACTACGGTGAAGACTTCACTTATATCACCCTTTCAGAGCAATCCAACTCCATTTTGTACACCCTGTCCCCAGCAAGAGAGGGAAACTCGGGTCAGAAATTCGTGATACCAGCAGTGTAGGGAGGAAACAAAAGAGAAGTTTCCCATGAAGAAGGTGAAAAAAAGTGGCTTCTAACCCAAAGGGCCTGAAGTCAGGGAGTGGCGACAGGAGGAAGTAGAAGAAGGTCACGAAGGAGCTGATGAACTGTCCCTAGCCTCGGCCCCTATTGTGGAAACAACGGTCACCCACCTGGTCCGATCACATTCAGCTGATCCCACACCTCGATCCCCTGTCGGACTAGGCACTCTAGCCAAATATGGGAAGCCAAGACAGGGAGCCGGTCAATGAACCCCTGAGCCCACATGGGGATCTGTAATGGCCGCCTGAATTCGGAAACTAGAACAAATCCAAGGCCCATTCGACCCAAAGCTCACCCAAATTCAAGATAGCCAACATCTTGCTTTCAGTTCCCTACCGACCAACATATTGTTAATGGCCCAAGCACTGTTAAATGTCAAAATACAGTTAAAATCTGGGGTTCAGAGAGTCGGCCACGAACTCGGCCGAATAGATGAACAAGTACAACTTCTGGACGAGTAGTGTCAAAAGGTCCAAGAAAGCTTCGGCACTCAGGGAGCGGAACAACCAGGAGATCGTTTAGTTAAATGAGCAACACAAAGGGGAACTGGAAAATCATGAGATGAGCATTCATCTCGTGAGGGATGAGCTGCGACTCCACCAGGAGTCACGGGAAGCGCAAGATGGTGAGATCTCGGTGCTTAAGGCGCTGGTAGAACGATTGATGAGGCAGGTAAAGGGAATAGGGATGGTGTCAGATCCGACACCAGAGGCTTCATGGGCGGGTGGAGGAAGACCACCACCACCACGACTCGGGGTGGCAGGAGCGGCAGGAGGAGGAGGACCCCCCGATGATGAGGGAGAAGGATCTGGAAGAAAGCCCGACGAGAGTAGGAAAGGAAGATGGGACAAGAGACCCACACCCCAGCCAGAGGACGAATATGATGCCCAGGACGACAAACAGTTTAACCTGTTTTCTCGAGTCATGGCCAAGACTTTGGGACAATGTACGATAGTCCCAGCGGAACCCCCTGCCCTGTTCAGAAATGAGAAACACCAAGATATAAGCATCTGGTTATTGACATTCGCGGATTATTTTAGCCGCAACAGCTAGCAATGGCCAGACGAGGCACTGCGAATCTGGAAAGCCATAAGGGAAATGGAGGCGAAAGAGGTCGCACCGTATGCGTTAACCTACCAGTAACATATGAGCGGAGAATTAGGTTATACGAGAAAAGCCGGATACGAGCACTGGCATGTCTTTGCAGAACTGGCGGTGCAACGATTCAGCCCTACCCATGAGACCGAAAAATCCCTAACACAAATGGGCTTTGTCAAATACCATGGTGATATCACAAAGTTCTTGCTGGAAATGGAAAATCTTAACATCCGTGCAAGAGTCACGTGGATGGGCTGGAGGAAAATGATTGAGGACCAAATCCCCGAAGGTGCATAGCGACGACTCTCATTACGAGAATACATCGAAGATGGGGAATGGTTGGATGCAGTCAGGACCGTCACCAGAGCTGAAGAACATTTCATGGAACGAAAAGGTCTACGAGTGGGCGGTCCCTACGGCACGACACGGGTGGAAAAGGGGAAGTTCGAGGATTCAAAGCCTGAGGTTGCCGCACGTGTCTAAAAAAGCAGTACACCGCTAAGGAAAAGGCGGACTACCAAAAGAAGAAGGTTGGGGAAAGATACGTGAAAAAGAAAGGGTCGGTGGCAACGGCGGGGAGGTTAAGCACACAGTGTGGGCAGAAGCCCACCAGGGCATCGATCTCAAGGTTGTTGATAAGCGGAAATCTGACAATGAAAGCACGCGATGTGGAATGAAAAACTACGGTTGGAAATACTGTCGAAAGCTGGTACAAGTATCGGCTGTATATCGAGGGCAATCGAAGCCCAAATGACACACCTTATTTGCACCAAAGCGACGCTCTCGGGTAGCCACTGTGGCCGTTGATGGCCAGGGAGAAAGCCCGAAGCGGGCCGTGCAAATGCCCCCAGCTTGGGCCTTTGACAATGACGACATCTTATAAAAGGTCATCCTGGTACCGACAACAACAGTGATCGGGTAGTGAGGTTGCAGCCTCGAATTGAAAGACCTATGGCGTAGTCGCTGATGCCATCCCACCGGAAGGCTAAAAGACCAAAGGATAGCAGTTGCCATTTTACGTTCAAAAATGGGTAGTCCATGCTCACCAGGGGAAAGATACAAAGTGACAAGTGAAGAAAGCGATCGACGAGAGTAAATGGGAAAGAGAAGACTACCATTCGTCAGAACGGGATTTGAGTTGCAGGACATGCGGAGGGGCGTTGAAATCCAGGGTAACCTGACATTCACCTCGTGTAATTTGCTGGGCAAATAGAAGCCCTCGAGGCCTCTATGCTGCACAAAGTTCATGCCTGACGAGTGGTGTCAGAGGGGCTCTCGGGAGAGAGATGCAACTCGAAGGTGAAGGTACTGTGGACTCCTCGGAGGGGACAGCCTCACATGAGCGATAAGTAGACGATAAAGGGCTGCGCACCCTAGTCGTGAACTCGAGGGGTACTCTAGTGAACCACTACTCCTGTAATATGTGAACTCCTCGGCAGGAGGTAAAGACCACGAGTAGTGGGTTCCCGGATATTCAAATATAAGACACTTATTGTCAAGGTTTGTCTGTGGAGGGTTTAGGAGCCGAAAATGCTCAGGGGCGCTAACAAACCACCACACTAGTTGTAACTGCGACGATGAAAAGACTTTATCAAACACCTGAGCTAAAGCTCAAGACCTATTAAAAAATCAAAGCATTACACCTGCCCCGAGGGGAAGGCATTTATTGAAATCAAGGGACGAATCCACCTGACAAACGTACTTTTAGATTCTAGTTCAAACATCTTTCGCGTGAACCAGGAAACCGCACACCGGCTTGAAATCCCCACCTAAGCTAGGGATTCACCCTTAAAAATCAAAACCTTCAATGGTGAAAATGCGCCTACATGGGAAATATTCTACACCCATCCTATCCTATTGGAAATCGGTTCCAATGGTCACCGAAGCATGATATGCTGCTAAATCGCGAACGCAGGAAGATATGATTTAATCATACCCTTTGGGTGCTGGCACAATGAACACCCCCTTAACAGTATCGCGGCCACGAAGAAATGGGTCTTTGAAAAAGCGAAGTGCAATGCTCATATAGAAGATGAAGCAGTGGTGGATTTGATTGAGTGGGATGAAACCGTGGCTTACAACGAAGAAGCTCAGTATGTGGGGAGGATTGAACGAGAAGAAGAAGGGGGAATACATTTGGAGAGGCTGCGAAAACCATACTGGCAGTATAAGGAGCGTTTTGAAGAGAAAAAAGCTAACATGTTGGCACCTCGAAGAACCTTCGATTATGCCATCAACCTTAAGGAAAGGCCCCATTTACCCGATGTCGGCACACCTGATGAACGAGCTGGATAAGTACCTCAAGAAAATGCGCGCCGAGGGTAAAATAGCCGACAGGAAATCCCCTTACGGTGCTCCAATCCTTTACGTTCCAAAACCAGATGGAAGTCTACGACCAGGTGTAAACTATAAGAACATCAACAAGTTCACCATCCTGAATAAATACCCCCTACCGCTCATGGCTGAACTATAAGACCGGGTTGCAGGCGCAAAAGTATTTACGAAGCTCAATCCAAAAGATGGATACCACGTTATTCGAATGAGAAAGGGGGATGAACATAAAACGGTTTTTCGTACAAGATACGGACTAGATGAATAGCAGGTCATGATTTTCGGGCATGTATACGCTCCCGCAACGTTCCAGACAATGATGAACAAAATCCTAAGGGAATTCTTGGACCACGGAGTAGTCGTCTACCTAGACGATATCCTGAGATACTCAGAAAATATGGACCACCATATCAAACTTGTCCAAAGAGTCCTCGACCGGTTCGAACATGTTAACACTACTTACCAGTCTGGTTGAAAAAGTCGATGTTCCACCAGGAGGAGGTCGAATTCCAGGGATCCATTGTCAAAACTAGCGCTCTCACCATGAGTGATAGAAAAGTGAAAAGAGTGCAAAACTGGGCACACCGGAGATTGATTAAAGAGGCTCAAAATGTCATTAGATTCGTGAACTTCGATCAGAGATTCATCAATGATTTCTCAATGGTTTGCAAACCAATAACCGAAACGTTAAAGGGCAACCCAAAGGATTTTCACTGGCGAAGCGAGCAGGAGGAGGCATTTGAGAAGTTAAAAAGGAGGTTTACAATGGCATCGATCTTGTCGCATTTTTACGCAGGTAGGAAAACCCTCGTAGAGACAGCCGCTAGCGACCTTGCACTCGAATGCGTACTACCCCAATACTAAGGAAGACGGCTCCACCCAGTAGCTTTTCATTCCCCTAAGGTAAACAGTGCGGAAAAAAAATCACGAGATAAATGACATGGAATTACCCGCAATGATAGAAGCGGTCAAGGAATGGAAAAGGTAACTGTGGGGTGAGGAAGAGCCTGTGACGGTCAATAAAGACCTGCAAAACATACAGTCTTTCCTGACAAACAAAGTCTGGATCCAGCGACAAATTCGATGGGCGCAGGCATTGACAAACTACGACTTCAAAATAGTTTAGCGGCCGGGAAGCAGAGAAGGGAAACTGGACGCGTTAAGTAGACGCCTGGAGCATTGTCGTGAGGAGGGAGCTCATCACACTGAACAGTCAATTTTGAAAACAGAACACTTTCAAATTTCTGTAATTCATCAAAAATGAAGTGCGGAGACAGCCCATACCCCAGGAAGGCGAACCCCCAAGGCGTTGAATAATGAAGCTTTCAGACAAGGCTGTTGTTTCGACAAAAGGATCACGGTTTGCGGCCGGTCATGACATCTATGCCATAACGGACGGTGTGGTACCAGCAAAAGGACAAATAATGGTGGAAACAGAGATTGCGATAGGACTGCCGGAAGGAACCTATGGAAGACTAGCAGTAAGAAGTGGTATGGCTAGTAAGATGGGAATAGCAGTGGGCGGAGGTGTAATAGATGCAGATTACACCGGAGAAGTCAATGTCATACTTCGAAATGAGGTGAAGCAGACTGCTTGATTAAGGCAGGGGATGGGAGAACGCAACTCATAATAGAGAGAATTACCGATACCAACACCATCGAAGTAGACAATCTAGGAATAACCGAGCGAGGAAAATTGGGTTTCGGATCAAGCGACCTAAACCCCAACCGATCCATCACGGCTAAATCAGAAGGAGTCAACCTATAATTCCTTTATGCAGACACAAACGAAAACGAATTCTTTAGCGCAGCTAATATCGGCTATCACCCTCGGTTAATGAAGGAAAAAGAAATCTTATGAAGCGCTCACGTCAATGCAGCCCTGATGGGAACAATGAACGATTCATTTGTGGACAAGATTAGAGTGGCTGGCAAAGAGGATGAGAGGTGGCAGGAACGAGGCCGTGAACTGGTCAGGTTAAGAGAAGTTGGAAAAAAGATGCCCGACGAATGGATCGAAAAGGACGGGTTGCTATTCTACAAAAATCCCTTGTACATCCCCGAGGACGAATCCCTGCAGGCAGAGATAGCCTAAGGCTGTCACCACTAGTTGGTAGCGGGGCACTTTGGACAGGAAAAAACGATTGAGATAGTGACAGGGGATTTCTACTGGAAAGGCCTCGCAGATTGGATCAGAGACTATGTTCGATCCTGCGACGAATGTCAACATAGTAAATCCCCGCGACAAGCTAAGTATGGATTGCTTCAACCTTTACAAGTACCTTCTGCTGCATGGAGCTCCATTTCGACGGACTTCATCACACAACTAGCGGAATCGGAGTGCAAGACCCAGATCATAGCAGTAGTGGACGGGTTCACCAAGATAGCCCCTTTTATTGCCCTCCGCAAAAATGCGACCGCAAAGGATGTTGCGGACAACTTCCTTCAGGAAGTCTGGACACTTGACGGATTACCGACCAAGATTATATCGGATATACACGTGAAGCTTTTCGCCGAGTTTTGGGAATCGTTGTGCAAAATGCTAGGTGTGACACGACGCATGTCAACGGCGTACCACCCCCAAACTGACGGAAAAACTGAAACAACCAACCAAGTGCCAGAAAGTGACTTACCGACATTTGTCAATTACTATCTGAACGAGTCGTACAAACTGTTGCCGTTAGCCGAACATGTCTATACTCACTCTGCAACAACTGCACATAAAATGACCTTATTGTTCGCTAACCACGGCTTTCACCCACATCGGGAGGGGATAAAAGAAAGAGAAGCGCATAATCCGGGAGCGACAATGTATGCTCACTGGATGCAGGACATACACCCACAGGCGAAACAAACACGAGAGAATACACTGGAATCGATGAAGCAATATTATGACCGGAAAGCGACCAAACAACCCGACATCCGGGTCGGCGACTTCGTAATGTTGACTGGTAGGAACATACGTACCAAACAACCGTCGAAGAAGTTAAGTCCAAAGCTGTATGGCCCGGGCAAAGTCTTAGAAAAGAAAAGAAGTCAGGGATACAAGCTAGAAATATCGGCTAGGTGGAAAATTCATCCGCTGTTTGATATTTTGCTGTTGGAACCATACCGAGCCGCGAACCAACCAGCTCGCGACAACCGCTCCGAGCTCCTGATGACATCGAAGGAGATTTAGAGTGGGAGATAGAAAGCATCTTCAAGAGTGAGATCATTTCCAATAAGCGAAAGGTTCAAGGAAGGAATAAACCGATTCAAGAGCTTCGCTATTTTGTGAAATTTAACGGCTGCACGGAGGATCAAAATACTTGAGAGCCACCCAAAGGTGGAAAGAACATTCAGTAAAAGGTGGAAAGGTTTCATAGAGAAAGCCCGGAGATGCCGGGCCTGCAGGAGGTTGAATAACCTGAGAAATGGTTTCCATCCGTGGACAAGCAAACGCCGCTGCTTTTTACCCCTACTATTTGGAGCTTGAAATGGAAGATAGATTGTACAATAGACATAGAGTATTCAGGACGAACACTACGAAGAGGGGAGCACGTGTTAGGCGCCCAGACTCCCTGTAAGGATTTACAAGGCAAAGTTACCCTACCTTACCACGCACGAACTTTGAAGGCAAAAGATAAGACCCCCCTGCAGCCCCGGTGTTGGGATGGCGCGTCATCACAGGCCACATGGGTAGTTGCGTCCCAACACCAAAGACCACTCTCAATGGAACACATCTTAGAACACCGTATACGTCGCGGCCGTGAGTCCGACCAGGCCCTACTCCCAGGGGATATGAGGGGAGGGCCCCGGGCACCTGATGCAGGTAGATGAAAGGGAATCGGGCAACGGCGCATAAGGTTACAGACACTTGAAGACTGACAGTCCAAAGAGTAGGTCGAAGGTAACAGGACGACTTCCACGAAAGTTAGTCCCCTTGTACCTACAAAGACGTGTAGAGTATGAAGGAGGTAACTATGGCCAGTAAGTGGATTGGGTGCATCCACAAAGGACTTGTTGGTAAAAGATGGAGGCCAAGGGAAAAAAACCATAGGTACGATCCCGAGGACAAGTTGTGTAATGCCCGATGACCAGAATACGACCTGCAGTTGCATGTCGAATTGTCGACGGAACCAACCAAACAAGATTGGCCATCTTCTGTCCAGCGAGTTAGACTACCCTCGGTGACCACGAGTACAAGATAAGTCATAACCAAAGCTGTCAACGGATAAACGGATGTGCTGACACCTGACCGCGTCTCCACACCGCCAGGAATAACAGAAGCGCAGACCGATATGTTGGCTATGGGAGTCACAGGTGTGGTAGAGAGTTTTCAGGGTCAACTTGTGTTCGCACTCAGGGGAAGTTCGCAGAATTGTGAACGAGATGCTGAGTTAGTATAGGGATAGCATGTATAGCACGATTGCTCAGATGTGGAATATAAATATCGAAGCATCTTCCCTGCTATCAGACACAACAAGGACGGAGAAGACATCTTATCAATATAATATGTTTTTATCTTATTGTTACCAATACTTCGACTATCTATCCCAAGTGTACCATTATATCGAGCCTACATTACTCGCCTCTTCTTAGCGTGTTCTCTGATATAAAGGGCTTCAGGTCCTAGCTGTCAGAATTCCTCAGGCTGAAGCTCCCACGTAACAGATGGTTTAATGTCAACTCCTAAGCAGTAGCCATTGTGGGAGAAGAGACGTGGGTGGGGGAAAGTGAAGATAATTCCTCGGCGGGTTGAGATTTCAATCGCTAGACGTGTTGTTGCACTGGTTGGTGTCCTATATCTTGGTCGTTCTTTATTTTTGTTTTTTCTCCTTTTTTTCTTGTAATCATGGGTTGTTTGTTTTAGGTACAAAAAGCCTTATGCAGCGCCAGCTATCAAGAGAAAAAACACTATAAATCCAAATGTCTTCCCACCCGCTCCACCTCCTGATGGGAAACATCAAACACCCCGAGTCCATATCAAAAGTCTCCCCCTCCTAGCACCTAAGATTATATACCCAAGACATGTGACGAAACAATACATAGAAATGTACATGTAGAAAGACCCAAATGACTCCGCAGGCCCCCCAATAGAAAAGAAGCGACTGCTTCACTAAGGCCCTTTTGGGGCCTGATCGTAGGATGGTTGACCGGCAACAGGAGAAAGCACCGAAGCCGTGGGCCCACTATAACTGCTCGTGCAGTCTGGCAGGTCATTACATGGATCCAAGGCGTCGGACAATAGCGATAAAGGCAGTGCTATACCACGACTAGGGGTAACCGAGGAAAAGTGAACCCATCGGAGAGGGAAAAAGGTAGTTGAGCGGGGCCACCGGGCGGCGGGGATGCCAGCCAACCAGGACCAGTATGGTGCCAGCCAGGAAGAGGAGTGAAGCAGTACCGTGCAAGCGGACAGAACCGGGAGGAGGGTGGAGGAAGGATCGGGAGCAAGCTGGCCGCAGCCAACAAACGGGCCATAGCAAGAGGCTTTTGGACGACGACCAAACAGGGAGGAGACCGTGATGTTACTAACCGAATGTAACAATCCTATTGTTAAGCAGGTATGCAATAGGGAACAACAGTCGTCTCCTAACTAAGCGAATCTCTCTATTCTGTAATAGGGCAGGGGGAAATACTATCTCTTCACATACTACGGAACTGGCTTGCTTCTCTTGAGTGATCCAGCGAGGGAAACTATCTTGTCGGATAGTACGATGGGTTGATTGTCGTGCTTAATAGAACTATCACAATAGTCCTATGGTCGGGCAGCCTGTTGAGACTATCACAATAGTCACGGGGTTCTTAGAGCGTAGGCTCTCATAGAAGAGAAGTGTGTTCAAAGCGAGTAAATAGTAATTGTTAGGCGCATGGACTCCCCGTAAGGATTTACTAGGCAAAGTTACCCTACCTTAACGCACACGAGCTAGCGCAGTCGGAATAACACGTGACTTCTTTCAGAGAGTCACGTGTTCGACTCACACCCCCGTCATAGTCATTACAACAACACAACGGATCGTCATCAGTCTCTACGCAAACGCACGAGCAATGCGACCGCGGGGTTTTCGCCAATTATTATAGAAGAAATATTTCTCTATCAGTAAGAAGTTGAACGGCGAGGTGCGAACGGTTGGATAAGAAGTTATGGCGCTTCAAAGTTAAGCCGACCGACATATGTAGTCTGATGTGTAAGACGTAAGCATATGATTACCCCGCATGAGAAATGTTGATCACAACATGACCGGAAGGAACGACTGGTATGATAGCGAGCCAGGCTGCGTATACAGACCAAGTTCATATGGAATAAGAATGGAGAACCAGTAATTGGACGCAATTACTTGAGCAATGATTAAAGCACAAGGGGTGTGCGAGAACTCAGCGCCAAACGGTGTTCGCACATTCCCGGAAACGAGGAGAAGTTGAAAAAGGTACTGCGCTAGTATGATAGATAGATGTACCCCGGGAAAGGGTATAAGAGGCGGGCAAGAGCCCGGAGTAGATAGAGATCAACCAGCACGGAGAAGAGATCTTATCAATATAATAAGTTTTTATCTGATCGTGACCAATACTTCGACGATCTACCCCGAAGTATACCATTATATCTAGCCCTCATTGCTCGTGTCTTCTTAGTGCGTTCTCCGATATAAATCGATTCAGGACCTAGCTGTCGGAATACCTCACGCCGAAGCTACCACCTAACAGTATATTGATACTTCTCATCGTTACTGAGACGAATGTTTGGCAGAGACACTCATGGTCCCAAACCCGGAAAACCTTTCGAACCAAGACCATTGAGGACCATCTCAATAGACGAAGTCCTCAGTCCTACACCTGAATTAGGGACTCAAGAGCCCTACCGCGAATCTTATTTCGGATGGATAAACCCAGAAAAACCGTTAACCTCGAAGATATCACCGCACTTTACCAATACCAGTACGGTGAAACTTTGTCTACCACACACCGTCGGAGAAATCAAACTCCACTTGGTACACACCATACCCAAAAGACGATCAACACTCAAGTCAGTGTTTTGAGATACAAATAGTCTGGGGAGGAAACAAAAGATAAGTTTTCCTCATAGAAACCACGGAGATGGCTTCTGACCCCAAAGCACCTGAGGCCAGGGAATGCCAAGAAGGAGAAGCAGCATACGTGGGAGATGAACTCTCCTCCGTCCAAGCCCCAAGTGTGGAACCCACCGTCACCCACCTAGCCTGAACATACTCGGCAGACCGCACACCTCGCTATCCTGTCGGATTAGGCTTCCCAGACAAATATGGGAAGGGACAAAGACGAGGAGGTCGCAGAACTCTTGAACCCACCGAATCCCTCATGGCCATTCGGATCCGAAGATAAGATCAGATCCTGGGCTGGTTTGACCCAAAGCTCACCGTCAGTCAAGATAGGCACCATCTTGCATTCAGCTCCCTCCCGACCAATATCTTATTAATGGCCCAAGAACTGGTGACCGTAAAAAATCAGTTGAAGTCTGGGGTCCAGATAGTCGGTCGAGCACTCACCCGAATAGACGAACAAGTTCAGCTTTTGGACTTGGAATCTCAGAAGGTCCAAGAAAACTTCACCACCCAAGTCGCGGAACGACTTCGTGAAACAGATGAGCAACAGACCAGACATATGGCTGTCACCTCACACCTTCACGAAGCAGTGCAAGGAACTGGCGAACAGTCCATGCATCGGGACATACTCCTCGACCAAGAGATTGTTCGAATCAACGAACAACATAAACAGTAGCCGGAAAATCACGAGATGAGCATTAATCTCGTAAGGAATCAGCTGCAACGACAACAGGAGTCTAGAGAAGCCCAAGATCATGATGGTGAGATCGCGGTGCTTAAGGTTCTGGTGGAACAGGTGCTGGGACAGGTGAAGGGAAAAGGCAAGGTATCGGATCTGACACCAGAGGCTTCAGGAGTGGGTGGAGGAAGACCACCACCACCACCGCGACACGGAGGGACAGGCGCTGCAGGCGGAGGAGGGGGAGGAGACCCCTATGATGAAGGGGAAGGATCTGGAAGGAAGCCTGATGAGAATAGAAGATGAAGACGGGACGAGAGACCCGCACCACAGCCAGAAGGGGACGACTACGACGTCGAGAACGATGAACAGTTTAACCTGTTCTTGCGAGTCATGGCCAACGCGTTGGGACAACGAACGAGAGTCCCAGCGGAACCACCTGCCATGTTTAGGAACGAGGAACACCAAGATATCCGCATGTGGCTAATGACATGCACGGATTACTCCGATCGAAACAGTTGGCAGTGGGAGGACGAGGCCCAACGAATCCGATACGCCATAAGCCGAATCTATGGAAAAGAAGTCGCACCATTTGCGTTAACCTACTGACGAGAAATGACGGGAGAAATAGGTTATACGAGACAAGAGGGATACGAGTTCTGGCACGTTTTTGCAGAACAAGCCCGGCGACGCTTCGGACTGACCCATGAAGCGGAAAAACCCCTACGAGAAATGAGATCGGTCAAATATCGCGGTCATGCCGCTAAATTCTTGATGGAAATGGAAAATCACAACATCCATGCAAGAGTCACCGGGATAGCCAGGAGAAAAATGATTGAAGACAAACTTCCTGTAGAAGCATTACGGCGGCTCTCATATAGAGAATATGTCGACGATGGGGAATGGTTAGAAGCAGTCAGGACCGTAACCCGAGCGGAAGAAGATTTCAAGAAAAGAAAAGATCTTTGTGGAGGCGGTCCCTCCGGCGCGACACGAGGCGAGAAAAGAAAGTTCGAGGATTCGAAGCCAACGGTCACCGCAAAGCGTGTAAAAAGGCAGTACACGGCTAATGAAAAGGTGGACTACCAGAAGAAAAAGGCTGGGGAAAGAAAGGTGAAGAATGAAGGGTCGGTGGCACCAGCGGGGAAGGTTAGACACCAGGTGTGGGCAGAAGCTCACGAGGGCGTCGATCAAAAGGTTGTCGATAAACGGAAATCTGACAACGAATGCAAGCGATGCGGGATGAAAAACCACCCTTGGAAATACTGTCGAAAACCGATACAAGTATCAGCTATATATCGAGGGCAATCAAAGCCCAAGTAACAGTCCGTATTCACACCGAAACGACGCCCCCAGGTAGAGACTGTGGCCGTTCATGGCCAGGGAGAAAGCTCACGACGAGCAGTTCAAAGGACCCCAGCTTGGGCTTTTGAAGATGACGAAACTTTATGAAAAGTCGTCAAGGTACCAACAACGACGGTGATCGGGTAGTGAGGTTGCCGCCTTGAATCGCAAGGCCTGCGGCGTAGTCGGTGACCATATCCCACCAGAAGGCTAAAAGACTAAAGGATAGTGGTTGCCATTTTACGTCCAAAAATGGGTAGTCCGTGCTCACCACAGGAGCCATAAAAAATTACAAGTGAAGAAAGCGGTCGACGAGACTAGAAGGGAAAGAGAAGACTACCATTGGTCGGAACGGAACTTGAGTTGCACGACATGGGAAAGAGGGTCGAAATCCAGGGCAACCTGGCTTTCTCTGCGGGTAAAACGGCCGGGCAAACAGAAGCTGGGGGCGCCGCTATTGGGCACAAGGTTCATCCCCGACGAATGCTGTCCGAGGGGGTCTCGGGAGTTAGACTAAACTCGAAGGCGAAGGTACGGTGGACACATCACAGGGGACAGTCTCACATGAAGGCTAAGTCGAGGATAAAGGACCGCGCATCCTAGTCGCGAACTCGAGAGGTACTCGAGTGAACCACCACTCCTGTGATATGAGAACTCCTCGGCAGGAGGTAAAGACCGCTAGTAGTGGGCTGCCGGATATCAAAATATTAGACACTTATTGTAAAAGTTTGTCTGAGGAGGCTTTAAGAGCCGAAACTGCGCAGCGGCAGTAACAAACCCCCAGGCTACTTGTAACCGCGAGGATGAAAAGATTTTATCAAGAACCGAGCGAAAGCTCTAGACCCATTAAAAAGCATAAGCATTAGGCCTGCTGTCAGTTGAAGGCATTTATTGAATTAAAAGGACGAAAACACGCGATAAGCGTACTCTTAGATTCCGGTTGAAATATCTTTCTCATGAACAAAGACACCGCACGACGGCTGGAAATCCCGACCGAAGCCAGGGATTCACGGTTAAAAATCACAACCTTCGACGGCGAAACCGCGTCCACTGGACGTATATTCTATACATATCCCATTCTGCTAGAAATCGATGCCAACGGCCACCAAAGCAAGATATCCTGCGACATTGCCAACGCCGGAAGATATGATTTAATCATACCC
>Ga0307510_10003062_pt1 | contig 19302 bp, 23 predicted proteins | sample 12_EM_MG_FD_207224 | JGI IMG/M metagenome (GOLD analysis project Ga0307510, IMG submission 207224) | Populus trichocarpa ectomycorrhiza microbial communities from riparian zone in the Pacific Northwest, United States - 12_EM | ecosystem: Host-associated > Plants > Roots > Unclassified | place...
ATATGGGTGCTTGCCAATGAGCTCTTCATCACTCAACGCCGCATCCTTGTTCAGCTCGTCTCGTGACGCATCCAGAAGGCCACTAAACAGGTCATATCGTTGCTCGGCTTCACCTGAAGTCATGCGAACCTCCACCATTTCCAGCATGTATTGCTGTTCGGAGCGTGAAGTATCAATGATACATCTGTAATTACGACGAGTTGGAACAACAAACCTTCAACTCGATGAACGATTGATGAACCTTCCTACTATGCTTCGTGAAGTTCTTTGTCCAACCTGGAAGAATGATCTTCATGATTAAATTAGTGGACAAGGTGTGAAGGGCGTCCTTGAAGGTTATTTGATGGCCAGGAGGAACAACGAGGTCACTGCTCCACGTGACCCGGCGCCCAAATCCTAGTATCCGCTCACATGAGTCTGTGATAATTGAAACGAAACATATGCTACCTGCGACACCTATGACGAAAAGAGCGATCTAGAGGGTGTGTTGGAATATGGATTAGACATGGGAAGTAGGTAGCGTACTGGCAGAGTGATATCCAGACAATGATCTACAACGATTTCAGACCTGTCTCTCCAGACGTCGTCGAACAGGTCCATCATAATTCGGATGGTCTCGTCCCATACCAATTTGTTATTTCTCTAGTGATCCCATTCAGATCTAGGTGATGGATGGTGCCCAGTACTGACCTCTGAAAATGCTGGCGCGGCAATCTTTCGGTACTTCTTCCATTCCTCTCCTTCTGAAGCCACAATGTTTGATCCAAAAATAGACAATGCTGTATATCGATATACTGGCTTTGGAAATGCGGCGCGAGAGGCAGTGACCTCCTACAAACAGTGGTTGAAGGCATCTGACTCAAATCGAGGTTGAACAGATGTACCTTGATAGCCGCGGCATCTGCAAGTATCAATGCGCACTTGGGCCGAGGAACCACACCCATCTGCATTGAGGTTACATTGAGCGCGTATTCTGCCAAAAAGCAAACAAATAAATACCACGGCCATAGCGTCCTGTCCAAATGCGGCAAAATCTAAGCAGGAATGCAGGTCGGACGGCGTTTTCCTAGCTTTGGGCCCATACCTTCATATTTCCTACGGAGCATCCACGACGTCCCCAGGTGTATAAACGGAATCGGCCGGGTCAAGCGGCCAATAAAGTAACCTTGGCGAGAGATAGGGTGGATGAGGAAGAATGGACCAGAGAGGTTGCTATGGGAGTGGCTCAGAGGTCGATCAGCTGGTCATTTCAATCTGTCGAAGGCACACAGACCCGACATTGCGAGCAATCATTCGGAGTTTCAAGAGGAGCTGTACAAATAATACGCAGACGAGAGAAAGAACGATAGTTAGGAGCGTAGGCATGGTCAAATATGAGGGTACGAGGAGCAGAGAGGTGGTTGGGAAGGAAACTCGGAGGGATTGGGCGCAGCATGAGCGCTAACAGTGCGGTGCCGCCGTGCGGCAAGGTCCACGCGTCCCTATCCCACTGCACCCGAGTGATTGGGGCCTAGGCAGGGCTCACCACATCCGTCTAAGGTGGCCAGACGGTGACAGAGTGCGTGAAGAAGTGATTTTCGAGCACTACTAGGCTCATCGAAGAGCTGCCCATGATCGTCATGAGCTAAGACGTTGACTCTGCTCTGGAAGCTTTTCGCTCATTAGGCGGGATGGCGGCCCGACGTGATCCACCAATCAGCAATCAGCGTTTACCCTCACAACTTTCCAGAAACGGAAAGGGCAACGCTTCATCCATCCGCCCCATGTTAATACTGCAGATGCCAGACGTAGCCGTGTCCCAATGGACCGTCACATGTCACTATCTAAGCACATGTTGCGAATTCCTGCTCGCTTGGCTCGCCCATGCATGGAGCATGTCACCCTTTTCCTCGTACGATCCCCCCCTTTTTTTTCTCTCTCTCTCTGGTATGAGTTATACATATCCTGACGCACTAGCGTGCGCTTGATTCTTCAATACCATTACCTGTTTGTTTTCCCGGCGCACGAAATCGTGACGGCTTAATCACTTTGCTTTAGGTGTGCCACTTCATACAGTGCGACTACAATTGATACCGCGATGGCCGCTGCAGCATACTGAGCATACTGAGCATAGACACCGAAAAGGAATATCACTAGGCTAGTGAGAAACAAGGACGTGGAGATAAACGAGCATTTCAGCCATCTCAACTCATGGCGCACGGATTAGATCTCCGCTCGGTCCCCCAATACTGATGCAATTTGACGTCATTCGATTCGAGCTGTGCCACTGTTGCATCAATACCACGCTCATGCCGGTCTCTATATCGAGCAGAAGGCTCATTAACCGGGACGATTATGAAGGAGGCAATCGAAACCCGGGGACAGGGTGTTTGTGAATGAATTCAACCTCGGGGAATGTGACGAGCTCTGGCAATTCTAAGTGCTAAGCGCGCAATATCTGAGCGACTGTATGAACAGATCAACTAGGTTCTAGCACCTTTCAAGATACACAAGAAATACCGCGACTATTGTCTAGTTCGCTATTAACGGTCGGGTAAGGATGTATCGGCCGCTTAGCCCCAGCGACAGCATAAACAGATCAAGGTGTTATCTTTAGGCGATGACGCGTCAAATGCTGTAGCGCTGCAGCCTTCCAATATATGCTTTGATAATATAGAGTAGAAAGCACCAGTCTCTCCGAGAAAATCAGCACAAAAGTAAACGGATGGGATCAGTCACGAGGGTCCCACAAACGAAGCGACACCGTGACTGTTTATACGCGCTTTCAAAGCTTTGAGAACACGCCTAGAATGCTCTCAGGCCTCCAGCACGTTTCCGGACCCCATCTCTTCTATCGAATTTGGGGGAGAACTCCTCAAAGGACTAGAAGGTCTACGCCCATCATCTGCGAAGGTATCACCCGACAGATAGGAGGATCGCATAACTGGGGACATCGGGTGTGGTCGGGGACACCTGAAACAAGGGACGATCGTCTAGGTGGATCAACGCTCGGCGATGATCACAAAAGGACCCCGCATATACCTCGTGTGAGTATTGTGGCCGTTACCTCTCGTAAATCAATCTGCTGCCCCACGATGGTGCTCTTGACTGGAGCCGGCACCAATGTCAGCTACGCAGGTTCCTCTATGCCGGTCCAGCTGTTATTTCTGATACTACACCTCTGTCACACTTGAGAATTGAATAATGAGAAGCGGTCGCCTTGCGATCGATGATGTGTCGACCCCAGAGTAGTGTCTACTGAGCGAAATCCGATATTTCCGAGGTGTGGTCATATCGGGAAGAGAGGTGGCCAATCGGTGCATGAAAGACATTTGCATGAATCGAATCACTTTGAGGTTGTACCATAATCCTTGTCTGTATGACGAATTTGAATAGGTAGACCGACAGACTACGCTCCGAGCCGTGAAACCCAGAGTCTCGCAGGGAGCCAGGAGACATCGGGGGAGACGCTGGTACCAGTTGATATTAGCCCCACGCTACCAGAAACCTCGCACGCTGATCGATCTTAACCTTCGATGAGGAACTCGTTTGGGAAGAAATATCATTATGGAAATGGGAACGAAGTGTCCAGGTCAAGCAGCAAAGACTTATGGGGGCGTGAGTAAGAGAAGAAAGGACAAGGGAGGGAACAAGTAACCGGGATGGGGAGAAAATAGGGCATTGACGAATGTTAGCCTTGATACGCTAGACAATTTGACACAATCATCGAACCCGATCAAAGCTTACACCAAGTTGAAGGCCCTTCTCAACCATGTTACAGAGAACATCTAGAACATGGACGAGAAGGGCCTGCCAGTCTATATTTCGGATTCCCCGGGATATTACTGCCATTCTTCCCGAACATATCTATCACGGTGGACGAAAAGGAGGGGTAGGTACTCCGGATGGATAATATGGACCAAGACGACTGGCAGGCGTAACCCTGGCCGTCGTTGACAAATACCATGCCCCTTTGCATGCAGACTTGTGAATTCATGGCCAGTTTCCTGCGCCGCACCAAGCATAGCCGCGAGTGAGGTCGTTTAGCAAGGGTAGTGGACCTACCAGTAGATCCTGAACAATACCCGCAACTCGACGTTGTGCACCAGATTCGTCTCCCGCATCCTTTTCGGCTGACTAGGTGCCCCATTGTTGGATCAACGCTCATTGCGCCGCGCCGTGAGCAGCGAAGACCCGTCACGGTCTCATAGTGAGTTAGAAATTTCAGGATCCTTCCACACTCCCTTGATAAGTCTGCGGTTCGTAAGCGGCGGAAGACATGCGGGTACGTGCAATGCGGTGGGAGCCGGCGCACTCAGGCCATGCTCCAAAAAGGTTGCGTCGTGTCCGCCTCGAGTACATTTTTCAGAGCGCACCATCTAGGTCCATCGCGAGGAAGACGAGTTCGACTTCGGGGAGGATGGCGATCTCTGATTCGTCGAGAAGCACATAAAAGCCAGTTGTCCCCACGTCTCGGCGAACCTTGCAAGCACCGCATCGGCGACCTGCAACAGAACACAAATGAGGGGCAGCTTTCCAGTCCAAGCGGCCCAGAGTGAGAAGAGAAAAGGTACCGCGCGTCCGAGATACGACGGAGCTCTGTAGTGGGAGGCAAACGCGTGGTCCGCGCTCCTAAGGGGGAAGGATTGCGGACTAAGTTGGCCACGACTGAATGTTTGCCGTAAACAGAGGGGCGGATGAAGAGGAAATAGCTGAGCAGAGGGAGAGGGGCCAGGGAACAGGGGACGTACTGATGTTATCGGACGTCGATCGAGTGGTACGACGGCACGCACTCGGCGACCCCTAAAAGACGTTGGCTGATGCGTCCGCGTGGAGGAGCTCGGGGAAGTACGAGATGGGTGTGCGGAGGTCGAGTTCCCCTTGAAAAAGACGGTAACCCGCATCATCGCGGAGTGTGTTGAGCAGACACTAGAAGCGGATTTTCCGAGTAGGTATATGCGAACTAGTCTACCTGCCGAAGTCCAAAAGCAAGCGGAGACAGGAAGTAAAATAAGACACTTCGTTGACGTTTACAACGAGCCTACATGTTCCGTGATTGATCCGCGAGCTGAATGTCCATCCTCTATTCGGTGAGTTTCGAGGAGGGTCTTACTTGAAAAATGGTGTGATTGGGAGAATGGATATTGTTGAGTTTGCCCAAGAACCAGGAGGAGTGCGCGGAAATGTAGAACGCCAAGACACGGGAAGTGAAGCTTGTGCAGAAATTGAACGCGGCCCACAAGGCCTCGGGCCTCGGGCCGCCTTGTCGGATCACGTGAGAGACAATCGTCGTTAGATCTCAGCGAAGTTCTTGAATGTCGCAATGAGGGTTGATGTTGATACAGCCGCGGCTGTCATCGGAGGCATAACTGGATGAAGGACGTTCAACAAGGTAGATCAACGATGATAACAGGAAAAGGGAGCCACGTCGTGTTGCTATCCGGGTTATACCTGTCACTGCATGCAATGGCAAGATGATGACCCCAGGTGGGACTGGTAGCAGTGCAAGCTGCGCAGGGCCCCCGACTAGTGAAATCTGTCATGGAACTAGGAAATGGTACTACTACTAGTATTATAGTACGGCAGGAGTGACGCCATGTTGTGGGCTCCGTGGTTGTTTCTGACATTGCCAGTCTACCCCAGTTGTGCTTGATAAAGATTATTAAGGAGGGTTGTGCGATGACCAATCCGATATCATTCCGAGAATGACATGTCGGCGGTTCAAAAATCGACACTCCTAGGAAGAGAATGAGTATTGTCAGGAAGAGAGGTAACTACTGTGTGCATGAAGGAACTTCAGGGAAGTCATGGCTGACTGAGTTGTTGAGGGGTTTTCTGGGTCCTACTATATTGTCTGCCGTAGTGAGAAGGAGAACAAGGGTGCATTCATGTGTAAGATGAGACAAGGCAAGAAGCAGAAAGTAATTCCAAAGGGAGAGTACCGAGTGGCGCAAGTAAGCTGAGAAAGAGGGTGGTCAACGACGAGACAGGGCAAAGGTACTTTTAGTGAGGGCATGTTCACAGCACTGATCAGAATTGAGAAACCAACCCTGACTGGGGATGTGGACCAGCTACTTATGCATTTATCCGTTGAGCGATTTGAGCGCCTGTCTGATGACGAAGAACAAATTACGTGATGGGTTTGTCACCCAAGCAAGACAATTGGGTGACAAATAGTGATTTGCATGGCTCGGCTTAAAAGCCCGAGCGTGGCCCTAAGAGCCTGAGCCAACCCTGCAAGTGACAACCCCATCACGTAATTTGTTCATCGTCATCAGACAGGCGCTCAAAAGCACTCAACGCATAAATGCATAAGTACCTATCCACACGTCCACATCCTTGTCACCGGCCACTTCTGATCAGTGCTGTGAATGTGCCCTCTATAAAAATGCCCATTATGTGTCCCCGCCTTGTCTCATTGTTGCCCACCCTCTTTCTTAGCTTACTTGCACCACTCAGTACTCTCCCTCTGGAATTACTTTTTGCATCTTGCCCTGTCTCATCCGAGTCTTACACATGAATGTGTCATCCTCAGGCCCCTCCTCACTACCGCAGACAATAGGATCCAGCAAACCCCTCAGTGACTCAGTCAGTCATGTGGATTTCCTTCATGCACACAGTAGTTACCTCTCTTCCTGACAATACTCATTCCCTTCCCAGCAGTGTCGATTTTTGCACCGCCGATGTCATTCCGAGACTGACATCGGATTGGTCATCGCACAACCCTCCTTATCAAGCACAACTGAGGTGGACCAGCAATGTCAGAAACAACCACGGAGCCCACAACAAGGCGCCACTCCTGCCTTACTAGTACCATCCCCTAGTACCACAACAGTTTTAACTGGTCGGGGCCCCTGCACTGCTCGCACTGCCACCAGTCCCACCTGGGATTGTCATCTTGCAGAACTGTTGCATGCAGCGACGGGTACAACCCGGATAGCAACACAAGGTGGGTCCCTTTTCCTGTTAACATCGTTGATCAACTTTATTGAACGTCCTTTGCCCAGCTATACCTCCGATGACAGCTGGACATGCTTCTCTAGCCACAAGATACTCTCCCAATGCCCATAACCCATCCAGGCATGCCATTCCAGATGCCGAACTTAGATCTTCTCGTTCTGTGACAGCTCCCACCACAACCCAAGAAGAATTTGGAAACGAAATATACCAGTCCCCTGCAAATGCGATGGAGGTCAGAGAGCATGTCAGGCATACAACTGACAATTTGAACTGGGATGTCAATGCAAAAGCTTTCCTCAAGTTTGTAAGTCCTCTTTAACGCACCCCCGTGTTGAATATTGTATATTAATTTGCCCAAAAGGCTGGCCCCTTTCTTCCAATTGTTGCGTCATTTATCATAGAAGTCTACAAAAAACTGTCCTCCGATTTTTGGGACCGGACACCATTTCCTTCGTGCCAACTCTCGAAGGAACTCGCTGGTTTTGCAAGTGACACATTTGTCCCATCGAAGCCCTACTTGGCAACCCCAGTCCCCACCCCAATTTTCTGTGTCATCTTAATGTTGCTGATGAGCTTTGCACTCTGCATCGTGTCAGTCCTTATCACATTTAAGCGGCAGTGGGCATGTAAATACACCTGGCTTCCCCAAGTTGGGATCCACCTCTCTGTATTCTTGTTTCTTGCCAGCCTGATGATACCCTTTTTCATGATCAACAAGAAGGTAGCCATCGCCATCTCGGTGGCCACGGTCGGACTCGTTGTCGTACTGTAGGTGATACGGGCCATGCTTGCTTTTATCGACTGCAACTTTATATATCGTAACCCGTCACCTGGTGTGTGATGGCCAATGCAAGAGCGGCAGAGCCGCACATGACACAGTATGTTACTGTGCCCTAGTAACTACTTTTAACGTGCCCCTGCGTTACCACGGAACGATACACTACCACTACCTTGGCTTTCTCACTTTTGTTTTGAATTTAACGTGTTGTTGGAGGACTATCGGTTGCTAATCATATCTACTGCACTTGATTTACATGTCTCATTCGATCGTATGTGAATAGACTGCAGTACCGTGACATGTATGTACTTGGTGCCATTCTGCTAGTGATGTGCACGGCCCGGCTCAAAGCCCTCAAGCCCGGGCAGCCGAGCCCTAAAAGCCAGAGTCGAACCCTTGAGACGGCTTTGCTTTGGAGGGCCCAAGCGCCCAAGACCCGGCTCAGCATTCTGCGAGCCCGAGCTGAGCCTGCAAGCCGAGGCTTTCAGCACCTGTGGGGTATGAAAGTCATGTTACCCCCAATAGCACGGGTTTCCCGACGCTCTGCCGAAGATGGAACAACGAGTCAACGACGAACTCCCTGAAAACGTCGACCCTAACGGGCAGTCATAAGATTCAGTGCGCGATCGGGAATCGCTTGGCGTGCAGAGGCCTGCTCACCATTTTCGAACCCACTGCGATTACAAACCACCACGACAGTTTCCATGCCTTGTGATTCACATGGGGGCTTGGAAGAAGAACCCTCCCCATTCGAGGGGCCAGGAGGACTGCCCACACGATCCCAAAGCAGCCTCAAGAGGGTAGCCCAATAACCGAGTGCGCTGACGTGATTTACCAAACACAAATACTAGTGTCGGTATATGTGGTGGTGTTTCCCGTTTCTGTCAAGGTTCAAGCGTTCAAGGTTTCCGTTTCCAGTGAGGATCACGGTCGGTCGGAGTTCGCGGGATTGCAGCCCGGTAGGACCCATCGATTGATCATCACATTAGTCACTACATTATTTACATCTTAATGGCTTAATGGACTCGGAGCAGCTCCCGAGTCAGCATCGGCTGGCTCAAATTCTGGGAAGAGGAACCATCTATTCCACTCTCCCCTACGAGCACGTCGATCAGTGTAATCTAGACTTCCTGTTACTACTGCCAGTGATAGACTATCTCGCTTATTCGACGTACTGTATCAATAAACTATACGGAGCTTACTCCCCGGTAGCGCACAACCTTTTTGACAGCAAGGCGAAAGGGAGCGGAGCCGTGGCTGCGGTGGTAATCACAGGAGCCCGAAAACATACACTGGTGTTTTATGTGTGAAGCATGTGAAGCCCTGACCCACCCATCCAGACCACTGCACAGCAGATAATGAAGTCTATTTAATACGGACTGTCACAGGCGCGACCTACGCAAGTAAACATAATTAGTCCGCTTTAGCCGAGCAACAAGATACAGTATGGCCAGAGTCGATACGGAGATGGCCGCCGCACGGCCCATACTGTAAAGGAATAACACCAGGGCGACGAGAAGTAAGGCCACGGAGAGATGGTGGAGCATTTCAGCCATCGCAAATCCACGGTGCATGGAATGGACGTCCGCCTGGTTCCCCATCGTCGATGCAATTTGAGCCAGTTCAAGTCGGACCTTGCGTAGCAATTGCCGTGTCCACAATGCACTCACGGCAGCGGCGATGCACATCAGAAGACCTGTCAACCACGACATCATGAAGATAATCGAGGCTGCGGGATACGGGGTCGGAGTAGATGACGTAGAACTTAGCAAACGGGACGATCTCCAATGATTTCTGAATCCTATGCGAGCGATACCTCAGGCCTCAGTAACTGTATGAAGATATCAACGGCGCCCTAGTACCTTTACGTGCAATACTATAGTGGGGTTAGCGACGTGGAAGCAAGGCAACGTGTCTAGACTTACCCGCAGCGACGGTATCATCAGGGAAACCCTCACTTGTTAATTCGCGCTAACGAGTAGCTAATCCGCGTTAACAAGCTGCTAACGCTGTTAACAAGTTATTAAGGCGAAAAGGACAACATAAGCGCGATAATAGTTTGATAAAGTAAGGGATATAAGTGCGACTGTATTGCAAATAATAATCAAATAATAATAAACGAGTTTTTACTACGCGCCTACGCGCTGCCCCCAGGGAATCTGCGATCAAGTAATGGATATAAGCGCAACTGTATTGCAAATAATAAACAAGTAATAATAAACGCGTTTTTACTAAGTTACGTGCCTACTCGTTGCCCACGGAATCTGCGTGAGCCAGTTGAGATAGTTGCGTGTGACATTTGCTTCGGATGCCACAGGTTCGAGATGAGCGAAGTTAGTGAGCTCCTCTTCAAACACGGGTTGGCTGCGCTTCATCGTTTTCTTTACGGCTGCGACGACTTGAGGGTTGCGAATGACAACTGCCTTATAGAAACTGGGGAATAAAGGTCTTTGAGCAATTGGAAGGGCAAGACGACGCTGTGGTGCCAAGGTCAGCTCAGGCCATGGGGTCAAGTGGATGGGCATGGATGCTTGTGGAGTACGTCATGGGGCTGTCGCAAAACTTGATCGAGAGCCACCGGACGGATGTCCTGTCGATGTCCTGCATCTCTGTCAGGAGGTTGTCAAGAAGAGGAAGAGGTCCCCAAGCACCTCGAGCATCAGCTTGCCTTTTGGTTGCGGTTGTGGTGGCGCGTAGGTCCCCGTCCCTTCTGAAGCTGAATCTGGAGATGGAGATGGAGGAGGAGGAGGAGGTCCGCGGGCTGCGCTGAGCACGTGAATGAAGGAGAGGTGAGAGATGGAGAGGTGCTTCAGGCTGGGCAGCAAGCCCTGGCGAAGGACGATGTTGTATGCGCAGGACCACATTAGGTTTTCGATCGTCGGGTGCACCTCGAGGAACTGCTGCACATACTGGTACGTTTCGAATGTCTGACCCCAGCCCAAGTTGAGCTCCAGGAGGTGGGGAAATCGACATTTGTTCAGCAAGGACGCAACGTTGGTTGTATAGCTGACGAAATGTGGCAAATGAACAACCTGTGGGGTTCAGTCTTCAAGTCCAGCACCCAAGGCTGCCATGCGAGGAAACGAGCTATTACATGGTGAGCGTTAGTTGATTATGGGAACATCCCAACAAAAAGGGTAGACAGACCTCATAAAGATGTGAAGATAAGGTGTGCAAAGAAAGCGATGCCTACAGGGCATGTAAAGATGTGAAACCGATGGTGATGAGGTGTGTGAAGACGATGAGGGGATAGTGGGCGGGAAAAAAACAGGGCAATGACGGGCGGGAAGACGACAAGATGACGGGGCGACAAGGACCAAAGTGACAATGGGGCGACAAAGGGCAGATCGATGAAGGAGTGAGTCAACAGGGTAGAAAGTGGGAGCTGAAGTTGCTGTTCGCAGCGACTTGTCAACCCGCGATAGTCCTACCTCTGGTGGCATTGGGGAATATGGTGTTGTTCCAAGGCATTGTGATTGGGGATAGTTTCTTTTGGTGTGCTGGCCGCAAAGGGGCGGAAAGAAAGCAGACTTACTCGCTAAAGAGGGCAGAGACGCGTGGTGTGTGTTCCCACCAACTCCTGCAGGAACGCTCAAAATGGCACACTTGTTTTATTATACTTATGAAAACAGTAGAAAAGTATCTCTATCACTGAAGGGGTTGATATAGAAAGTATGGCAATGTTCCAATACCGTGAAAGAATTCCAGTCTTCACCTGGTGAAGAGTTTGCAACTCTTGGTAATAAATGCACACTTGAAACAATAGAGTCGACAGGAATAATGCTCGCTTGCCTGCACCCCCCACTTAATGACCTCGAAACCCGATACATCCCATGGTTTCTATCTGGCATGGAAGGAATGGGGTTAAACCATTCAACATATGCAAGATGTGCCGGAACATCTGCAGCGTGTGAGGACTGGGATGGAAGGATTCGCAAGATCACTGTGGCTGGGATCTGAAAAACGACCCGAACCTGCACTATTCTATGACCTGGAGGGAGCTGAAGTCAGCCAGATCTTGACTCTAAATGATCAGATGAAAACGTACCATGCACATTGTCTGGCTGTTGACCAGTGCGGAGTAGCACTGTGTCAAAGCGCGCAGGTATGATCCGCCCGCATGTGTCAACTTGTTCCGGCCAAATATGAGCGCTGTCCACAATGGTGCCATCACTGTTTGTGAATTTGATTTTGTGGAAAATAGGCACATTGCAGAACGGAATCAAAGTGTTCCTTCCACGATCAAGTAGCGCCCGACCTGAGATATGGGGGTCCCTAAGATGTGCAATAAAGTCTCCAAGAACATCCTGGAAGTCGACAGCACCATAAACGCATGCGATGTCATCAAATGAAACTGCCCTGAGAGTGGGATTTTGGGTCATCTTGAGATAGCGCATACCAGGTTTTGGAGGCCCACTGATTGGTCTTTGATGCGGGATGCTTGTGGGCAGGTGCTGCTGCTGCCGCCACTCTATGAACGCTGCATGTTGTTGTAGCTTCTCGCAGCGCTCCAACCAAGTCATCATTTGATAGTATTCATCTTTGTGATTTGAGGCCCGATACGCGTCCTTCGTAAAGTCGATGTGAAGTCGCTCTGTCTGTTCAGTATTGTAGTTATCAGTGGTGCCAAATAATCCTATTGATGAGCTGTAGTGAAGAAGGCTATGAATCTTCGGGACGTTGAAGTTATCCCGCACCCCAAGATCGATAAAAACATCTTTATTTTTGTGAAATGTGACCAAAGAGCGCTCAAGGCGATCAATCGTATCAGCCGTTTGAGAGGGTAATTGGGCCAGATAAAGGAAGTCAAGCAGGCCACGCACAGCCTGGAGAACCCGTGCTGAGCTAGAACCGCCAGGAAGCTGGAGGTCAACAATAAGTCCCAAGAGAACCCGACATATATTTTTGTGTTCCTTGCCCGAAACACAAGTAAGTGTGGTAATGCCCCTTGGAAAGAGGCTGATCTGGTGATTGGGGGGTATCAAATGACATCGCGCGTCGATATCCTGCGGCCCAAACATCAAGGGATCTGATACCCATGCAATCAGGTGCTTCATGACCCCCTGAAGTAACTGATGGAGGATGTCCGGTGTGATAGAAATGTAGATGTTGACCAGTGGCAAGGACGTCCAGAATGGGTGAAAAGTTGGCTTGATTCCAGAATCTCTACAGGCAGCATGAAAGGAGCAGACATCGCCATCAGCCAAAGCATAAGCCTTGCATGCTTTTCCATTATCGCGGGGTACAAATGTCACATATTCTCCAAGTTCGTCGCAAGGGACTTCACACTTTGGGCATTGGCCATAATATGTACAAGTTGCCAAGATTTGTTTGGGGTAGTTGCCAACAAAATTAGCCAAAATGGGATGACAACGGCGCCAGATCCCGTCCCCACTCATCATGGGTAGTCCAGTTTCACCATGCAACACAATCGGACCTAAGAGAATTTGCATACAGCCATGGAACAGATTGTTGAGCGCGCGACGGCGAGCAGCCGCGCTCCCAATGCGCTTTAGTTTGGTTACAGGGATATAAGCAATTAGCATTTGGGCGCAGCGCGACGGCTTCCGACGGATGTCCTTTGGGATATTTCCAATAGTCAGATACACTGGGTATGCCTGCTTCCCGCCAAAGATGGTTAGCTGGGTCTTGTCAGTGGATACAATGATCGGTAGGACAGTTGCGCCAGGTTGTCGTGATTCAAGCAATCCCTGGTTCTATTTGTCAGTATGGAAATAAACCCGAATTGGTATTGCGCACCTGTAAAGACCACCACCAATCGCCTGTATACATCTCACTGTATACTTGCTGCGTTTGCTCATCGTCCACATAGTGTCGCTTGGGGGAAAAAACTAAGTCCTGTGCAAATTCGGGATCTCCGTAGATCGCGCGGATACAATGCATGATGTCCCAGAAATGGAACTGAAGTTTTTCGTTTCCAAGTTTAAGCTCCTCGCACTTGAACGGTGGGCGGCCATCCAAACCATCAACGAGCGAATTGAGTTCATTTGCAGTACGATATGAGAGGCCGAGCTTGTCTACGACCTTAAACTACATTGAGCAACACAGCAACGAAAAAAAGGGGAGGCGCACGTTGGGAATCGCAAGTAGATCTGTCAATGCTGAAGAGCTCAGCTTGTTCATCTTAGCCCAATACGCAAAACGCCAATCGCATTCAGATTGAAATGGTGCCCAGACGGACCCACCGAGTGCCTCTTGGCTTGACACATAGATAGAATAACCTTGCATGGCTTCGATTGGCGCACCGGGATTTCCATGGGGGAATTGTTCTATGACTACCAGAGGGTGAGCATCAGGGCTGCTTCGCTCGAGTGGGTTAGGCAGATCTTCTGGCGGTGACTCTGATTCGGCCGACGGGATTTGTTCAAGGTTGGGCACAGTCGAATCCGAAACTAGAAGCCTGCTTGTCTGAGTCTCAACTATGATTTCAAACACATCAGCGTCGGTCACATCGGCCGTGTCAGGTGCGCTGTCACTGTCTGTGGTGTAATCAGCTTCGTTGTTGGCACGGGTTTCAAATGCGTCGGTGTCCATCATATCGGCCATGTTGGGTGCGCCATCGCCATCCGCAGTGTGATTGGCTTGGTTGTTCGCACTGTTGCCAGCATAATCAACGCTCATATCTGTTGCGGGTTTAGTGTAGGGCCGCGATCGGTGTTGACGCAAACTCACCATCATCCATATTCTCCGTCATAAACTCTAAACCCGATGGCGGAAGGCCTGGCGAATCAGATGGGGTCCCATCGTGTCCTGAGAGATGTTCACTACCAAAAGACAGATGAGGGTGACTCCACAATGTGGAATTCGGTGTCAATGTCAGCAATGCTTGCTCATGAGGGGGAGATTCAAGCAGAGATTGGGGTTGTGATGCCGCATGCACAACACGGCAGCGTATGCGATTGGTTGTAGCAATATGTTGAGAGAGACCGCGGTATGTAAAAACCCTCTTGCAGCCTGGGCATGTAGACTCAGCAGCGGTGTTCATGGTGATAGGGGAGGGGGGCAAATAACGAAAATGAAGGGCCATCACAAAGCCACTCTACTAATAAGTCCTTCAGTCTGAAGCCCTGAATTTTGGTATAAAAGGAGCACATACTGTCACAGGAGACCCCATCACCATTCCTGTCATTACTTATTCTCCATCTCACTCATTCACTCATGGCTCCGAGGACACATCACTCTCAGGCTGTGGGCCGTAACCCACTGGATCACATCGAGAGGACACCCAGTGAAAATATGCCTCAAATTTCACTTGCTACGCATGGAAGTACAAATACTCAAACCCAAAGTGTCGGTCCTATACCGCCTAGCTCTGGAATACACAGTGAGTGGGATATACCGATTAATGAGATATATCACTTACCAGAATAATTAGAGAGGAAACGCGCCAAGTCCAATGCTGTCTCCGACATCACAAACATCCCAACCAACTCAGACACTGTCAAGTGTGCTCGGAATATGGGTAAGTGCTATGATGATTGAAGAAACTAAGCTGACTGGTGGACAAAGATGGATGTCCAATGGTCCTTGATCCAATGGCCAATGGGGACACCGAAGAAGATGAGGCGCTTGTGGGCATCGTCAAGGTCAGCCTCAAGCAACGTGCCTCTATCAGCAAAGGCAAAGGCAAGCAGCGTGCGTGGATTTGCAACAAAGGCAAGCAACGTGACCAAGGCAAACTTCGTCAACAAAGTGACCGTGAGCCCTGCTTACAAATCATTGTTGATTCACCAGCTGACGACCATTCTTCATCAGTTCAACCTTGCCACGACCGTGACGACCGGTCCCTCCCCGACCTTGATCCCTACACGCCTGATGACTTCAATGTCAACAGCGAGGAAGTGGATGACTTGGACATTGATCAAGACATCGTCGAGCTCTCTTGCAAGAATCCGACCAAGGTTTCAGAAGCGATGATGATTGAGGTAAACTTGCTGTTGTAGTTCCCAAGAACATTGACACAGTTTTGTCCACAGAGACCGATCTGGACAAGTGCAGGTTCTTCTTCGATGCCTGGTGTTGCTGGTCCTACCTTAATCCAGGGCGGTTCTGCTTCAACGCACAGTGGTTCTGCCTCGGCGCATGGTGGTTCTGCCTCAGCGCATGGTGGTTCTGCCTTGGTGCACGGTGGTTCTGCCTCGGTGCACGGTGGTTCTGCCTCAACACACGGTGGACTTACCTCGACCCCAAGTTTGAGTCAGGCCAGTAGCATTGACCCACCAGTTGTTGTGTCCGGTCAGGACCTTCCCACTGATAATACTCCGGGTTTGCACCACCTATTTGTGTGTCTGTATGTTTACTGACCCTGATCACAGCCGAGCTGCCCATAGTGAACGAAGCAGATCTGGTTTTTGCTATGGGCTCACTCAAAATCAAGCTTACGCTGCAGCGACCCTTGGTTCGGGTTGTCATTCAGGACTTGTTTGATATACTCCATTCATTACTCCATGCGACCAATACATTTCCTAATGGTGTCGTTACCATTCAGCTTATCAGAAATGCCCTTCTTCGCTCTGCGCTGAGGCATACACCTGGTGCCCTAACCATTCACCAGCGACTCCTGTACAACCCGGAGTATTTCCGCAGGATACTGCCCTTGGTGAGCATTATCGATGCTCATGACCAGTCTAGCTGACGCTATCTACAGCCACGTGCTAGAATCTCTATTTTCCGATACGAGGTCAAAGAATGGTGCTGTGCCATTGTTGGGCAAGTGATGGTGGCAATCGGTGAACCATCTGAAATTGTAAAGGTTGTCAAGAGGCAACTCTGGGAGTTTACCTACACTTGCCCCATTGCGCCAAATGTGAGTATCCACTCTAACCCTAAATTCAGTCTGACATTATGTTGTCAATCCCAGGGACTTCCAAGGCGGACTCAGCCGTACCGAAACGACTGCATAACCACAGTTATCCAAGGGCTGTTCTTTACCGGTGGTAGCACAGCATTTGCCACGCGTTTCGACGAAATCTTCATGAGAGATGGTGATCCTTCGCTTAATCGTGAAGTTCCTATGGCTATGGTGGGCCTTGTCTCAACTGGGGTGAGTTACAAAGTAAATCTTTCTGTAAACCCGATACTAAATCATTTTTAAGCTCTATGCCACTCTCTATGAGTGGGAGATGGGAGAACGACGCCACTTCGACTTCAGCGCAAACGCCTTTGTTGATGTATATGCGGGGCACATAAACAGCCTGCAGCATATCCTGGATGGCAGACCAGAGTTCTATCATCAAATGATGGGAAACATTTATATGGAGGCAAGGTGTGTCTGTTTAACTTCAACTTGCAATGCTGTGCTGACCAGACATACTTAGGACGTCTGCTGCAGGAACTGTGGGCACAGCAATTGCCCCGATTGACCTTGATAATCTCGAATAAGTTTGCATGTGACTGGTTCAACAGCCAGTAATTTTTTGATTCACTGCTGGTTGTGAGTACTTCACGTCATTTTGTTTCTTTGTTATTGATGCGCCTCAAAACAGTTCAACAACCGCACATCATATACCCAGTTACCTGTGTCCCTCGTAGTCATTCCTGTTCTGTTCCCCCCCTTCTTGCGATCCCCAGCGTGTGTGTCTTGGTGAACCACTGATATATCTCACATTCCTTAGTTATTTTTGATACTGTTTTGAATAAAATTTCGCTAAATTAGTGAATAGTGGACAATATATGGCTTGTTGGTCATTAACGGATTGAATTGAAACCTTAAGGAATTTAAACGAATTCCCAGCAAGCCCTAACTTGAATTATCATTAAATTATCGCTAAATTAGCATTAAATTATCGCTAAATTAGAGGGGGGGAAAAAAATTGTGGCAAAGTTGTTAACTCTAACAATCTTCACTAACGAGAATTAAATTAACGATTTTAACACATGAGGGTTTCCCTGATGATGAACACCCTAATTGAGGACAATATAATGTGGCGAGGGCGGGACCCTTTATAACTACAGTGGAATACATAGGTGGGACAACACACGCACGCAATCCTTTCTTTAGGCGACAACGCGCCGACGCTACCTTCCACGATAGTTGTTGCGATGACAGCGAAGAAACCTCACAATATCAGATAAATTCGGTATGAGTACAAACGGATGGGATCAGTTGCGAGTAGACTCACGAACCAAACGATGTATGTCCTCTTTCGAAGCCTTCGAGAACATGCTTGGTATACTTCTGTCTTCAAGCACGTTTAAGGACCTCGTCTCTTCGACCGATTCTTCCCGATTTGGGGCGGAAGTCTGCAAAAGTCTCGAAGTTCTATGTCCAACACCAGCGGAGGTATCGTCGGACGGATAGGACGATCACATATTAGGAACATCGGTCGTGATCGGAGATAAACCTGGAAGAAGAAACAGAAGGCCATGTTGGTGGATCAGCACCAAGCGATGATCGTAATGGACGCCGCGTACCGCCGTGCGAGTATCGCGGTCATTCCTTCCCGTAAATCGCTGCTCCCGACTGGAACTGGTACAATCAGACTGATGTTAGCTGCGCTATTAATATAGTTGGTGATACAGCGCCTCAATTTGCACTTGACAAGGAGGAACAAGGACCTCAGAGTGATTTCTTAATAAATGAACCTGCATATGTATTTTCGGAAGGTGGTGCTCATATCAGGAAGAGAAGCAGCCAGGGATTTCCGGTACTTGAGCAGCGACAGTAGCTGAGAAGATATCGGCGAAACATTTGTAGGGGTTGGTAGCCACAAGACTATTTCCGGTCTCGCTGGCTGATCTATCTGACCCTTTGACGATGGAGCGGCCCTTTGAGAAATGAGGACGGGACGTTGGTTGAGTAGTGAAGGATTGTCCATGTGCGGGATGCAGCTGAGGTCCGAAAGGACAGGGCAGGAGAGAACTGGGACGGGAAGAAAATTGGACATTTCCTGGGCCTACAAACGGGACCAACACCGACTGGCGACAAGAGAAAAGACAGTACTAATGGTGCTGTGAGCATCGAGAATCTCTTGTGCTGATCCTGTCGACAGAAGGCCTCTGGCTCACTCCCCTACCAGGTCAAATACCATTCTCCAAACTCCATAGATGATCAATGACGAGACATGGGTCGCATAGAACCACGTAAGGTGCACTGGGTCAAAATTATGTTTCTGTGGTTCACATGGTCGAGACAGTAAAAGAGGTAGCCAAAGGATATCATCTTCTCTTAAATACCAGGGGCACGCGCACAGGACTGGAACGTATTCGTTAGAAGGCCATGTGAATCTGCATATCACTTACACTGTGGTCAAAGCTTGGTCGAATGCAGTTACCCGAGCATAGCGCTCTTCGAACGTCTCACCAGAAAATTCTGGCTCCTCCTTGATCGAGATCTTATATTTCGACACCAGCATCGTCATGGCCGCTATCCCTTCAGTTTCGAAGAATCTGGAAAACTGTTCGTGAGGACTAATCCCCATCATACCGCAACAGCGTATACGCACCGTCTCCCCAGACAAGCCCGGGCACCTGCAAAGTAGTTTTGAGTAGTGATAAAGAACCGCCAAGACAAAGAGAAATTTACCTTGACTAAACGGCATGAACGCGTCCCTCGGCCAGTCACC
>Ga0307510_10003063_pt1 | contig 19296 bp, 8 predicted proteins | sample 12_EM_MG_FD_207224 | JGI IMG/M metagenome (GOLD analysis project Ga0307510, IMG submission 207224) | Populus trichocarpa ectomycorrhiza microbial communities from riparian zone in the Pacific Northwest, United States - 12_EM | ecosystem: Host-associated > Plants > Roots > Unclassified | place...
AATTTTTATTTGTTTCACAAGTAAATAGTTTTATTTTCAATTTGCTTCCTCGAATAAAAGTTGACTAATACATTTTATGATTTTTAAAAAAAATCAACAATCTTCAAAATCATAAAAAGATGAGATGTTTTGATAATAAAATTTAATGAAGATCTTTCTACAACAAAGTCTGATAATAACCAATAAAAGTTATTTTGCATAATTTTTTTAGTCAGTAAGTTATAATTTTCATTATTACTAGGTTTTGAAAATAACAATATATTTTAACAAAATTGTTATACTTTTATGATAAAATTAGATAAAATTTTCAAATTCCATAACACCAGGAAGGCACAATAATTGCATTGAAATACATTTAGCAAAGAATATGCATCAATTTATTTATTGAAAAATAATTTATTTTTTAAAAGTGTTTTTTTAAAAAAATCATTTCCTGTAAATTATTTTTTAATATTTGAAGGTGTCATGTAAAATGAGTTGAAAGATATTTTTCAGTGTTTGACTATGCGATGTAAAATGAATTGGAAAATAATCTATTAATGTTCTAATCTTTTCTAAGTTTACTTAAATAATGAGAACCAAATCTAATAAATGAAAATATTGAAGGAGGGTGAAATTAAAAAAAATTCTAATTTCATAATTTATTTCAAATAATACAAATAGCAATAAAAAAATAAAACAAATTATGACAGATAAAGAAGTCAAAAGATGATAAAATTAAAAAAATAAATTTTATAAATTATTTAAATAAAATAAATAGCAATCAAAATAATGAAAATCAAATCTGATAGATAAAAAAAACTAAATTAAATAAAGGACAAGAAAAAAAATAACTATCAAAATAATAAATTGATATAAAAAAACAAGTTAAATCAGATTCTCAGAAATGAAATTGAAAACAAATCAAAACAAAATAATTCGAAACAAAATATTGATGACTAAATTTGATATAACCAACAAATAACATGATATGTCTAATTCTTTTACAACTTATAAAAAATGTATTCCAAAAACACTTTCATAGAAACTAATTTAATTTTTTTTAATTGAAAAGTGTTTTTTGTTGATAACTTTCAAAATAGTAAAAAAAACATGGAAAAGTATGAAATGAAAAATCATATTTTATTATTATCGTTGATTGTATGTATGTTTTTTTAATTAGTAAGTTATAATTTTTATTATTACTAGATTTTGAAAATAACAATATGTTTGTGTTTAACAAAAGTGTTACACGATAAATAAAAAAAAAAAAACAGATAAAAATTCCAAATTCCATACCACCATTAGGGTATCATGATATACGTACTGAAATACATTTAGAAATGAATAAGATGGACAAAACATTGATCCTACTTATCACCTCAAAACAGCCAAGTCATCAATTGCAAATGGCTGCTTGATCATGCGGTCCAACCTTGTGCAAATCCAAGAGAGAACACAAGCACATCATACAGGAGAGAAAATTAGGAAAATCAAATGTTGATGCTACCATAATTAAGCTTAATATGAGATTAAGCTTACTATGAGATTAAGCTTAATACGAGATTAAGTACACAGGCAAGCCAAATGGGTAAGTAATTACCCTCCCTAATCCCCTTAAATTTGGTGTGATCAAGTGTTCTAATTAAACAGGCATCCTCATCAAAAGTTGACCTTGCACGAAACTGCAAGTGAGAAAAAGTTGCCATTAAATCAAGAGATGTATAGAGACCAAAACTGCAGAGATGTCATGAGTGAAAGAATTTAGTCACCTCTTGACGTAGTAGTAACAAAAATCGGCCAAGATAAACGTCTGCACAGCTTCAGCGAGGAGAGCCGCAGGAAACCAGAAATACCCACTTCCAATCAAGAAAAGATACATCCCACGAGTCTCATAAACCTACATGTAAAATAACAATAATAATGCATGAGTTTTTATAAATTCGTGGACAAACCTTAACGTTTTTTTTTAAAAGATTAATAGGGGTGTCTTAGCCAGTTTGCGCGTATCTCGACTAATCCTACGAGTCCTAAAGTTAACGACCATTTAAACCTCTAGTGGTTCTGAAGGAACTCAAACTCATGATTATTAGGGAACAAAACTAAAATCTGATTAATTGAGAATTTTTAGTACACTTAAAACTCGTCCCACTAGATCAACTTGTAAAAATAACTTAAAATGATATCTTTTCATTAAAATAGAGGTTGATATGCTAATTTGTTAGTCAACTCAATTCAAATCTAATCTTAAAACAATGGAATAACAATAAAAAATCATTTTTCAAGTTACATGGAGTTTTCGCACTATATTTTTACGTGTTATTCATGAATTTGTATTCTTTTCAAGAAATTATAAAAGCTAGTTTAATGAAAAAAAAATAACTATTTCTCCAAACAATATTTAAGTTAATTTTTCTAATTACACGGCCTTTAAATTATGCACAGGGAAAGTATATTCTAATTCTAAATGAATCTATGATTAATAAGACTAATCAAAGAGCAGAACAGACCTGGATTATCCAGTGAGCACAGGACAAGAATCTAGCAACACCCAGTGCAAAGACGTAATGGGCTGTGAACGGTTCAATCATCTAAAAAAAGAGATGAACAAATTAATGCAGCCATTGCAACCAAAAGATCAGTTTCTACTTTCTACAGCAAAAGGTGACCCAAACCTTTGCATTCTGCATGAGACGAAGCTGAGGCAGCACCGAAACAGATTCCAAGAACACACAGAAGGCCCAGAGGACTTGACTAAAGTAACAAAATCTTGTGAAAGGGTTGACTATCAAGGCAAGGATAATACAAGGCACCACCTACAGCAAGGATTGAAGAAAATTAAATTAATGCAAAGACAAACCAATAATCGCGATATTATTTCTAGAAATCAAGGATTTATAAATTAAAAACTTAAGAATATATCTATAAATAAGAAAAAAATTAAGAAAAAAAAATATAAATTAAATATTGGCAACTATAACTTAACGACGATTAATATGACAAGAGCAAATATATAGGATTTGATCACTTTTCTGAAACAGAAAATATAAAGACAAAAAGATATTTTCATGTCTTTATTTATTTTAAAAATATATAAATTCACTTTAAAATTAATCAGACGGACACATATATATTTGTTTCCGGTCCTTTAACCATACATGTCTCTTATGTATATATATATTTTGAATTTACAAGGATAAATACATATAGATAATCATGATTGCTCTATAACATTTAAAACAATATTATAAAAGAATAATGTTTTTACCAAGTAATATAAGGGCATGTTGTCTAATTCTTTGATATAGGTTGACTTCAATTTGAACCGTATCATATATATAACCCAAGCGGTTGAAATCAAGGTGGCCATGTCTAGCACTGAATGGGCATCAAGTTCCATCAACACGCTACAGGCCAGTCTCGCAGCTAAAAACAGAGCTGTGATTTCTTGTGTTTTGAGTGAAAGACCTGTCCAAAGGAAACAATAATATAGTTATTGGAACTATATAGGACGGCAAAAAGACATTTGATGCATAAAAGTAAATAAAATCCTTTACTTAGCGTTTGTCTCTAGTCTTTCAATAATAAAAAAAAAATAGAGATACTGGAGATGAAAAAACATGTCGTGTGTTTTTTATTCTGAAAATACATGAAATATTTCTAATATTATCTTACAGATAAATTTATTTTATATTTTTTTTAACTAAACATGTTTTATATATTTTTTGTATTTGTCAAAGCTAACTAAACACAACCTATATTTGAGAATGTGGTAGTGGTTGCTTTTTAAAGTGTTTTTTACTTGAAAATGTATCAAAATAATATATTTTTTATTTTTAAAAAATTATTTTTGACATTAACATATCAAAATAATCTGAAAATATTAAAAAAATATTAATTTGAAGTAAAGAAAAAAATAAAAACTTTTTAATTTTTTTTAAATGCTTTTAAAACACCAAATCAAATAGGCAAAACACCTAAAATAAACAAGCATTTTGCATTAATCAGTACCAATTTCTTTCTAGATATATGCATAGCACGTATAAATTTACATTTTGAAGGGATTGAAATCTTCAGAGGACTTGATCAGCTATGTTCTTAATTAATTTTCCTATTACTTTTAAATTCAATAATTTGTATTAATTAGAAAAACTAAATAATAAAAAATTAAATTGTTTCAATTTTTATCATGCACTAAAATTATGATAATTGAATTTAAATTCAATGATTTAGATTTAATAAACAAAATTCAATGACCTCCTATGGCATGCATGTCGTCGATTGCATTAATTAAGATAAAAATCAACAAAAAATCGATCATTATCAACTAAAAGTATCATAAGAAAATGTTCATCTATCTATCTATATATATATATATATAATTGTTTTTTGATACATAGATCTCTTACGATTAGAAGAAAGACCACCAGCAAGCAAAGAAAATTTATCAAGAAAATCCCATATTACAAAATTCAAAAGAATTATCAAATTATAATGATTTCTTATAATAACAATAACAATAAAAAAGAGGCAGTCTTGTGTATAATTATTTATGAATAATTAACTAATATATATGTACCAGAACAGGTTTTATGGGTGGTGAGCTTATATATCAAGACGAAGATCCCAGCAGCATGGATAGCCTCGGAAAAGATGAAGAAATAGTCATGATCTTTCACCGAGTGCTTTAAAGCCACCAGAGAGCACAGTGCAAACACCACCCCGGCGAGAATCTTCACTTTCATCGACTGCCTCCTTACCCACCCAAAAAGCACGTTGACAGGTGAAGCTCTCTTCCTCCCCATGATTCTTTTCCGATCAATTCAAAGAGAAAATGAGAGAGAAACGTCCACAGATAGATATGTGTCTGAGGAAGATAACGAGGAGACCTGGTTTGGAAAGACACGAAGAGGGCATGCAAGATTTGGTGTGTTGCGTGGCGTTTTATTTTGTTTCTATGACTAGAACCAGTGAAGTATTGACACGTGGATTTGATTTTAAAACCTAGATACAGTATCCCTACGTTGATGCTTGCTTGCCTGTTTGGGACTTCTGATTTTGACCTTGAATTTCTTTTCTTTTCTTGGCTTATATACCCATAAAAGAAATTATTTAATTTATTCCTGGTTCAATGGCTTTTCAAAGGTTTTTTTTTTTTATATATGTAAACACACCATTATGTCTCTTTCTATCCTCCCCGATCTTCCTTCTCGGTTTAGTTAAAAATAAATAAATAAAATCTATCATTCTTTTGTGAATTTATCTCCAACATGTCTATAAATCAACGGAATGCTTAATTGTAACTTATTTAATTATTATATAATATAGGAGAATTATCCTCTATATTGTATTGTATACCCTAAAATGTAACGAAACTTCCAATAAAAAAATAAATCTAACCTTGATATATTAAGAGTGTCATGATGAAAACGTCATTGTCTAAGATGTTAAAAAATCACAAGTCACCAGTTAGCGATGGAGATGCTAATTCTACTTCTTGTTGCATTACCTTGCAAAAATAGCAACTTCTGGATGAATATTGAAATTAAAAAAAAAATTAATGAAATAAAAAATAACAAGAGTTAATTTAAGTACTTGAGTTAGTTTGTTAATTATTATTCTCGTGTTATAAGATCATAATAATCTAATAAAAAGTAAACAAAATAAATCATGAAGTTTAATTCTCAATCAAATCAATATTAAATGATGAAATTAAAAAAAAACTTATTAAAAAAAAAACTGAGTCAACTGGGTTAACCCATCAAATCAGGTTAGCCAATCAAACTTGAGATTCGTGTCATGAGATGATAACTAAATAAAAAAAAATCTAATATTAAAAAATAAAAATAATAAAAAAAGATTAATGAAAAAAAAAACAAAGCAAAAAAAAAAGAAAATAAAGAAAAGTACTATTCTAATGAATAGTACTTTATGAAAAGAGATACATTAAAACCTCCTCCTTTTTTTAATTTATAATTAATTAGTAGAATAAATAAATAAATATATATAGTGGCTACAAATATGGTTCCAATTGTTCTTTTATTTTATAGTCCAATTACCATTGAATTCTTGATACCCACCTTGCACTCTTGATTTTACCTTGAAATTGTAACATTTCTTTTCTTTTCTTTCTTTTTTAAAGAAAAAATATTTTATCAGATTGAGTTTTTAATTAAAAAACTAGCATATATCACTTAAAACTCTATTGATTTCCATTTTGATGAAATATTTTTTCATAAATTAATATTTATTTTATTTTTCTACAAAAAAAACACATTTTCCATTAAGAAAATAATCATCGATTTCCCTAATTCTTTCATTTTTTTCCTTTTATTCCAAAAATATATATTTTTTAAAACAAAATTTGATTTTTTATTAAAAAAACACTAAAGAAATTATATCTCATATTTCTTAGTTATAGTTGATCTAAATTCTTATCCTTCGAGATTGGCAAACTAATTAGAGTTGTGATAAAATAAATGATTCCCCGTATTATCCATCAAATATTGATTATTGATTCACTATTTATATATTAAGTGATATACAAATCATTAAATCTCACCTCAAATCATCAGTATATTATATTTACAGGGTGCAAGAATAATCTAATTGTAACTGAAAGTAAATAAGAAAGACTTATGCACGTGCAAAATAAAATTAAGAAATATTCTAATTTTTTCTTACCCTCCTATGTTTCCTTTTATGTCTGGAGAATTGGTAATATAAAATAATTTCTCAACTTTCAATTGGTAATAAAATGTAATATAAAAAATATAAGATTTAAAACTTGATTCGGCTATATCGGAACAACACTAATATTTTTTTTAAAATAAAAAATAAAATAATATTTTTTTAATTAAATTATTGAGTCCATGACTGACCCATGAGTTTACCCAGTGATCTAGTAATTCAATATTTTTTTCGATTTGGGTTTGTTTGGCAGTGTGGTTGCGGTTGCTTTTCAAATAGCTTTTCGTGTCAAAATGCATGCCAATGATGTTTTTTTTATTTTTTAAAAATCATTTTTGACATCAGCACATCAAAATGATTTGAAAATACTAAAAACATATTAATTTAAAGTTAATAAAAAAAATAAAAAAATTTCAAATTTTATCAAAAACACTTTTAAAACGCAAAAACAAACAGGTGCCAGTTTGACAATTACGGATGGTAGTTGAAGGTTCCAAGGCAGTGGAATTATTTCAAGGATTAACGTGTTAAGAAAATTAGAGTACAAAGACTACATTGCATATTCGTAAAATTGCAGGGACAAAGTATGGCAAACTTCCCCGAAACAAGCGTGCCATCTAACAGAATGTAGCCGAAAGCCCTAAGCTGACTTCAAGATCCAGCGCGCCGCTACAACCACATCTTTGCTCAAATTTTGTCAGACGGAAACTACTATGCTAGGCAAATTAATCATCAGTTGAGGCTAAAAATCAGCAGACTCCCTGTAAAGAATGGCTGCCAATTTCTGGAACTCCTCTCACTAGTAAGATGGATCTTTCCTTTTCTTTTTTCTTATGTTTTCATCTCTTTTGAGGGTGTTTATTTACCTGTTCCTGGATGGATTGTGCGCAGCAAACAGCTTTTTGACCAAGAAGAAGTGGATGTAGTGCACCCACTTGACAAAGAAAAGGGCATAACTCTTGAAGATTTCAAGCTTATTAAGATGCATATGGTCATTCGTACGCCTTTCTGTCTTTCTTTTCTTATCCTTTTCAATATTATTATGTTTACTATTGAGTTTGTTTCTTATTCTGTTAGATTTCACCTAGGAAATCTTGATTTTTCTTGGCTTATGAGATTGTAACCGAAATTCTGCGACATGGGTTTTTGTTGTTTATATATGTTTGGTCTTAACAATCCAATTATTACAACTACTTTTATTGGAATTCGCATATACATGCGCCCACATCAGTTGATAGTGTTTTTTTTTCCTTTCTTTCTTGTGTGTTATTCACCATGGCATTTGCTAATTTGCGTCTTTCGATTTTCTATTCCCCTCAGCTATATGCAAATTGGCTCAATCTGTTAAAGTGAGGCAAAGGTTTGCACTTTTTCTTTAAAAGTTTTATATACTGCTCTTCTTGTCTTGTCTAATACCCCATATTTGGAATTCCAGGTAAGACGCCCCGGTCATTAATCATTCCATTTTATCACCATAGTTAAATTGATAGGGATCGTTTTGTATTTTCTTGTTTGGTTTCATAAGGTGTCACCAATTAGTTGCATTTTTAATTTTTTGCTTGATGTTTCAGGGTTGTTGCTACTGCAGTTACATATATGAGGCGTTTGTATACCAGGTATTAAATAATTTCTGATGGTGGGAAGAAGAGTATGATGACCAACAAAGGGAAAGAGATTTGAATGCGAATTCTTGTAGTATTGTCATTTCTAGTCATCTAAAATACTCTTCAATTTTCAATCATAGGCATTCATGAGTACTTGGTATCCATTTCTAGTATCCATTTGCATACAAATGGATAAGTTTCTTCCTCTACTTCTTTTCTCAAAATGTATATATGGCCATCCTATCTCTCATTGGTGTGATCTTCTGGGATGCGATGCCTTGTCAGCCTTCTTCCTGTTTTTTTTTCTCACCCACTTCTTCAGATCTCTAATCATCCACTCACTCTTTTTTCTTCATGGGGTCTCTCTAATCAGCTGCCCTCTTATTTGTAAATGTAATAGTAAAGCTGATGCATTGCCTAGAAAACAGCCAGTAGTTTTTGTAGTATCGCTCACTAGTCTTAATTTCTCGTTGTGCTTCCAGAAAGAGTATGTCAGAATATGATCCACGTCTTGTAGGCCCAACTTGCTTGTATTTGGCATCAAAAGCAGAGGAGAGCACAGTGCAAGCCAGACTTCTTGTATATTACATCAAAAAAATATGTAATCACTTGTTAGCAGACTTGATCGATTGATTCGCTGAGTTCTTAAAATATTTACTGGACTTATATTTACTACTAAAATGCTTACAACCTGGCATTGTTGCCCCACAGATTCTGATGACAAGCATAGATATGAGATCAAAGACATACTTGAGATGGAAATGAAGATTTTGGAAGCTCTTAACTATTATTTAGTTGTATTTCATCCTTATCGTTCGTTGCCTCAGTAAGTATTTTATCTTCTTTGCCTTGTTTCTCATGCATTAAAATTCATTTTAAACTGAATTAACAGGTTGCTTGAGTAGTTTTTTTTGTACCACATGCACAATTCTGAAAGAATAAACAATGCCATCAAGTTAAGGATCGAAACATGATTCATATAGGCTTTTTTCTTTTCTTTTTTGCAAATGCCATCTTGGTTGATGTCTGCTGTGCCTAAGCTCCAACACAGACTTTTACTTTTCCTTTTTGTTCTTTGTATTCTCTTTTTTGTTTTATTTATTACATATTATGAATCTCAGTTAATTACGTGGTTTAGATTATTATTTTTTAGTTAGATATCTTTATATAATTAGATAAGACAAGATTACTATTTATTGGTTTCCATTTTCTGCCTGTTCCTTATATGAGCACATTTAAAAGAAATATTAATGGACAGATGACCTTCATATTGTTTAATAACTTCAAGCTGTTCCAAAAGTCTGAGTTGGGGGCATGTTTCATGTTAAGTGGACTACTAGAACTGAAAGCTTACCTTAAGATTATTGATTGCTGAACTGGACATGACAAGTTGTCTGACATGTTCCTAATTACAGAAACATAATTGCACAAGCTTAGATTAATCAATAGTACGACTAGGTTTCAACAATTTTAAAATGAATGGCTGCTGAATTTGATGTGATTAGTTATCTTGCATGTTACTAACTACAGAAACCTAATTGCACGACTTTAGACTCATTAATACCACCTAATACCAACGAATCTGTTTTACTGGTGGTATATTGTTCTTTTGTGATATTGCAGTTTCTGTTTTGCAAATTGAGTATCTTATTTCACAAGAACATTTTCTCCTGTGTTTCTTCACATCTTGGCAGATTTTTGCTGGATGCTGGCATGAACGATATAAGTATGACTCAATTAACATGGTAAGGTTCCAATCTCTAAGGCCAAGTAAACACCCATCTCCTAACCTAGAAAAGATGCATTCTTTCATTATAGTCCTTAAAATATGAGGTTGGTTTTACATAAGTTTGGGCATCCGAACAACAATCGTGTTAGGGAGAGCTTCTTACAGGTGATTGATAGTTCGCGTTAAAAAGTGTGTAGAGCTAGTTTGTCGCTCTTTATATATTGTTCTTATCATGTGGGCCATCATCATGTTCATTGTGCATGCGTCCGGATTGGTTCATGGTGGCTGCCTCCTCCCTCTGTGGCCACAAATCCCAATTGTAACTCATAGTTTAATTGTCCTTTGGAAATGGCTGATAAGTTAAATGTGAGAAGACTAGTGGTGAAGAAGGCCATTGTATATTACAGTTCTGTTGCCAGAATGGAAAAAATAAGCACCCCTGGGTTTTTAAATATTAAAAGAATAAATTGACAATAACCATGTTTAAGTCTGAAAAGTTTCTGAAAACAAGACTTTGCTCCAATCTCTGCACAAACCTTTTTTCTTCTCTATCTCAAAGCAGCTGCCTTAAATTGAAGATTAAATTTGTTATGTTGATTTTTCTAAGTTTTATTTTTCTCTTGTGGACATACCCTTCTTTTATGCTAGGAATTGCATCATAAAAAAAATATTATTTTAATGTCAGCATCATGATTTCTTGATCTGAGTTAAAATGAATTAACCATGCTGAGACATACAGGGGACTTGTGAACGACACATACAAGATGGATTTGATTCTTATACATCCCCCACACCTTATTGCCTTAGCCTGCATATACACTGCTAGCGTGTATAGAGAAAAAGATAAGACAGCATGGTTTGAAGAGCTCCGTGTAGATATGAATGTGGTGAGTTCTCTAAGCTCAATTTTGCGGTTGTTGTTGTTGTTGTTCCCTTTTATTCTTGCGATAGACTCTGCATTGAAACTATCACAACTTTCTGCTTTGAAAGATAACTGAAGCATCGATTTATCCCAAGAACCAAAAGGCTAGGCTTCCTCTGTACTTGCGATAGGTCCCACTACCTGTTAAAACATAGTTTAAAATGCTTTTCATTTAAAAATATATTAAGAAAAAAATAATTATTTTTAACATTAGCACATCAAAACAATCTGAAAACATAAATTTTTTTTTATTTTAAACAAAAAAAAAATTCAAAATTTTTAGAAACATGGTTTGCACTATTTTTCCAAACATGCGCACCCAGCTTGTCTATCTTACTACGCTTTCTTTAGGTTAAGACTTGGTCTTCATGGAAGGCTTTAGCTATGCCCTGAAAGGTCACTATACCCGGGCACCTTACACTTTTCAAGAATCCTGTTCAAATATGGGAATTACCTGATTTTGTGCCAAATGGTGGATATGTTCTTGGGCCAAGTTACCTTTTAAGTGATGTTTTTAAGCCAGCCCACCGGCATATGCGTGCACACAGAAATGAAATGCACAGTACATAACTGGTGATCTTGAAATTTAACTTACTGCTGCAAAAAGCTTTACTGAATTTATCATGTTGGATCTATGTTGCTTCAAATAATGAGCCTTCGTGTCTGATTTGGCAGGTGAAAAATATTGCAATGGAGATATTAGATTTTTATGAGAGTCATAGATTGATTACAGATGATAGAGTTGCTGCGGCTTTCAACAAGCTGAAACCCTAAATGGTTTGGCGATGCCTATTTCCTCAACTCAAAAGTTTTCCCATTCCACTATGTTGCAGCTCCAGCTACGGGCCCCGTGTAGTCTGTGGAAATGAAAATTGCTTAGCACTTGTCAATAAAAATTGGTTCTTTTGGAAGAGATACTGTCAATGTTTAAGAGATTGTGTGGTTATGATAATTATTCTTTCTATTCTATTGAAACAGCTTTTTGATGAGTAAGATTGAATTCATTTCAACCTGTTTGATTTGGGTACTTCATACCCTTGCCCAAGCACCATGTAAAGATGAAAATGTGTTTATGACTAGATGCAACAATGATGTCAGATGTTGACCAATTAGCAAGCATCATATATGAGCATGGAGGCTGAGTCATGTTTAGATCTCGGAAAAGCCAAATTACGATAAAATGAAATCAGAAAACGCCCTCATGTGCTTCATAGAAGGAAAACCCCTGTTATACCAATCATCTAGGCTATTGTTTTCAGAGTTTGTTGATGTCGCAACTAGTAATTTCATGTTATGGTCAGCATGATTGTTGCTCGTTGAATATAGCAAACTGGATACATCATCCACAGATCAAAGACAAGGTAGCATTTCTGCTTGCATTACAGAAAAGGATTTCATCTGCTTTAAAAGGTAGCACATTCTATATGGGCTACATGCATACGGTTTTCACACAGCAAAAGCAGTACAAACAGAAAAGCGAGGTGATGCGTTAACCATGTAGGTACAACAACGGTAAGCAATTCCTGCTCCTCGCATCTCTCACGCCCACGCCCTTGCATTATACTGTTCAATATCATTTAGAGCAATTCCATCTAATGTTTCTCTTTTTTCTTGCCTTGCTGCTTCTCTACACAGAGCAAGAACGAAACGATGAATAAAAGAAAAATTACATAAAGAATAGTACGTAACAAACAGAAAGTGGCAAAGGAAAAGACACTACCTAATTTTCTCCTAGCTTCAGATCTGGCAAAGAACTCCTTCCATTCATCTGTAAGAACGAAAATCGGGTCATCATCATCATCTTCTTCTTCCTCTTCTAATACATCGCACTCTGGCTCTTGCAACACCCTGTTTGTCATGAAACACTTACAGTTACATGGAAACCAAAATTTGAAATTTGGAGAAAAAAGCAGCAGAAGAAGATGGTCACGACTTACTGGGCAACTGGGGCAGATGTTTCTTTGCTGGCAGTGGAATCCAAGTTCAAGTCTTTTACCAATGGATAAGAAAGAATAGGTCTTGGATGTTGAGCAGCTTGAAGAGCAAATCTAGGACTTACATGTAAAGGGCAACTAGATTGGTGGTGGTGGTGTTGGTGGGAGCAAAGCAAGTGCGGATGGTGATGGTGATGGTGATGGTGATGGTGGCGTTGGCACAAGGGGTGGTGGTGGTGGTGGCGGTGGCGGAGGATTGAGCATGGAGACCATGATCTGGATGAAGGTTCCATTGGTTACTGGTTCTGTACTAGGGTTTTACAATTTTCTGTATTGTTTCGGCTGGAGGGTTTATCTGAGGAAAAAATCAGTAATTGTAATTATCAAATTTTGAATCGGTCTCTATTTTTAATTTTTTTCACTTAAGTGTCTCCGTTATTAATAAAATGTTGATGGACATTTTAACACGTGCCAGGTCATGCTCAAGGGACCCGCTATTCATAAAAAAAAAAAAAACAGAGAAAAATTATTTAGTTAAAGAAGAAATGAAAAATTAAATCAAAATAAAGGAGAAAAAAATTTAACTTGTGGTCGTGGTTATTATTATTTAATTTAGGATTTTAGAGTTTTTTTAATGCAAAGAGTAATTTTAAAATAACAATAAAAAGAATAATTTTCTTGTTATATTTTTAAATTTTGATTTTGATTTTGATTTTTTTTTTTTAATTTTGATAAGAATTACACATATCCATCAAAAAAATAGAGGTGTTTGCATTCAAGGAGAAAAATAAAATACAGAAAATTGATTAAAAAAACATAAAAGATATAGACACTTGAATTAAAAAAGTAAAATTAAAGATATTTAATTAAAAAATATTTGTGAAATCCAAATTATTAGACATTAATAGTTTTGACCCATTAAATAGAGAGAAATATTTAAATATATTAAGTTATACTTTTTAAGCATATGAAAAGGGTTGGTGGCTTGGCTTGGTGCTCACCAGCACCGTGTTATTTTCAATCCAGTATATACATGAAAAGCAGGTCTTGACAGAATTTAAAATTTTGACTTTAAGATTGTTTTTATACGTTTGATAAATTTCACGAGGCTAGAAATGTAATTATCAATAATTATTTAATGAAAGAGAGATAGATGAAAAAAATAAAAAATCATATCCAATTTCATAAAAATTAATAAGAATATTTTTACATATTTATTTTTTTTTAAAAAAATTTGTGTTTATTTTAACTATTGAGAGTTTGCGCAAAAACCATAAGGAAGGCTTTCTCAACTTTTGCGTTTTGAAAAGCCTACGGCCAAATTTAGGAATCTTTGGAAGACCTCACAGTATATTTTGGCTTAATAGTGTGAAAACTATAAGCTCCATGGCTCTCACAGCTTTTTATTTATTCTATATTTTTTTATATCTATCTTTTCTATTGAATAATTATATCTTGATAATCATAAAATTTTTGAAACATAGAAAACAATCTTCAAGTCAAAATTTTTAAATCTCTTTTAATAGTCCATGTTTGGTATTGTAATAGCGGTTGTTTTTCAAAGTGTTTTTAATTAAGAAATGCATCAAAATAATATATTATTATTATTTTTAAAATTTATTTTTGAAATCAATATGTCAAAACAATTAAAAAACATATAAAAATAATAATTTCAAGAAAAAAAATCAAAAATTTTAAAAATGTTATTTCTGTCACAAAAACAAACATGCACTAAGATTGACCTTGTTAAGACGTGCTTTTCATGTATGCTGCAATCCAGCATCAAACCAAGTCTAAAGGTGTTTATTTTTGTGGTAGAAAATGTGGTGCGGTTTGACCACAATGAATGAGTTTTTGGTAAACATCAAAGCACAGGTTTAAAAAAGCAAGACCCATGTCAAAAGTCTGGTCCAACCACAAGTTAATCAAAAGTAAGCTTGACCTGCCTTTAAGATTCCTGTGTAAAAAGTAATTAAAGCCATATAAGACCATTTAATTTTTTATTAACCAAAATATCCCTCTATCCTCTCTTCTCCTCCCTGCTCTCTTGAGAGCCTAGTGAAATGATTATTCTCAGCAACCATGTTTTTCAACCTCTTCACCGACCTCTTCTCTTCTTTTTCTCTTCCATAGATGATTATAAAACCCACAAACCAACACCAGATCTACACAAACCACCAACCATTACCAAGATCTACAAAACCACCACTAGTCCTGCAATCCCCTTTTCATGAACATGCAAGTGTTTTGTGCATAAAAAAATCTAGGTAAATTTTGATTTCAATATTTCTTTAATTTCAACTGTACATGTTCTTAAAAATATCAAATCTAGCTAAATCTTGTTCATTATTGAAATTGTATCCCTATTTATTGTTGCATGAACTGTTGATCAGCTCTTGATAATTCTGGTAAGCAATAAATGGTTCTAATCTTTTTTTTTTCTCAGTTGCATTACTAAGAAGATCGATAACTTTACTGATTTTGATTTCATAAAGTAAATGAACAAAGGTTTAAAGTGTAGCTTCGATTATTTTGAGTTCAAAAAAACATATGAATGGATGAAATGATGTAGAAAGCTGAGATTTTGTAAATGATGTAGAAAGGACATAACATAAACCAAAAACAAATTACTCATAAAAATTATTAGTGGGATTAATATGGTGCAAGAAACTAAAATCAAGTACTAGATACTATAACATAGGAATCAAACTGAATTGGAGAGAAAAGGAGTATTTGCTTAAATATATTAGTCAGTATGATGCAACACAAATTTAATAAAGACTAATATTGGTTTTGATCCTACATTCACTAAATTGTTTTTGGTTGTAAGCATGGTTATTAAAAAAAAAAATCAAGTGACTTTCTAAGTTCTAGATAATCAATCTCCTATATGTCAAAAGACTACTGGAAGGAAATAAACTGGTAACATAGGAAAAATCAAAGAAGCATGAAAAAAGGAAAATATCCAAAGCTAGACGATTTAATTGATACTATAAAAATAATCTAATCCTGACAATTGATTCTATGATAGATCCGGAAACATGAGAGATGAAAATCCAATTAGATATGAAAAAATGCTATTGTTATATTGATTCCCCAGTAGGCATATATTCTTTAGTTTCTTCAACCTTTATACAAAAATAATTCAAAACCTATAAAATGATTCTCAAAAGCCTATTGAAAAGAAATAAATTAATAGAAAAATTCATACAAGAAAGAGAAAACATAAAAGTTCAAAGTTAGATAATTTAATTGTTAAGCCAAAAAAGGCAACATACAATATTGTTTTACTTATTAAACACATATTTGTTTGTCACGATATTTCAAAATTCATTTACATTACATATTAAGTATTGTTGTTTGGACTGTGAAACTCATTACATAACATGTTAGGAAAATTTTGATTCTTTTTATACTAGGCTATAAATTGTTGTATGTTGAATGACATTGTATCCTTAGAAAATTTACACTTATGATTTTTAACTCATGCTCTAATTGTGATGCATTATTGTCTTTTGATTTATGATACATAGTTTAAATATGTTAATGTAGTCTTTTCTATGATGTAGAGATTTAATTAACTTAAAAATAGATGATGAAGCTGCAAACATAACACTTAAACAATCATTTGATCCATTACAATAATTAATTAATGTTTGTATGAAGTAGAACAACGATGTATTACAACTACTAGTTAATTGCAATTTCATTAAACATAGTTATACTTTATTGTACTTAACCTTTCCCTGCCATTATTTTATTTTCATCAATATGCTTTGTTAATCATAATGTATATTACATTAGAAATAAAGATTGTAATACCACTCATAAAATACAAAACTTCATTATAAAGTTTTTTTTTACGTACTATAACTAATTTTGAGCTTTAGTAGCTGTCATAAACAACATGAACTTTAATTTATTAACATTACATCTTTATGGCAACTCTATATTTTTCGTACTTTGGCTACTGTTTTAAGCTTTTGACTATTGTTATATTATTTGTACACTAAAATATGGTAATTTAACTGTTTATTATATCAACATATAAGTTTGTAAAAGTAGATCTCAATCACTAAACTTATTTACAAAACTTCAATAATGCTTAAAACAGTAGCATTGAAAACTACCCAGATTTTCATAAATAACATTAACAATAATTTATTAACACTACAAATTCATTTTTAATATATAGAATTAATAAAATTAATTGTTTAATTCTATGTTAGAAAATTCATTTCAGCTTAGAACATGGAAGAGTCTCAATCTTAAGATAAGACATGTTGGACTATAGAGATACTACATGTATTTTATGACATTTGTATAAAGATAATAGAGACCCAACATTCATTCTGACAAGGCTGGTTAGAAATATATCACTACTACCTTTAAAGAGCAAACTGGTCAAAGTTTAGAGTTGAAAACTATTTATGCCACTGATGAGTGGTAAAAATCTAAGATTCAGGTTTGATTTTATTGCAACAATCTTTAAAGTTAACTACAATCCTCTAATTTTTCTTTTTAAATCCTTCATATTCATTTAAATTAATGTTTCTTTTATTTATAGGAAATATGTGGAGCTAAGAAATTCAGGCATTCTGGTATCGAGCCAGCTCTTTATGGTGAATATGATATCATGTTTACAAACATTGTGGCTATCGGTAAGTTTGCTTGGGCACCTTCTCAATGAATGTTTTCAGGTGATGTTAGAGTGGGTGATAAGACCAAAAATACATTTAATGAAGATGTTAACCCAGAAGAGAGCAGTGGAGATTCCAAGAAAAATAGTATACCAAACTTTGTTGACGACATGAGCAATATGCTTGTTGGTGTCAATGTTAGTGTTAATACTAGTAACCTTAGTAATGGTGGTAAGAGAAAAGCCACTCAAAATTGTTCCAGTAAGAGTGTTAAAAAAAGAGAGGCTTTGGGATGGGAGCGCAACTTTTTTCGCACTTAGATAAATTGGTTGACAGTGTCTCTACAAGAAGTGATGCACAGTTGGTTTTATGGATAGGAAATGGTGCAACATTCAATAAGCGATGGCGGAGTTTCATTCCATAAATGAAGTTGTTTTAAGGAGTGAATTTTATTGTTTCACTACTGAATATTTCATGGGTAGAAGTAGAAGAGAAATGTGAGCAACACTTGAAACTATGAAAAGAAAATTTCAATGGTTAAAACTAACGTTTCAGAGAAGATCAAACCTCAAACCATGAGGTACATTTCAATCTTTGAAGGGAACTTCAATTATAGATTACTTGATATTGACATGAAACCCAAAATATAGCATACACATTTTAGATAACTAACATTGCAATTGATTCTTAGAATTCAAAACTTTTTTTTTATTGTTAAGATCACTAGAAATTTTAAATTAAATGTTGAGAATCATGCATATTTTTGGCATATATTGCATTGATTTGTTTATTTAATTGCTACATGATGTATATACATAATATTAATTTCAGTTGCATTGTATATCTAGACCTAACATTTTGTTCACTTTTGCTTTCTATGAAATTGATTTTCAGTGCGTGAACTTTTTTTTGCAATATGGTTTCTTTGTGTTTTTGTTGAATTTTTGTGAGAGACAGATTAACACATAAATATTTTTGTAGATGTGAAACTGTTTGTGTTGTTGTCTTTTATGTTGTTTTTGTCATTGCATGATTAAGGTGTTATTATTGTGGAGCTTTGATGTGCTGCTTGCTGCCAATTTTTATTTGTTGTCTTCAAGAGGACATACCATATTTTTTTCATGTGTACTATGTGTTTGTTATGTTGTTAGCAAAGACTTGTAGTTGTGTACTCTATAACCAATATTTTCTTGACTTTTCTAGTGAGTGTCGATATGCTTTTGTGTTGTTATTTATTGTAACCTATTGAACACGAGACTTTTAGGTGAAAAATTTAGGTTTGAATGCCTGATGGAGTGTGCATGTATTGTATGTTCACGGGTGTTTCTTTTTCAGCCTATATAATTCACCATTTCAATAAAGTTGAACACATCTCTTTCAAATACATTTATGGTATAACTCATCTTTTTTTACTCTCTCAAAGAATTTTCATTAAAGTAAATCAACCTGCATCTTTTATTGTATATTCATGCTTTATGTTATACCCAATTTCTTAATGACATTATTGTTACTTTCTGTACAAACAAAATAGTAATAATTGACTAATTACAGATTGCTTGGAAGACATATTAATTGTTTAAGATTTTAGGAAGGGGTGGATTTTATTGTAAACAAAATAGTAAGATAAATCAATGAAATTGAAAGGAATAGTGTATAAAGTGTTTTTTATTATAAAATTAAAGGGGATTAACAAAATTATAAAAATAGATATTTGCTATAAAAGTAATGTGATTTATTGAGGTTTGAACGTAAAGCTTATAACACATGTACATTAACAAAAACAAATAATATGTTGTTT
>Ga0307510_10003065_pt1 | contig 19293 bp, 14 predicted proteins | sample 12_EM_MG_FD_207224 | JGI IMG/M metagenome (GOLD analysis project Ga0307510, IMG submission 207224) | Populus trichocarpa ectomycorrhiza microbial communities from riparian zone in the Pacific Northwest, United States - 12_EM | ecosystem: Host-associated > Plants > Roots > Unclassified | place...
TCATCTGCTGTGCCTAGAGTCGCGGTCATTCAGATTCATCACCCACGCAGAAAGGTGTGCCCGTGAAGCTCTCCCTCATTCGTTCCGTCGTCCTGATCTCCGCCAGCCTTGGCGCCTCGGCCACATTCGCACAAGATGTGACCGGCGCCGGCGCGTCCTTCCCCGCTCCCGTCTACGCCAAGTGGGCCGATGCCTACAACAAGGCGACTGGCGCGCGCATCAACTATCAGTCGGTCGGCTCCGGCGCCGGCATCAAGCAGATCAACGCGAAGACGGTCGACTTCGGCGCCTCCGATGCGCCGCTGAAGGACGACGAACTCGCCAAGAGCGGCCTGGTGCAGTTCCCCACCGTGATCGGCGGCGTGGTGCCGGTCGTCAACATCAAGGGCATCGCCCCGGGCCAGCTCAAGCTGACCGGCCAGGTGCTGGGCGACATCTACCTCGGCAAGATCACGAAGTGGAACGACGCGGCACTGACCGCGCTGAACCCCGGCGTCCCGCTGCCCGATGCCGCGATCGCGCCGGTGCGCCGTGCCGACGGCTCGGGCACGAGCTTCAACTTCACGAACTACCTGTCCAAGGTCAACGCCGAGTGGAAGACCAAGGTCGGCGAAGGCACGGCCGTGAACTGGCCGACCGGCGCGGGCGGCAAGGGCAACGAAGGCGTGTCGGCCTTCGTGCAGCGCCTGCCGAACTCGATCGGTTATGTGGAGTACGCGTACGCCAAGCAGAACAAGATGGCCTACACGCTGTTGAAGAACGAGGCCGGCACCTTCGTCGCACCGGACGACCTGACCTTCAAGGCCGCCGCTGCCAACGCCGACTGGAACAAGACCTTCTACCAGGTGCTGACCAACCAGCCGGGCAAGGATTCGTGGCCCATCACCGCAGCCACTTTCATCATGATGCACAAGGTGCAGGACAAGCCGGTCAACGCCACCAACACGCTGAAGTTCTTCGACTGGGCCTACGGCAGCGGCGACAAGATGGCGGCCGACCTGGACTACGTGCCGATGCCCGATTCGGTCAAGGCGCTGGTCCACAAGCTGTGGACGGACAACATCAAGGACGCGTCCGGCAAGACGGTCGCTGCGAAGTAAATCCGGTGGGTGAGGGCAGGCGCGCGCCGCGCGTCTGCCGCTTGGTTTGCAGACCCTGAGGAATCAGTCGTGGCCGCTACACTTCCCGCTACCCCATACAACCCGCCCGCGGAAATGGAACGTACCCAGACGCCGGGTCGCCCGCCGGCCAAGCGCCGTGTGGCGCCCTGGGCTGACACGCTGTTCTCGGTGCTCGCGCACGCCGCCGCGTGGCTCACGCTGGCGCTGCTGGCCGGCATCATCATCTCGCTCGTGATCGGCGCTGCGCCGGCGATCAAGGAGTACGGCCTGTCGTTCCTGTGGACCAGCGATTGGGACCCGGTTCAGAACAAGTACGGCGGCCTCGTGATGATCTACGGCACGCTGGTGACGTCGTTGATCGCGCTGCTGATCGCGGTGCCGGTGAGCTTCGGCATCGCGCTGTTCCTGACCGAGCTCTCGCCGAAGTGGTTGAAGCGCCCGCTGGGCACGGCGATCGAACTGCTCGCGGCGATCCCGTCCATCGTCTACGGCATGTGGGGCCTGCTGGTGTTCAGCCCGCTGCTGTCGAGCTATGTGCAGCAGCCGCTGCAGGCGCTGTTCAGCGGCGTGCCGTATCTGGGCGCGCTGTTCTCCGGCCCGCCGGTGGGCATCGGCCTGCTGTCGGCCGGCATCATCCTGGCGATCATGATCATTCCGTTCATCGCCTCGGTGATGCGCGATGTGTTCGAGGTCACGCCGCCGCTGCTGAAGGAATCGGCCTACGGCCTGGGCTCGACGACCTGGGAAGTGATGTTCAAGGTCGTGCTGCCGTACACCAAGACCGGTGTGGTCGGCGGCATCATGCTCGGTCTCGGCCGCGCGCTCGGTGAGACGATGGCTGTCACCTTCGTGATCGGCAACCAGAACCAGCTCAATTCGGCGTCGCTGTTCGAGGCCGCCAACAGCATCACCTCGGCGCTCGCGAACGAGTTCGCGGAGGCCGGTGAAGGCCTGCACCAGGCCTCGCTTATCTACCTGGGTCTGGTGCTGTTCTTCATCACCTTCGTCGTGCTGGCCTGCTCCAAGCTGCTGCTCGCGCAACTGAAGAAGAGCGAAGGAGCTCGCGCATGAACACCACCACGATGCCCGCGCAAGTCTCTGCGCTGCAAGCTTCGCGCGTGGCCAAGCATGCGCGCCGCAAGCGCGTCAACGCGGTGGCACTGACGCTCTCGCTCGCTGCGATGGCCTTCGGCGTGTTCTGGCTGATCTGGATCCTGTTCGAGACGGTTCGGCTTGGCATCGGCGGCCTGTCGCTGTCGCTGTTCACGCAGATGACACCGCCGCCGCAGTCCGAGGACGGCGGCCTGGCGAACGCGATCTTCGGTTCGGTCACGATGGTCGGTATGGCGACACTGATCGGCACGCCGATCGGCATCCTCGCCGGCATCTACCTCGCTGAGTACGGCCAGAAGACTTGGCTCGGCAGCGTCACGCGCTTCATCAACGACATCCTGCTGGCCGCGCCCTCCATCGTCGTCGGCCTGTTCATCTACTCGGTGGTGGTCGCGCGCATGAAGAGCTTCTCCGGATGGGCCGGCGTGCTGGCGCTCGCGCTGATCGTGATCCCGGTCGTGATCCGCACGACCGAGAACATGCTGTCGCTGATCCCGAACGCGCTGCGCGAGGCGGCCTACGCGCTCGGCACGCCGAAGTGGAAGGTCATCATGACGGTGACGCTGAAGTCGGCCCGCGCCGGCGTGCTGACCGGCATCCTGCTGGCCCTGGCACGTGTGGCCGGTGAGACGGCGCCGCTGCTGTTCACCGCGCTGTCGAACCAGTTCTGGACCAGCGACCTCAGCTCGCCGATGGCCAGCCTGCCAGTGACGATCTTCAAGTTCGCGATGAGCCCGTACGAGAACTGGCAGAAGCTGGCGTGGGCCGGCGTCTTCCTGATCACCGTCGGCGTGCTCGTGCTCAACATCCTGGCGCGCACCTTCCTGCGCAACAAACACTGAGGTCCCCGATGGACACCAAGGTCAACCTGCCCGTCACCGAAAAGCCCAAGCTCTCGGTGCGCAACCTGAATTTCTACTACAACAGCTTTCACGCGCTGAAGAACATCAACCTCGACATCCCGGAGAACAAGGTCACCGCGTTCATCGGGCCGTCGGGCTGCGGCAAGTCGACGCTGCTGCGCACCTTCAACCGCATGTTCGAGCTCTACCCCGATCAGCGCGCCGAAGGCGAGATCATGCTGGACGGCGAGAACATCCTGACCTCGAAGGATGACGTGTCGCTGATCCGCGCCAAGGTCGGCATGGTGTTCCAGAAGCCCACGCCGTTCCCGATGTCGATCTACGACAACATCGCGTTCGGCGTGAAGCTGTTCGAGACGCTGCCGCGCATCGAGATGGACGAGCGTGTGGAGTGGGCGCTGAAGAAGGCCGCGCTCTGGACCGAGGTCAAGGACAAGCTGAACCAGAGCGGTTCGGGATTGTCGGGCGGGCAGCAGCAACGCCTGTGCATCGCGCGCGGCATCGCGATCAAGCCCGAGGTGCTGCTGCTCGACGAGCCGTGCTCGGCGCTCGACCCGATCTCCACCGGCAAGATCGAGGAACTGATCCACGAGCTGAAGACCGACTACACCGTCGTGATCGTCACGCACAACATGCAGCAGGCGGCACGCAGCTCCGACTACACGGCCTACATGTACCTCGGCGACCTGATCGAGTTCGGGCCCACGTCCGATGTGTTCATGAAGCCCAAGAAGAAGGACACCGAGGACTACATCACCGGACGCTTCGGCTGAACGGAAGGAACAACGACATGAGCGACAAACACCTCTCCACCCAGTTCGATGCCGAACTCAGCGGCATCTCGACGCGCGTGCTCGAGATGGGCGGCATCGTCGAATCGCAAGTAGCGCGCTCGGTCTATGCGCTGACCAACTTCAGCGCCGAGGTCGCCTCCGAGGTGCTCGCCACCGAAGAGCGCGTGAACCAGATCGAGATCGAGATCGACCGCGATCTGTCGACCATCATCGCGCGGCGCCAGCCCACGGCGCGCGACTTGCGCCTGCTGATCGCGATCTCCAAGACCATCGCCAACCTTGAACGCGTCGGCGACGAAGCCGCCCGCATCGCGCGCACCGTGCAGCGGCTGCTGAACTCGGGCGTGTCGAGCCGGCTGCGTCTGCCGGTGAAGGACCTGGGCTACGAATCGGAACTCGCGGTGGCGCAGTTGCGCAAGGCGCTCGATGCGTTCGCGCGGCTCGATGTCGAGAAGGCGGTCGAGGTGCTCAAGCAGGACGACCTGATCGACCAGGAATTCGAAGGCCTGATGCGCAAGCTGATCACCTTCATGATGGAAGACCCGCGCACCATTTCGTCGAGCATCGACCTCGTGTTCGTCGCCAAGGCGATCGAGCGCGTCGGCGATCATGCGAAGAACCTGGCCGAGCAGATCATCTACATCGTCAAGGGCACCGACGTGCGCCACAACTCGGTCGGCGAGGTCGAGTCTCTGGTCAGATGAAGCCCCTCGTCCGCCGAGTACGTCGGCCGATCCCCCGAGGGGATGCGGGCCGGCTTGGGAGCGGCCCGGCGCTCGGCCCGCGAAGAATGGAGTGATATCAATGAGCCACATCCTCGTCGTCGAAGACGAATCGGCAATCGCCGAACTGATCTCAATCAACCTGCGCCACGCCGGCTTCGAGGTCACGATCGCCGCGACCGCCGAGCAGGCCCAGGCCGCGGTCGATGGCGTGCTGCCCGACCTGATCATCCTCGACTGGATGCTGCCGGGCCAATCGGGCCTGGCGCTCGCGAAGCGCTGGCGCTCCGAGCAGCGCACGCGCGAGCTGCCGGTCATCATGCTGACGGCGCGTGCCGACGAGGCCGACAAGATCGCCGGCCTCGATGCCGGTGCCGACGACTACCTCACCAAGCCGTTCTCGACCAACGAGCTGATGGCGCGCATCCGTGCGGTGCTGCGCCGCAAGGCGCCCGAGGCGCTCGACTCGGCGGTCGAGGTCGGTGCGTTGAAGATCGACCCGGCCACGCGCCGCGTGAGCCGCGACATCGATGGCGAGACGCGCGAGGTCAAGGTCGGTGCCACCGAATTCCGTCTGCTGCATTTCTTCATGACGCACCCCGAGCGCGTGCACAGCCGTGCGCAGCTGCTCGACCGCGTCTGGGGCGACCATGTGTTCATCGAGGAGCGCACGGTCGACGTGCACGTGAAGCGCTTGCGCGAGGCACTGAGCCCGGTGCAGTGCGCGCAGATGATCGAAACCGTTCGCGGCGCAGGTTATCGCCTGACGCAACAGGCCGCGGCGCTGTCCGCCTGATCTTCGGAGCCGCATGAACTGGTTGCTGCCGCGCGCGTTCGCGCTGGTGCTCGTGACGCTGGCGGGCGGGCTTGTCGGTGAGTGGATAGGGCAGCGGTCGTCGCCCGTGCTCGGCGCCTTGTCGGGCCTGACGCTCGCGCTCGCGGTGATCGTGGTGCGCGACACCTTGCGCGGCTATCGGCTGATCGAATGGCTGCGCGGTTCGCAGGAAGGCCCGGCGCCGCGCGATGCGGGCCTGTGGGGCGAACTCGGCTACCGGGTCGAGCGCGCGATCCGGGTGCGCGAGCAGGGCGCCGTCACTGAGCGCGATCGGCTGACGCATTTCCTGTCGGCGATCGAGGCCTCGCCGAACGGCGTGATGCTGCTCGATGCGAACGATCAGATCGACTGGTGCAATTCGCTGTCGGCCGATCACTTCGGGCTGGACCCGCAGCGCGACCGCCGCCAGCGCGTGACCAACCTCGTGCGCGCGCCGGCCTTCGTCGGCTACCTGCAGGCCGGTCATTTCGGCGACGCGGTGCTGATCCCCGATCCGCGCAACAAGCGCCAACTCTCGGTGCTGGTGCGCGGCTATGGCGACGATCTGAAGATCGTGCTGTCGCAGGACATCACCGAGCGCGAACGCTCCGACGGCATGCGCCGCGACTTCGTCGCGAACGTCTCACACGAGATCCGCACGCCGCTGACGGTGCTCGCCGGTTTCATCGAGACCATGGTCAACTTGCCGCTGACCGAGGTCGAGCGCAAACGCGTGCTGACGCTGATGACGCAGCAGGCCGACCGCATGGGCACGCTGGTGAGCGACCTGCTCACGCTGGCGCAACTCGAGGGCAGCCCGCGTCCGCATGCCGATCGCTGGGTCGCGCTGGCGCCGCTGCTGGCGCAGGCGGAAGCCGATGCGCGCGTGCTGTCGGCGCGCCGCCATACGCTGGTCTTTCCGACGGATGTCGACGTGCTGATCGCCGGCGCACAGAACGAGTTGCTCAGCGCGATCACCAACCTCGTCAGCAACGCGGTGCGCTACACGCCGGAAGGCGGGCGCATCGAGCTCTCGTGGCGGCAATTGGCCGATGGCGCCGGCGAGATCGCCGTCACCGACACCGGGCTGGGCATCGCGCGCGAACACTTGCCGCGCCTCACCGAACGCTTCTACCGCGTCGACGGCAGCCGCTCGCGCGACACTGGCGGCACCGGCCTGGGCCTGGCCATCGTCAAGCACGTGGTGCAACGCCACGGCGGCGAGCTGGTGATCGAGAGCGAACTGGGGCGCGGGTCGACCTTCCGCCTCACCTTCCCGGCGGCGCGCGTGCGCAGCGTCAACGAGGCGCGGGAACTCGTCGGTACACCGCCGTGATCTCTTCGTCGCTGGTGTTGCGGCGCTCGCGCGCCAGCAGCTTCCAGCCGGCGCCCGGCGAGCGTGTCGGCTGGCGCGACTGCAATTGCAGCAGGAACTCACAGCGTGTCGCCTCGGGCGAGGTCACCGCGTCGACGTGGAAGTTGCCGAGGTAGTCGAGCGCCACCACCTGTGCGCGCGTCAACCCGGGCGCGGCGATGCAAGAACCTTCGGGGATGACCTTGGCCACGCGCTGCACCAGCGAGCGGTAGCCGCGCGCCTGGTCCAGCGGCGGCAGCAGCAGCGTCATCGCCAGCAGCCAGCACAGCGCCACGCCGCTGGCGGGCAGCACCAGGCTCTTCCACAGCGGATGGCGGTTGCGGCCGGTGCGCCACTTCACGAGCCAGAGCCAGGCCAGCGTGCCCAATGCGGCCAGCGCCAGCGTGAAGGCCGAGAAGGTCGGCAGATAGCCCGGCGCCAGCCGCGCGATGTTGGCGGCCGGCTGGGCCGGTACGCCGGTCTGCATCGACGCGTAGATGACCCAGATCACCGCGGCGAAGATCGTGAAGAAGCAGACCGAGAACCAGTCGATCGCGGCGGCGGTGCTGCGTTGCAAGGTCGGCAGTGCGAACGCCGCGAGCGCCGCCAGCGGCGGCAGGCCGAGCATCAGCGCGCGCTCGGAGGCGCCCATCGCGATGCAGGCGAGCAAGCTGACCGCGGCGCAGCCGAGCGGAATCGCGATGTGGCGGTCCGACAGGTGATCGCGCCAGCGCCACACCGTCCAGAGCGCGAGCGGCCACGCGGGCCACGTGAACCACGCGAGCAGGCGCAGCAGCTCCCACACGCCTTCGAGCGTCAGCGCCGCGGTGCTGGTGCGCACGGCCCAGGCGCCGAGGAGCGTGGACAGCGCCACGGCGAGCACGGTGCTCAGCGCGATCCAGCGCACGAAGCGTCGGGCGGGCGCGTAGGTCGAGGCGTTGCAGATCACGCCGCCGACCACGCCGAGCGCCAGCGCGACGCTGGGCGCACCGCTGGCCGCCAGCGCGGGCAGCGAAACGAGCACCGCCAGCAAGGGCGGCCAACCGCGGAACGGGCTCGCGGCCAGCGCGTAGACATACAGTGCGACGCTGGCCAGCTGCGCGAGCTCGGGTGTGGTCTCGTGTCCGAGTTGCAGCAGGCCCAGCGTGGCGATCAACGCGAGCAGCGCGCCGTCGGCGATCGCGCGCGCATAGTCCACGGGACTGGCCTCGCCGCCGAACGCGAACGCGAGCGGCTGCGCGGCCTCGGTGCGCGCGAGGTGGTAGGTCGCGTACCAGGTCAGCACCAGCACCAGCACGAGCAGCAGCGCGAACGGAATGCGCGCCGCGAGCGCAGGGCCGAACCACGGGCCCAGCAGCTTGATGAAAACGGCGCCCAGCCAGTACGGCAGCAGCGCGGCGTCTGCCGGCAAGCCGCCGACCATGGGCGACAGCCACGACGTCTGCCCGTGCGCGATGTTCACCATGTAGCCGAACGCGGTGATGTCGGCGCTCTTCCACGGGTCCCGGCCGAACACGCCGGGCAGCACATAGGCGGCGCAGAACAGCACCAGCGCGAGGCGCGGCAACCGTTGCGCGGCGCGCTGCGAGACGAGGGCGGGGTTGGGGGTGTTCAAGTCGGTGCGTGAAGGATCAGGCGCGGATCATGCCATCGGCGGACCAACAAAAAAGGCAGCCTCAGCTGCCTTTTCTCGGGTTCACCAGGAATTACTTCTTGGCCGTGAGGTGCGCAAACTTGTTGCGGAACTTCTCGACGCGGCCGCCGAGCGAGTCGACGCTCTTTTGCGTGCCGGTGTAGAACGGGTGCGATTCGCTGGTGGTTTCCAGCTTGAACAGCGGCAGTTCGCGGCCGTCTTCCATCTTGATGGTTTCCTTGACCTGAGCGCACGAGCGCGTCACGAACTTGAAACCATTGGACAGGTCGACGAAGCAGACGTCGCGGTACGAGGGGTGAATGCCTTCTTTCATGGGAAACCTTTAGCCGTTGTGTTGCGGGAGCCACGTCAAACCGTTTGGCGCACTTTCCGCGAGCGATCAGCCTTCGATTATAGCGCGAAGCCGGAAATTACCCGCCACGACGCATCATGTCGAAGAAATCGTGGTTGTTCTTGGTCGACTTCATCTTGTCGAGGATGAACTCCATCGCCTCGATCTCGTCCATCGGGTAGAGCAGTTTGCGCAGGATCCAGGTCTTTTGCAGGATCTCGGGCTGCAGCAGCAGCTCTTCGCGCCGCGTGCCGCTCTTGTTGATCAGGATCGACGGGTAGACGCGCTTTTCGGCCATGCGGCGATCCAGGTGGATTTCGCAGTTGCCGGTGCCCTTGAATTCTTCGTAGATCACCTCGTCCATGCGCGAGCCGGTGTCGACCAGCGCGGTGCCGATGATGGTCAGCGAACCGCCTTCTTCGACGTTGCGAGCGGCGCCGAAGAAGCGCTTCGGGCGCTGCAGCGCGTTCGAGTCCATGCCGCCGGTCAGCACCTTGCCGGACGACGGCAGCACGTTGTTGTAGGCGCGGGCCAGGCGCGTGATGGAGTCGAGCAGGATCACCACGTCCTTCTTCATCTCGACCAGCCGCTTGGCGCGCTCGATCACCATCTCGGCCACCTGCACGTGGCGGGCCGCGGGTTCGTCGAACGTGGAGCTGATCACCTCGCCGCGCACCGTGCGGACCATCTCGGTCACTTCTTCGGGCCGCTCGTCGACGAGCAGCACGATCAGGTAGACCTCGGGATGATTCGCGACCAGCGCATGCGCCAGCTGCTGCATCATCACCGTCTTGCCGGTCTTGGGCTGGGCGACCAGCAGTGCGCGCTGGCCTTTGCCGATGGGTGCGATCAGGTCGATGATGCGGCTGGTGACGTTCTCGTCCGACTTGATGTCGCGCTCGAGCTTGAACTGCTCCTTGGGAAACAAGGGCGTCAGGTTCTCGAACATCACCTTGTGCTTGCTCTCCTCCGGGGCGACGCCGTTGACGCGGTCGACCTTGACGAGCGCGAAATAGCGTTCGCCGTCCTTCGGAACCCGGACTTCACCTTCGATCGCGTCGCCGGTGTGCAGGTTGAAGCGGCGGATCTGGCTGGGGCTCAGGTAGATGTCGTCGGTGCTGGCCATGTAGCTAGCATCGGGCGAGCGCAGGAAGCCGAAGCCATCGGGCAGAACCTCGAGCACGCCGTCGCCGAACACCTGCTCGCCGGCCTTGGCGCGCTTTTTCATGATCGCGAACATCAGCTCCTGCTTGCGCATGCGGGCGACGTTTTCGATCTCCAGTTCTTCGCCCATCGTGATGAGCTGAGAGACGTGGATCAGTTTGAGTTCTGACAGATGCATGGGCGAATGACCCTGGATGGATGAGCGACAGCTGCTGGCCCTGCAGGGGCTCGCGAGCTCGCGAAGCGAACGACTGACAACGGGAGTGGGGTGCCTGCTCCGCGCGCCGCCGCATCAGGCGGCAAGGCTGCCGACTACGCGTCGGCGGCCTTCGGGGCGGGGTGGCAAATTCTTGGCGGCAGGCTCTTACAAACGAAAACCGGCGGCTTGGGTAAAGCGCCGGCTCCCGCCGCGTTTAGCGGAATTATAGATGACCGTCGAGGAACGCGGTCAACTGGGCTTTCGACAGGGCGCCGACCTTGGTCGCCGCGAGCTGGCCGCCCTTGAAGAGCATCAGCGTCGGGATGCCGCGGATGCCGAACTTGGCCGGCACGTCGCGGTTCTCGTCGACGTTCATCTTGGCGATCTGCAGGCGGTCGCCGTAGTCCTTGGAGACTTCGTCGAGGATGGGTGCGATCATCTTGCAGGGGCCGCACCACTCGGCCCAGTAGTCGACCAGCACCGGCTTGTCGGACTTCAGCACGTCGGTGTCGAACGACGCGTCAGAGGTGTGTTTGATCAGTTCACTGCTCATGGTTTGTCCTAAATGCTGCACCGCTTGGAGTGGGTGGCAAGGCACAATGATTCTGACACATTGCCCCGATTCGCGCGGCTTGCAGGGCTGCTTCCAGCCGTCTTCCTTCCTATGGCAACGATAGATCGGCTGGCTCTTGAAAACCGAACATCCGACCGCTCGGCCGGCCTCGCGGCTGCGGCTGCGGCCTGGGCGCAGGGTCGGGGCGTCTCGCTGCGCGACGCCGTGCTGCTGCTGCCGTTCACGCAGCTTCTGCCACACGCGCGCCGCGCCTTTGCCGGCGCGGGCGGCTGGATGCCGCGCATCGAGACCACGCGGACGCTGGCCGCCAGCCTCGGACCGGCGGCGCCCGCGGTGTCGGGGCAGGTCAGCTTCGATGTCGCGATCGATGTCCTGAGCGCGGCAGCGTTGCTGCGATCGCAGCCCTGGGGCGCGGCCTGGGCCCGGCGCGATGCGCGCGGCTTCGAGCAATCGGCCGCCGCGATGACCGCGACCGCCCACGCGATGGCCAGAGCGGCATTCGCGCTGCCGCCCGGCGAACGCGCCGCGCACTGGGCTGCGGCGCGCGAGGCGCTCGCGCCGATGAGCGGGCCGGGCGCGACCGAGCGCCTGCTCGCGCGCGTCGCGCTCGAATGGGCGGCGCTCGCGCCCGCGCCGGCCACCGACCGGCTGTTCGCGATGGCAACGCCATCGGCCTGGATCGTGGTGCAGGCTGGCGGCGAAGACCCGCTGACGGCGCGCCTGCTGGCCGCACGGCCCGCCCCCACGCTGATCGTCGATGCCGACCCTGCCACTGACACCGCTACCGACCCCGCCGTCGACGACGCCTTCGCGCAACTCGCCGCCCACTGCCTGCCGGCGCTCGCGCTCTGCGACGACTTCGAGCACGAGGCCCAATGCGCCGCCGCGCAGGTGCTGGAACACGTGCGCGCGGGCCAGACGCCGGTCGCGCTCATCGCGCTCGACCGCGTGCTGGTGCGCCGCGTGCGAGCTTTGCTCGAACGCCAGCAGGTCGATCTGCTCGACGAGACCGGCTGGAAGCTGTCGACGACGCGTGCTGGCGCACAGGTGATGGCGCTGCTGCAGGCCGCGCGCGGTGACGCCACCACCGATGCGCTGCTGGATTGGCTCAAGACCGGCACCGTCTGGGCGCGGCCGGGCCACGGCGGCGCGCTGGATGCGCTCGAAGCCAGCTGCCGGCGCTTGCAGATCGGCAGCGTGGCGGCGCTGCGCTCGGCCGAACTCGCGCCCGCGTCGACGCGGTTGCGCGATGCCGCGGTCGAGGTTCTCGATCGACTCTCGGCATCGCCGCGGCAAGCCCTGGGCGCCTGGCTCGCGCTGCTCGCCGAGGCGCTCGATGCCTGCGGCGCGATGACGGCACTGCAGGCCGACGACACCGGCCGCCAGGTGCTGACCGTTCTGCGCCTGGTGCGCGGCGCCGGCGCGGTGAGCGACGTGGTGATGAACGCCGATGCATTTCGAGACTGGGTCGACGGCGTGCTCGATCAAGCCACCTTCCTGCCCGCCGCGGCCACCGGTGCCGACGCGCAGGTCGTCATCACGCCGCTGGCCCGCGCGATGCTCCGACCGTTCGCTGCCGTCGTGCTGCCGGGTGCCGACGATCTTCGGCTCGGCGCCATGCCGGCGGCCGACGCGTTGCTGGGCGATGCCCTGGGCGCCCAGCTCGGCCTGCCGACGCTGGCGCAACGCCGCGATGCCGAATTGCTCGCGTTCGTGCAGGTGCTGGCCGCGCCGCGGGTGACGCTGATGCGCCGGCGCCTGGACGGCAGCGATCCGCTCGGCGACAGCCCGCTGGTGGAGCGCCTCGCACTCGCGCTGGCGCAGCGCGGCACGGCGATCGCGCCGTGGATCGATCCGCGCATCGATTCGAGCATCGTTCCGACACCCATCCACATGAGCGCGCCGGCCGCGCCGCAACTGCTGCCCGCGCGCCTGTCGGCCAGCTCCTGCGAAGCGCTGCGCGCGTGTCCGTACCGCTTCTTTGCGCTGAACATGCTGCAGCTGCGCGAAGACGATGAGCTGGAGCGCGAGATCGAGAAGCGCGACTACGGCACCTGGTTGCATGCGGTGCTGTTCGAGTTTCATTCGGCGCGCGAGTCGCCCGCCGCCGCCGAGCTCGAGACCGCGCGGCTGCTGCAGCTCGCCGACGCGCAGCGCGATGTGCAAGGCATGTCCGATGCCGACTTCCTGCCGTTCGCGGCATCATTCGCCAGCTTCGCACCCCGCTACATCGCGTGGCTGCACGAGCGCGACAGCGCCGGTGCACGCTGGCTGCGCGGCGAGGTCGAGATGCAGATGGCGCCGCCCGAATTCGACGGCATCGTGCTGCGCGGCGTGATCGACCGCATCGACGAGGTCCGTGTCGGCGGCACGCCCGCGCTGCAGATGATCGACTACAAGACCGGCGGCGTCGCGGGCCTGAAGGACAAGGTCAAGGAGCCGCTCGAAGACACGCAGCTCGCGTTCTACGCGGCGCTGATGCGCGCCGAGACCGCGCTGCCGCTGACGGCGAGCTATCTCGCTGTCGATGGCACACGGCGCATCGACGAGATCTCGCACCACCATGTCGAGGCAAGCGCCGACGCGTTGCTCGACGGCCTCGCGAACGACCTGCGGCGCCTGCGCGCCGGTGCCGGGCTGCCGGCGCTGGGCGAGGGCGCCACCTGCGAGCACTGCGCAGCGCGCGGTGTGTGCCGGCGCGACCACTGGAGCGCCTCTTGACGCGCGCCGCGTACCAGGCCAACGGCCAGGCGGTCGAGGCTGCGGCGTTCTATGCACTGGCCTGCGACCCGCAGCGCAGCGTCGTCGTCGAGGCCTGTGCCGGCGCGGGCAAGACCTGGATGCTGGTGTCGCGCATCCTGCGCGCGCTGCTCGACGGCGCGGCGCCGCACGAGATCCTCGCGATCACCTTCACGCGCAAGGCTGCGGGCGAGATGCGCGAGCGGCTCAACGAGTGGCTGCGCGAGTTCGGGTCGCCGCACACGTCCGATGCCCAGCGCATCGAGGCGCTCATTCAACGCGGCGTGCCGGCGGCGCAGGCGCCCGCGCTGGCGCCGAAACTCGCCGCGCTGCATCAGCGCGTGCTGCGCGATGGCCGCAGCGTGCAGGTCAGCACGTTTCACGCGTGGTTCGCGCAACTGCTGCGCGCTGCGCCGCTGGAGCTGCTGAACGAGCTCGGGCTGCAGCCCGACATGCAGCTGATCGAAGACCTCGACGACCACCGCCCCGGCGTGTTCAGGCGCTTTCATGCGGCGCTGCTGCGCGAACCGTCGCTGCGCGCGGACCACACCGTGCTGGTGGCGCAGCGCGGCCGCAGCCAGGCGCGGGCGTGGTTCGATGCGGTGTGGAGCAAGCGCGTCGAGTTCGAGCTTGCCGACGCGGCCGGTGTGCTCGAGACCAGCGTCGAGGCGCCGCCCGGCGCGCCGGCGCACCCGGCGCAGGCGCTGGCGAGCCTGCCGTGGCGCTCGTCGCTGGTCGATCTGGTGGAAGCGCTCGCGTTCGGCAGTGCGGTGGCGCGCAAGGCCGCCGCGGCGCTCGGCCTCGCGCTCGAAGAAGCCGACGCACCGACGATGTTCGAGGCCTGCTGGGCGGCACTGTTCACGCAGAAGGACGAGCCGCGCAAGCTCGGCGACCTGGCGCTGCTGAGCGCGGTGCAGTCCGGCCTCGAAGACATCCAGGCCAATGTGCGCCAGTTCGATGCGCACCTCGAACACTTGCGCATGGTGCGGCTGTCGCGCGTGCTGCTCGCCGAGCTCGCCGCCTACAAGCGCGCCCGTGGTCTGGCGGAGATGGCCGACCTCGAGCGCTGCGGCCTCGCATTGCTGCGCGACGCCACGCTCTCCGCGTGGGTGCAGGAGCGGCTGGACGCACGCATCCGCCACGTGCTGATCGACGAGTTCCAGGACACCAGCCCGCTGCAATGGCATGCGCTGAACGCGTGGCTCGCGGGCTATGCCGGCGCCGGCGGCGGCGCGAGCGGGCAGCGCGCGCCGGGGGTGTTCATCGTCGGCGATCCGAAGCAGAGCATCTACCGTTTCCGGCGCGCCGAGCCGCGCGTGTTCGAGGCGGCACGGCACTTCGTCGTCGATGCGCTCGGCGGCGACGTCCTCGCCTGCGACCACACGCGGCGCAACGCGCCCGAGGTGCTTGCGCCGCTCAACGAGGTGTTCCTGCTGGCGCAGGACGCCGGCGAGTTCAGCGGCTTTCGGTTGCACACGACCGCGCTCGGGCAGACGCCGGGCGCCGGCGTCTTCGCGCTGCCGCGCGTGCCGAGGCCGCCGCGCGCCGCGCGCAGTGGCGCTCAGGTCGAGATGACGTGGCGCGACACGCTGACCACGCCGCGTCTCGAACCCGAAGAAGTGCTGCGCGAACGCGAAGCCGCGCTCGTCGCGCAGGCGATCCACGGCCTCGTCGCTGTGGGCAGTCTGCGGCCAGCGGATATCTTCGTGCTCAGCCGCAAGCGCGAATCGCTGCGCCTGGTCGCGCAGGCGCTCCGCCATGTCGGCGTGCCGTATGCGGCGGTGGAGGAAACGCTGCTGATGGACGCACCCGAAGCGCGCGACCTGATCGCGCTGCTCGACGCGCTGGTGTCCACGACGCACAAGCTCTCGTTCGCGCAGGCCTTGCGCTGCCCGCTGTTCGGCGCCGGCGACGCCGACCTGACCGCGCTCGCCACGCGCGCGGCCGATGGCGACTGGTGGCGCGCGCTGGTCGATCCCGAGGCCGCGCTCAGCCCGGCGATGCAACGCGCCCGCCACTGGTTGCCGCGCTGGCGCGAGGCCGCCGCGCAGCTGCCACCGCACGACCTGCTCGACCGCATCGTGCACGAGGGCGAATGGCGCGAGCGTGTCGCCGCCACGGTGCCGCCGGTGCAGCGCCAGGCCGCGCTCGATGCGATCGACGCGGTGCTGGCGCAGGCGCTGATGCTCGATGGCGCGCGCTATGCCACGCCGTACAACTTCGTGCGGGCGCTGAAGCGGCGCGCCGTCAAGGTCGCGTCGCCGCGGCATGCAGATGCCGTGCAACTGCTCACGGTGCATGGCGCCAAGGGCCTGGAAGCCGCCGCGGTGTTCGTGATGGACGCCGACCCGCAGCCCAAGAATCCGGACACCGCGACCTTGCTCGTCGACTGGCCGGTCGAGGCGGCGCACCCGCGCCGCTGCGCCTTCGTGTATGCCGAGTCCGCCTGCCCGCCGTCGCTCGCGCCGCTGCTGGCGACCGAAGTGCAGGCGCGCCGGCGTGAGGAGCTGAACGGCCTGTACGTGGCGATGACGCGCGCCAAGCAGCGGCTGGTGTTCAGCGCGACCGAACCCTCGCGCCGCGCCGGCCCACCAGCGTGGTGGGAGAGGGTGCTGCCACTGGCGCGCTCGTGGCCGCAGGCGGCGGTCGACCCGCTCGGGATCGACGCGAGCGCGGCCGTGATGCCATTCACGCTCAAGGCGATCGCACCGCTGCCGCCGCGTGCGCGCGCAGCGCCAGTCGTCGCCGGCAGCCCGGACACCGACGCCACGCGGCTGGGCAAGGCCGTGCACCGCACGCTCGAATGGGCCACGGCCCTGGGCGCAGACGATCTGCCGCTGCTGGCGCAGGCCGCCGCCGCGGAGTTCGGGAGCCTGCCCGAGGCCACCGAACGCGTCGCGCGCACCATCCTGCAGAGCCCGGCGTGCGCGCACCTCTTCGGCGGCCCGGCGCTGCGCTGGTCCGGCAACGAGGTGCCGGTCAACCTGGGCACCGAGCTGCTGCGCATCGACCGGCTGGTGCAGCTCGACGACGCCTGGTGGGTGCTGGACTACAAGCTCAGCCACACGCCGCAGGCATTGGCCGAGTACCGCGCGCAGCTGCGGCGCTACCGCGACGTGGTGCGCGGCCTGCAGCCCGGTGCCGTGGTGCGCTGTGCATTCATCACGGGCCGCGGCGAACTGGTCGAGGTCGGCGACCCGGATGGAGCCGAACCGGGCAATTGACCCGGATTGCGCGGGTTGATCCGCGCATCGGGGCCGGGCGTCGCGGGTTCAAATCGGTGCAACTTCATCTTCGCCACGATGGTCGCTCCCGCCTTGTCATCTGCCCCTGCCAACCCTGTACGGACGTTCGGCCGCTTCGAGCTGCGCCAGCTGCTGGGCAAGAGCGTCGGCACGATGGCCTGGCTCGCGTTCGATCCGCGCAGCAACCGCGAGGTGATGCTGACGATGCCGCGCGTGCAGCCGCCCGACGCAACCGCGCTGGACGAATGGCAGCGCGATGCCCGCTTCGCCGCGCGGCTGAATCATCCGCATCTCGCGCATGCCGACGAGGTCGGCGTGCAGGACCACTGGCCCTTCATCGTCGTCGACCGGGCTGCCGGCGTCACGCTGAAGGAGTGGATCGCGGCGCATCCGCACGGCGCGCCGGACGAGGTCGTCGGCTGGATCTGCGAGTTGCTGCAAGGCCTGGCGTTCGCGCACGAAGCCGGCGTGGCCCACATGGACCCGCAGCTGCACAACGTGCTGATCGACGAGCGCGGCATGGTGCGGCTGATGGCGCTCGCCGGTGCCGGCGACGCCGCGCGTGCGCAGCGCGCCACCACCGGCGCACGCGCCAACGAGCGCACGATGGCGATGGACCCGAACGAGTTGCGCGCGCAGCGCGCAGCCGCGGCCCGCGACCTGCTCGCCTGCGGCCTGCTGCTGCACCATCTGCTGACGGGCCAGGCGCCGCTGGACCAGCCCGACACCGCGCTCGTGATCGGGCGCATGGCGCCGATCGGCCGCGAGGTCGTGCGCCTGCCGTGGAGCACGCCGCTGCCGGTGCCCGAGGCGCTGCGGGCGATCGCGAACCGCTGCACGTCGGGCCAGGAGCGCCTGCGCTACCAGAATGCCCGCACCTTGCTGGGTGCGCTCACCGGCTGGCTCGCCGAAGCTGCGCAGGATGGCGGCGGCCCGCTCGCGCTGCTGCTCGACCGCCTGCGCACCGTCGGCCATCTGCCGGCGTTGCCCGGGCTCGCCGCGCGCGTGAGCCGCGCGACCGATGTCGAAAGCCAGCGCACCGACCAGATCGCCGACCATGTGCTGGACGACATGGCACTCAGCTTCGAGCTGCTGCGCACGCTGAACTCGGCGCAAGTGCAAGGCACGCAAATCCAGGGAAACGGCCCGGTGCTCACGCTGCGCCGCATCATCTCGCTGATCGGCGTGAACGGCGTGCGCCATGCGGCCAACACCTTGCGCGCCTGGCCCGGCCCGCTGAACGACGTGCAGGCCGACGCGCTGCAGATGACGCTGGAGCGTGTGCGCCTGGCCGGCTACACCGCGCAGGCGCTGCGCCCGGCGGGCTACGACGCGCAGGTCGTGTACCTGATCGCCGCGCTGCAGAACCTCGGCCGGCTGATGGTGCGCTACCACTTCGCCGATGAAGCCGAGCAGATCCAGCAGCTGATGAAGCCCGCGCTCGCGAACCGCGAGACCGGTGCCGCCGAGCAACCCGGCCTGGGCGAAGAGGCGGCCGCCTTCGCGGTGCTGGGCATCGACATCGAGACGCTGGGCGTGGCCGTCGGCCGCCAGTGGGGCTTGGGCGACGACGTCATGCACATGGTGCGCCGGCTGCCGCTCGAAGCACCGGTGCGCAAACCCGATACCGATGCCGAGGTGCTGCGGCTCACCGCCAGCGCGGCCAACGAGGTCGTCGACATCATCAGCACCTTCACCGGCCCGCGCGCCGTGACCGCGCTCGGCCAGGTCGCGCAGCGCTACGGTCGCGCGCTGGGCATCAATGCGCGCGAGCTCGGCGAAGCCCTTCAGGCCGCGCGCGAGGCATTGCGCAAGGGCACGTCGGCCCAGGCCAGCGAACGCACCATCACACCCGAAGCCAACGAGGCCGAGCCCATGCCTGTCACGAAATGATGCTCGGACGTTTCGAGCTCAAGCGCATCCTCGGCGAAGGCGCCCAGGCCACGGTTTGGCTGGGCTTCGACGCGCGCCTCGAACGCGAGGTCGCCGTCAAGATGATGCGCGCCGATGCCGCGGCCGATCCCGACGCGGTCAACCAGTGGCTGCAGGAAGCGCGCAGCGTGAGCCGCCTCACGCACTCCAACATCGTGCCGGTGTTCGAGGCCGACGTGCACCAGCAGCAGCCGTATCTGGTGTTCGAGTACGTGCCGGGCCCGACGCTCGCGCAGCACGTCCGCAACCATGGCGCGCTGCCCGCGCCGCAGGCCGTCGCGATGCTGGTGGGCGTGCTCGACGCGCTCGAAGCCGCCCATGCCGCGGGCGTGGTGCACCGCGACCTGAAGCCTTCCAACATCCTGCTCGACTCCGCCGGCCGCGCCCGCGTGATGGACTTCGGCATCGCCGCGCGCCTGCATGATCCCGGCAACCTCGATCAGGTCGTCGGCACGCCGGGCTACATGTCGCCCGAGGCCACGCAAGGCGGCCTTCCGACCGCGACGATGGACGTGTTCTCCGCCGGCGTCGTGCTGATCGAGATGCTCAGCGGCGACAAGCTGATCGCCGAGCGCGACCCGTTTCGCGCGATGCACCGCGTCGCCAATGAAGACCTGAAGCTGCCCGAAGGCATGTCGTCCGAGGTCGACGACGGCCTGCGCGTGGTGCTGCTG